>ENA-ORCP01001116-ORCP01001116.1-human-gut-metagenome-genome-assembly--contig:-NODE-1116-length-23628-cov-17.707741_pt1 | contig 23628 bp, 20 predicted proteins | sample MGYA00242990_ERZ507991 | MGnify/ENA primary metagenome ERZ507991 (study PRJEB26167, sample SAMN06115496) | human gut metagenome | host: Homo sapiens | place: China:Henan | collected 2015-05-07... | reverse complement strand
TTCCTGTTGTTATCTCTATTTTACAGGATTATGCTTTGCCAGTCAGCAAATAATTGGATTAAATCAGCGTTTCCCTAATGGGGCATCAAGCGCTACCGGTGATATTGTGGTCGGTAATGGAGCCAATATCAATAACTATGCCAGTCAGGGAGGCAGCATTGCCATTGGTAAGAATGCAAAGATAGAAAATATGGCTGGTGGGGGAGAGGCTAGCTTTGCATTTGGGCAGACAACATTTAGTGGTGGATGGTGGTCTTCTTCCAGGATACCTGCTGACCCATCAAAAGTTGTCGGAAGTATTGCTATTGGCGATAATACGTTCGCTCGCACAGGCAGCACGATGATAGGATCGCATAATTATAAAGGAGAGCTGGGAGATACTACTGTCGACAGTGCTTCTACTAGAACTGATGCTTTAAATGTCTATGCCACAACTATTGGTGCCAATAGTTTTAGTAACGGAGCTTTTACGACAAGCACTGGCGCATATAATATTATTTCCAGCGATTACAATGGTGGACGTTTGGCAAATCCGGTAAAAAATATGGGGGCTACTATTACTGGTGCACTGAATAGTATCGAATCCAAAAAAGAAGCAGATTATTATTCCGGTATTGCAAATAGTATTGTGGGAACCGCCAACAGGACTTCTAATTCCAACGGCTCATTAATTTTTGGCGCAGGTAATGAAATTAAGAATTCTATTACCGATATTTCTGCCCCTACAAGCGGTGGAGATTCAGCGAAGGCCTTGCAGGACAGCTTGATGGAAGCCGTGCAGAATAGTAAGAGCGGCGGTGCTACCCTTGTTATCGGTGGAGGAAATAAGGCAAACTATACACAGAAGACCCAAATCCTCGGCGTTGCTAATACGATAACCGGGACAGAAAGTCATATTGCCATGTACAACATGGTTGATGGTTATCAAAATACCGTTACCGAAGCCAGTCATGTGAAAGTACTGGGCCAGAACGTCACCATTAATCAAGGCGCTGATTCCAACACTGTTATTGGTGATTACCGCACCGTAGCAGAAAAACAGTCCAATAACGTTATCATCGGCAATGCAGATGAAAAGAATCCAATCACAACAGAAAAGAAAGAAACCGTCATTCTTGGCTATAATGCCAATGCTAAAGTCGATGGCGGTGTGGCTATCGGTTCCGGTTCTATAGCCGATATCGGAGCCGGAGTCTTTGGATGGGACCCTGGAACGAACCAAGCAAGCACCACCGATTCCAAGGTGTGGAAATCGTCCTGGGCAGCTGTGTCTGTAGGTGATGGTACTCATACACGGCAGATTACCAATTTGGCTGCCGGGTTTAATGATACCGATGCAGTCAATGTAGCCCAGCTCAAAGCGGCTATGGAGAATGCGGCACCGAAAATTGATTTCGTTGCCGGCGATGGTATCCAGATTGAAAAGGATTCCACCGGTACCAGGTATACCATCAGGGCCAACATTACAGGTGGTAAGACGGATACAGATACAACTACGGTGAAATCCGAAGAAGGGAGCAGCTCCGGCACCGGTTCTTCCGGCACTTCCGGCAGTGGAAAAGCGCTGGAAATTACGACGGAAACAAATCCTATTTACTTTGCTGACGATGAGGGAACTGCTGCAAAAGTCAAACCCTCTGAAAAGGAAAGGCTGGGAATCCTTGGCGATAAGACCAATATTTCCACAAAGGTGGATGGTTCCAATATTACCGTAAGCCTTAAGAAGGATATTACCGTAGACAGTGTGAAAGCGGGAAATACTACAGTAAACAATGAAGGCGTTACCATTGCCGGCGGTCCGTCCATGACTATGAACGGCATTGATGCAGGCGAAAAGAAAATTACCAACGTAGCAGCTGGTACTGAATCTTCTGATGCGGTGAACTATGGACAGCTGCAGAATGTAGAAAATCAGGTGACTTCCAATACTCAGAATATCAACTACCTGAACGGCAGGGTAGGGGAACTGGGTGACCGTATCAACAAGGTAGGCGCTGGCGCTGCTGCCCTGGCTGCCCTTCATCCGCTGGACTTTGATCCGGATGATAAATGGGACTTCGCAGCCGGCGTAGGCAATTACCGCAATGCCACCGCTGCTGCTGTGGGCCTCTTCTATCGCCCCAACGAAAGAACCATGTTCAACCTGGGCTGGACCATGGGAGATAACCGCAACATGGTGAACGGCGGCTTCTCTGTGAAATTTGGAAAGAGCAATAAGTATGTGAAATATTCCAAAGCGGAAATGGCATCGGTCATTGACAACCAGAGCAGGGAAATCGCGGAACTGAAGGCCAAAGATGCACAGAATGCTAAATATAATGCTGAAATGAGAGCGGAAATCGAAGCACTCAAGAAACAGGTGGAGGCCCTGGCTGTAAAGAAATAATCTGACATCAAAAAAAGATTGCGAAAATATTAAATAGGCGTGCTGCTTCCCCAGGTGGAAAAAGGAAGTTCATTTCGATAAGTATGATAAATCATGTTTCGGCGCAAAGGATGTGATGGCCAATGGATGGGGCAGATGCAGTATGGCCTAAAAGGCTGAAATACCTTCGCCAGTCGAATAATCTTTCACAGACAGACGTGGCAAAGGTTCTTCACTGCAGCCAGGCTGCCTATGGCATGTATGAGCTTGGCAAGAGGAAGATTTCAGCGGATAAGCTGCTGGTTCTGGCGCAGTACTACCATGTGTCAGTTGATTATCTGGTAGGTCTTAAAGACGAAGTATAGTTTCATAAAGGGCAGTGCAGAAAATATATCTGCACTGCCCTTTTGATATGATTATCATGCTTTTCGTTTTTAGCCTTTGTGAAATAAAATGTACTTCTACACTGGAACATGAGAGAAAAAGAAATTATGAACTGTGCAGGGGTTTATCAATCTTATGGGGTATAGGCCTGTCCTATTTCAAATTGTTTATTGACTATCATGCATAGTGATGGTTTATGATAGGAAAAGAAAAGAAGAATGGGAGGTTGGTAAATTGTTTCATCAAAATCAGAGGTTTAATCCCATAGGACCGATGCACATTGACAATGACAATGGACAAATTGAGTCAATGTACACGGGGGGACTGTTAGAAAAATTAAGATTCATCCAAAGCAGACTGTTTCAATATGGGCCATATTTCCATGGGAAGGTATGGATGAAGCAGGTTCGCTGTGCAAAGATCCGGTACGGAAGATAGGGGGATGGAGCTTTCCTTAAAGGGTATATCCTGAGCTGTAGAATGAGCTCATAAGGCCTATATTGAAATAGTTGCGGCAGCATGGCTGCTTGGAGGAAATCTTGAAAAATAACAGACTTTTAATCGGACAGATGGCTAAGCTGAACCACACCACCCTTGCCACACTGCGCCATTACGATAAACAGGGGATCCTCTCTCCTGTCTATGTGAATCCGGAAACGGGATATCGGTATTATGATGTCCAGCAGTGCCTTACATTTCATATTATCCATCATCATAAAGCACTTAACATGAGTCTGAAGGAAATCAAAGAGGTATTGGAACGGAATGATTATGATTTTCTGGAAACGTTATATAAGAAAAAGCTGGATGAGGTGAACCATTCCCTGGCTGAATTTGAATTCCGCAGGGAAGAGCTGGAGCGGATAATGAAATGGAGCGATCGCTTCTGCCACCGCCCGCCGGAAGGCTCCATACAGGTGGGTTATATCAACTCCAATCAGGTGTACATGGAAAAGGCCCAGCGGAATTATTTACTTGAAGATATGGGAAGTGTCATCTACGATTTGTCCAATATGGAAGGAAGGCTGCTGAAGAAGGGATTTGAGAACGGTTATCCCTATAATGCCTTCGTAACGCTTAGGCTGGATGACGTGCTGCGTCATGACTATCGGACGGACAAGCTGGGAATGGTGATTTACGGGAAGAACCTGGGAAAACCGGGGGTGGAAGCACTGAAGAGCCAAACCAGCGCCTTTGTTTACTTCGAAGATTTCGGCAAGCTGAGAGCTTATGTGGACAAGCTCCTTGCCTACTGCCGCGACCATAACTATACGCCGGCCGGTGACATGGTATGCCAGATTATGGGACTGTTGAATATCAATGATTTCATGAAGACCACGGAAGTCCTCAGGCTCCAGCTTCCGGTCAATACAGGACATGGAAAGGAAAATTCCTGATTTGCTTCAAAACGCACGGCCAAGGCTGTGCGTTTTTTTGTATGAGGGACAGGGTCTTATGGACACGCCCTTTCGGGCGTGAGGGTTGACGGCCCTTTGGGCCGAAGGTTCTAAAGGGGCTTAAGTTTGACATGGCCTGTGGCCATGAGGGTTGTGGTAGGCGCTAAGCCGCGGAGCGCTGTATTCCTGTTGGGGCCTGCGCCTTCGGCGCAGTGGGGCGTATGGCCCTGTGCTACTGCATGGGCCAAAGGTTGCGTCGCTTCCGCTCAGGGGGCAAAGGCCTTGGTAGGTGCCCTTCAAAAAGAAGGGGGCGCCAGTATGATAAAACCTTTACAACCGCCCTAGCGGGCGAAGGGAAAACCATACAACCGCGCCTTTGGCGCGAGGGAAATGCACCCCTTCTGCCGCCTGCGGCGGCGTCTCCCCCGGAGGGGGAGATTCTAGCGGCTCTTTTCTACTGAGCTATGTGGCACATTGTCCAGCATCCATAGTCCCACCGCACAGCGGGGGAAGGTGGTGCCGTAAATCACCAAAAGGGGGGGAAGCCACCAAAGGTGGCTAATCATCGAAATGCTGTTCATATCGTATGAGTCCAAGGAAAAGCTTAGAACAGCCTTCCCGCCGACTTGTATTTACTACCGAATGTCTCATAAGCGGCACTTACCGAGATTCTTCGCTTCGCTCAGAATGACGAGTGGGCGGGAAGGAAATTCCGTAACGCCCTTGCGTCCCCTTTAGGGGAAGAGGGCCACGTAGTGGCGCAGGGGTGTACGACGCTGCAAGCCGGATTGATACTCTACGCCGCCCTGACTGCCAATCGGCAGCCTTCCCGCCGACTGGTATTTACTATCGATTGTCTCAGATGCTTTGCGTACCGAGATTCTTCGCTGACGCTCTGAATGACAGTGCCCGGTGGGAAGGGAAGCGCGTAACGCTGACTTTATAAGCATAGCCGCCAAAGGCGGCTATCCACAACCCTCGCAGCCACAGGCTGCGTCAAACCTAAGAACCTTCGGGGCGAAAGCCCCGTCAAACTTAAGAACCTTCCTTAAGAACCTTCACCCTCTGAACCCTCTCATTTTTCCCCCAAAAGCTTTCAAAGAGTGGTATAATAAAAAAGCATATAACGAAAAAATTTCGGTATGAAAATCGTTCCGCTCTGCCGGGACAGTTACAGGGGGAGATATTTTGTTAGCATCCAGATTATACAGTCCGACATTACGTGAATTACCGGCTGATGCCGTGGTGGTGAGCCATCAGTACATGCTGAAGGCCGGCATGATGAGGAAGGTGGGGAATGGCATTTATTCCTTCCTTCCTTTGGCATGGCGTTCGATTCAGAAGGTGGAGAAGATTATCCGTGAGGAAATCAATAAGACCGGCGCCCAGGAAATCATGATGCCCATCGTGCAGCCGGCGGAGCTTTGGCAGAAGACAGGCCGCTGGGATGTGTTCGGACCGGAAATGTTCAAGCTGAAGGACCGGAATGAGCGGGAATACTGCCTGGGACCTACCCATGAGGAGCTGGTGACTTCTCTTATCCAGATGGACACCACTTCTTATAAGCAGCTTCCTGTTTCCGTATACCAGATCCAGAACAAGTACAGAGATGAAAAGCGTCCCCGTTTCGGCCTCATGAGAAGCCGTGAATTTATCATGAAGGACGGCTATACCTTTGATGCCGACGAGGAAGGGCTGGATAATCAGTACAAGCTCATGTATGATGCGTACTCCCGCATTTTCACCCGCTGCGGTCTCACTTTCCGTCCTGTCATTGCAGATTCCGGTGCCATCGGCGGCAGCGGTTCCCACGAGTTCGAAGTGCTGGCTGATTCCGGTGAAGCGGATATCGTATACTGTGAAAACTGCGATTTTGCAGCCAACATTGAAGCAGTGGATCCGCTCACCATTAAGAACGACATCCATAATGATAAGGAAAAGGAAATCGTGGAAACCCCAGGGCAGCATACCATCGAAATGGTGTGCGATTTCCTCCATGCACCGGTGAAGCAGTCCGTGAAGGCTGTGGTGTACAATGTGGACGGCCTGGTGGTGCTGGCTATGGTGCGTGGCGACCATGAAGTGAATGAAACGAAGATTCAGCATATTTACAATGCCATCAATGTGGACATGGCTTCCGACGAGGATTTGAAGAAAGTGGGCCTTACCGCCGGCTACATCAGCCCCATCGGCCTTAAGAGGACGAAGGAATTTGATATTCTGGTGGATCCTACGGTTATGGAAATGCAGGATGCCTGCTGCGGAGCCAATGAAAAGGACAAGCATTACATCCATGTAAACCCGGCCAGGGATTTCAAGGATGTCCGTGTGGAAACCATCCGGCAGATCGAAGAGGGCGATGCATGTCCTCACTGCGGCGGAAAGATTGTCCGCTGCCGGGGCATCGAAGTGGGCCAGGTCTTCAAGCTGGGCACCAAGTACAGTGAAGCGCTCCATGCCACCTTCCTGGACAACCAGGGTAAATCCCATCCTTTCGTCATGGGCTGCTACGGTATCGGCGTCACGAGGACCGTTGCTGCATCCATCGAACAGAACCACGATGCTGACGGCATTATCTGGCCGGTGGCCATTGCGCCTTATGAAGTGGTCATCGTTCCGGCCAATAACAAGTCGGAAGAAGTGATGGCAGCTGCCAAAAAGCTCTATGATTCCATGGAAGACAGCCGGGATGAAGTGGTGCTGGATGACCGGAATGAAAGGGCGGGCATTAAGTTCAAGGATGCAGACCTCATCGGTTATCCGGTCCGTGTCACCATCGGCAAGAAGTGGCAGCAGTCCGGCAGCGTGGAAATCAAAATCCGCCGGTCCGGCGAAGTGGTGGAAGTGCCGCTGGAGGAAGCAAAGGATAAGGTACTGGAAATCCTTCAGACCCTTCACGCCAATAATCAGTAAATCCCATTTCTTCCTGAGGGGAGTGGACTGTTATGGAAGACAAAGAGTTAGAGGCTTTAAGAAATTCTGTCAGGAATATAGATAAGGAGCTGGCCGCTCTTTTTGAAAAGCGGCTGGCCCTGTCCAAAAGCATCGCCCAGTGCAAGCTCAAAGCGGAAATCCCGGTCTTTGACGGCAAAAGGGAAGCAAAGAACATAGAAGAACTCTCCCGGCTCATTGAAGATATGTCTGCACGGCCCGATTTCATCCGCTGGTACCAGATGCTTATGGATATCAGCAAGAAGGTGCAGAATCGTTTCATCAGGGGAGAAGAAAAATGACGGAAGAACTGCGGGGCACCGTAAGGAAAATCATATTTTCCAGCGATGACGGCAGATTCTGCGTATTCCTCCTGGAAAATAAGGACAGCAGGAAAATCATGACTGCCGCATACAGGGGCTCTGCCCCCTATGTGGGGCAGCCTGTGCTGCTTCGGGGATGTTGGGAACGGCATCCCCGTTTTGGCATGCAGTTCAAATGCAGCGCATTGGAAAATGTGAAGCCCGAGGAAACGGAGGAAATCAAGCTGTTTCTGGCGTCCGGTCTCATTGAAGGCATCGGCCCTTCCATGGCAGGAAGAATCGTGGACCGCTTCGGCAGGAAAACCATGGAGGTCTTCGAGGGAAGGATAGAGGATCTTCGGCAGGTGCCGGGCATCGGGAGAAAGACTCTGGAGAAGATTAAAAACTCCTATGAAGAGATTCGCGAGGAGCAGGCCCTTATTATGTTCCTCCAGTCCCTGGGGATTTCTGAGCGGTTTGCTTCGGATATCCATAAGAAATACGGTGATGAAACGGAAGAGGTGCTCACCCATGACCCCTACCGCATGGTACGGGACATACCGGGTTTGGGATTCCAGGAAGTGGACCGCATCGCTCTCTCTAAAGGCGTGGATCCCGATGATTCGGACCGGGTGGTTCATGGTATTGAGTATATGATTGCCCGGGCCCTCATGCAGGGCCATGCCTGTGCACCGGAAGAATCGGTTTTCCGAAATACATCTCTCCTCCTTGCGGTGACAGAAGATATTGTAAGAGCTGCAGGAAAGGATGCCATTGAACATGAATATATTCCTTCCGTTCTTTGGAATGATAAACGGTATCTTTACCTTCCATCCCTCTATGAAGCGGAAACGGAGTCGGCCATCCGTATCCGGAATATGATGGACGCTGAGCCCCTGGGCTCTTCAAAGCTGGCCATTGAAAAATTCGAAAGAGAAAATCATCTTTCCCTGGCGGACCGCCAGAAAGAAGCGGTGCAGAAGGCACTGGAGTCGGGGGTGCTTGTTATCACCGGCGGCCCGGGCACAGGGAAAACCACCTTGGTCAGGGCTGTCATCACCGCTGCCCGTCAGTTCCAGAAAAAGGTGCGCCTCATGGCGCCCACCGGCAGGGCGGCCAAAAGATTGTCCCTTTCCAGCGGCATGAATGCCGATACCATCCATAAAGCATTGGAAGCGGAGCTCCACGATTCTGGCAGCACCTTCTTTAACCGGAATGAATCGGATCCCTTGAAGGAAGATATCATCATTGTGGATGAAGCATCCATGATGGATATTTCCCTCTTCTACCATCTGCTCTGCGCCCTGAAAGAAGGAGCAAGGCTCATTCTGGTGGGGGATATCGACCAGCTCCCGCCGGTGGGACCGGGCTCTCCCCTGAAAGACCTGATTTCCTGGGGAAAGGTGCCGGTGGTCAGGCTGGAGCACATTTTCCGCCAGAAGGAAGGGAGCGGCATTATCGACAACGCCGCCCGCATCCGCCATGGCGACATGTGCTTCCCCGATGAGGAAGGGGAGTTTTCCATTTACTATGCCTCCTCGGAAATGGACGCCTTCGGCGCCGTTATGAACTATTGCCGGCAGCTGGACTATGGAAGCGAACTCATGAAAATGTCCATGCAGGTCCTTTCTCCCATGTACCGGGGCACCTGCGGTGTAGACCATCTGAACCATGCCATCCAGGAACTGGTCCATGGCCATCCGGTGGAGGGAGCATCCCATTTCCTGCCCGGCGATAAGGTGATGCAGAAGAAGAACGACTATGAAAAGGGCGTCTACAACGGGGACCTGGGCATTGTGTGGGCAGTGGACAAGAATAAAATCTTCGTGCGCTATGACGGCAAAGAAGTGGTGTATGAAGGGGAAGACAGGAACAGCATCCAGCTGGCCTACGCCGCCACGGTGCACAAAAGCCAGGGCAGCGAATACGATACGGTGATCCTGGTGCTCCTTCCTACCCAGAACATCATGCTGAAACGGAACCTTCTCTACACCGGTGTCACCAGAGCCAGAAAGAAGACTATCCTCATATCCACGGACGACGCCATCGCCCGGGCAGTAAGCCGGCAGGACACCGAGAGCCGCTACAGCCTTTTCCTGCTGCTGCTTAAAGGAGAGGCAAAGAAATGAAACTTCTCCATGACCTGGCGGACATTTTCTATCCCGTCACCTGTCCGGGCTGCGGAAAAGTGGTGGACCGGGATCAAGTGTGGTGCGAAGACTGTTTTAAAAAAGTATGGAACCCAAGGCTTTTAAATTCCTCCCACACAGACCATCTCCACGGCTGTTACACCCTGTGCAACTACGAAGGCGCTGTGAGGCAAATCATTATCCAGCTGAAATACGGCGGCCGCATAGACAGAAAACGGGCCTTCCCGCCTCTTCTGGCCCGGTTTCCCTACTGGGACAGGCTCTCCTTCTGCCGCTATGTCATTCCGGTGCCACTGTCCAAAAAGAAATGGCACAGCCGGGGCTATAACCAGGTGGACATGATGTTTGAAGAATGGATGAAAAAAGCGGGAAAAGACTACCTGCCAAGGGGCCTCGTCCGCTTCCGCGCCGCCGAAACCCAGTCCCTCCTCTCCCGAACAGAAAGGTATGAAAACATTAAAGGCATATTTCACATCAATAGAAATGTGGATGTCAAAGGAAAACATATCCTTCTGGTGGATGATGTCTACACCACCGGCGCCACCATGGAATCCGCCGCCCATGAACTGAAACGGGCCGGCGCCGCTTCCGTGACAGGACTCACCATAGCCAGCGGCGCCATGTGAGGATTTGTTGAAAGGATGAATCTATGGAAATAAAAAACAGTACGGCCATGAAAGAAAGGGCTTTGGACCTATGGAAGACCTATCTCCTTTCCGTAACGGCCCAGGACATGCTCCTTGGGGAGGTGGCGGACCATCTCTACGTGGGGGATGTGGATTTTAAGAAGCTCTCTGCCAAAGGGGAGCGGGCTCCTGTTTCTTCCTATGTGGACATCGGATTTTCCGACGATATTGGCGAGGTGGCCTATGAGCTTTCCCATGGGGGAGAGGACCTTGCGCCTTATTCGGAGCTGTCCCGTTTCATGAAGGAAGAGGAAATCGGGGATGCTCTTTATGATTACCTTCTTTCCCACATTACCATGCACAAAGCCGCCGACATTCTGGACAATCCCTACTACAAGAAAGTGAAGGTGGAAGGGAAAACCAGGGAGGGACATATCACCCTTTCTGTAAACGACTATCTGCCGGGAGAACTCATCCAGACCTACCATGACGGATTTCAGAGGGAGGATCCCTTTGCCTACGGAGAAGGGGCTTTTTTTGACAGCAGGGTTCTTTTTCCGGTGCTCCTTGAAAACGGCGCCGTGTGGATGAGCGTGGTTTTAAGTGAAATCGAATCCATGGAGGAGCCTTTGGAAAGGGCAGGGGGGAAGGTCATCACCTACGGCCTTGGCCTTGGCTACTATACCTTCATGGCCTCTGAAAAGGAGGATGTGGAATCGGTGACGGTGGTGGAGCTCAATCCTCACATGATTTCCCTCTTTAAAAAGAAACTGCTGCCCCAGTTTCCCCACAGGGAAAAGGTGCATATCATTGAAGGCAATGCTTTAACCTATATTATGACCCAGGAAGATGGTGCCTTTGACTATGGCTTCAGTGATTTCTGGGGCGGCCTTTCTGACGGCCTTCCTTTGTATCTATCCTTTGCCAAAGGCTGCGCCCGATTCCGCCATACCGTGCAAGATTACTGGATAGAAAACGCTTTCATCGATTATTATTTCCGCCCGGCAGTCATGATTTATCTTATGGAAAAGGTGCTGGGCCGGAAGGAAAAGCCCCTGGACCAGGGAAAGAAGGTAGCAAAGATCTTAAGGAAATTCATGTCCTTCCTGGATAAAGAACCGTTTGCTCTGGAAAGGGAAGAAGACATATTTCATCTGCTGGATACGAAGACACTGGCCGCTTTGGTCAGGAAATTTGCAGCAGAGTGCTTATAACAGGGGAAAGGAGAAATTTTGCTTAAAAAGTTAACAGCAGCAGTTCTTCTCACGCTGGCCCTTCCGGCGGCAGTTTCTGCCGCCGGTCCGGTGCCGGTCAAAATGAAGGGCGGCGATTTCAAAAATTTCAATGCCTACGAAGTGGACGGTACATTCTATACTGCTCCGGTGGTGCTTACCAAAGGGGGAAAGTGGAAGCTTTCCTGGGAGAAGGATAAGCTCTATGTGTACCTCACTCCGGCGGCCATGAAAAAAGAAGAAAAAGTGGAAATCCCCTATAAAGAGCTGGAAGGAAACCGGTATGTGGATTTCTCCTTCTTCAGCCGGAGTGCCGGCCTGTCCTACACCTATAAACCGAAGAAAAAGGAACTTACCGTCAAAAAAATAAAGGAAAAGAAGGAAAAGGATAAGAAGAAAGAGGCCGCCCAAAGACCGCTGGTTCTCTGGGACATCAACTATTCCTTCAAAAATGAAAATTCCGATTTTGCAAGTCTCTCAGGCATCCATATCCTTGCTCCCACCATAGGAAGCTATCAGGACGTGGAGGACAACAAGTACAGCTGGAACTTTGACTACCTCAAAAGGGCCCGGCAGGCAGGCATGGAAGTGATGCCCCTCATCCACAATGACTTCGAAGTGAAGAGAACCTCCCTTTTCATGCACGATACTAAAAGGCAGGAAAATTTCATTTCAAAAATCGCCGCCCTCTCTGAAGTGTATGGCCTTTACGGGTACAACGTGGACTTTGAGAATATGGACCCCAAAGACAAAGACCTTTTCACCGATTTCATGAAGAACCTGTCCCAGCCCCTCCATGGGGCGGGACAGAAGCTCACCGTGGACATTACCGTCTACAACGCCGGATCTCCCACATGGAGCCTCTGCTACGACCGGGAAAAGCTCTCCGAATTTTGCGACTACGAAATCATCATGGGCTACGACGAAACTCCCAGAACCAGCCCTTACGCCGGTTCTGTTTCCTCCTACAGCTGGCTGGACAGGAGCATACAGAAACTCACTGCCATGGTGCCGCCGGAAAAACTTATTCTGGGCCTTCCTTTCTACACAAGAATCTATGAAGGAAATCCGGGACACATGAAATCGAAAGTCCTTGCCATGAAGGACCAGGAAGCACTCATGAACAAATATCGCCTGAAACCTATCTGGCAGCCCGACGCCAAACAGTACACACTCACCTGGAGACAGGGCGGAATCCTCCACCGAACTTATCTGGAAGAAGAAAAATCCCTCAGGGCGAAATTGGAACTGGAAAAGAACTATAATCTGGCAGGGCTGGCCTTCTGGCGATATGGATTTGAGAAACCGGGGATATTTGGGGAGCTGGAAAGAAAAGACGATAGAACAGTAGATATTAGACGATAGATGATAGATGTCAGACGGGGAACTACCGTACTCATGCTTCCGGGAATACAGCAGCCCCGCTCTACCGTGATTTCGACGAAGGCCGGTCAGCCGCCAATATGGGGCGCGCAGCTTTATGAGTCATATTAGGCCCTTTCAGGGCCTCGGCCTTTCTTTGAAAGGCCTGCTATCCTCCGTCGCCTCCGGCGCCAGGGGCTGTGAAAAAATGATTGATTTCTCACTGGATAGTTAGACAATTTGGAGGCAGACGCCTTATCATAGGTCTGCAAGGAACAAATTGACACAAACACTCCCCCCGCTTTATTGTCATTTCGACCGAAGCCGGTCAGCCGCCAGTTGGAAAGCCTCTTATTGTGCAGGCTAGAGGCCAACTTCGGCTGACTTGGAGACTCTATGTAGAGTCTCCATAGAGTGGAGAAATCTCACTCTCCCAATGGCACAAGCCGCATTGGGGTGGAGATCTCTCGACTCAGAGTCTCAATAGAGCCAAATACCTTTGCTCTCATATCGACATGCAGCTCCGCTCGAGATGACAATGCGGAGAACAGCTTACTGTTATTTTTGGCAATTTTCTGCATATATAAACGAAGCGGAAAAGGGGCTGTGAAGAAATGATTGAACAGTTTTTCACAGCCCTAACGCACTCCGTCATGCAGCACTGGCGATATAAGGGGGAAAAACGTAACGTAGGCTCCTTCCTGAGGAAGGAGCTGGGCGAAGCCCTGAGGATAGGTGCCAATATGGGGTGCACAGCTTTATGAGGAGGGTGTAAAATTCCTTGTGTAAATTAGATTCCTATTAATAAACCTGACATTTGTGACCCTGTGCGGGAGCCGGTTCAGGGTTGACAGGGAGCCTCTGGCAATGTGGTTCCTTTGCCTTATGGCAGCAATGCCTAAAGGCAGCTGCAGGCCTGCAAGGCTACCACATTGCCCCCTCCCTGTAAACCCTTCCACTCCTGCAGTGGGGAAGAGTGCCGGTTTATGATAGAATCTGTATTCAGAACATAACACGGAGGAATTTACTATGCCCAGAAGAAACCATGTACCCACTGTATTTGACAAGGCTGCCGAACTCATCGTCGAAAAGTATGCGGCCGAGGGAAAGCCCGCCGCTCCCCAGGACGTCTTGGGAGAAATGTGCAAGGCCATTATGAACAAAATGATGGAAACCGAAAGGGATCAGCACCTCGGCTATAGCCGATACGATCGTGAGGAGAAGGCTACCACCAACAGCCGCAACGGATATAGCGGGAAGACCGTGAAATCCCAGTACGGGCCGCTGGAATTGGATGTCCCCAGGGATAGGGATGGAACCTTCGCCCCTCAGGTGGTTAAGAAGAATCAAGTGAACGTTTCCGGTCTTGACGAGAAGATCATATCTCTCTATGGAAGCGGAATGACCGATAGGGACATCTCTAACCATGTCCGCGAGCTGTACGGTATTGAGATGTCTGCCCAGACTATCTCTGAAATCACCGATGCGATCATCCCGGTGCTCAAGGAATGGCAGAACCGCCCGCTGCGCCGAATATATGCCTACATCTACATGGATGCCGCTTACTTCAACGTCCGTGAGAACGGCCGCATCGTCTAAAAGGCCAACTATTCCGCCATCGGTGTCAACCTCTTCGGGCAGCGGGAGGTGCTTGGCATGTGGATCGGCGATGCCGAGAGCGCCAGCTACTGGGCACGCATTCTGGACTCCCTGAAGTCCAGAGGGGTGGAGGATGTGTTTCTCTTCGCTGTAGACGGGCTTAAAGGGCTTCCACAGGCCATCCAGGCGGTCTACCCGAACTCCCTCATCCAGCGCTGCATTGTGCACCAGCTCCGGAATTGCTTCAAGCTGGTGCCATTCAAGGACAGGCGGTCTGTGGCGAGGGACATGAAGCCGATTTACCAGGCTCCCACCCGCGAGGCAGCAGAGCTGGCTTTGGATACCTTTGAAGGACAGTGGGGAAAACGCTACCCAGGGGTCATCCGGCTCTGGAGGGACAACTGGGCAGAGCTGTCGACTTACTACGATCTGCCGCAGGAGCTCAGGAAACTGATTTACACCACCAACGCCATTGAGGCCTACAACCGGGGCCTCCGTAAGTACACCAAGGCCAAGTGTATCTTCTCGACCGAGGTGGCTCTGGAAAAGGCTCTGTACCTGGCCATGCAGAACATCACGAAGAAGTGGACAGGGAAGGTCCAGAATTGGAACACGATACTCAATCAGCTGATGGTCTACTACCCGGATCGCATCCTGCCGGGGGACCTGGAGTCCATTTGATTAGAAGAATTTTAACTTAATAGAAAAAATTTACACAAAGGACTTGACAGACCCCTTTATGAGTCATATTAGGCTCTTTCAGGGCCTCGGCCTTTCTTTGAAGGGCCTGCTATCCTCCGTCGCCTCCGGTGCCCCCCTTCCAAAGGAAGGGAAATTAAAACTGCGGCGGATCCGCCACCACAGCCCTTTGAACCATCTGAACCCTCACGCCCGCAGGGCGTGTCAGAAGGCAATAAAAAAGCGCCTGCTTTCGCAGGCGTTTTTATGTGGGTATGGTATTGCTGTGGAAGAGCACTTTCAGGAAGGCCGATACCACTTCCGGATCGAAGAGGATACCGGAGCCGGTCATAATATCCCGGGATATTTCATTCATATCCTTCGTTTTGAAGTCCGGGGAGGAATACACCATGTCGTCGTAGTAGCTGGCTACGGAGATGATTCTGGCACCCAGGGGGATGTTTACGTTTTTCAAATGCTTCGGATATCCGGTGCCGTCCCATCGTTCGTGATGACAGCGGATGTAGGGGAGAAGGTCCTGGCAGCCGGGCACCGATTCCAGCATATTGGCTCCCAGCTCCGGATGTTTCTTGTAAAGGGAGAGCTCCCTTCTGGAAAGATAGGGGACTTTGGTCAGAATGTGGTTGGGAATGGTGAGGAGTCCGATGTCGTGAAGGAGGCCGGCATAGCGGATGAGGGTGATTTCATTGGCCGGAAGCCGCATGTATACGGCGGTAGCGCCGGCGTAGTTGGCTACTCTCACGGAGTGGTCGTAGAGATCTTTTGATTTTAAACGAAGCAGTTCGATAAAATGGGTGGTTATCATGTCTAGTGTATTCTGGGTTTCCCGGAAGGTGCCGGGGCTTTGGAAAAGTGATGAGCTGTACATAGGGTTTCCCGTTCCAAGGAGGCGCTGATGCAGAGGAGAGTCTGCATCAGCACTTTCTTATATCATAAAAAAGCAGCCTTTGAAAGGCTGCTTTAAGAATGTCTAAAGAGCCTACATTTCGATTTTCTTTCGTTTCATCCAGGCTGTCATGTAGGAGCAGTCCGATTTGACAGGATGGTGATTTTCCGAAGCCCAGCGGTAGAAAGTTTCTGCCAGCTTGGCCGCAATGCCCCTTCCGCCCAGTGCTTCAGGCACAATGGTATGGATAACGGTGACAGTACCGTTATCTTCTGTGTATTCCAGATAGGCCCGGCCTTCGGGATAGTTGATTTCAAACATGTGATTTTTCGTGTCGTGAGTAATCATAGTGCACCTCGTATTTATTACAATGATATTTTACATAAACCGACAGGAAAGGTCAAAGGAATGTTTATTTGGGAGTGGGCTGGTGGGATAGTGTACTAGTGTACTAGTGCGCTAGTGGGCTGGTGGGCTGGTGGGGGGAAAAAGGTTTTCGCCGCCTGACGGCGATACCTGCTGGCCGGGGAAGAAGGATATAGCACTACGGCACGAGTCGAACTGTCATTTCGAGCGGAACGAAGTGGAGCCGAGAAATCTTCCGGTACCATGCTGCCTGGTCCTAATGACTCTACAGAACAGTACGTATCGCATTCTGACGTCTGACTTCTATCGTCTAAGGAAGCGCTGATTCAATCGTTATCGGATTTCATTCTTGTGTTTTTATTCAATGCAAGGAATAAGTCGACGCGAATAGCCAGCTATTTAAGGAGACTGATGACGAAGCGTTGGATAAAAATACATATGAAATTCGATTCTGCGAATGAATCAGTGCTTCCCTAGAATTCCCAGAGACCTGCCCTGCATTGGTGTGTTATAATTTTCTAAGAAGCACTGATACATGACATGATTCTCTGTATCGGCGTTTCTATAAAGAGGAGGTACTTTATGAATATGGAAGCGAAAAGAAAATATACGCTGCTGGGCATTATCATCCTGCTCATTGCAGCCATTGCGGCAGGGACTTCCGGTTTCTGGAAGGATGGGGCCGCAGAAAACGCTAAACAGGGCTATGTAGCGGTGATTCGCATTGACGGCCCCATTTACGGCGGCCCCGAGGCGGATTCTCTCCTTTCCGGCAGCAGCGGCGTTACCAGCGAGCAGATTATGAAGGAATTCCAGGCGGCCCGGAAGGACCCCCAGGCCAAGGCTATCCTGGTGCGTATCAACAGCCCCGGCGGTTCCACCGGAGCCACCCAGGAAATCGCTGAGGAAATGGATAAGATACGGAGCAGCGGCAAGCCCATCATTATTTCCATGGGGGATATGTGCGCCTCTGCAGGCTACTGGCTGGCCAGCAAGGGCAATTACATTTTTGCCTCTCCCGCCACCATTACCGGAAGCATCGGTGTATACATGGACTACACCAATGTGGAGGATCTGATGGACAAGCTGGGCATTAAGAATGAGAAAATCAAGAGCGGTGCCCACAAGGATATCCTTTCCATGTACCGCCCCATGACCGGAGAGGAAAAGGAAATGGTACAGGCCATGGTGGATGATATTTACAACCAGTTTGTACAGACCGTGGCAGACGGACGCAAAATGGATGAAAACAAGGTGCGCTCCATTGCGGACGGCCGGATTCTTACGGGCAAGCAGGCCCAGGATTTGGGGCTGGTAGATGCCATGGGCAACTATTACGACGCCTTGAGCTATGCAGCTTCCAGCGGCGGCATCCAGAGTGAAAATATTCCGGTGAAGAGCTATGGCGGCGGCGTTTCCCTGAAAGGCATCCTTTCGGGGGAAGCAAAGAATCTGTCCGGTGTTTTCGGAAAGGCTCTGGCCGATTCTTTCAAGGAATCGGTGGCAGAATCTTCCGTGCCGTCTATGAAATAAGGAGGATTGTATGAATCATTTACTTGACCTGGCGATAGCCCTTATCACATCACCCCGGCAGGCATTGATGGAAATCACTAATGAGGAAAAGCTGAAAGAAGCATTTCTCATCTGGATTTTTGTGGTCTTCCTTCTGTCCCTGTCCCTCTTTCAGCAGGGGCCGGGGCTGGTGGTGCAGTTTCTCCTCATGGTTCTTTTTATGGGAGCTGCCCTTCTGGTACACAGCGCAGTGATTGACTATATTTCCGGCTTCTGGGGCGGCATGGGTACGGCCCGGGGGATTACCGCCGGCTTCATGGCATCTTCCCTGCCCATGGCCTTTTCTGTTTTCTTCACTTTCCTGGCAGTGGTGGGGGCGGGGTCCCTTTCCGGCATCGGCAGCTTTGTTATCTGGGTGTGGTCCTTCTATCTGGACGTGACGGCCATTGGGCAGAATTACCGGTTCCGCCCGGGGAAATCGTTCCTCATTGCTTTGACGCCCTATATCCTCATGGTGATTTTCTTCATCGCCCTTATGGCTCTTGGCGTGGCGGCAGCGGTGGAGGGCATTGCCAATATGCAGGACGTGCAGAACCTTGAATCTGTGATTAACCAGATGTAAAATAGAAAAAGAATATATTGGCAGAGGCGCCGGAACCTGTATCCCGGCGCCTCTGTCTTTCAAATTTCAAAAAACAGGCAGTATGTGTTATAATATGAAGCGTATGTATAACCCTTTGGGTATGTGACTATCGGATTACAATTTTCTCTATAGAAATAATGAGAACCAAATATAAGGAGGAATACCATTTATGTGCGGTATTGTAGGTTATGTGGGCAGTGGAAATGCCACCAACTTTTTGATTGACGGACTTCGCCGCCTGGAATACAGAGGATATGATTCTGCAGGCATTGCGGTCTATGAAAATGGAAAAATCAACATTGAGAAAAAGCAGGGCCGGCTGGTGAATCTGGAAAATGAGCTGAAAAAGCATCCTCTCCAGGGCCATATCGGCATCGGTCATACCCGCTGGGCAACCCATGGCAAACCGTCCGACAGGAATGCCCATCCCCATGGAGACTGCCATAACCATTTCGTAGTGGTTCATAATGGTATCATTGAAAACTACCTGACTTTGAAAAAAGACCTCATGGAAAAGGGCCATGTTTTCAAATCTGAAACCGATACGGAAATTGTAGCCCATCTGCTGGAAGAACTGGACGACGGCAATTTCCTGTCCACAGTCCGCAAAATGCTTGCCATCATCGAAGGATCCTACAGCCTTGTCATCATGGACAGCTCCGACCCGGACACCATTATCTGCACCAAGAAGAACAATCCCCTCATTATCGGTCTGGGCAAAGGTGAAAACTTCATTGCCTCCGATATTCCCGCAGTCATCAACCACACCAGGGATATCTACATTCTGGATGATGAAGAACTGGCAGTGGTGAAGAAAGACAGCGTAGCCGTTTATGATAAAGACGGAAAGCCGATTCGGAAGGAAATCCAGAAGGTCACCTGGTCTGCGGAAGCAGCAGAAAAGGGCGGTTATCCCCATTTCATGCTGAAGGAAATCTTCGAACAGCCCAAAGCAGTCAGAGACACCGTGCAGATTCACCTGAACAAGGACGGCTCCGTTGCATTCCCTGACCTGAACTGGACTAAAGAATGCTTCGATAACATTGACAATATCCTCATCACTGCCTGCGGCACCGCCTACCATGCAGGCCTGGTGGCAAAGCACTATATCGAACGGTTTGTAAAGATTCCGGTGGCCGTGGAAATCGCTTCCGAATACCGCTACAGCAAACCTCTCACCACCAGCCACACCCTCTGCATCGTGGTCAGCCAGTCCGGTGAAACCATTGATACCCTGGAAGCCCTGAAGGAAGCCAAGAAACATGGCGCCAAGGGTCTGGCCGTTACCAACTCCATCGGCTCCTCCATTGCCCGTGAAGCGGACAACGTGGTATACACCCTGGCAGGCCCGGAAATCGCCGTGGCATCCACCAAGGCTTACACCACCCAGCTGGTGGCACTCCTCCTGCTGTCCCTCTACATGGCACAGCTCAGAGGCACCATTTCCACAGAACTGATTCATAAGATTACCGACGGCCTTCGGGACCTGCCCAAGCAGATTGAAAAGGTGCTGGAAGAAAAGGACCACATGTCCGATGTGGCTGACCGCCTCATCAAAGCCAGCGACATTTTCTACCTGGGCCGTTCCATCGACTACGCCATCGCCATGGAAGGGGCACTGAAACTGAAGGAAGTGTCCTACATCCATGCAGAAGCCTATGCAGCCGGCGAACTGAAACACGGCACCCTGGCCCTCATCACCGCCGATACCCCGGTCATTGCGGTTGCCACCCAGGACTCTGTCAGCTCCAAAATGTATAGCAACATCCAGGAAGTTAAAGCCCGGGGCGCCGAAGTCCTTGGCATCGGCTACGATGACGACAAGGAACTGGGCAAGTACACCACCGAAACCGTTCGTATCCCCAGAGTGGACTTCTTCATTGCCCCCATCCTTTCCGTCATTCCCATGCAGCTTCTCGCCTACTACACCAGCGTGAAGAGAGGAAACGATGTGGACAAGCCAAGAAACCTGGCTAAATCGGTGACTGTAGAATAAGAAATATACGGCACAGGCTCCTTTTGGCCTGTGCCTTTTTCTTACTGCATGATATTTCCGACTGCCTCCTTTTTCCGGCGGGCAGTTGCGGAAACCTGCTTTTAAGCATACAATAAAGAAAGTATATTCATGGATAGGAGTTGTCATATATGAAAAAAATTATTTTAACCGGCGACCGTCCCACCGGACACCTCCACGTAGGCCACTATGTAGGATCCCTTCGGGAAAGAGTTGCTCTCCAGAATTCCGGAACCTTTGATGAAGTCTACATCGAAATCGCCGATGCCCAGGCCCTCACCGACAATGCGGACAATCCTGAAAAAGTCAGGAAAAACGTACTCCAGGTAGCCCTGGACTACCTTTCCGTAGGCATTGATCCTGAAAAATCCAATATTTTCATCCAGTCCCTGGTACCGGCTCTACCGGAACTGACCATGTACTACATGAACCTGGTCACCGTTTCCCGCCTGGAAAGAAACCCCACGGTCAAAGCGGAAATCCAGCAGAAACACTTTGAAGCCAGCATCCCCGCCGGCTTCCTCTGCTACCCCGTCAGCCAGGCAGCCGACATCACCGCCTTCGATGCCACCACAGTCCCCGTAGGGGAAGACCAGGAACCCATGCTGGAACAGACAAGGGAAATCGTCCGCAAATTCAATGATATCTACGGCGAAACCTTGGTGGAACCGGAAATCGTCCTGTCCTCCAACAAGGCAAGCCTCCGCCTTCCCGGCATCGACGGCAAAGCAAAGATGAGCAAATCCATCGGCAACTGCATCTACCTCTGCGAAAAACCGGAAGACATTGAAAAGAAAGTCATGTCCATGTTCACCGACCCCACCCATCTCAGAAGAGACGACCCCGGCCACGTGGAAGGCAACCCCGTATTCACCTACCTGGACGCCTTCTGCAAAGACGAATACTTTGCCGAATTCCTGCCGGAATACAAGAACCTGGACGAAATGAAAGCCCACTACACCAGAGGCGGCCTGGGCGACGTCAAAGTCAAACGCTTTCTCAACAACGTAATGCAGGCAGAACTGGCACCTATCCGTGAACGCCGCCAGTACTGGGAACAGCACCTGGATGACGTGGTGGATATCCTCAGGACCGGCACAGAAAAAGCAGCAGCCAAAGCCGACGGTACCCTCCAGAAAGTCAGGAGAGCCATGAGAATCAACTACTTCGAAGACGGCAACCTGCTGAAATAAGAAATATGATAAAAGGGACGAAGGAAATTTCCTACGTCCTTTTTTTGCATGTGATCATATTTCTTAGGAAAATGGAATCAAAGAGCGCCGGACCGGACAATAGTAGGCGGAGCAGGGAGATTTCCCGACTCCGCTTCGCTCGGAAAGACAGCACAGCACGGGGCTTACACTGTGAGAAATTAAGATTTCTCTATGCCCCAGCGCTTTCGTCGAAATAACAGGGGAGCATGGGTAAACTTGTGCTTGTTCTCTGTAAACTGATGGCAGAGCGCCTGTATGTTATGGGAGAGCAGGGCCCCTTCCACCGCTGATGAGGCCCCCTCCCCATAGATGGGGGAGGCAACATAGATGATGATATGATTCCGCAGGTGCATTCAAAAATCCCGGCTCTTTCAGGAGCGCCGGGATTTTATGATGTTATAACAAATTTACACTTTTTCCATATCCGACAGGGGCAGGGCTTCTTTGTCTTTGCATTTGGAGCCGGTGGTGAGGAAGACCAGGGTGCCCGCGGCGGCGGAAACGGTGGAGGCCATGAGGATGGAGAACTTGGCCAGGTTCAGGAGGGCCGGGTCAGTGAAGGCGATGGAGGCGATGAAGATGGACATGGTGAAGCCGATGCCGCCAAGCATGCCGGTGGCTGCCAGTTCACGGGGAGAGGCTTTGCCGGGGATGTCTATATTTCCTAATTTATGAAGAAGGTAGACGGAGCCGAAGATGCCCACCGGTTTTCCCAGAAAGAGACCGGCCAGAATGCCCCAGGGGAGGGGAGAGGAGAAGTCCAAAGTGGACAGGGAGATTTCAACGCCTGCATTGGACAGGGCGAATACCGGCATAATGAGATAGGCGGACCAGGGAGAAATCCTCTTTTCCCAAAGATGGAGCATGGAGGTTTTGCAGTTTCCGTCGGCAGGGATGGAGAAGCCCAGGATAACACCGGCAATGGTGGGGTGGATGCCTGCTTTCAGGAAAAAATACCAGGCAATGAGGCCCAAAACAAGGTAAGCCGGGAAGAAACGGATTTTCATGCGGTTCAGCACGAAGGCTCCCGCCAGTGCTCCCAGTCCTGCCAGAAGGGCAAACCAGGCAAGGTCGGTGCTGTAGAAGAGAGCAATCACCACGATGGCGCCCAGATCATCCACGATGGCCAGGGCGGTGAGGAAGACGATGAGTCCCGGAGGAGCACTTCTGGCAGCCATGGTCATGATGCCCAAAGCAAAGGCAATGTCCGTGGCCATGGGAATGCCCCAGCCGCCGGCGGTTTCCGTACCGAAATTCAAAAGGCTGTAGAACAGGGCAGGCACCAGCATGCCGCCCAAAGCGCCGCATACCGGAAGAATCATGGCGGATTTCGTTTTCAGTTCTCCAAAGAGAAATTCCCGCTTGATTTCCAGACCCACCAGGAAGAAGAAAATAGCCATGAGCCCGTCATTCACCCAGTGAAGCAGTCCCATTTCCAGGGAATAATCGCCAAAACCGATGGCTATGGGAGTGTGAAGGATGTGCTCATAGGTCTTTCCCCAGGGAGAGTTGGCCATGATGACAGCCAGAATGGCGCAGATCAGAAGAATCACACCGCCGGATGCTTCTGAACGCAAAAAAGAAAGAAATGTGGTGCTCAAGGATTCGATTTTTCGTCTCATAGTCAACTCCTTTCAACGAAAAGAAATATTCTATTCAAATAATAGCATATTATGCATGCAATGTCACTATATATTACTAATTATATATTATATTGAATACTATGTAATTAAATGGGTTAATTGATTGATAGATGAACAGTATTTGGCTTCTAGTTTCTTGGGTCCTGCTGTATTTGTTGTGTTTTTCTTCCCGCCGACTGGGATTCTTTAGTGAGCTGGTGAGCTAGGGAAGCACTGATTAATTCGTAGAATCGAATTTCATATGTATTTTTATCCAATGCTGCGTCATAAGTCTCCTTAAATAGCTCGCTATTCGCGTCGACT
>ENA-ORCP01001114-ORCP01001114.1-human-gut-metagenome-genome-assembly--contig:-NODE-1114-length-23660-cov-4.730145_pt1 | contig 23660 bp, 17 predicted proteins | sample MGYA00242990_ERZ507991 | MGnify/ENA primary metagenome ERZ507991 (study PRJEB26167, sample SAMN06115496) | human gut metagenome | host: Homo sapiens | place: China:Henan | collected 2015-05-07... | reverse complement strand
CATTCAGGGCACGCACCAAATGGATTGTTAAACGAAAAACTGCGTGGCTCAATTTCATCTACACTAATTCCACAGTCTCAACGGACGGATCTGACTCGATTCCTTCAATAAGCTTAACCTCCATACCGGCTTCATGAAGATAATCTTCGGCTTTCTGTAAGAAACCTCCGCGCTTCATGGAACCGCCGCCGACACAGATGACAGCCTTCTTACCTGTCAGTGTCTTTAATACTTCAAGAGATCCCTTTCCGTGATATAAATCCCTTGGTAATGTAAAACGTGCCATAAAAAAAATACCTCCTTATTTAACCTATATTGTTATATATTTAACAAATCATATTATAGCACATATGCACAAAACAATCAATCTCTTTAAATAAAATTTATATATTTTTAACAAAATTATTTTCTGCGGTATGCACTTGGCGTAATTCCGTATTTTTTCTTGAATATACGGTTAAAATACGAGAGATTGTCATATCCGCAGTGCGCTGCGATATCGATTATCTTATCATCTGATGACACAAGCATACGCGAGGCCATGGACAGCCGGTAGTCGTTAAGGTAATCTACGAATGAAGTTCCCATAATGGTCTTGAAAAATTTCATGAAATGAGATTCGGAAAATCCGGCAACACCGGCAATTCCTGCGATGCTTATCGGCTTATCGTAATTGGTTTCTATATATTTGATGATGTCCTTTATCCTGTCGATATTTTTGTTGGATTTATCGGGTGCTTCAAGCGAGCATACCTGATAAAGTTCATAGAAAAATTCATACATGACCCCTTTTATTGCCAGTTTATATCCGCGCGGAAAATTTTCGCCTATTTTATCGGCGCGGTTTAAGCAGCTGCTGATATTGTTATAGTTGGGACTGTCTTTGGATATTATATGGTTAAAAGTTATTTTGCCGGACATAAAAGGAGTAAAAAATTCTTCCGAAAGAGTATCCTGAGTTACGGACATCAGCATTTCCGGCGCAAAAATAATATTTTCATATTCCATTGTGTAATCACCGAGACGGCTTATTCCGTGCATCTGCCCCGGAAGGACGATGATTATATCTCCGTATTCAACATAATGGTTATCAAAGTCGAGTGTTACGTTTCCGCGGCCTTTTTTTATGTAAATTATTTCCATTTCATTATGCCAGTGAAGAGGAACTTCATTAAAATCAAGAGGAATGGAGCAGAGATATGTATTATATGGAAAAAGAGAATCGGCATGCGGTTTGGTTTCCTGATAGTTTTCATATTCAATGATATTCAAAAAATATTCCTCCTTGCGCTTGTTTATATACTTTGATAGGATTGTACCACTTTTTGATTGTATACTGCAAGAATAAAATCCTTTTTGATATTACAATACAAAATGTACTAAACAAAACCGGGAATAATACAAACTATAGAAAGGCGTGTGTTATGAGTAAAGAACTTGACAGAGGTGCCGGAATACTTCTTCCGGTAAGCAGCTTACCTTCACCTTACGGAATCGGAACTCTTGGAAAGAAAGCATATGAATTTGTTGATATGTTAAAGAGTTCAGGCCAGATGTACTGGCAGGTGCTTCCGGTAGGACCTACAAGTTTCGGGGACAGCCCGTATCAGTCATTTTCCGCATTTGCGGGTAATCCGTATTTTATCGATCTGGATACTCTTATTGAAGAGGGACTTCTTGAAAAGGCGGATGTCGAGAATATATTCTGGGGAGGTAATCCGGAATATGTTGAATATGATGTAATATATAATGCAAGATTTAATGTACTTAAGAAAGCATTTGAAGCATCAGCTCATAAAGAGAGCGATGCATATAAGACATTCCTTGAAGATAATAAGGACTGGCTTCATGATTATGCCGTATTTATGGCAATCAAGGGCGCACATGATAACAGGGAATGGTTAAGCTGGGAGGAAGATATCCGTTTCAGAAAGCCTGAAGCTGTCGCAGAATACGAGAGCAGACTTGCATATGAAATTGATTTCTATAAGTTCCTCCAGTTTAAATTCTATGAGCAGTGGGACAGGCTTAAAGATTATGCCAACCGTAATGGCATTAAGATAATCGGCGATATTCCGATTTACGTTGCACTTGACAGTGCGGATGTGTGGACTAATCCTGCATTGTTCCAGCTTGATGAGAATCTTAAGCCTGTTAATGTGGCAGGATGCCCGCCGGATGCTTTTTCTGACTGGGGCCAGAAATGGGGCAACCCGATTTATGACTGGGATGAGATGGAAAGATGTGATTTTGCATGGTGGAAGAAGCGTATGGCTGCATCGGCCAAACTGTATGATGTTACCAGAATAGATCACTTCATAGGAATTGTAAGATATTACAATATACCTGTGGATGGTGTGCCTAAGGATGGCTTTTTTGCCAAAGGACCGGGAATAAAGCTTATAAATGCAATTGACAGCGTTATGGGTGATGCCAAGGTTATAGCGGAAGACCTCGGAGTAGTTGTTCCTGAGGTAACAGAACTTATCAAGAAATCCGGATATCCGGGAATGAAGGTTCTTCAGTTTGCGTTTGATGGTAATACGAACAACGAACATGCACCTCATAATTATGAAAAGAATTACGTTGTATATATCGGAACCCATGATAACGAGACCATGAAGGGATACATCGGCAACGCAACGGAACAGAACATCGAGTATATGATGAAATATCTCGATATCGATGATAAGGATAAAATTGTTGATGAGATTATAAGATGTGCATATGCAAGCGTTGCAGACACAACGATAATCCAGATGCAGGATCTTCTGGGCAAGGATAATTCAGCCAGAATGAATCTGCCTTCAACAATAGGCACGAACTGGAAATGGCGTCTTAAGGATGGTGAATTTACAAAGGAAATCCGCAACAGACTGCGTGAACTCACGAAAGTTTACGGACGTAACAAGAATAAGTGGTATTTTAGCAAGGAGGACTATATGTTAGCAGATATCTGTGAAAAGAAATACAATAAATCAATTAAGGACTGTACCAACGAGGAACTTTATTTTGCACTTCTTTCAATGACCAAAGAACTTGCAGAGGATAAAGAGAAAAATGACGGAAAGAAGAAAGTTTATTACATTTCAGCTGAATTCCTTATCGGAAAGCTTCTTTCAAACAATCTTATCAATCTCGGTGTGTTTGACAGCGTTAAGAAGGAACTTGAGGAGAATGGAAAGAGCATTTATGATATAGAGGAGATTGAGCCGGAACCATCACTGGGAAACGGCGGTCTCGGAAGACTCGCTGCATGTTTCCTTGACTCGATGGCATCAATCGGACTTAACGGTGACGGCATCGGACTTAATTATCACATGGGACTTTTTAAGCAGGTATTTAAGAATAACTTCCAGAAGGAAGAGCCAAATCCATGGATTGAAGACCAGAGCTGGCTTACAAAGACAGATGTGGCTTATGATGTATCATTCGGAAATCTTACGGTTAAGTCAAGACTTTATGACATAGATGTTACAGGATACAATAACAGAACCAACAAGCTCCATCTTTTTGATATTGAATCCGTTAATGAGAATATCATTCAGGGAGATACGATTAATTTCGATAAGACTGATATTGCAGAGAACCTTACACTTTTCCTTTACCCGGATGACAGTGATGAGGCAGGTAACCTTTTAAGAATATACCAGCAGTATTTCATGGTATGCAACGGCGCACATTATATTATCGATGAGTGCAAGAAAAAGGGAAGCAATCTTCACGACCTTGCAGACTATGCTGCAATCCAGATTAACGATACACATCCGTCAATGGTAATTCCTGAACTTATCAGACTTCTCGGAGAGGAAGGAATCGGATTTGATGAGGCTGTTGAAATCGTAACAAATACATGTGCATATACCAACCACACAATCCTTGCCGAAGCACTTGAGAAATGGCCGATTTCTTACCTTGAGAAGGTTGTTCCGCAGCTTGTGCCGATTATCAGAAAACTCGATGAGAAAGTAAGAGCCAGATTCTCGGATAAATCTGTTTATATCATAGATGATTCTAACAGAGTTCATATGGCTCACATGGATATACACTACGGACACAGTGTTAACGGTGTTGCATATCTTCATACGGAAATTCTTAAGAATTCTGAGCTTAATAACTTCTACAGGATCTATCCGGAGAAGTTTAACAATAAGACAAACGGTATTACTTTCAGAAGATGGCTTCTTCACTGCAACGAAGAGCTTGCAGCTTATATAGAAGAACTTATCGGACCTGATTTCAAGAAAGATGCCGACAAGCTTGAAGAACTCGGCAAATTCATAAACGATGATGCGGTTCTTGAGAGACTTCTTGAGATTAAGAAGGATAAGAAAATAACACTTAAAAATTATCTTAAAGCAACACAGGATATTGACATTGATGAAAATTCAATCTATGATATTCAGGTAAAGAGACTTCATGAATATAAGCGTCAGCAGATGAACGTGCTCTGGGTAATTTACAAGTATTACGAGATTAAAGCAGGCAGACTTCCTAAGACACCTATTACAGCTATTTTTGGTGCCAAGGCAGCTCCGGCATATGTAATTGCCAAGGATATTATTCATCTTATCCTCTGCTTGCAGCAGGTTATCAACAATGATCCGGAAGTAAGTCCGTACCTCAGGGTAGTTATGGTTGAGAATTATAATGTATCCAAGGCTGCCAAGATTATTCCGGCATGTGATATTTCAGAACAGATTTCACTTGCGTCCAAGGAAGCATCAGGAACAGGTAATATGAAGTTCATGCTTAACGGTGCTGTTACACTTGGAACCAAGGACGGAGCTAATGTTGAGATTGGTGAACTCGTAGGAGATGACAATATTTACTTCTTCGGAGAAAGCAGTGAGCAGGTAATTGAGCACTATGCCAAGGCAGATTACTCAGCTAAGAGCTATTATGTAAATGATCCTGAGATCAAGAAACTTGTTGATTTCATAATAAGTGCACCTGTTATGAAAGTAGGAGATGCGGAGACACTTCTCAGACTTCATGCGGAACTTATTAAGAAAGACTGGTTCATGACTCTTCTTGATATCAAAGATTATATCAGAGTCAAAGAAACGGCACTTGCTGATTATGAAGACAGAAAGACATGGGCAAAGAAGATGCTTACGAATATTTCCAAGGCAGGTTTCTTCTCATCTGACAGAACAATTGCTCAGTATGATAAGGACATCTGGAGACTTTAAGATTTATTCATAGAATTGTGCCGGATTCATTAATTCCGGTATGACGGTAGCCGAAGCGCATATGCGCTCCGGCTATCCATGTTATCAATGAAGCCTTATAAACCGGGAGGGCGACGAATTGTACCGAATTTTAATAGTAGATGATGAGAAAATAGAACGTAATGGTATCAAGTTCCTGCTTAAAAGGGCAGGTATCGAATGTGAAATAGCGGAAGCGGCTAATGGTAAAGATGCGCTTGAATACATTAAGAATAATGAGATTGATATCCTTCTTACGGACGTGAAAATGCCGTTTATGGACGGCATAGAGCTGATTGAGAATGTGGTAGGATTAAAGCAGAATATTAAATATGTTATTTTCAGCGGCTGCAGTGAGTTTGATTATGCCAGACAGGCTGTACGCCTTGGGGTATCGGATTACATACTAAAGCCGGTGGATCCCAACGAGTTTGAGAATACCATGAATAAAGTAATCAATGAGTTGGAGGAATCCAAAATTGAATATGATATTAAGACCAAGAGTCTGGAGTATATGGCGGAACATATGCTTTATATGGCCACCAATAAAGTCGATATTTCAGAGATAGAGAAATACGGAGACGGAATCGTGTCAGCGGATTTCATTGGCAAATATGTCAGAATCATGCTTATGGAATTCGATGAAGATTTCTTCGGGAAAAAAGGCACGGATGTTAAGGAAAAGCTCTATAAGTTTGAACCGCAGATAAGTAAGTATCTTAATCTTAACCAGAACCAGTCATTGCTTTTCTTTGATGATGCGGACCTTGATTATGTGGCTACAGCAGAGAGAATCAGCGGATTTGTGGAGAGAGAGTATGGCGTTGCGTGCTATATCGCAATATCGTCACCGGTAAACGGAATGAATGATATCGGTAATAAGGTTGACGAGCTTGACGAGATAATGGAAAATAAGTTCTACCATAAGAACAGCCGTGTTTTCTATGAGGGCGCATCGGCCGGCGATAATTCAATGATTCAGGTTGACGACGATACATTGATGAAGCAGATGCATCAGGATATCAAAATGAAAGATACATTGAATCTCCGTGCGCATTTTGACAGATTTTGTGATAAATACAGTAATAAAACCAAATTTTCACAAGTATATATTAAATTTCTTTTCTCCAATCTGCTTAAGGACTTCTATGAGAATATACCTAATGCAGATGAGAATCTTCTGAATGAAGAGATTGATGTACTGTACAGAGCTACGAATTTCGATACGGTTAAAGAAATTGTGCTGAATAATGTCAAAAGGCTGGAGGACGCATTTGGAGCCAATCCTCAGATGGTGCATCGTGAAATAGAAATTGTAAAACAATACATATATGAACACTATAATGAGGATATTACAGTGGACAGCCTGGCAGAGAAAGTATACATGGCTCCGAGTTATCTAAGCTCTGTATTCAAGAAGGAAACGGGACAGAATCTCAGTAAATTTATTAAGTCGTACAGAATGGAACAGGCGAAGGAACTGCTTGAGAACACAATGCTTAAGATTGTTGATATTGCCAATAAATGCGGATATCAGAATGTATCCTATTTCTGTTCAAGCTTCAGGGACTGCTATGGCGTCAGCCCACAGAAATTCAGGGAAAACGGAGAAGAAACCGAATGATTTCCAAAATACGCAGGAAAACTTCAGATTTGAAACTGAAATATAAGCTTGTATTGATATATTGTTTTACAGGCTTTATTCCTGTGTTTATTATATTTCTCGTATCACTTTATCTGATGCGTGGAGTATTGCGTGAAAATTCAACGGAAAATATCAATTCTTATCTGTATCAGGCGACTGCATCTCTTGACGGAGAAATCAAGATATATGACAATCTGTCGAGCTACATCTCGTTTAACCAGTCAATCTCGCAGGTGCTTAATTACGATTACGAATCTGTATATAATATGTATGACCAGTTTGTTACGGTAATGGATCCGTTATTGTCATCGCTTATGTATTTCCATGATGAAGTTAACCGTGTTACGATATATATTGATAAGGATGTCGTAAAACATGGAACGACACTGGCTCCGATGTCGGAAGTTTCCGATAAAGAATGGTGCAAAGAGGCACTTTCAGATAATGACAACCACTGGTATGTTGATATGGACAAGAAACAGGTTTTCTCGGTGAGCAGACTTGTACTTCTCAACAGGTTGGGAATTGACGGTGTGTTATTTATAAATGTAGACTATGACAAGGCATTCGAAGCTTTTTCACAGACCATATTGAATGATTATGGATTATTTATAACAGATAAGAACGGTAATCTTATATATGAATTGTCGCAATATGATCAGTCCAATAAGAATTATGAGCTCACTTTTGATGAATTTAAAGAAGTTGTAGCCAGTCGTTCCGATAAATACAAGATAATAACGCAGGATTCAGCTGCTACAGGATGGAAAATCTGGTTCTATAAGCCGGACAGCTTTATGATATCATCAACTACACCAATCATATGGATCGGAACAATATCGATAATTGTATGCGTGGCGGCAGCTGTTGTATGCACGACTGCAACAAGCAGATTCGTTACCAGGCGAATTGTCAAAATCCAGAAGAGCATGAAAGAAGTCGAAAACGGCAATCTTAATGTTAATGTTCCGGTTGACGGAAATGACGAGATTTCAGATCTTACACGCGGGTTTGATGCCATGGTGCTCCGGCTTGACATGCTTATCAATGAGGTGTATGACAGCAGACTTAAAGAGAAAGAATATGAGATGAAAGCACTTCAGGCACAGATAAACCCTCATTTCTTATATAATACACTTTCACTTATCAACTGGAAAGCCATTGAAGCAGATGCGGTCGATATAAGCAAGATAACATTGGCTTTGTCATCCTTTTACAGAACCTCACTTAACAAGGGTAAGAATGTTATGAGCATCAAGGATGAAATCGACAATATGCGTTCATATCTCACTATACAGCAGATGATGCATGACGGTGATTTTGACGCAGTCATTGATATTGAAGATGGCATCTTGCAATATAATACACTGAACCTTATATTGCAGCCTCTGATTGAAAATGCCATCGACCACGGAATTGACCTCAATACGGGAGTCAGAGGCGTAATAACGATAACGGGACGCGGTACGGAAGATGAGATTATTCTTACTGTTGAAGATAATGGTGTAGGAATGACTAAAGAACAGGCAGATAAAATCATTACCAAAGATTCCAAAGGATACGGAGTCCGGAATGTCAATGAAAGAATCAAGCTTTATTACGGCGAGCAATACGAACTGAAGATAGAAAGTGAAATAGGAAAGGGCACGAAAGTTATAGTACATTTTCCTAAAAGGCTGTAAGAATTATATAGGAATTCCGCATGGAGGAGTTCCTATTTTTGTGCATATTTACAAATGTCTAAGAAATCTGATATATTTCTAAGAATATTAATATTTACGATTTTCCTATATCATTTTACAATAAGAGAGTATTAAGGAAATACAATTAATACCGCAGAAAATAACATTTTTGTAAGTCGGTTTTAATTAAAAAAAGGAGGACATCTAAATGAAATTTAGAAAAGTATCGGCTTTACTTTTAGCCGGAGCAATGTGTGCAGCAACAGTAGTTGGCTGCGGAAAAACATCTTCTTCTACAAGCGGAACAGGATCTAACGATGCTACAAAGGCAGCAGAAGATGAAGAAATCACAGCTACTATTACTGTATGGGGCCCGGCAGAGGACCAGTCAGTAGATAACGGTGAGTGGTTACAGAATATGTGTAAGAAGTTCAATGATGAGCATCCAAAGTGGAACCTTACTTTCAAGTATGGTACATGCTCAGAGGGAGATGCAGGTAAGACTGTATCAGCTGACCCTTCAGCTTCAGCAGATGTTTATATGTTTGCTAACGACCAGCTCCAGACACTTATCGATGCTGGTGCAATCTCTAAGTTAGGCGGTTCTGCACTTGAGACAGTAAAGAAGAATAACTCAGAAGCAATGCTTAATACAGTTACTATCGGAGATGATGTTTACGGCGTTCCTTTCACAGGTAACACATGGTTCTTATACTACAACAAAGACATCTTCACTGCAGATGATGTTAAGAACCTTGACACAATGCTTTCTAAGGGCAAAGTTTCATTCAAGCTTACAGATTCATGGTATATCGGAGGCTTCTATATCGGTAACGGATGTACAGTATTCGGTGCTGACGGAAAAGATGAAAAAGCGGGCGTCGACCTTACAGGCGACAAGGCTACGGATGTTACAAAGTATCTTGTAGACCTTGCAGCTAACCCTAACTTCGTAAACGATGCAGATCAGTCAGGAATCACAGGATTCAATGATGGAACAATAGGTGCTTTCTTCTCAGGTACATGGGATAAGTCAAACATCAAGCTTGACAAGTCAAAAGTTGGTGTTGTAGCAGCTCCTACATATACACTCAACGGCAAAGAGAACCAGATGACAGCATTCGCAGGTTCAAAGTCAATCGGTGTTAACCCTAACTGCAAATACCCTCAGGTAGCAGTTGCACTTGCTCTTTATCTTGGAAGCGATGAGGCTCAGATCAGCCACTATGAAGCAAGAGGAATCATCCCTTGCAACACAGGTGCAGTATCTAACGATAAAGTAGCAGCAGATGAGATGGCAGTTGCACAGAACGATGTAATGAACAACAAGTCAGTTATGCAGCCTACATGTAAGGGAATGAGCAACTGGTGGACACCTGCAGAGAACATGGGTAAATCCATTATAGCAGGCGAGACCACAAAGGACAATGCAGCAGATAAGACTGCAGAGTTCAATGAAGGTGCTAACAACGGCGTTGTTAAATAATTATCAAAATTAACGGGGTAAGGCACTGTTACAATGGCGGCAATTACCACTGTGCGGTGCTCCTGTGTAAATGCTCCGGAGTAATCCGGAGCATTTATTGTAAGCACAAGGAGGTCCATGATGCCTAAATTAAAAGCCGAGAAAAAAAGGAAAACCAAAGAGTTTTATGATCCGTATTGTTTTACCAATGCGGTGAAAAAAGGTGACATTTTCACAAGACTTTCCATATTGGTTATGGGTCTTGGAAATTTAGTCAGAGGCCAGATTGTTAAAGGATTATCGTTTCTGGTAATCGAGGCAGCCTACATAGTATTTATGATTATGATAGGCGGCAAATGCCTGGTAGATCTGTTCCACCTCGGGGGACAGCAGCAGATTGAAGTCTGGAATGAAGCAAAGCAGGTATTTGAATATACCCAGGGTGATAACTCATTGCTTATGCTTTTGTTTGGTGTTGCGACGCTGTTTGTTACTATTTCATTCGTAATGTTCTGGCGCGCATCAGTTAAAAGTTCATACAAAGCACAATGTATGAAAGCAGCCGGTAGAAAACCGGACTCATTTATTCAGGACATTAAAAGCTTGTTTGACAAGAATTTACATAGAACATTGCTTACACTGCCTACGCTCGGTGTTCTTGCATTTACCATACTTCCTCTTGTATTTATGATAAGTATGGCGTTCACAAATTACAGTAAGATAGATTCACATCTTACGATTTTTAACTGGGTAGGATTTGAAAATTTCCCTAAAGTATTCAGTTTCAACAGTTCGATAGGTAAATCGTTCTGGGGTGCTTTGGGATGGACACTTATCTGGGCAGTATTTGCAACTTTCACAAACTATATTCTCGGAATGATTCTTGCAATTATTATTAATCGTAAGAACACCAGAGGTAAGGGATTCTGGAGAACGATGTTTATGCTTTCTGCGGCAGTACCGCAATTCGTATCCCTGCTTCTCATGAGAACAATGTTTAACAGAGAAGGTATTATCAATACACTTTTACAGAGATATACATCCATATCGGAACCGATTCCATTCTGGGATAATGCGATGCTTGCGAGAATTGTAATTATCGTTGTTAATATCTGGATCGGTATTCCGTTTACAATGTTACAGGTTACCGGTGTACTTCAGAACATTCCGGAAGACCTCTATGAAGCAGCTAAGGTTGACGGTGCAGGACCGGTAAAAACATTCTTCAAGATTACCGTTCCGTATATGCTTTTTGTAACCGGACCTTACTTAATTACAACATTTACAGGAAATATTAATAACTTTAACGTTATTTTCCTCTTAAGCGGAGGCGGACCTGTTACGGATCTTTCATCCACATCAGGTAAGACGGACTTGCTTGTTACATGGCTATATAAACTGTCGGTTGACCAGCAGTATTACAATATTGCGGCAGTTATAGGTATTATGACATTCGTTGTCATGGCTGTTGTTTCACTCATTACCTATCATCGTACAGGATCATACAAGAACGAGGAGGGATTCCAATAATGAAGAAAATATCAACAGGAGCCAATATTGGCAAAAAAACCACAAATGTTTTTGTTCACATTTTACTTGCAGTGTTGTCATTTATATGGGTGCTCCCTATTTTGTTCATAATAATGGTCAGCTTCAAGTCTGATCAGGGACTTCAGATAAGGACACTTCTCCCGGATGCATTGCTGCAGAGCGCTAAAGCTGCCCATCCGGATATGTTTGCGAATGTTACAAGAGGATTTATTCCGACTCTTGATAATTACAAAAAGCTTTTTACCGATACGACCAATGTGTTTAACTTCCCACAGATGTTCGTCAACACATTGATTATTTCGATTTTTTCATGTATCATCTCAGCATTCTTCGTATTATCAGTATCATATGTTATGTCGAGAATGCGTTTTAAGATGAGAAAGCCTTTCATGAATGTAGCGCTTATTTTAGGCATGTTTCCCGGCTTTATGTCAATGATTGCAGTGTACTACATTCTGAAATCAATTGGACTCACGGAGGGCGCCATGATCAGAGTAGCTCTTATCATGGTTTACTCCGGAGGTTCAGGCTTAGGTTTCTACATTGCGAAGGGATTCTTTGATACAATACCAAAGTCAATTGATGAAGCGGCTTATATAGACGGCGCAACCAGATGGCAGGTATTTACCAAGGTTACAATTCCTCTCAGTAAACCGATTATCGTATATACTGTTTTACAGGCATTTATGGCACCGTGGCTTGACTTTATCTTTGCAAAGGTAATATGCAGGGCCAATAAGGATTATTACACGGTTTCCGTCGGATTATGGAGCATGCTTGAGAAGGAATATATTTATTCCTGGTTCAACTGTTTCGCTGCCGGAGCGGTAGTGATCTCAATTCCGATTATTATTCTGTTCATGGTAATGCAGAAGTTTTACCGTGAAGGCGTATCGGGAGCGGTTAAAGGTTAATATCTTTAAAATTTATCAGCCCCGGTCGGGTATCCGGCCGGGGCTGTAACTAAAGATTGCCATTTAACCGGTACAGGTGGTATTATTATTGCATAGCAAATATCTGCAAGGAGAAATAACAATGAAGAAGTCCACCAGAATAATAACGTCGGTAATAATGTTTTTAATGATATTTATACAGGCAGGATGCGGTTCGAAATCAACTACCAGTGAACCTTCTGATACAGATTTCGCGGAACAGATGCAGGAAGCATCTACTACGCCATATGGTAAATATCCTGAATTAGTCACATATACGTTGGGCAAGCTTACCGGAAGCAATAATTCCAATATGCCGGAAAGCGATACATATGAAGACAATGCATATACAAGATTTCTCAGAGATTTTCTGAATATCCAGAATAAGGATGTTTTTGAGGAAGCTGACGAACAGTATAATTCAAGTGTGTCGATGGCTATTCAGTCCGGGAATATGCCGGATATTATGATTGTGAGCGATATTGACGATGTCAACATGCTCGTCGAATATGATATGATAGAAGACCTTACCCAGGCATATGATAACTGTATGTCTGAACGAATTAAAGAAATCTATGCGGGATATGGTGACGGTATAAAAGATTTGATTACATTTGACGGTAAGATTATGGCCATTCCGGAAACAAATATTGATGACGGACCGAATCTTATCTGGCTGCGCAAGGACTGGATGGATAAGTTGGGACTGGCAGCACCGAAGAACCTGTCCGATGTGGAATATATTATCAAACAATTCATTGAAAAAGATCCGGGAGAGAACGGACCGGGCAATACAGTCGGTCTTGTGTGTGATCCGAGCCTTTGCGGTGGATGTGGATACAGCAGTGAGTACCTTCTTGATATCGTTTTTGCTGCATATGGAGCGTTCCCGAAGCAGTGGATTGAAGGCAAAGATGGTAAAGCAGTCTATGGTTCAATTCAGCCGGAGGCCAAAAATGCACTGGCACACATAAATGAAATGTATGAGACGGGTATTCTTGATAATAATTTTCTGCTTCGAACAAGCAGCAATATAATTGAGCTTGTTGTAAACGGCCAGTGTGGTTCTTTCTTCGGACCATGGTGGGCACCTAACAATCCGCTTATGGAGGCTGTAGGCACCGACCCGGAAGCCGACTGGCAGCCATACCTTATAGAAACGGATGATGATGGCAGCGCGAGTTATCATTCACAGCAACCGTCATATAAATATGTTGTTGTCCGTAAGGGATATGAGCATCCTGAGGTGGCATGCAAGATTGTGAGTGTACTTTTTGATTATGTGAGATATGAAGAAAATGATAACGATGATTTCAAAAAATATTATCAGGATAATGTAGACCCTACGGCGAGACCTCTGGCGATTAATGTGGATTACAGTGATGCGCTGTCAATCTGCTATTCGGAAATCATTGAGGTGCTTAACGGTACCAAGGATGAGTCCGAACTTCCGATTCTGGAAAAATCATACTATGAGTCTTGTAAGTCATATCTGGATGACCCGGACAATGCAACTGCAGAACAATGGGCTGCTTATATGTCAAGAATAAAGGCGTATGAGATTATTTCGAACGCCTCCCTGAGAGAAGTTCCATCGCTTTTTTTCAGTGAAACCAGTACAATGCAGAGTGACTGGTGGAAGTTGGAGGAACTGGAGAACAAAACATATTTACGGATAGTAACCGGAGAACTGCCGGTAGATGAATTTGATAATTTTGTATCAAAGTGGAATGAAAATGGCGGTTCTTTAATAACGAGAGAAGTCAGGGATGCCCTGGCGGAATAGGAGCGAATTATGATTCAGAATAAGAGAATCAGCAGAATTATTGCGCTTGTTTTAGCATGTATTATGACAGTGATGATGCTTGCCGGATGTACGTCATCATCTTCGAAAGGCAAGGACAAGAATGCAATAAATACGGAATTTGTTGATGAAGATAACAGAATAGACGACAAATACGGAACATGTTATCAGGTGTTTTTGTATTCATTCTGTGACAGTGACGGTGATGGAATAGGAGATATACAGGGACTTATTTCCAAACTTGATTATATTCAGGATATGGGATTTTCAAGTATATGGCTGCTTCCGTTTAATAAATCCACATCATATCATAAGTATGATGTCGTTGATTATTACACAGTAGACCCACAGTACGGAACAATGGAAGATTTTGAAGCATTGGTCAAGGCCTGCGACGAGCGCGGACTGGATATATATATGGACTTTGTAATAAATCATACCTCATCCAAGTGCGAATGGTTTAAAAAAGCATGCGAATATCTCAGTACGATAGGCGATGGAGAGCCGGATGCATCCGTATGTCCGTATGTTGATTATTATAATTTCAAGAAGACGGACAAGGTCGCATCAGGCTGGAAGAAAGTCAGCGGAAATCCTGACTGGACTTATGAATGTGTATTCTGGGCTCAGATGCCGGACCTCAATTTGTCAAGTAAGGCAGTGCGGGCCGAAATAGAGAAAATCGCAAAGTTCTGGATTGACAAGGGAGTATCGGGTTTCAGACTTGATGCCGCACTTCATTATTTTGAAGCAGATAATCCTGACAGTATAGAAGCACTCACCTGGTTCTGTGATTATGTGCATGGTGTTAATCCTGATATCTACTGCGTGGCTGAAGTATGGGATAATTTAAATACAATAAAGCAGTTCTATCAGAGCAGCTGTGACAGTATGTTTGATTTTGCTATCGGTAATCAGGACGGTATAATCGTAAAGGGCATCAATAATAACAGTGATGATAAATCCGGTGCCAAAATGGCGGAGAACATTGTCAATGTATATAATGAAATCAAGAGCGTTAATGAGAATGCGATAGACGGTATATTTTTATCAAATCATGATGTCGGACGTGCGGCAGGATTCCTCCTTCGTAAAGATGAGAGAGTCAAACTTGCAGCCGGAATACAGATTCTTACAACGGGTAATGTTTTCGTATATTATGGAGACGAACTTGGTATGGGAGGAAGCGGCAAGGATGAAAATAAGCGTGCCCCTATGTACTGGTCGGATGATGCAAGTGCACAGGGAATGACAGCAGGTCCTCCTTCATATGAGCCGCAGACACATACTTTTGGCTCTTATGAAACTCAGAAGGATGATGAGTATTCGGTATATAATTATTACAAAAAAGCGATCCATATCCGTAATAAGTATCCTGAAATAGGAAGAGGTGTTCCAACAGTTATGAGTGATGTGGCTGAGCAGAACGGTAATATATGTGCAATACATAAGACATATAACGATTCGGAAATCAGCCTCATATATAATGACAGTGACGCGGCTGTTACAGTCACAGTATCCAAGGATACATATAAATATGAAAATGTTGCGGATTATCTCGTAGTAAATGAGGAACTTCCTGAGATAGATGGAGAGAAAATTACTATTCCGGCTTACGGATGTGTTATTTTAAAATAAACATAAAACATATCAGCCCCCGGCTACTTAAAGCCGGGGGCTTTTGCAATGTGCAGGAATATGTTAATATTATTGTAAATCAACACAAACAGGTAATCGTGTTGTTTGATGCAGTGTGTTCTTCTTTTATAATAAAATCATCAAATAAAGGAGGCACAAAGCCATGAATACAGATAAAATTTATGCAGAACAGATAGCAAATGAATATGCACCTAAGGACACATCTAAGGTGGTGGCGCTTCGCAAGCTTGATGCCAAAGCCAAACTTCCCGCTTCGATATTTACTTATACCTTTGGTGTGATTGCCGCACTTATTACCGGAGTAGGAATGTGTCTGTCGATGAAAGTAATCGGAGACGGTTCAGCGGGAATGTTTGTACTCGGTGTGGTCGTAGGAATTATCGGATTTGCCGGAGTTGGAATCAATTATCCGATTTACAAAAAATACTTGCAAAGGGCAAGGCAAAATACACGTTTGAGATAATCGAACTTGCAAAAGAGATAAGCGAGAGGTAAAAAATATTGAATAAATCCGAGAGTAAATATTTCAATACTGCAAAGAGGATGGACGAGGCGTTTCTTGAACTGCTTGCCGTGAAAGATTTTGAATATATTACGGTTAAAGAAATATGTGGAACAGCCGTGGTGAACCGTTCTACTTTTTATCTTCACTATGAGACGATTGCAGACCTGCTCTCGGAATGTGTTGAGTATATAAACGGACAGTTTCTTGAGTATATGCAGAAGGACTCGGAAATGTTTGTCGAAAAGATTGAAAAATGTTCTCTGGAAGAATTGTATCTTCTCACACCGGAATACCTGATACCGTACCTTAACTATATCAGGGACAATAAGAAACTCTTTTTGACAGCTACCCAAAACGCCGCAGTACTGCAGCTGGAAAATACATACAGCCGTATGTTCAGACATATTTTTGCACCGATAATGGACCGTTTTAACATACCGGAGCATGACAGACATTATATACTTGCGTTTTATATCAAGGGCATTATGGCGGTAATCGGTGAATGGCTTAAATGCAATTGCGAAGATCAGGTTGAATATATCGCTGATATTATCCGCAAATATGCCCGCGAGTATGAGGACCGTTCATAGGACTGTCATTTTCTGCGGAATGATGCATAAAAATGCCCTCATTACCGGGTTGAATCCGGCAATGAGGGTACATATCAGAATTGCCTATATACAGAGTTATTCACTTCTGAGTGCTATGACAGGGTCTTTCTTGGATGCTACCTTGGCCGGTATAAGGCCTGCCACAAGTGTCAGAAGAACGCTTATAGCTATCAATATGACGGCTCCCTGCCATGGAAGTGAAGCCACGCCTGAAATTCCGGTCAGTTGTTTGATGACTATATTGATAGGAATATCAAGAAGCAATGTTATGAGGATTCCGAGCGAGCCGGATACAAGACCCACAATCATTGTTTCTGCATTAAATACGTTGGAAACATCACGCTTGGAGGCACCTATACTTCTTAATATACCGATTTCTTTGGTTCTTTCAAGAACCGATATATAAGTGATTATACCAATCATTATCGAAGATACCACAAGTGATATCGATACGAATGCAATAAGAACATACGATATCGTATTAACAATTGTGCTTACGGATGACATCATAAGTCCCACATAATCAGTGTAAGAGATTGTGAGATTGTCTTTTCCGGCGGCAGTTGCTTTATCATTGTACTCATCTATGATATCAGCTATAGCATCTTTGGCTTCAAAATCCCTGGCATATATATTGATGGACGTTGGCTTTGATTCGTCTGCGTATCCGAGTTTTACCATGTTATCTTTATATGTGCTGCCGGATTTGGTCTGGAGCTGGTTCTTGAACACATCGACAAGCTGTTCGTCAGTCATCATGCCGAGATACATCTGGGCAGCCTGCTGTTCAGCCTCAGGAAGCGTTGCGATATAAGCTTTGACATCATCAACCGTAATATTATCAAGTTCATCTTCACTTAAAGCGAACGGGAGACCTGTGAATACATCGGTTTTATCATCGGCAAGCTGTTCTTTTACGATGTCCGACTTAGATGTCTCATTAATTACATATTCGGTGAGAGCCTTTGTGTAACCTATGCTTCCTGTTATGGATGTTGCAACGGCGTCTTCATCGGGCTGTATTATACCGACTATTTTAATTTCCGTACCGTTGTTTACGAGCGTTTTGACATATTCATCATCGGAACTTTTATCTTCCCATCGTTTATTGGTCTCATCATATCTGTAATAGTCACTTGAAAGTACAAGTTTATATGTAAGGCCCAAGAGATCGTCATATGTATAACTGGTCTGCTCGGAATCGATCTGTTTACCGCTTCCGAGATTGGTCATAATGTTCTTAAGCTCGGATGAATTTTTAAGACCAAGTGCATACTGGGTAACATCTGTAATCGTGGAATCTTTGCTTACTACGAGAACTACTTCGTTATAATTCTCAGGCCATCTTCCGGCTATAACATTGTACTGTGAATCGAGAAGATCCTTATTATCAATCATCTGTGTCCAGAGATTTGAACTGCTGTAAGCATTCATCATGGAAGATGTGCCGGCATTTTCCTGGGATACTCCCATAATATCTTCCATCATGGTACTTGGATTAACCTTGTTAAGACCGTTTGATGTGTCAGCAAGGTAAATATTAAGATCGGTATCGTAACCGTACTGGATATCGGTTACGTAATCTTTAATATTGCATTCATCGCTTTCAAAATATGCCTTGAGTTCACCGAGACTGTTTGTCTTGACCTCGGCCATCATTGTATTGATCATATCACCGAGTATAGGACTGGTATATATACGGCCATCCTCATGTTTCACATCATCGGTTGATTTGCCGAGCATTGTCTCCATAAGGCTTGTCATGTCTATATTTTCATCTTCAATGGTAATAGGATATGTTGATATGGTGTCTTCCTGGACCTTATTGATGTAAGCCTGAAAACCATTGGACAGTGAAAGAATAAGAGCAATTCCTATTATGCCTATGCTTCCGGCAAAAGAAGTAAGGAAGGTGCGGCCTTTTTTGGTAAGCAGGTTCTTAAAACTGAGCGACAGGGCAGTTCCGAAAGACATTGAAACTTTGGATTTGGACCGGCTCTTATGGGAATGTGTGGGAGTTGGGGATGGCTTTCCGTCAGTGGAGTCATCTCCTTCGTAAGGGGCACTGTCATCGATAACCCGGCCGTCAAGAAGACGTATAATTCTCGACGAATACTGCTCTGCGAGTTCTGCATTGTGAGTAACCATTATAATTAGTTTCTCGTCTGATATTTCACGCAGAATATTCATTATGGCAATACTTGTTTCCGAATCGAGCGCACCGGTAGGTTCGTCTGCAAGAATTATGTCAGGGTCATTGACAAGTGCACGTGCTATGGCAACACGCTGCATCTGTCCTCCGGACATCTGATTCGGCTTCTTATGGAGCTGATCCTTAAGACCTACCTTTGCGAGAGCCTCAGCCGCGCGTTTGCGGCGTTCTGATTTTGACACACCCGAAAGTGTGAGGGCAAGTTCTACGTTTGCCAATACGGTCTGATGAGGTATAAGATTATAGTTCTGAAATACAAATCCTATCTTGTGGTTACGATATGAATCCCAGTCCTTATCCTTAAATTCCTTGGTGGAACGTCCGCCGATAATAAGGTCGCCGTCCGTGTACCTGTCAAGTCCGCCGATTATATTCAGCATAGTAGTCTTACCGCAGCCTGACGGACCGAGTATTGATACAAATTCACTTTCGCGGAATCGTATGTCTATTCCTTTGAGTGCGTGAACCTCGGTGTCACCGGCTGTGTAATTCTTTATAATACCTTTAAGCTGTAACATGGTGTTCTCCTTCTGAAATATAAGTCTAAAATTAAATTTAAAATGTATCCGCCCAAAATACAATATATAAAATATAAATATTTATTAAAAAAATCTAAAAAAAGGAAAAATAATAATAATTTTCTTCAAATATCGAAAAACATGTGGTACAATGTGATAAACGCATAAATTGTGCAAAAGGATAGAAGATATGAATGAAGACAAAGGAGAACTTTCCGAGGCTGCACGCCGGAGAAAGCGTATTAACCTCTATAAGCGTGTTATTATCATAATGATTGTAACAATAATATTGCTGCCAACAATATTATGTATAATCCTGTTCTGCAGGATGAACCGCTTGCAGAAGGATTTTTCAGAACTTAAGGCACAGCTTGAATCATCGGTACAGCTTGCATCGGATGAAAACAGCCCGGACAGGAAACAGATTCAGGCATCACTTAACAAGAATCAGGCAGAACCGGAGAACAGCAGCAAGACATACCAGGAGACACAGCCTGAGGCGACAGAGACAGAGACAGAAGCGCGTACAACTGTGGAGGAAGCACTTAAGCAGGGACGTAAGGTGGTATATCTTACGTTTGATGACGGCCCGAGCGATAACACGGACGCATTGCTCGATGTTCTGGCTGAGCATAATGTGAAAGCAACCTTTTTTGTAAATGGACATGAAGGATATGAGGAGGCGCTTAACCGTATAGTTAATGAGGGTCACACTCTTGCTCTTCATACATATACGCATGATTATGCACATGTATATGAAAGTGTTGAATCATTTTCGCAGGAAGTCGAGTCACTGCAGGATTATCTGGAGCGGGTTACAGGAACCAGACCGTATATATTCAGATTTCCGGGCGGTTCAAGTAATTCCCAGGCACCGCTTCCGATATCGCAGTACATAGATTATCTTAATAAGAATAATCTGGTGTTTTTTGACTGGAATGTTTCATCCGGAGACGGAGGAGACGGGCTCAGCCGGAAACAGGTATACGATAATGTAATGAAAGGTATTGCCGGTCAGGATGTTTCAGTGGTTCTTATGCACGATGCCACTTACAGAATGACCACATTTGAGGCGGTGCCCGATATAATAGAGAAATTGCAGGAGCAGAATGCATTGATTCTCCCAATCACTGCAGATACGCAGCCTGTTCATCATAATGTTAATTAACCAGGAGGAATTTTGAAATGGGATTTTTTAAAGATTTTAAAGAGGATTTGTCACAGGCAGTCAATGAGCTTTCGGATGATGCATCAAAGCTTGCAGATGTGAGCGCAGAGAAAGTTGAAGAACCGGTACCGGATGATGATGTGATGGTTGACACACTTGCAGATGATATGCAGTCTGATGCAGGAAACAGTGATATTGAGGAGTCTCTTACAAGAGCTCTTGCAGATATTAAGACGGATGATAAGAAGCCTGAATCTGCAGCCCGTAAGACGACTGCCAAGGCGGTAAAGGAAGAGGCAAAGTCAGTGCAGGCCAAAGAAACGGCCGAAGAGACTTTGGTTACGGCAGGTGCGGATGAGATAAGCGATGAGACGGCAATTATTACGCCGGGTCTTTCAATTTCGGGTGATGTTACATCAGCAGGTTCTATTGAACTTCTCGGTACGGTTGAAGGCAATGTTACATGTAAAGGAAAGCTCGTTGTAAGCGGAACCATAAAGGGTAATTCGGTATCATCGGATTTCTTTGCCGATAAAGCCAACATAACAGGTGATGTAACATGTGAAGGTCCGGCTAAGATCGGAAACGGTTCTGTTATTATAGGTAACCTTGTTGCCACATCGGCTGTGATTGCCGGTGCCATCAAGGGAGATATTGATGTTCAGGGCCCTGTTATCATTGATACTACAGCAATCGTAATGGGAGATATCAAGTCCAAGCTGGTACAGATTAATAACGGAGCAGTTATTGAAGGTCATTGTTCACAGTGTTATTCGGATAACAGTCCTAAGAAATTTTTTGGAGAAAATTAACATCGGAGGAATCTTATGAAAGAGAAAAGAATACTTCTCAAACTGAGCGGAGAGGCTCTTGCAGGAGATAAGCATACAGGTTTTGATGAGGCTACGGTTCTTGAAATTGCGCGACAGGTCAAAGCTGTCCATGATGACGGAGCAGAGATTGGTGTTGTTATAGGCGGCGGTAATTTCTGGCGCGGAAGAACAAGTGAGAATATGGACAGAACGAAAGCTGACCAGATAGGAATGCTTGCAACAATTATGAATTGCATTTATGTTTCCGAAATGTTCAGAAGCACAGGCCTTGAGACGGAGATACTTACACCGTTTGAGTGCGGTTCGGTTACCAAACTTTTTTCAAAAGACCGTGCCAATAAATATTTCGGTCAGGGCAAAATAGTATTTTTTGCCGGTGGAACGGGACATCCGTATTTTTCAACAGATACCGGAATAGTATTAAGGGCAATCGAGATGGAAGCAGATGCCATATATCTTGCCAAAGCAATTGACGGTGTATATGACAGTGACCCGAAGACTAACCCGGCGGCTGTAAAATATGACAGCGTATCCATTGACGATGTTATCGCCAATAAGCTTGCCGTTATCGATATGACGGCTTCTGTTATGTGCATGGAGAACAGGATGCCGCTTGTAGTATTCGGACTTAACGAGAAAGACAGCATTATCAATACATACAATGGTAAATTTAACGGAACCGTTGTTACAGTGTAATATAGAATAATCATGGCATAAGCCATATATCAGGAGGAAAAATGAGCGAAATTAAGATTTACGAAGAGAAAATGGAAAAGTCACTTGCGGCACTTGAGGCTGCGTTGAATGATGACACCATACTTGTGTCAATAATGTATGTGAATAATGAGGTGGGTGCAGTTATGCCTGTTAAGGATATAGCGGACATGGTGCATGACATATGCCCCAAGGCAGTGTTCCATGTGGACGCCATACAGGCATTCGGAAAGTTCCATCTGTATCCTAAGAGAATGGGTATAGACCTTATGAGCGTAAGCGGACACAAGATCCACGGCCCTAAGGGAAGTGGTGCTTTATTTGTGAAGAGAGGGACAAGGATAGTTCCTATAATCCTTGGAGGCGGACAGCAGCAGGGTTATCGTTCGGGAACCGAGAATGTCCCTGCCATAGCAGGTATGTGCCTTGCAGCAGAGATTGCAGACAAGGAGATGGACGAAAGATGTGCCCATATGAAAGCACTTAAGGACAGACTTATATCAGGACTTACAGAGCTTGAGGGTGTGTACAGCAACTCAGGAGAAGCCTGCCATATAGCCAGCATATCATTTACAGGGGTCAGAAGCGAGATAATGCTCCACACCCTTGAGAATAGCGGCATATATGTGTCATCAGGTTCCGCCTGCTCATCAAACAAAACACAGAACAAGAATTTAAGCTCCACACTCCATGCCATGGGATTGTCACCGGAGAGACTTGAGTCAACACTCCGTTTCAGCTTCGCCTATGACAACACAGAAGAACAGGTGGATTACGCCATTAATGTTATAAAAAAGGAACTTCCGGTGTTAAGGAAGTATGTAAGAAAATAGAGAATATGAAAGGTGCAGATATGGATTACAAGGCTTTTATGATCAAGTATGCCGAGATAGGCACAAAGGGTAAGAACAGATATATATTTGAAGATATTCTGTGCAGGAACATTAACAGGAAATTAAAGCCCCTGGGAGATTTCTATGTAAGAAAGGAACAGGGAAGGATATTCGTTGAGGCAAACAGCGACTATGACTATGAGGACGTGGTGGAAGCTCTTGGAAAGGTATTCGGAATAGTTGGAATATGCCCTGTTGTGGTACTTAACGAGACAGACTTTGACAGTATAAGGAATGCCGTTATCGCTTATGTAG
>ENA-ORCP01001111-ORCP01001111.1-human-gut-metagenome-genome-assembly--contig:-NODE-1111-length-23677-cov-7.626102_pt1 | contig 23677 bp, 20 predicted proteins | sample MGYA00242990_ERZ507991 | MGnify/ENA primary metagenome ERZ507991 (study PRJEB26167, sample SAMN06115496) | human gut metagenome | host: Homo sapiens | place: China:Henan | collected 2015-05-07... | reverse complement strand
ATGGACGGCTCTGGCAAAATTTGCCGGTACAGATGTGGCTATTGCAGCCATCGCCAATCATTTTGAAGGCAAGAAGCTTTCACACATCTTCAAACCAGCAATCTTGGCAATGGCATAAGGTTCGTTCGTATATTCCAAAGGAGAAGTCAACAAAACGTCTTCCTTCATTGGTTGTGCGGCATCACGGGGATAAATACAGGTACTACCCAGGAAAAGCAGTTTCTGTACGTTATGACGGAAGCTCTCCCCTATCACATTCTGCTGAATCTGGAGATTCTGATAGATAAAATCGGCACGATACTGCAAGTTTGCAAGGATACCACCGACGTGCGCAGCGGCAAGGACAACTGCATCAGGCTGTTCTTCATCAAAGAATTGTTTTACGGCTACGCCATCAAGAAGGTCCAGTTCTTTATGAGAGCGTCCTACAAGATTCGTGTAACCACGACGCTGCAAATTATTCCAGATAGCGGAACCCACCAAACCATGGTGTCCTGCTACATAAATTTTCGTATTCTTATCCATTCTTATTCTTCTCTATTCATCAGTTCTTTCATGTGAAGCTTCTTCACAAACTTCATATCATGCGATACCATGATTTTTACCAGTTCGGGGAAAGAAGTCTTGGTAGGATTCCAGCCAAGTAACGTACGAGCTTTACTAGGATCACCCAGTAACTGCTCAACTTCAGCAGGACGGAAATATTTAGGATCGACTTCAACCAAAACCTCTCCCGTCGATACATCAATGCCTTTCTCATTCACACCTTCACCATCCCAACGAAGTTCAATACCGACTTCTTTGAAAGCCAGTGTCGTAAATTCACGTACAGTGTGGTATTCTCCCGTAGCAATTACAAAATCTTCAGGAGTATCATGCTGAAGGATCAGCCACATACACTCAACATAGTCCTTAGCGTATCCCCAGTCACGAAGTGAGTTCAAGTTTCCCAAATAAAGTTTGTCCTGAAGACCTTGCGCAATACGGGCAGCAGCCAATGTTATCTTACGGGTTACAAAAGTCTCTCCTCTACGTTCACTTTCATGATTAAAAAGGATTCCGTTTACAGCATACATGCCATAGCTTTCACGATAGTTCTTGGTTATCCAAAAACCGTATTGTTTGGCTACTCCATACGGGGAACGGGGATAGAATGGAGTAGTTTCCTTCTGTGGAACTTCCTGGACCAAACCGAATAGTTCAGAAGTGGAAGCCTGATAAATCCTTGTCTTCTTCTCCATTCCAAGGATGCGGACAGCTTCCAGCATGCGAAGTGTGCCGATAGCATCCGCTTCGGCTGTATACTCCGGTACATCAAAAGAAACTTTCACATGGCTTTGTGCGGCCAGGTTATAAATTTCATCCGGTTGTACCTGCTGGATTATACGGATCAAGGAACTGGAATCCGTCATATCTCCATAATGAAGATTAACCAAACGCTCCTTTTTCATGTCACGTACCCATTCATCTAAATAGAGATGTTCGATACGTGCGGTGTTGAAAGAAGAGGAACGACGAAGGATACCATGGACTTCATATCCTTTTTCTATTAAAAACTCGGCTAAAAATGAACCATCCTGACCGGTGATTCCTGATATTAAAGCTATCTTTTTCATTTTATTCATTAATATTTCATTTATAGTATATACATATTTAATCAGCCATACCCCCATTTTTCCTAGCTAATACAGCAAATAGTCCCATTCAAAAGAGTCAAAGTCAACCTTCTCACCATTAAAGCGAACATTACTATAACTCTCCTCAGAACGCTTCAAGAACATATCTTCCTTCTTGATGAATTTATAGAAGCCCTAAACACTTTAACTTAAGAATTGCAATGAAGGTCGCGGACAACCTTCACCAGAATCAGAGATCATTGAATATTTTGTCGTTTGAGAAAGCTTTAGGTTATCATCTAGAGCGTCAGGATCATCGTCATCAAAGTAACCGGCAGTGTCAGCAGGTCATCATCCAAGATATGCTCAAAAAAGCGTTGGAACATATCATCCGGTGCCATTCCGTCAAAGTCATCTCCATCTATTTTTGAGAGTTGAACAACCGACATATCCGATTACCACCAAATCTCTCTCTTAGCCCTACTTGTGCTGACAGATAAACATTACTTCTTCAATGCTTCGAAAGTTTCAGCGGTATCTTCCTCGGCAATCCGCATGCAGCGAGCGACGTAATCCTGATGTTATTAACTGCATTGAACCCGAACGCTACTCCATTTCAACAAAGTCAGCTACTCGTTTTTTCAATTCTTCTGTAATCATAATAAAGTATCAATTAAGGGGTTAAATTATTCTATCAAAGCTCTTTCATAACTTGCTCACATCTTCGAGTGGGAACATTGAGCATACGCTGCCCACTATTATCTGGATTACAAAGATCAAAACTATGACGAAGGCGAGGGTTTACCAAAGCCCTGTCAAACAGTTCTGATATTAGTTTCTTATCTATGTGTATCATAGTTATCCGTTTTTTCTTGCAGTTGTACAATCATCGTAACGAGACTTATCTGTCTTTTGAGACCAGAAAAGGTATATGTTAATTTTGCAAATACCTTCCATAAGTTTTTTGAAATTGGGCACAATGCCAATAGCTTACAACGATTTGACGATATCCACGAAATTCTCCATCACATACTCGACATCCTCCATGGTCATGCACGTGTTGAGCGGGAGGGTGATCTCATTCTCGAACAAGTTATAGGCATTAGGATAGTACTTGATGTCGAAGCCGAGAGCCATGTATGCAGTCATCATAGGAAGTGGCTTGTAATGTACATTAGTAGCAATGCCTCGCTCTGCCATCTGCCCAATTACATGGTTAGCCTCGTCACGGGTGCGACCTTGCAGACGCACCAGATACAAGTGATGCGATGAGCAATGATCCTCAGCCTTATGGTTCAGATAAGCTACCTGATGGCGAGTGTCAAGGTTAGCGTTAAGATCATCAATAGCCTTATTCATATAGGCCACATACTCTTCACGCTTCTTCAGCATCTCAGAATAGCGTTCGAACTGTACCAAACCCATAGCAGCCATTATGTCTGTCATGTTGCACTTGTACCATGGGCCGATAATGTCGTACTCCCATGCACCTAACTTAGTCTTAGCCAATGCATCCTTGTTCTGACCATGGAGAGAGAAGAGTTGTGAGAGGCGGTAAATGAACTCATTCCAGCTTTCATCCTCGATAAACGGCACAAGACTTCCGCAATACATCTGCTGACGCTCTACCTTCTCACTACCGAAAGCCAAGTTCCAAGTCATTGCGCCACCCTCTGCTGTCGTGAAGTTCTTCACCGCATGGAATGAGAATGAAGAGAAGTCCGCAATCTCACCTGCCATCTTGCCGTGGCGAGAAGCGCCAAACGAGAGCGCACAATCGTTAGACACCACGATGCGACCAATCAATTTCTGTATATCATTCTTAGGAGTGAATTTTGCCAAAATCTCAGGACGAGTCACAATCTCCTTGATCTTATCCACATCTGCACAAATACCAGCCAAGTCAACAGGAACAATCACCTTAGTGCGTTCCGTGATAGCTGCAGCCAACGTCTCGTAGTCCATCTCAACATTGTCCTTCTGCGAGTCTACCATCACGATGGTAGCACCTACATGCTGAACAACCGAAGCTGATGCTGTATAAGTGTATGCAGGCATGATAATCTCATCGCCAGGCCCCACACCCAACACACGCAACACCATCTCCATGGCAGCCGTAGCAGAGTTCAGACATACCGTCTTATCTGTGTGAACGTATTCAGAAATTATCTTCTCCAGTTTCTTAGTACGAGGACCAGTCGTAATCCAACCACTCAGGATTGCATCACGAACTTCATTAGCTTCAGCTTCCGTCATATCTGGAGGCGAAAAAGGAATATTCCTTCTTCTCAAATTTATACTCATTTGTTATTTGTTTTTTAAGTTATTGATCAAATTTGTTTCTATTCTTATTTCCATCCATTCCGCTTCCGAACTTGTTTTGCAAACGCTCATTCTTACGATAGTTGAACAGCACTATAGGGCAGAAATACACTTCCACATCGGGGAATATATGATAGTCAATGTGATGGTACTGCATACGGATATAGTCATCCTCCCTGTTTATCAAATACTTAGTCACTAGCTTTCTATCTTCAAACAAACCCTTCGAGGCAATGGGCCTGCCCCATATATCAATATTTCCTGAAGTACGTAACTTGGGCTGTGGATAATAGCAGGCATTAGCTTGCTCCTTCAGAATACAACTCCTAAAACTATCCTCCGCTAGCATACGAGTAGTCTCCTCACAACGCTCATCCACCAACAAGTTTTCTTCCTGAATGTATGCTTCCATTCCAAGCCACTGCATTTTCAGGCCGATGAGCAAATAGACAGTTTGCTCAGAGTATTCCTTATACAGCCTTTGCCTACCATGAAACGAAATACCTGTTAGCCCTTGCTTTTCCGAAAGCTCATTTATCTCCTGCCATTCCATTGCCGAAGGAACATGCGACAATACATCGCGCGTACCTATAGCAACTGGAGTAACTCGAAAAATAATTCATTCATTAGTCTTTCACTACAGACTTTATCACATCCACATACTTCTGTGTACCCACCTCGCGAGTGAGATTATTCAATACGAACTGACGACCGTTCTTGCCGTACTCTTTACAGAGTTCGCGATTGAGATACAGTGTAAGTATCGACTTCTTAAACTCCTCTTTATCGCCCGCCTTAGTGAAGATGCCACAGCTATTATCTTCAAGGATGCTCTTGAGTTCATTCTCATCGAAATTGGCTAGTACAGGACGACTTGCCGACATGATGCTCCATGTCTTTGAAGGTACAGATGCCGAACCTGTTCCGGGCTTAGAAATCACGAGAGACGCATCACCCAACGAGAATACATGACTAATATCCTCATATGGTTGGAATGGAAGTATATGTACATTATCTATATTTCTCTCAGCCACCATTCTCTTCACCTCGTCCAAATAAACCCCCGTACCCACAAGAACAAAGTGGATGTCAGAATTGGATGTTTTTAACTCCTCAGCCACACTTAGCAGCATATCCATGTTCTGAGACAACCCAATGTTGCCGTTATATGTGACATAGAATTTACTCCTGTCTAATCCATACATCTCGAACAGTTTGTTCTTCTCCCTCGGAATATCTACCACTGCATTCTGATCCACCCAATTATACACCACAACAATCTTCTCCTCAGGAACACCCTTCGTCAAAAGATTTTTCTTGAAGTCCTCAGAAATTACGATAATCTTATCTGCATATTTGTAGGTAATCTTCTCCACGATACGACCAATTTTCCATACAAGCCCCCCCCCCTTCGACAGTCCGTTGTTCACTAGGGAGTCAGGAAAAATATCCTGAGCATTATATACCGTTGGCTTTCGCTTCAGCCACTTAATCAGTGGCATCTTTAATCCTTGTATTGGTGGAGTCGAATCGATAAACGCAACATCATATTTCTAGTTATCTTATAGTTTCCCTTTTGTTCATTTTGGTACATTTATGACAACGCTAACTCCTCCACTGTCCCGATTTGTAACCTTGACACTGGCAGCCTCTCCATAATGCATGTGCATTCTATCTACTATATTTTTTATTCCAATATGCTCCCTATCGTTTTTCACAATTTTCTCATTTTGGTTTATTTTTTTAAGAATGTTCTCCTCAATTCCTTCTCCATTATCCTGAATTTCAATTTTTATATTGTCTCCCTCTACTTTGGCTGAAACGACAATCATCAAATCATTCGAGAAATCCGTGGAATATTTGATTGCATTTTCCACAAAAGTTAATACACACATAGCCGGCACCATGCTGATTTCTGCTTCCGGCTCTATTTCACACTGAAGATGCATAGCACCCGCAAAACGAAACTTTTGAATCGCCATATAGTTTAACATAAAATTGATTTCCTCCTTCAGAGGAACCATTTCTCCTTGACGAGCAAACACACTTTTAAAATAATTTATCAGATATGTTAGAAGAATATTTACCTGATTGTTATCTTTTCTTTTATTCAACATATAAATAGTATTTAAAGCATTTAAAAAGAAATGAGGGTTAATCTGAAGCATTAAATATTGTTTATACAGCTCAGACTGCTTTTTTTCTTTCTCATAAACATCAATTTTCAGAATTTTAATTTTTTCCATCATATTGTTAAAGTTTTTACTGACAATATGATACTCTTCCCAGTTGTCAAACTCCGGCATTTTAAGATCTATTCCTTCTTCATCCACCTTTTGCATTACTGATACAATCCTTTTTACCGGATTTGTAAACCAGTGATACATGGAAATATAAAGAGCAAAAAGCAGTATGATCAAAATCACAGCAAAAACCATACTGAAGTTTAATAACGTTCTGATTTCTTCAAATAGCTTTTCTGAAGGAATTACAATTCTTACACCCACATCTGTTTCTTGAATTGGCAGTTCTATTTTTAGATCTTTCCCTGACTCGTTGTCTAAAATCATTGTGCCTATTTTATAGTAAGAAACATAATAATCACTTAGTTGTACAGCTTGCATTGTTTCAATCAGTCGATTAAGGCTCACTGCACAGCCAATCCCCACACCATCCTTTGATACAACTCTGATTAAATATTGATAACCTTCTGCATCAAACAGCTCCCATTTTTCTGTAGGTTCTCTACTCTCCAATAACCTTTTCAACTGTTCTCTGATATTCTGACTTTGTATTTTTGCTTTCTTTTTTGCAGATTCCACCATCATGATATCTGCATATTTGTCTTGAAATATAAAAAAGTAATCCGCAGAACTATAAACAAGAATATCCTCATTCAATTGATTATACAGCCGCTGTCTTGACAAATTGTTCATAGATTCTTTATCCTCTTCGCAATTAGTCATACCATAATAATCCGCTGTTTCGCTTATTCGAAGAAGATAGTCCGAAATATTGCTCAAATTATTTTCTACATCGCGCGTATAGTACTCCACCATAGAATGATAAGTCTTTTTTGCCTGTTTCCAAGTCGTGCGAGCTGCACTGACGCAACTACATAAAAGCATTATTATCATGCAAAAAATAATTACAGATATAAGACTATTCATGCAAATTACAACAGATTTTTTCATTTTGCTTAACATGATTTCGCCTTTCTTAAGAGCACCAACCGTTGTGACACCAGCACCGTATATATATTTCTATCTAATATAGTATCATATTCTTGTGTAACTTCCGCTTGAATATCGACTTTTGATACCTAATTTTCGACTTCTTTTACCTGATTATCGACTTCTTTACAATATTGTCTTCTTTTTCATTTATTATTTCGAGTTCATGATACCATGACCTAAAAGAAGCCGCCAGTCTCTGTTTTCACATAACTGGCGGCTTCCTCTTGATATCTTATATTCTCTTACAGAAATTCTTTGACAGACTTGTAAACGCCCTTGGCATCCAGACCGTACTTCTCTACCAGAGCAGCAGCGGAACCGGACTCACCGAAGACATCCTGCATGCCGACCTTCTTCACAGGCACGGGATGATTTGCGCACAGACAGTCGCAGACAGCGCTTCCCAGTCCACCAATCACGGAATGCTCTTCCACGGTCACTACCTTGCCGGTCTTCTTGGCGCTGTTAATGATGATCTCCTCGTCCAGAGGCTTGATGGTACAGATATTTACAACCTCTGCACTGATGCCTTCCTCTTCCAGCATCTTTGCTGCACCCAGAGCGGAATCTACGCAGATACCAGTGGCTACGATGGTGACATCCTTACCTTCACGGACTATGGTTCCCTTACCGATCTCGAAATGATAACCAGGATGATCATTGATCACGGGTACTGCAGCACGTCCGAAACGAATATATACAGGTCCTTCATATTCCAGAGCGGCACGGACAGCGGCTCTTGCTTCCACATCATCGGAAGGGCACATTACTACCATGCCGGGAATGGTACGCATCAGAGCAATATCCTCGTTACACTGGTGGGTAGCGCCGTCCTCACCTACGGTGATACCTGCATGGGTCGCACCGATCTTGACATTCAGATGAGGGTAACCGATAGAGTTACGTACCTGTTCAAAAGCACGTCCTGCTGCGAACATTGCAAAAGAGCTTACGAAGGGAATCTTACCTACCAGAGACAGTCCTGCAGCCACACCCATCATGTTGGACTCTGCGATACCGCAGTCGATGTGGCGGTCGGGATATGCCTTACGGAAGATTCCGGTCTTGGTAGCTGCTGCCAGGTCGGCATCCAATACGACCAGATTGGGGAATTCTTCTGCCAGCTCCTTCAGGGAGTTACCATAGCTTTCTCTGGTTGCGATTTTTTTCACGGTATTCTCTGCCATTACTGCTCACCTGCTTTCTCTAATTCTTTTTCGATCTTATCAAGGTCTGCCATTGCCACTGCATACTCCTCATCGTTGGGAGCCTTGCCGTGCCAGTCCACACTGTTCTCCATGAAGGAAACGCCCTTACCCTTCAGGCTATGGAATACGATACAGGTGGGCATGCCCTTGGTCTCTCTTGCTTCCTTGAATGCTGCACGGATCGCATCAAAATCATGAGCATCTGCATTGATCACATGGAAATTGAATGCCTCGAACTTCTTATCGATAGGATAAGGAGAGCATACCTGGTCGATAGGTCCATCGATCTGCAGATTATTGTTATCTACCATAACACAGAGGTTGTCCAGCTTACGGAAGCCTGCGAACATGGCTGCCTCCCATACCTGGCCTTCCTCGATCTCACCGTCACCCAGCAGTGTGTATACACGGAAATCACGATTCTCCATCTTTGCACCCAGTGCCATACCTACTGCTGCGGAAATGCCCTGTCCCAGGGATCCGGAAGACATATCCACGCCGGGGATATGGATGCAGGGATGACCCTGCAGATAGGAACCCAGGTGACGCAGAGTAGGCAGATCCTCTACCGGGAAATATCCTCTGTAAGCCAGTGCGGAATAGAGTCCGGGAGCTGTATGACCCTTGGACAGTACGAATCTGTCACGCTCCTCCATATCGGGATTCTGTGGGTCAATGTTCATCTCCTCAAAATATAAAAATGTAAAAATATCTGCGGCTGACAGGGATCCACCGGGATGTCCCGCTTTCGCACCATGAACTGCGGTCACAATGCCCTTGCGGACATCATTGGCACGCTTTTGCAGTTCTAAATTCTTCATTGTCTCCTCCATTCCGCCATATTGGCTTGTCTGTTGCGATTTACGTTGTTATACTAGCATACTTACGAATGCTAGTCTAGTAAAAGAATTGCTCTTCTACCGTAAAATATTGCGGTGGCAAATTCCAGCATACAGTTCAGACCTCCATTCATAAATTTGTTCGTTCCACTCACAAATTCATTTCATGGAGGTGCGCTCCGCTAATAGAATTTGTCATATAGTGCTCTGTGTGCAAGCACCCTCGCACTATAAGCCAAATTCTATTTCTGAACTGTTTGGCCATAGTATGCATTCTTTCCATGCTTGCGATTATAGTGCTTATCCTGCAGCTCCTGCGGTGCCGGCTGAATTCTGGGGTTGATCGTCTCTGCACGATAAGCCATTTTTGCCACCTCTTCCAGTACTACCGCATTGTGGACAGCCTCTCTGGCATCCTTGCCCCAGGCAAAAGGCCCATGGTTCTTGCACAGAACGGCAGGCACTGCTTTCGGGTCCTTGCCCAGACGTTTGAACTCGTTGACAATCAAGTGTCCGGTATTTTCCTCGTAAGCGTCCTCGATTTCTTCCTTTGTCAGGCAGCGCACGCAGGGAACCGGACCGTAGATATAATCTGCATGGGTGGTTCCGTAGCAGGGAATGTCTCTTCCCGCCTGTGCCCAACTGGTAGCATAGGAAGAATGGGTATGCACGATACCGCCGATCTCCGGGAACGCCTTGTACAGCTCCAGATGAGTTGCAGTGTCGGAAGAGGGATTCAGATCCCCTTCCACCTTATTGCCGTTCAGATCCATGACTACCATCATCTCCGGTGTCAGCTTGTCATAATCCACACCACTGGGTTTGATCACGAACAGTCCACTCTCTCTGTCAATGGCGCTGACATTTCCCCAGGTGAAAGTCACCAGACCATACCGGGGCAGATCCATATTTGCTTCATATACTTTCTGTTTTAATTCCTCTAACATATACTTAATCTCATTCCTTTCCACAGCCTGCCAACTTTCCGACACATAGGTATCGTGTACTTCCGTACACTATGCAGGCTCAAATTGCATCTGAAAAATTATTTTGCCGCAACGGCTGCCTTTTCTGCGGGAAGCAGTTTCTTGTACTCTTCCAGGAAAGCATCAAATCCCTTCACATCCTCGGGATCCGGGTTCAGTGTGGTTCCGGTCTGTCCTGCGAAGATCTTGTCATTCAGATAGGAAGAAAGAGTCTCGCCGTCTTTTTTCTCCTTCATGAAAGCTGCCAGAATAGCAATACCCCAGGCACCGCCTTCACTGGCTGTATCCATAACGGTGATCGGTGCGTTCATGCCTGCTGCCATGACACGCTGTCCCACCACGGGAGTCTTGAAGAAGCCGCCATGGCCCATCAGGGAATCCACGGCCACATGCTCTTCTTTTAACAGAATGTCCATGCCAATCTTCAGGGTAGCAACTGCGCTGTACAGATGGGAACGCATGAAGTTTGCCAGTGAGAAATCCGCATCGGGAGTTCTTACCACCATGGGACGCCCTGCATCCAGTCCGGTGATGGGCTCTCCTGAGAAATAATTGTATGCTGTCACGCCGCCGCAGTCCGCAGCACCTTCCAGTGCCTTGCGGTACAGCACGCCGTACAGTTCATTCTTATCTACTTTTACGCCAAAGCTCTCTGCACATTCGCCCAGAAGATTTACCCAGGCATTCAGATCGGAGGTACAGTTGTTGCAGTGTACCATAGCTACGGGCATACCGTCGGGAGTGGTGACCATATCGATCTCTTCGTGTACTTTTTCCATAGCCTTCTCCAGTACCACCATAGCGAAAATGGAGGTTCCGGCAGAGACATTACCGGTGCGGACTGCCACACTGTTGGTGGCTACCATGCCGGTTCCCGCATCACCTTCGGGAGGGCACATGGGTGCGCCGGGCTGTAAGGTTCCGGTGGGATCCAGTAATTTTGCACCTTCCGCGGTCAGAACACCGGCAGGCTCTCCGGCTACCAGTACCTTCGGCAGAATGTCACGGATCTTCCAGTCAAAATTGTGTAAGCCATCGAACTGATCCAGCATCTTCTGATCAAAATCCATAATGGTGGAATCAATGGGGAACATACCTGCTGCCTCACCGATGCCCAGCACCTTTTCTCCGGACAGCTTCCAGTGAATGTATCCTGCCAGGGTGGTGAAGAATGCGATATCCTTCACATGATCTTCTCCGCTCAAAATAGCCTGATACAGATGTGCAATGCTCCATCTCTGGGGAATGTTGAAATTAAATACCGGGATCAGCTTCTTGCAGGCTTCTTCCGTCATGGTATTTCTCCAGGTACGGAAAGGCACCAGAAGTTCTCCGGCTGCATTGAACGGCATATAGCCGTGCATCATTCCGCTGAATCCCAGAGAGCCCAGGGTGGTCAGCTTCTCACCGTATTTTGCCTCTACATCGTCTGTCAGGCTCTTGTAGCATCCCTGCAGGCCTTTCCAGATATCTTCCAGGCTGTAGGTCCAGATGTTGTTCTCCAGACGGTTCTCCCAGTCGTAGGTTCCCATGGCGATGGGTGCGTGGCTCTCATCTACCAGTACCGCTTTGATTCTGGTGGAACCAAACTCAATACCGAGGGCTGTTTTTCCTGTTCTGATCGCTTCTTTTACTGCTTCGCTCATTGTGTTCTCTCCTTTTCACTTCTTTATTTATCTCATTTTTTATTCCCGTTTTCAGTGCATTCCGCAACAGATTCCCGCTCTACGACACGGGTGTCAAATTCGTAAGTCAGGTTCTTTTTCCTGCCCGCGATCATCTGTAATAATGTCTCCGCTGCTTTTTTCCCCAGATTCTCCTTGGGGTGCGGCAGGGAAGTGATGGGCACCTCGCTGTGTCTCGCCAGATCCGAATCGTCGATGCTGATGACTGACACATCTTCCGGTACCCGGATATTGCGTTCCGTCAGCATCCGGATCAGTTGAAAGGCAATCTGATCATTGTATGCCAGAAGGGCGGTGCACTCCTCCACCCGATTCAGGATTCTGTCCCGGCAGTAACCAAGTTGCTTCGATTCGTCCGTGTCGATCCACACCATCCGGGAATCCGTCACAGTGAGCCCGGCCTCTTCCATGGCCTTCAGATATCCCAGATAACGCTGTCTGCCCTGACCGTCATCCAGCTTCAGGATTGCCCCAATCTTCTGATGCCCCTTGTCAATCAGATATCTTACGGCCTTGTAAGCCGCCTCCGCATCATTTAACGATACATGCGGTGCCTCCAGTTCGGGATAATAGGTATTGAAAAACAGAAGCGGTATCTTTCTGGCCATCAGGTGCCGGTACAGATCCAGGTTCGGATTCGGCAATCCGCTCTTTGTCCCCTCAATGATCACTCCGGCCACATCGTCCCGTTTCAACAGATCCTTCAGAATACTTTTCTCCCGGTCCAGCGTGTTGTTTGTGAAATAGATCTGGACAGAAAACCCGCTTTCAAATAAAGTATTCTGCATTCCCTGTAAAATTCTGGGGAAAATGTAGCTGTCCACGTAGGTAGTCGCCACGGCGATGCTGTTGCGCTGTTCCAGATTCTTCCGGCGGTCAAAGTTCACATAAGTGCCACTGCCACGGATCCTCTGCACCAGCCCGTCCTCCTCCAGCGTGCCGATAGCTTTCCGCACCGTCTGCCTGCTGATATGGAACTGTTCCGACAGCTGATTCTCCGAGGGAACTTTCTCTCCCGGACCTAGTTGTCCGTCTGAGATCTGTTCCTGTATGTAATTAATGAGGTTTTGATATTTTGTCTCCATAATCACTTTCAGTATAATCAGACCACCGTACAAAGTCAATACATCTTTTACCTGTTTTAGGTACATTTGTATATAGTTGTATGGTGTACAACCTTGCAGTAAGTCTATCCCGCGGAGTATTCACATATACTCTTACCAACACTCTTTTTCATCAGGTAATCATCGTGCGTAAACGTCCCCCTCTCTCCTTCCCTCAACTACTCGTATGTATTAGTCTTCTCTGCGCCCTCACCGGTGCTCTGACCCTTGTAGCTTCCCATACCTCCCCGGATAGACGTTTTGAGCAATTCACCTCTCAACTTTTTCAGGAGGAAATGACTGGCAGTACCCTGAATATGCACTACACCATTGCCGATCCAAAGACCTTTGGCATCTCCGAATATGAACCTGTGCTTCCGATCTACCACTCCGGCCAGCCGGAAGACAGCAAAGAACACTGTTCCGACTTGTTGCACCGGCTTGACCGTATAGACCCTGACAGACTTTCCCCGGAAAATGCCTATACTTACCGGTTATTGCATCGCTCTCTGGAAAATGATCTGGCTCTGGCAGATTTTCCTTATTACAATGAGCCTCTGTCACCTTCCTCCGGAATGCAGTCCCAGCTTCCCGTTCTGCTGGCGGAATACACCTTCCGCACAAAACGGGATGTCACGGATTACCTGGCTCTCCTGGATCAGATAGATGACTATTTTGCCTCCCTGCTTCTCTACGAGCAGGAAAAAGCTGCCGCAGGCTTCTTTATGCCTGCCTGCTCCTCAGAAAAAGTCCGGAAGCAATGTGACACCATTGTCACAACCGAAGAACTGGCACAGGGAACCCATTTTTTACAGACTACTTTTGAAGACCGCCTGTCAGAGCTACAGAAGCAGGGCCTTTTTACACCGGAGGAGACTGCCTCTCTGATTGAGACCAACGACCGCCTGCTTGCCACGGTGGTGCAGCCCGCCTATGCCGCCCTATCCGAAGGGCTACACTCTCTGGAGACTTCCACCAATGCCGATTCCACTGCATCCGAAACAACTGCCAATGCTGCTTCGGGCAAAAACAACAGTGCCCACAATGGGCTCCCGAAAGGGCTCGCCCTGCTGCCGGACGGAAAGACCTACTATCTCCATCTGCTGTTTTCCGAGACCGGTTCCTCCCGTTCCGAAAAAGAACTGGTGCAGATGCTGCTTGTGCAATTTCAGAAAGAGCAATCCGCAATCCGCAATCTGGCTTCCCAGTCCCCTTCCCTGATTACACTGCTTTCTGAAGAAAATACGGCAGTTTTCCCTCTGGCAGAACCGGAAGAAATGCTCTCGGATCTACAGGCTCGTATGAAAAATGACTTTCCTGTCAGCAGTCCCGTTCCCACCGTCACTGTCAAAGATGTGGTCCCCAGTCTGGAACCCTATAGTGCACCGGCCTTTTACCTAACCACGCCTCTGGGAGATTCCGACAATAATGTCATATATATAAACCGCCGGAACTCCCCTCAGGGACTGGAGCTCTACACCACACTGGCTCATGAAGGGTTCCCGGGTCATCTCTACCAGACCGTGTACAGCAGCCGCATCTTTTCCGACATGCACACGGATCCTGCCAGAAAACTCATCTGGTACGGCGGTTATCTCGAAGGCTGGGCGTTGTATGTGGAATTTCTTTCCTATGATTATGCGGCCACTCTGTTGGAACAGGCCGGACAGTCGGATGCCGCACAGTCGGCCCGGCTGGAGAAACATACCCGCAGCTTGCAGTTGTGCATGTACACTCTGTTGGACCTCCTGATCCACGGAGAGGGCGCCGGATACGATCAGGTGGCAGAGGTTCTTGGGAAATTCGGTATTGATTCTCCCGGGACCTGCGAAGCAATCTACACTTATATCGCAGAAGAGCCCTGTAATTATCCGAAATATTACATCGGTTATCTGGAGATTCTGCAGTTGCAGGACACCGCCAGAAGTCACTGGAAAGATGCTTACTCCGACCTTAGATTCCATACCTTTTATCTGGAACAGGGAACTTCTGATTTTTCCTCACTGGAAGACCTGCTTTTAATGACAAATTAACGTTTTTGTGATAGGATAAAGTGTACGGATCATCAGGTTGGAGGAACCCATGACACAGTTTACAAGCAAGGCTATCGAAGAATCCTTTATCCGGCTGCTGAATGAACGGCCGCTGGATAAGATCACTATAAAAGACATCGTGGATGACTGCGGCATCAGCCGCAACACTTTTTACTATCATTTTCAGGATATCACCGCTCTGTTGGAACACATTCTGAATGCAGATGTGGAGCGGGTACTGTCACAGCATCTGGATATGGACTCCTGGGAGGACGGTTTTATCTCCGCTGCCCGGTTCGCTCTGGAGAATAAGCGTCTGGTCTACCATATTTACAATTCCGTCAGCAGAGAACGGGTGGAGCGCTACCTTTACAGTATCGCCGGAGAGGTCATGCGGCTATATGTATCCAGGATCACGGAACAGGTGGAACATGTGGCTCATAAAAAAGTATTTCCCGAAGATCAGAAAATGGTGGTAGATTTTTACAAATTTGCCCTGGTGGGCATGATTTTAGACTGGCTGAACACCGGAATGAAGAAAGATCCGGAGGGACTGATCCGGCGTGTCGGCGAGATTTTCCACGGAAATATCGAAGCAGCCCTGACCCGTGTGTCCCGTTAATTTGGACATTTGTCCATGTTTGCACATATTTTGGATTATTTAAGAGCAATGCGCAATTTTTGTGCATTGCCTTTTTTTGTCCGTTTTCAAGACTGGATTCCTTGCATACAATACCAATTGAGAAAGAATCGACAACGAAAGGAGCCCTGTTTTATGAAATTTGGTAAATGGGTCGTAAAATGCCGTATTCCTATTCTGATACTGGCAGTTGCACTACTGGTCCCTTCCCTGATCGGTATGATCATGACGCGGATCAATTACGATATGCTGACTTACCTGCCCGGTGATATTGACACGGTAGTGGGTCAGGATATTCTGATGGATGAATTTGGAAAAGGAGCCTTTTCCTTCGTTATTATCGAGGGAATGGATCCCAAGGATGTCTCCTCCCTTCGGGAAGATATTTCCCATGTAGATCATGTGGACACCGTTCTTTGGTATGACGATTTCGCAGATGTTTCCGTTCCCATGGAAATACTTCCTTCCAAACTATATGACGCTTTCAATTCCGGTGACAGCACCATGCTAGCGATCTTCTTCGATACCTCCACCTCCTCCGACGATACTATGGAGGCGATCACAGCGATCCGCAGCATTGCCGGCAAGCAGTGTTTTGTCTCCGGTATGTCCGCCATGGTCACCGACCTGAAGGATCTGTGCGAAAAAGAGGAACCGATTTATGTAGGTATTGCCGTTGCACTGGCCTGCGTAGCCATGATGATCTTCATGGACAACTGGATCACACCGTTTGTTTTCCTGATGAGTATCGGTATGGCAATCCTCTTAAATATGGGTACCAACTATTTCCTCGGAGAGATCTCTTACCTGACCAAAGCACTGTCCGCTGTCCTGCAGCTGGCTGTAACCATGGACTACTCTATTTTCCTCTGGCACAGCTACGAAGAACAGAAGAGTATGTATGAGGATAACAAGGAAGCCATGGCTGTAGCCATCAACAACACTCTGACCTCCGTGGTCGGAAGTTCCATCACCACGGTAGCCGGATTTATCGCTCTGTGCTTTATGAGCTATACCTTAGGTCTGGATCTTGGTATTGTCATGGCCAAGGGTGTCATCCTGGGTGTCATCGGTTGTGTCACAACGCTTCCTTCCATGATCCTGGTACTGGATAAGTTATTACAGAAGACCAGTCACAAATCCCTGCTGCCGGATATGGGAAAAGTTGCTTCAGGTATCACCAAAGTATTCCCGGTATTCCTGATCCTGTTCCTGGGGCTGGTACTTCCTTCTTATCTGTCTTATAAGGCAACCAACAATGAAGTGTATTACGATCTCGGTGAAACCCTTCCCGAAGATATGGCCTACGTGGTAGCCAACAGCAAATTGCAGGAAGACTTCGGTGTAGGTGCCACCCATATGGTACTGGTAAGCACCGATGTATCTGACACTGACGTACGTGCCATGATCCACGAGATGGAAAACGTCGAGGGTATCAAATATGCTCTGGGTCTGGAATCCGTAGTGGGCCCCCTGGTACCAGAGGAAATGCTTCCGGAATCCGTAAAAGAAGTATTAAAGAGTGATGACTGGGAACTCCTTCTGGTGAACTCCGAATATAAGACCGCTACCGATGAGGTAAATGCCCAGATCAATGAGCTGAATACTATTTTGAAAAAATACGATTCCAAGGGCATGCTGATCGGTGAAGCTCCCTGTACCAAGGATCTGATCGAGACCACCGACGAGGACTTCAAAGTTGTAAATACCGTCTCTATCGTAGCGATCTTCGTGATCATTGCTCTGGTAGAAAAAAGTATTACCCTGCCGCTGATCCTGGTAGCTGTTATCGAGTTGTCCATCTTCATCAATCTGGGCCTTGCTCACCTGACAGGAACGTCACTTCCTTTCATTGCCCCGATCTGTATCAGTACGATTCAGCTGGGTGCTACTGTGGACTACGCTATTCTGATGACCACAAGATACAAGCAGGAACGCTACGAAGGCAGGGACAAACGTGAAGCTGTCACCAACGCCCTGAAGGTATCCATTCCTTCCATTATCGTCAGCGCCATGGGACTGTTCTCCGCCACCTTCGGTGTTGCCCTGTATTCCGACGTGGACATTATCAGTTCCCTCTGTGATCTGATGGCAAGAGGCGCTATTGTAAGTATGTTTGCTGTTATCCTGTTCCTGCCGGCCATGTTCATGCTGTTCGACAAGATGATCTGTGTCACCAGCATCGGCTTCCGGAACAAGAATGCAGAACCCTCCAATACATTGAAAGAAAGGACGGCATAAGATTATGATCAATTTGAAAAAACAAGTCTGGAGAACCGGGGCTCTGTGCCTCGCCGGTGTGGTAGCCTTAAGTGTTACCGGTGTCTCCGTATATGCAAAAACTTCCGAAAAGAAAGAGACCGAGGTCAAGGAGCAGATCCGGGATGCCGTAGATGACATCTGGAAATCCGAAGATACCTCCGCAGCCTCCATTGATGAGACCGTCTATGTGATCCTGAATGCAGACGGAACCCAGCAGAAGATCTACGTCAGCGACTGGCTGAAGAATCAGGGAGAAAAAGATTCCTACACCCAGAGCAATCCCGATAAGGAGGCTCCCATTTCCCTGAAAGTTACTTATACGTTGGACGGCAAGGAGATCTCCCCATCAGATCTGAACGGCCAGAGCGGTCATGTAGTAATCCGCTATGATTACACGAACGAATTATATGAGACCCGTGAGATTGCCGGAAAAGAGGAAAAGATTTATGTTCCTTTTGCGGTAATGACCGGTATGATCCTGGATAATGACAATTTCAGCAATATTAAGGTGTCCTCAGGTAAGGTCATCAACGACGGCAGCCACAGCGTTGTCACCGGTATCGTCTTCCCCGGACTGGGTACGAACCTGGATATGGAAGAGGATTTCGACGATTATCTGGAGATTGAGGCCGATGCAACGGATTTCACCATGAATGAATCCTACTGCATCGCCACCAATTCCGTCTTCTCCCGTCTGGATTTCAGTAATGTGGATGATCTCGATGACCTGACAGAGGCAATGGATGATCTGGAGGATGCTACCAACAAACTGTTGGACGGGACTTCCGATCTTTATGATGGTGTCACAGAGCTTTATGACAAATCCGGTGACTTGCAGGATGGTGTAAAAGAACTGTCCGATGGTTCCAACGACCTCCGGGATGGCGCTTACAAAGTAGCTGACGGTACTGTCACTTTAAGAGGCGGTGTCGGTTCTCTGCGGAGCGGCATCGGTACACTGCAGGAGGGCACCAAGACCCTGTTAGCAGGTACACAGAGCCTGCAGTCCGGTACTAATGATCTGAAGAATGGTCTCGGTCAGCTGACTGCACAGAATGATACTTTGAACGGCGCTGCCGGCCAGGTATTCGATACTTTGTTGAAAACTGCAGCTTCCCAGTTAACGGCTGCCGGTCTCACGCTTCCGGAAGAATTGACAATATCTAATTATGCGACCATATTAAATGCTCTGTATCAGCAAATGGAGCCTCTCTCGGATGCTGACGTTGCTCTGGGATATGTCCTCCAGCAGGCCGGACTGACGATTGAAAAATATCAGAGTATGGTTCAGGCATCCCAGAGCGTATCCTCAGGTGATGCCGCACTTCAGGCAAATTTGAAAACCATTCAGGATAAAGCCACAAGTCTTTCACAAGCTGCCGGCAGCATTGCTGCCTTGAAAGCTTCTCTGGATGGCTATAATCAGTTCTACACCGGTCTCCAGACTTACACCTCCGGTGTAGCATCCGCAAGTGCCGGTGCTTCCAAACTGGCTGACGGTTCCGCCCAGGTCGTTGCCGGTGCTTCCCAGTTAAAGGATGGCGCTGACAAACTGGCAGACGGAAGTAAAGAGCTGTATGATGGTGCTGATACTTTAGTAGAAGGTGCCAGAGATCTGGCCTCCGGCAGCGGCAAACTGGCTAACGGCGTAAACGAGCTTTCCGATGGAAGCGATAAGCTGATCGATGGTATCAGTCAGCTGAAGGATGGTTCCAAGGAATTAAAGGACGGCATGATCGAATACAATGACGAAGCCATCAGAAGTAAGTGTCATTCACTCCGCGGTCGGTGGAATCACCGAGGGTGATGTAATGTTCGCATCGGCTTCAAATGCCATTATCGTAGGCTTTAATGTACGTCCCGACAAGAACGCTCTCGATACCGCAGAGCGTCAGAAGGTCGATATACGTACCTATCGCATAATCTACGAATGCATTGAAGAGATTCAGGCGGCTATGAAGGGTATGCTTGCTCCGAAGTTCAAGGAAAATCTGCTCGGACACGCAGAGGTCCGTCAGGCTATCCACGTACCGAACATCGGAACGATTGCAGGCTCTTATATCCTCGACGGTAAGATCACAAGAAGCGCTCAGATACGTGTTGTACGCGACGGTATCGTTATATTCGAGGATAAGATATCCTCACTGCGCCGCTTCAAGGATGATGTTCGTGAGGTCAACTCGGGCTACGAGTGCGGAGTAGGACTTGAGCGCTTCAACGACATCAAGGAGGGCGACATTCTCGAGGCATTTGAGATGGTAGAGGTCGAGCAGTAATTCTTCGTTCCTATGCCTATCCGATCGTCGGTATCCCGGCGATACAGTTAAAGATTTAGCTTGATATTAAGTCTTACACTGTCAGGTGCAGACGCGCCGACAGTACGGACTGTGTTATGTTTGCTGTTTAAAGCGGCTGTCGCATCTGGAGTACAAATGCGGCAGCCGCTTTTATATTTAACTATTTTGATTAAGACATAATGATAATCGACAACAGAATAATCGAGCCGTTCAGCAGACTGTAAGCCGACTGATCGTAATTTGAAGATAAACACATCTGCATTTGCGGCGTTCGCCGTGTCATAAGCAGGCGTATCATACTTCCCTGCTTCGGACAATGAACAGCAGCTTGACTCCGCATTACCGTTTGAGCAGCTCATGTGCTCAGATGCAGTTGTCCATCATTAAAAAAGCTCCCCGCCGTACCGAGGCGGTACAGCGGGGAGAAACAAAGAAATTACCTTTTATCGCCGTGGCAGGAGCCGCCGAGCGCACAGTGTGCACAGTTGCCCCCGCAAGAGGATTTTCCCTTACGCTTATCACGAACGAGCTTAACGACTATCGCAGCGAGGATCGTAACGAGTACAACTGTAATTAAGATCGTACCGAGATTATCAACGATGAAATCAAGCATTTCGCATCATGCTCCTTTCGGTCGGAGACCGGATAATTCTTTTATTTTACCTTTTCGGTAAGGGTGTTTGCTTCTTTATACTTCTTGATGAAGAGCATATAGAGGATAGCGAGCAGAGCTATTACAGCGAAAATAAGTCCCACAACATTCAGATTGCCTGTGAAGGCATTTCCGAATTGATTTACCATAAGCGCAATAACATATGCAAAGCCGCACTGATATGCGATAGCGAACCAAGTCCACTTAGCGTTGTTCATCTCACGCTTTATAGCACCGATCGCTGCGAAGCAAGGTGCGCAAAGCAGATTGAATACGAGGAACGAGTAGCCGGTGATTCCGGTGAATGCCTGACCGATAGCCTGCCAAACGGTGAGATCTCCGCCGCCGTAAAGAATACCGAGAGTACCGACGATATTCTCCTTTGCAACAAGTCCGGTGATGGATGCAACAGCTGCCTGCCAGTTGCCCCAGCCGAGAGGTGCGAAGATAGGAGCGATAAAGCCGCCGATTTTAGCAAGGATGGAGAGCTCGATCTCGTCCTCAGAGAGCATTCTGAAGCCGGTGTCGGTAAAGCCGAAGTAGGTGGTGAACCAAACAAAGATAGTCGAGAGCAGGATTATTGTACCTGCCTTCTTAATGAACGACCAGCCGCGCTCCCACATAGAACGGAGAACGTTGGAAACGGTAGGAAGGTGGTATGCGGGAAGCTCCATTACGAACGGAGCGGGATCGCCGGCGAACATCTTGGTCTTCTTGAGCATGATACCCGAGATAACGATCGCAGCCATGCCTATGACCCATGCAGAGCCGCCGAAGATCGCACCTGCTATCATGGAGATAAACGGTACCTTTGCTCCGCAGGGAATAAAGGTGGTGGTCATGATAGTCATACGGCGGTCGCGCTCATTCTCGATGGTACGCGATGCCATGATACCGGGAACACCGCATCCGGTGCCGATAAGCATAGGAATAAAGGACTTACCGGACAGACCGAACTTACGGAATACACGGTCAAGGACGAATGCGATACGAGCCATGTAACCGCATGCCTCGAGGAATGCAAGCATCAGGAAGAGTACGAGCATCTGAGGTACGAAGCCGAGGACGGCGCCGACACCCGCAACGATACCGTCGAGAATCAGACCGTTGAGCCAATCAGCAGCGCCTGCCTTTTCAAGTGCGTTGCCGATAAGAACCGGTATACCGGGAATATAAGGACCGTAGTCGGCAGGATCGGGCTCGTCAAAGCCATTCTTTTTGAAGTATTCAACAGCGTCGAGATAAGAGATACCGATAGTGGACTTCTCATCCTCCTCGGAGAGATTGTCGGGAACCTTGTCGAAGTAAACGGTCATATCGGAGACCTCGAGTGTCTCCTCATCCTCTACCTCAACGGTAGCGGTCTCATCTGCCGACTTAACAGCCTCCATAGCTGCGAGAGCAGCATCGGCATCAAAGTCCTCAGCCTCTGTGTCAAGCTCATAGTAAGCGTTTACAGCGTTCATAGCGTCGCTGTACTCGCCCGAAACATCCTCATAATCGGAGGAACCGATTCCGAGGAGATACCAACCGTCGCCGAACACACCGTCATTTGCCCAGTCGGTCGCAGGTGCGCCGACACCGACCATTGCAACCCAATAAACGATGAACATAACGACCGCAAATATCGGCAGACCGAGGAAACGATTAGTAACGATACGATCGATCTTATCGGAGGTGGAGAGCTTGCCTGCGCTCTTTTTCTTGTAGCAGGACTTGATCATCTCGGCGATATAGATATAGCGCTCGTTGGTAATGATGCTCTCTGCGTCGTCGTCAAGCTCCTTCTCGGCAGCTGCAATATCGGACTCGATATGATTCTTAACGTCTGCGGGAATATTTAGTGTCTCGAGAACCTTTTCGTCGCGCTCGAAAACCTTAATAGCGTACCAACGCTGCTGCTCCTCGGGCATATTATGTACAACTGCTTCTTCGATATGCGCGATTGCATGCTCGACGGGTCCGGAGAATGTGTGCATAGGAATGGTTTTGCCGTTCTTAGCAGCGTCGATAGCAGCCTCTGCAGCCTCTGTGATACCTGTTCCCTTCAGTGCCGAGATCTCAACTACCTTGCAGCCGAGCTGACGGGAAAGCTCGGAGATGTCGATCTTATCTCCGTTTTTCTTTACAACGTCCATCATGTTGACGGCAACTACTACCGGGATACCGAGCTCGGTGAGCTGGGTGGTGAGGTAAAGGTTACGCTCGAGGTTCGTACCGTCGATGATATTGAGTATAGCATCGGGGCGCTCGCCGATAAGTACGTTTCTCGCAACTACTTCCTCAAGCGTGTAGGGTGAGAGCGAATATATACCGGGAAGGTCGGTGATAATTACACCCTCGTGCTTTTTCAGCTTACCTTCCTTCTTTTCGACCGTAACGCCCGGCCAGTTACCGACGAACTGGTTTGAGCCCGTCAGGGCGTTAAAAAGTGTTGTTTTGCCGCAGTTAGGGTTTCCTGCAAGGGCAATTCTGATGTTCATCTTATTAATGCTTCCTTTCTGATCCTTCTGAATCTGCTCCGTCGGAGCTTTGAGCGGTCAATCCGACCGATTATAACCTTGCGCAGGGCATGAATTACAGCAGCTCGACCTCGATACGCTCGGCATCTGCCTTGCGCAGCGAAAGCTCATAGCCGCGGACGGTGATCTCGATCGGATCTCCGAGCGGTGCAACCTTACGGACGATAAGCTCTGTCCCCTTTGTAATACCCATGTCCATAATCCTACGCTTGATAGCTCCCTCTCCGGTGAGTTTTTCGACCTTCGCGCTCTTTCCGAGCGGCAGTTCACGCAGTG
>ENA-ORCP01001091-ORCP01001091.1-human-gut-metagenome-genome-assembly--contig:-NODE-1091-length-23887-cov-6.322722_pt1 | contig 23887 bp, 18 predicted proteins | sample MGYA00242990_ERZ507991 | MGnify/ENA primary metagenome ERZ507991 (study PRJEB26167, sample SAMN06115496) | human gut metagenome | host: Homo sapiens | place: China:Henan | collected 2015-05-07... | reverse complement strand
TGTCTGCGGTCGTTTTCTTTGATTGGACGTATTCTATCCACCGTCTTTATCCATAGAACAAATGGTTATTAGTATTATCGTGACATTATAGGGGGTATACAAATGGACTTTTATTTAAAAGTTATCGGTTTGCTTGCAGGTATGCTCATAGCACTTGTGATTTCATCACTTATAGGCGGATTATTTTCATTGACATTATTTAAAGCAATGGGTTATAATATAGGCTATATAAAATTTCTTTGGCTTTCCTCGGAGGTAAGGGAAGGTAAAAGATATTGGTATATTGGTACATTTTCGCCGGTTTTTCAAATATCACGCAGCAAGGAAAATGAAACCGAAAAGGAAGATATGACAACAGCAGCTGCATCATATGGCTTTAATACATTGATGTATATAGTGTGCAGCATTGTGATGTTATGGGCAGTCCTGCATAAAGAGCTGATGCCTTCAATGGTAAAATGGCTTCTTATAGGTGCTGCGGCATATCTGATATTGTCATGGATATTAAGAACAGTCATATTTATAAAGGTGGTACCTAATGCAAAGAATTCGCTTTCTTATTATACAAGGCAGCAGCTTGAGAGTTTGAAAGCGGGTATTCCGCTTGATGAGCTTGTTCTTCCGCCGTACAAGGAGCTGAATTTGCCTGCAATAGGCAGCGAGATCGTCAGTTATGATTGTGTAAGATTCATATATCTTGTGTGGACAAAGCAGTATGATAAGCTGAAAGAGGTCGTGTCGGAGCTTGAAAAGGAGCTTTATATCGGCGACGGTAAAGCGTATGTAAAAGCATATACAGGCGGATATTATGACCTTATTTTTTATTATTCGTGCTTTGACAGATCGCCGTTCAATGCAAAATATTATTTTGATATAGTGGAAAAGGATCTTATCAACGACAGAGATGCGAATGGAAAGCGTGTGCTTGCTTTTTATTATTACTATAACTTTAATGATATACCGACAGCGGAAAAATATATCAGTGAGGCATATGATATGCTGCCGAATTTCAGTGTATATTTGCAGGAACGTGAATATGAACGAATGCTTCTGGATAAGATCAGCGAAACGATAAGCAAAGCCAAATCTAATGTTATAGTTTAAATTGTTAAAGATAAAATAAAAATTCCCGAAAGCTTTGAGCTTTCGGGAATTTTGTTATATCAGGAACAAAACCGTTCTGAAAAATTACTTGTTGAGTCTTTCTTCGAGCATATCGAGTTCCTTTTCGAGAGCAGCAGGGATCTTGCCGCCCTTAGCTGTGATGTCTTCGTCGTAGTATCTGTGCATTTCTGCAATTTCCTTCTTCCAAAGATCCTTATCAACAGCGAGGAGCTTGTCCATAACTTCAGGAGTTACTTCGTCTTCGATACCTTCAACATTGATGTCGCCCTTCTTAGGAACGTAGCCGATAGCTGTTTCTTCAGCATCGATCGTACCTTCACATCTCTTGATGATCCAGTCGAGAACTCTCATGTTGTCGCCGAAGCCCGGCCACATGAAGTTGCCGTTTTCGTCCTGCTTGAACCAGTTAACGTTGAAGATCTTAGGAGCCTTGTCGCCGAGCTTTTCGCCCATTTCGAGCCAGTGTGCCCAGTAGTCGCCTACATTGTAGCCGATGAATGGCTTCATAGCCATTGGGTCATGACGGAGAACGCCGACAGCACCTGTTGCAGCAGCTGTTGTTTCGGAAGAAACAGCAGAACCAACGTATGTGCCGTGTGTCCAGTCGAATGACTGATATACGAGAGGAGTTGTTGATGCACGTCTGCCGCCGAAGATGATAGCGGATACAGGAACACCCTTAGGATTATCGAATTCAGGTGAGATGCATGGGCAGTTCTTGGCAGGAGCTGTGAATCTGGAGTTCGGATGAGCAAGCTTCTGCGGCTTGCCGTCAGGACCGATAACAGCTGTGTATTCCTTGCCGTTTACCTTAGCACCCTTCCACTCTGTTGCGTCCTCAGGCGGATTCTTGTCAAGACCTTCCCACCAAACTGTGTTATCAGCATTGTTGAGAGCAACGTTTGTGAAGATAGTGTTCTTCATTGTGGAAGCAAGAGCGTTGTAGTTAGACTTAGCGTTTGTACCCGGAGCAACGCCGAAGAAGCCGTTTTCAGGGTTGATAGCATAAAGTCTGCCGTCTTCGCCCGGCTTCATCCAAGCAATATCATCGCCGACTGTGAATACTTCATAGCCGTTCTTCTTGTATCCCTCAGGCGGGATAAGCATTGCAAGGTTTGTTTTGCCGCAGGCAGATGGGAATGCAGCTGTGATGTACTTAACTTCGCCGTCAGGCTTTTTAACGCCGAGGATAAGCATATGTTCAGCCATCCAGCCTTCGTTCTTGCCCTGGAAGGAAGCGATACGGAGTGCGAAGCACTTCTTGCCGAGGAGAACGTTTCCGCCGTAAGCGGAGTTGATAGACCAGATAGTGTTGTCTTCAGGGAAGTGAACGATGTATCTCTTTTCAGGATCAACATCAGCCTTGGAGTGAAGACCTCTTACGAAGTCGTTGGAAGTATCGCCGAGGTTTTCAAATGCAGCCTTACCCATTCTTGTCATGATGTTCATGTTAAGAACAACGTAGATGGAGTCTGTAAGCTCAACGCCTACCTTAGCGAGTGAAGAGCCGATAGGACCCATTGAGTAAGGGATAACGTACATTGTTCTGCCCTTCATAACTCCGTCGTACATAGGAGTGAGCTTAGCGTACATTTCCTTAGGATCGCACCAGTTGTTTGTCGGGCCTGCATCTTCCTTATTTCTGCAGCAGATAAATGTTCTGTCTTCTACACGGGCAACGTCGTTTGGAAGAGTTCTGTGATAAAGACAACCCGGGAGCTTTTCCGGATTTAACTTATACATCTTATCTTTGTTGCCGTCAGGAAGTGAGCATACCTCTTCGGTAAGAGCGTCAAGCTGTTCCTTAGAGCCATCGATCCAAACTACCTTATCAGGCTTTGTGAGAGCAATCATTTCGTCAACCCATTTGTTGACATTTGGGTTCTTTGTAAGTGACATAATTGAGCAACTCCTTAATTAAATTTTAAAATCTGAATAAAGCTTTAGCGTATGGCGATAGATCCTTTACAGCGAACCGTACGGGATCCCCGTCAAGCCGATAAAAAAATATTCAAATTTACCACATATACTATTATACTAAATGCCCGTCAATAAGTCAATAGAAAAGCGGAATTTTTAATGGTAAAATACACAAAAACAGTCGGAAAAGGCTGTGTTATATCACATAAACTGGGAATTTACTTACAGCTGCGTTAAAAAATTAACAATTTGTTTTAAAACGCGTTTTACCCTATAAAAAGATAAAGGATAAGAGCAATTGAGAGCAGGCTTACCGCAATGCTGATGAGAACGGCGGTAAGTCTTGCCGCATTGAAGCGTGAGCATTGTGCAGGCTGATCGTTTTCACGGGGAACAATCTTTCCCACCGCCGAACGTGCTTCAAGGTCGATGCGGGTCTGAGAAACTGTGCATTTGTCGGGGCGGACATAAAGTATCGCCTTTTCAAAATAATCATTTTCCATACCCGTGACCTCCACGACTCTGTGATTAACGCCTTTTATCATACCTTGACCTGTCCTTTCCCGATTGAAAGGAAAATGGAGTTTTCCCCATTTTCCACAGGTTTTCAACCGCCTTTTAACATAGACTTTTTCCAGTATTATAGGCATTTTTTCGGTTTCATATACTTATCGTAATAAAAAAGCGGCTAAAATAATGTGGAAAACTCGGTGGAAAAGAGGGAAAAATCAACATTCAATGTGGAAAACTTGGTGGAAAGTGTGAAAAAGTGCGTAAACAAAGGATTTGTTTTTTTGAAATACGGTGGAAAACCCCTTTACAAACAGTATATTGACATAATTTTCACGATGTTTTTCCACCTTGCTGTCTGCTTTTGTTGTAGGACTTGTTTTTCTGTTTTTTTGCAACGGAATAGCCGAATTCACCCAGCTTTCTGCCCAATGAAAAATATTCGCCGTGGGAATATGCCATTAATCCTGCCTGCTGGAGGTTTATCTTGCCCTTGCTGTCGATATAGCGTTCATCTGCGTTTATAGCGACAATATCGGCGATAAACATATCGTGGCTGCCGAGAGGACGGATTTCCTTTACCTTACACTCCAGCGACAGCGGACTTTCGCTTATGACAGGTGCTGAAACAACGCTTGCGTCTTCAAGGTGCAGACCGCATTTTTGAGCCTTATCAATATCCTTTCCGCTTCTCACTCCGCAGAAATCCGTTTCCCTTACAAGCTTTGATGTGGTAAGGTTAATGACGAACTCGCCGCTCTCCTTTATAATTTCGTAGGAATGACGTGACGGACGCACGGAAATATAGGTCATAGGCGGTTTTGTGTTTATAATTCCCGTCCATGCTATTGTAAGGATATTGGCTTTTTCCTTTGTGCCGCAGGTGACCATTACCGCAGGCAGCGGTGATAAAAGTGTACCCGGTGCAAGAATTTTTCTTCCCATAATTTTCTACCTTCCTGTATAAAATATAGTTTTGCGTTGTTTCTTTTTTATTTTTATATTTTAGAAAATGACTTTTGTTTGAGGCTGTAACAGACACGTCCCATACCATAAATGGCAGGAGCTTGTTAATAAGGGCATTGTACCGCAGGCAAAGCAAAAGCCTGCCTGCATAGTAAGGGTAACTGCTTTGCATCGACTGCGGCGGCATATGATCCCACAAATTACGACACACCCTACGCCGCCGCCAAATAAAAATAAAAAAGAAAACACGCAAAAATAAACAGGACGGATAGGAAAAACCATATCCGCCCAAAATATACGAATTTCATTATATGCAGGATTATGAATAAGGTTCGCATAAAATTATTCGTCAGACTTTTTTTCGTTGGAGATCTTAGCGGCAAGAATAGCCGTTTCGGTAAGAATGTTAAGAGGTGCTTCTTCCTTTATGCTGAATTTTTCAATTATATCTCTTGCGGCCGCAGTATCGGAGGTTATCTCGCAGAATTCGGGGAAACCCTCTTCCTTTTCCAGTGCCGCATAGCAGTCGCATACCCTTGAAAGCCGCACATAAAGCACCGCTCCCGCAAAGGCAAAAAGTGCGACCCACGCATTGAGCAGCGAGCCTGTGAAAATAGTGAAAAGCCCTGCCGCAAGATAGGTCAGATATGCCCAGATTATGCACTTTCCGTTCATCATATGAGCAAATATTGACGGTATGAACACCGCAACAGGTATGAGTATCAGAAACGGATTAATATTTTCCAGCAGTCCACGGTATTTCAGCGTATATATCATCTGAATAAGTGAGTAGATGAAAATAAACGCAATTACACCAAGGCAGAATATCCATGAATAGACCCACGCAGTTTTGCGTATCTTGTCTATTTCAGCCATACAATCCTGCTTCTGGCTCATATTCATATTGGGTATCTCTTTCGGGTCGAGAGTGACCTCTTTAGAAAATTTGTTCATATCATACAACCCCTATGGTAATCATTCTTCTTCTGTCTGCGGATTTACAATATTTCCATTGAGATAATTGTCCCAGAGCCTGAGGGCGTTTTCATAGTTCCTTTTGAATTTTTCCTGATTAACGCTGAGCGTTGTTCTCGGTACACGGAAGCCTATGAAAAGGTCGTCAGCCATATTTGTGTACTTTATATCCTCGGCAAAATTTGTGCCGCTCAGCATATAGCCAAGCTCTTCCGCATTTTCATCATCGGGATATATTGTACGCATATCGGCAAGTATGCCGTCTGTGATCTTAAGTGCCTCGCAGGTCTTTTCGTCTGCGATGATAACAATGGAATCGCCGCCCTGAAATTCGGAGATAAGCTTTGTCTGGTCGGAGGAGGAGTAATAAAGCTCTGCCTGACTTTTGGTTTCATCGGGTATTGCAGGGAGATAGCTTACACGGACGGATATGTGACCGTCGCCGTTGAAATCCTCGCAGTATTGCTCCAGAACGCTTTTTATCCGGTCTGTGCGGTAGGAAAATTCATCATCTGTTACAACTATCATTACCGCAACGTCCGGGTCGATCTTTGTCGCTATATCATAAATAAGGAATATGGCAATTGCGGCGATTATGGTTATGATAATAATATATGCTTTGTTGTGGTAGAAAAAGTTGCCTATTTTTTCACCTGTGGTATAGACCTTTTCGGTTTTTTCTTCCTTTGGCAGCTCTTCCTCCGAAATAACGCCTGCTTTAAGCTTCATAAGCTCAATGCGTTCCTCGGCAAGCTTTTTGGCGTAAGCGTCACGCTCTGCACGTTCACGTTCCGCAAGCTGTTCAGCCTTGCGGCTTTCCTCTTCTATCTGCTGCCTGCGTTCACGCTCAGCTGCTTTTCTTACATTATCCACAACGGAATGTTTTTTTCCGTCATTCATATGGATAACGTCGTCATCATTTTGCGCAGATTCTTTTTTTTCGTTTTCCGACATAAATATAATATCCTTTCTTGCAGGACAGGTCACCTTGTTATAAAAAGACAGGGGTAACCCGAAATTTGTTACCCCTATTACAGATATTATAATTCTTTTTTGTCCTTTTGTCAATAAACCTTTTTTACAGGGCGGACATATTTCCAGAATCTTTCGCAGTCGTGATAGAAATAGAAAACTCTGCCCTGAGCGGTGTCGAGTTCATAGCCTGACTTTTGGTAATCAAACTCCTTCATTGCCTTTTCGATTTCAGCCTCAACGGTGCGGTTTTCCGTTTCAAAGTCAAAAGGTCCGTGCTCAAATACAATGTATTCACCCTCAGGAACGTCCATTATCTGCATCTGAGCAGGTATTTCACCGTTATAATCAGCAGGCAGACGAACTCCGTAGGCTTCCGCAAGAGGTATTCCCCAACTGCATATCCTTCCCGTAGGTTCGTTTATAAAAGCCATAAGCTGACCGCTTCCTGCGTTTGCTTCCTTTCCGCCAAGGTCGTCAAGCTTGCCTTTTATGCTGTCCAGCAGACCGCATACAGTGGCGCAGTCCTGACCCGGGATAAGGCTTTGCTTCTGCCAGAAATCAAAGTAGCCGATGCTTTCGTAATTTCTTATGTGCAGGAATTTGTGTGCGGGGATAGTTACAAAATAAGTTCTGACGTTTTCGGTGGATTTTGCCATACCTGTTCCTCCTATACCTAAAAGATAGCAGTCGAAAGGTCTGATAATAGTGCGAAGTACGACAGGCACGGGAGCTTTGCGGTATTCGTTTGGAGTAATGCCGTAAGCAGCCTTAAATGCACGGGTAAAAGCCTCGTGTGATGAAAATCCATAGTCGAGAGCAATGTCAAGAATACCTCTTTCGGTATCACGCAGCTCTTTGAGAGCGAATGCAAGCCGTCTGTTACGCAGATAATCACGGAACTGCATACCCGAGATCTCACGGAATTTCCGTGAGAAATAAAACTCCGAGTACCCAAGCTTTTCCGAAAGCTTTGTGAGAGTAAGACCGTCATCGCTGTGATTTTTTATGCACAGATCTATCTCATCGATCATATTCTGAATATTTTTATGCCATTCGTACATTGCCGCAGCTCCTTCCGATGATCTGATTATATCTTATTTTGGAAAGGTATGCTTGATTTTAGTTGCTGTTTTTATGCAAAAATGGGCAACCCCGATTGGAATTGCCCATTAAGTGTATTATTTATCAGTCGATCGACTTCATTGTCGGGAAGAGCAGAACATCTCTGATAGCACTGCTGTTTGTGAGGAGCATAACAAGACGGTCAATACCGTAGCCGATACCGCCTGTCGGAGGCATACCGATCTCAAGCGCACGGAGGAAGTCCTCATCAATGCGGTTAGCTTCATCATCACCCTGCTTGAGGAGCTCTTCCTGAGCTTCAAATCTCTGACGCTGGTCAATAGGGTCGTTGAGCTCAGAGTAAGCGTTGCACATTTCACGTCCTGTTATGAAAAGCTCAAATCTTTCAACATAGTCAGGATTTGAAGGCTTTCTCTTTGTAAGAGGTGAGATCTCAACAGGGTGATCCATAATAAATGTAGGCTGAACAAGGTGCTCTTCAACATATTCTTCAAAGAACAGGTTGAGAATATCGCCTCTCTTGTGTCTTGCCTCATATTCAATGTGACGTTCGTCAGCAAGCTTCTTGGCTTCTTCATCAGTCTTTACTTCAGAGAAATCAATGCCTGCATATTTCTTGACAGCGTCTATCATTGTAAGTCTTTCAAAAGGCTTGCCCAGGTCGATCATAAGGTCGCCGTAAGGAACGCAGGTAGTACCGCATACCTCATTTGCAACATATCTGAACATATTTTCGGTAAGGTCCATCATACCATTGTAGTCTGTGTAAGCCTGATAAAGCTCCATAAGAGTAAATTCGGGGTTATGTCTTGTATCAACGCCTTCGTTTCTGAAAACACGTCCGATCTCGTAAACTCTTTCAAGACCGCCGACAATAAGACGCTTGAGGTAAAGCTCAAGTGAGATACGGAGCTTTACATCTTCATCAAGAGCATTGTAGTGAGTTTCAAAAGGTCTTGCAGCAGCACCGCCGGCATTTGAAACCAACATAGGTGTTTCAACCTCCATAAAGCCCTGATCGTCGAGGTAACGTCTGATAGTAGCGATTATCTTTGAACGCTTTTTAAAGGTTTCGGCAACGTCAGGATTAACGATAAGGTCAACATAACGCTGGCGGTAACGTGTATCCTGGTCTTTAAGACCGTGCCACTTTTCGGGAAGAGGAAGAAGTGACTTGGAAAGAAGAGTTATCTTCTGAGCGTGGATAGAGATCTCGCCCTTTCTTGTTCTGAAAACAAAGCCTTCAACGCCCACAATGTCACCGATGTCCCATTTCTTGAAATCAGCGAAAGCGTCTGCACCGATGTCGTTCATACGAACATATACCTGTATTCTGTCGGAAGAGTCACGGACATCGATAAAGTTTGCCTTGCCCATATCTCTCCAGCTCATAATTCTGCCTGCAATGCGTACATTCTGACGCTTTTCTTCAAGCTTAGCCTTTAAAGCTTCAGCGTCATCGCCTGCTTCAGCCATAGCTTCAGCTTCGGTCTTTTCATACTCAGCCTTGGCTTCGGCATTGTGGATAGTAACATCGTACTTCATAACTTCAAATGGATTTGCGTTGTTAGCTTTAAGCTCTTCAAGCTTTTCCATTCTTATCTTCTTTAAAATATTAATGTCCTGTTCGGTCTGTTCTTCTTCAGCCTCAGGGTTATTAACGATCTGATTTTCGTCTGCCATTGTAAAAATCCTTTCAAAATTACTTGCTGATGTTGAGGACCTTCATTCTGATGATGCCGATAGGTGCTTCAACTTCAAAAATATCTCCGACCTTTTTCTTCTGGATAGCGATACCGATAGGTGAATCTTCGGAGATCTTGTTGTTTTCAGGGTCAGCTTCTGTTGAACCTACGATCTGGAGTGTCATAGTTTCTTCAAGCTCAAGGTCTTCGACCTCAACAACTGAACCAACGCCTACTTCGTCATTTGTAAGCTCGGATTCGTCAACGACAACAGCGTTTGCGATAGTCTGTTCAAGCTCCTTGATGTGAGCTTCGAGGATACCCTGTTCATTTTTAGCTTCATCGTATTCAGCGTTTTCGGAAAGGTCGCCGAATCCACGGGCTTCTTTAAGCTTCTGAGCAACCTCGACACGTCTTTCGGTAATAAGATATTCAAGTTCCTTTTCAAGATTTTTTAAACCTTCTGCGGACATTCTGACTTTTTTAGCAGCCATTGAAATGCGCTCCTTTATTATAAATTTTTATTTACAAAAATACACTTAGGGCAAACCCGCTTTTTTGCAGACTTGCCCTTAACATTATACTGTATTTTTTTAGTATTGTCAATGATTTTTATGCTTTTCCCAAGATACATTAATGCCGTCCATTATTCAACGTAATCAATAACGAAAACAAGGATCCTGTAAGGTGAATAGTAATCCGTCCAGCTTACATTGAGCTTTACATTATATTCAAGGCTGACCTTTTCAATGGAGCTTTTAAGGTAGTCACCGCCGTTTTCGGCAGAGTTTTTCATATTTCTTATAGTGGAGAGCATAAGATTATTGGAGTCAAATTTTACCGTTGCGGTGCTGCTTCTTTGGGAAACAGCCTTGGCAAATGCTTTTTCAACAACAGAGTTTGTCTCGTCCTCCGACGAAATATAGAGATTTTCTTTAAAGAAATAGTTTTCCTTTGTGCTGTACGCATGGGGAGGTTCATATCCGACGGTCCAGATAACGTGGTCATTTTCAATAACGCTGTCAGTGACCATAAAAAACTGATACATTACCATATCGGGATAAAGCTCTTCAAGGGGACCTTCAGGCTTATCCCATGTAACATCAATATGATACCAGTTGCCGTCCACCTTTACCATATTCCACATATGCGCAACATTAGTCATACCTGTTACTATCATATTTTCTATTCCTGCACGGTTGCAAAGGTATGAAAAGCTTTTGGCATAACCCTCGCAGAGGGCTTTCCCGTTGACAAGTGTGCCGTATATGGTGTTTGCAAACTTGTCCTCGGTGTCGCTTTTGCAGTTTTTTATAAGATAGTCGTGGAAATATTTCAGCTTGTCATAATCCGACATATCGTCTGTTATACCTTCAAGAATTTTATCGGCTGCCGCTTCACTTGCACGGTTCATATTGCTCATTTCCGCAGCGGTGAAACGATAGGTATATTCAATTGAGAAGTGCTGAGTTTCAACGTCAAAATCGCCCATTTTTCGGTTGGAAACGTGACCGAAGCCAAGCTGCTCGATCCCCACAAGGTTGAGCAGCGTATTATAAATATCGGAATCAGCCGTCATAGGAACGGAGCTTTCGCAGTTTGCAACGCTTTTTACAAGCGAGTTGTATATCCAAAGCTGTTCGCTGTCGAGATAGCGGCTTGCATACTGAGTCACCATTCCGTCGGGAATGTATACAGCTTCTTCACGCTCCTGATCGTCATGATTTGAGATATGGACCGAAGTTCCGTCGGAGATCATATTGTAGCTTTCATCTGTAGGCTCATCATCGGAGCTGTTTTTGGAACAGCCGCAGAGAAAAATGCTGCCAAAGAGAGCTAATGCCGACAACAGCAGCAAAGGTATATGTTTTCGCAAAATCAGATACCTCCCGAGCAGGATTTTATGCCCGAATTGAAACATTTACAAAGCCGTCAAATTCGCTTTGTGCGGTATTGCATCAGATCAATCAAGATAGGAAAGGAAGAATTTTATTACCCTTGTGGATCTGTCCTGATTATAAACTATTGATTCACGGTTATATTTATTTTTGCACTTGCTGTAAACATTGTCAAGTATTGTCAGAGCTTCCGACTGGTTAAAGAATTTGTTTACGACCTCGTCGAAAACTTCGTCAGATGTGCAGCGGAACTGTATAGTAGTTTCTCCCTTTGATGTCGCATTTATGACACACTCTTCAAGAAGCTTTCTTGCATTTTCCATGCTGTCAGCTGAAAGTCCGTAGTAGTTATAGTAGTCGTATTTTTTTGCTGTTGCGGCAGGGTAGGAATATTCCTGCTCATAAACAGTACGGGTCTTGCTTATAGTTTCGTCATCAACACAGAAATAATCGTATCTGATGTAAGGCGTTGCTGCATTTTTTACAAAGCCTGAGGTAACGTCGATATGATACCATTCTCCGCCTATTTTTACCATATTCCACATATGCGGTATCTCTTCCGCATCGCCTGTTATGGTAAGCGACTGGATACCCACCTTGTCGCAAAGATAGCTGAAGGCCTTTGCGTAGCCGCCGCATACAGCTTTTCCGTCAACAAGGCAGCCGTAAATATCACGGCAGTTTGCTCCGCTTTCGTCATAAACGCAGCCGCTTACAAGACTGTCAAAGAAAAGCTTTATTATCTCATATTCGGTCATTTCTTCGGTTATCTGACCGATTATCTTATCTGTTGCGGCATCGATCTTTTTCTGCATAGTATTTATCTCGTCCTGAGTGTATGTGTAGCAGAGGACAGCGGAAACGAGAGTTTTGGTGCGGACATTGTTTGTGTATTTCATCTGGGTGTCAATGTAGTAGACGGAATACTCATTGCTGTATATCATCTGATATACCTTGCAGTAATCATCGGCGGTAACAGTCATAGATTCGGGGAAGGTTATTTTTGTTTCGTGCTTTTGTATAGCTTTTATGATAAAGTCGTAAAGATTTCTCTGGGTAGTGTTTAATGTGCTGTAGCAATAGGGTCTGCTGATAGGGTCGTTAAAAATGTAAGGCTTATCTGAGCTGCTTTCTGAGTTTTTTGAAAGGGAAAGCGTACCCGATACTTCTTCGGCTGATGATGAAACTTCAGATGAAGCTTCGGATATTGAGCTTTCACCGGCTGTTGTGCTTGCGGTGTAAACTGATGTTGGCGCAGCAGTCGTTACAGATGAAACAGATGATGGCGAGGTAGATGTAAATTCGGACACGGGAACTTCCGAAACTCCCGCAACCGAACCACGCATAGAGGTTTCTTCATATTCGTCAGGCTCAGTTGAAATTGAAGTGGCAAGCTCCGTGTTTTTTTCTGTTGAAACAGTAGTGGTTGTTTCGGGCATTTCAATTGAAATAGGCGGATTTGTGTCCTCTGTGATGACCTGAACTGTGTCGGTCGTAGCTTTTGTAACAGCAGAAGGAAGCGTATCCTCCCAGTCCGCCTCAGTTTCGCTGCGGCAGCCGGAAAGCACGGTACAGATCATTAATGCAGTTAAAAAAGCAGCAATTAAGCGGTGTTTTTTCTTTTTCATCATCTTACTACCCTTCGGAGATCAGTTGTCATTTTCATAAATGAGTGATATATGTATTATGTACATACTGTCGTTTACATTTTTGTGAGCAGATTTGATTTTTAAGCCATATTGACCGTTAAGCTTTTCAATGACGTCCTTAAATTCGCCATTGTCAAAAAGCCGTTGATTTGCCTCATTATAAGCGTCGGGATTGCCGAAGCGTATTTCAGCCTCACGCTGACCGGAAAGTCCGAGATCGTGTATCTGCTCCGAAAGCGAAGCGATACCGTCATCTGCATTTGAGAAATACAGTCCTTCCTTAATAAAATAGTTATCATCGGAAGCTGTGCAGGGCAGCGGAGTAAAAAGACTTTCATCGGGGAAATGAGTTATTCCGACAATTTCCGGATCGGGAACAAAAAGATAGTCATGACGGATATAATCGGGATTTTCGTATTTCAGTCTTGGGTCGTCCCATGTGCAGTCAGCGTTGTACCATTCACCGTCGACAAAAATTTTATTCCATGCATGGGAATTTCCGTCCTTGTCCGTGCCTGTCACAACGTAATTTTTTATTCCCGCAGCGTCGCACAGGTAGGACATTGCAAAAGCATAGCCCTCACATTGAGCCTTTTTATCAACAAAAACTCCGTAAGCGTTGTTGACATAATCTCCGTCCTTTGAAAAGCTGCAGCTTTTTACAATAGTATCGTGAAAAAGCTTTACTGCTTCATATTCGGAACAGTTATCGGGCAGCGAACCGATTATATTTCCTGCAATAATGTCAAGCTCCGCACGCATTTCGGCGGTCTTTGCCGAATCATAGCGGTAAAAAAGACTTATGGCATTATTTTCATCAGGGGAGTAAAAAATACTGTCAAGCTGAAAAATACGGCTTTCCTGGGTGTAAACAAGGGTAAAAATTTTTTTGATCTTATCTCTGTCAAAATCGGCAGGAAAAACCGCTGAGGGCTCAAAGCTCCTGACCGCTTCCAACAGCATATTATAAGCAGCCTGCTCGGATTCATCAAGGGTCGAAAAAACATAGTCGGCTGTATCGGACTGATTTTCCGCACTTTCGGAAGATGCGGCTTCCGATACGGACGGCAGAATGTATACCGCAGAAGATGAAGCATCATCGGCAGGCTGCTCTTCGTTTACAGCCGTACAGCCTGCCATGAAGCCTGAGCAGGTGAGCAGCACCGCAGCAAGCAGTGCTTTTGCACCGTATGGGGATAAATTTTTCATCAGTTGTATTTAACGTCCAGTTCGATAAGAAGCATATTGTCATTGCAGTTGTCTGCAAGACCCTTTACGTTTGAATACTTATCCTTTACATAGGACTGATAATCCTTAAGGCGTGATTTCATAGTGTCATAAACGCTCTGTGAATCTACCATTATTTCAGCAACTGTAAGACCTGAAGAAGCTGCATCGTCAAGAGCCTTTTTAAGAGCTGTTTCAGCTGAATCAATGTCGCTGTAAACAAGACCGTTCTTAACAAAGTAGTTCTGTGCGGTAGCAGTAGCGGCAGGAGGAGTAAAGTATGAGTATGATTCGCCTGAGCTGAGAACCTTTTTGTTGATGTTGAAGTGTGTCTTTTCGTTTATCCATTCATCAGGAACGAGGAAGTAGTTGTATCTGATGTATGTAGTGATAGGAGTTGAAAGTATCGGGTCGTCCCAGGTAGCGTCGAGGTTGTACCATTCGCCGTCGACCTTTACCTTGTTCCATGCGTGGGACTGATCCTTGTCGTTTGTGCCTGTGATTACCATACATTCAATTCCGACCTTGTCGCAGAGATACTGCATAGCCTTGGCATAGCCTACGCACTGAATATCGCCCTGAGTATCGCTGCCGTGACCGAAAGCATTGTAGATAGATGAGTTGTATGAAGCAACATCTTCACCGTGACCGAATGTAGAGTTAAGAACGAGGTAATCGTGGAAAATTTTGAGCTGGTCATATGTTGACTTGCCTGAAGCTTCTGAAATGAGCTTGTCAACAGTCTTGTCTATTTCAGCCTGCATAGCTTCGATCTTGGCTGTATCGGATTCGTTGAAGTATATCTTGCCGACCTTAGCCTTAGTGTTGAGCCAGAAAAGCTGGGGTTCCTGATTATATACCATACCGAAGACCTTTGACCATTTTTCAATGCTTACATTTTCTGTGTTTCTTATCTTGAAACGCATACTTGAAGCAGCACCGACGATAGCGTCATAAAGAGCCTTTTCATCATCATCAAGTGACTGATAAGCGTACTTTGTTGAGCTTTCGACAGAAGGCTTAACGATAGCGGTAGGTTCTGTGTAGGTTGCAGTCATCATCTGTTCGATCTCTTCCTCGGAAAGAGTTTCGGAAGGGACCTGTGTTTCAATTCCGACAGGTTCGGTAAGAACATCACCGTTCACACCTGTTGCTGCTTCACCGTTTTCATCGGTAACTATCTGAGTTTCAACAGTAGTTACGGAAGTTGTTTCGCCGCCTTCAGCATCGGCAGATGTTATAATGTTTGGAGTAAGCTCTGCATCGGAAGTATCATCATTGCTTCCGCAGCCTGCTGCAAGAACTGACACAGAAAGACAGAATGCAAGCATAAGGCTGATTTTCTTTTTGTTTGCCATATTAATATCATCCTTTCGGCACTTTTCATAAAGTGCTGTGTGCATAAAGTTGATACGGGCAGAAAAATATTTCCGCCCGCTTTAATTTTTTTGCTTATGTGTATTGATCAGTCGCCCTCATAGAAAATGTTGTACTGAACAACGTAAACCCCTTCGTTGTCCTTTCTCTGTCTTGCAAGCTTAACAACGCTGCCGCTCTGTTCCTTAGCGTATTTCTGGAATGCCTTAGCGTTAGAGTCGGAGAGAAGCTTGTCGAATATGTCATAAGAAGTTACACGGATCTCGGCAACATTCTTGCCTGCCTTGATAGCAGCGTCAAATTCGGCATACATAGCCTTTTCGGCTGAAGCATAATCGCCGTATTCCTTGTTGTAAGCCTTGTAGTAGTTGCAGGCTGTCTTTGTGCATGCCGGAGGAGTGAAGTACTTGATAGTGCTGCCGTTGCTCTTGAAACGGATATTAACATTGCAGTGTGAGCTCTTTATCCATTCGTCAGGAACGAGGAAGAAGCTGTATCTTACATAGTTTGATCCGCCCGGAGCACCCTTAGGGTCGCCCCATGTAGCATCGAGGTTGTAGTATCCGTTATCGCAGTAAACAACGTTCCAGGCGTGAGAGCTGCCCTCGTTGTTTGTGCCGACGATAGACATACATTCAATGCCTGCAAGGTCGCAGAGGTACATCATAGACTTAGCGTAGCCGATACACTGGAGAGAGTCACCTGTAAGACCGCCGCTGATGGAGCTTGTATCTGCTGTACCGTCCTTAGCGAAGGTGTTGTTTTTGACTATCCAGTCGTAGAATACCTTGAGCTTGCTGATAGTGCTGGAGTAGCCGTTTGCGGTATTCATAATGGATTTAACGTTCTTGTCGATCTGAGCCTGAATGGATTCGATCTCGCTCTTTGTATAGTCATATGTAAGAGTGAGAGAGCCATAGCCTGAAGGGACCTTTGAAGAAAGCCAGAAAAGCTGCGGTTCCTGATTATAGACCATACCGTAGACCTTTGCAATGTCATCGGAAAGAAGTCCGTTCGGAACGTCGACCTTTGTGTTAAGGCTTTCAGCAGCCTTTACGATATTACCGTAAAGCTCCTTTTCCGAGGAAGTGAGTGACTTGTAGCCGTATCTTGTTGTGTAGTCGATATTGTAAGAAGTTGAAGTTACCTTATTTCCGCCTGATGTCTGTGAATCAGGGTTTTTAGCTGTTGTTTCGGCAGCCTCTGTCTTAGCGGCAGTAGTTGTGGAAGAAGGCTTCTTGTCTGTGAGGTAATCGGAGTGAATGAATGAACCGTCAGCAAGCTTGTAATAGCCTGTGTCAGTAGCGGCAACAATGTTTACCTTTGTGCCTTTTTTGTACTGAGCAACTGTTTCAGCACCAACAATAGCCTGTTTTCTGGAGTAGCAAGCCTGTGTTGTGTACATGACCTCGCTTATTTCGGTTTCGCTCCATGCCTTGGCTGCGGTAGTTGCAGCTGTTGCAGTAGTAGTTTCTGCGGCAGTAGTTTCTGTCGGAACAGTAGTTGTTTCTTCGGAAGCGGAAGTTTCTTCGACTGTTGTTTCCGAAGTAGTTTCTTCTGTTGTTTCTTCGGAGGTTTCCTCTGTTGTTGTTTCTTCAACAGTAGTTGTCGTTGTTTCCTCTGCTGTTGTGGTTGTCATCTGAGTAAGCTCTGTGACAGAAACGGTAGCCTCGCTAAGACCTGATGTTTCTTCATCGGTTTTCTTACAGCCTGTTGCAAGGATGGAAACAGACATAAGAAGAGCCAGTGCGAAGCTAATTTTTTTCTTCGTGTTCATCATTTTCACTATTCTCCTTCTTTTCATCATCTTTAAGAATTGATGCTTTTAGCTTTGTAATGCACATATCTTCCGTCAGCAAAACAGTAAAAAGCACGTTTTTGTACTGAACCGATGGATTTTCGTTTTCCTCCGGTATACGTCCGAGAAGATTTACAATAAATCCGCTCATTGTTTCAAAGTCATTGTCCTCAGGGAGAGTTATCCCAAGCTGCTCAAGGATATAACCGGGCTCAGCCGTACCGTTGATGATGTAAGTATCGTCCGATACCTGAGTAATATCCTCAGTTTCGTCATCATATTCGTCCTGAATGCTGCCGAAGACAGATTCGACAACGTCCTCCATAGTAACAAGCCCCGCTGTTCCGCCGTATTCATCGGCGACAACAGCCATCTGCATACGTTTTTCGGAAAGCTGCTTGAAAAGCTCGCCGCAAAGCATAGTATCGGGAACGTAAATGACTTCTCTTACGAAGTCCTTGGCAGCAGCCGTGGAAGCTGCGTCCGAACCCACCATACAGAGCAGGTCTTTAACGCAGATGATACCAATTATATGATCCATACTGTTTTCATAAACAGGTATTCTTGAAAATCCGCTGCTGATAGCAGCATTTACGACTTCCGAAACGGAAGCAGTGTTTTCAACGCCCACAATATCCGTTCTGTGAGTCATAACATCGGAAGCGGTAAGGTCGTTGAATTCAAAAACGTTATTTATCATTTCCTTCTGTGACTGTTCGATAACGCCTGTTTCATTGCCCGCATCGACCATCATAAGTATCTCCTCTTCTGTGACAACATCGCTGTCAGAGGAGCGTTTTATGCCGAACAGCTTGGCGAAAAGGTTCACAAGCAGGTTTGACAAAGCGGAAAGCGGTGTGAGCAAGGTCACAAGCAGCTTTATCGGAGCTGCACATAATACTGCAAGCTTTTCGGTATCGTGAGAAGAAGCCAGCCGCTTGGGCAGCCCGTCACAAAAGACCGTAAGCACCAGAACGGTCAGCAGCAGTATTAAAATAATAGAAACACAGGGTATCCATAAATGATCGCCGACAGCGTCAAAACTGCCGTAAAAGAGTTTTGCGAAAGCATTTTCCAGATCTGAAAGATAGAATATCAGAGCCGTATATGCAATAAGTACAGCAGAAAAAATTCTGTTTACGGAAAAAGCCGTTATAAGCTTAGCCGGCTTACTCAGCAGTTTAAAAAGCCTTTTTTCTTTATCCGATCCATTTTCAAAGCTTTTGACTTTTGATTCGCTGATCTCGGTGACAGCGGTTTCCCCCACTGTAAAAAACACCTTCATCAAAATAAATGCAAGAATGATCAAGCTTCCCGCAAGCCCGTCAGATTCCATAACCGACTTCCTTTCATAAGCAATAATTCATTTGTCATCCGTCTCATTGATGACACACTAAAAATTATACAATACATTTACAAAAAAGTCAATAAACATTAGTAACTTAATCACAAGGTGTATTTGGAACAAAATATGTTGATATTTCCCATAACAGCGTTGTTTGAGCCTTGTGAGAGGGACTGATGTAATATTGTCGGAAACATTTTGTAAATAGATTGTAATAATTACAAACGGAAGTTATCTGTAAGTTCTTTCTTTTATAATTAGGGCGGCGGCATTTGATCTGCTGCAAAGCCAAAGATCGCAAGCCGCCGCGGTCGTTAATTTTGCTTTAAATTAATCCTATCATAAACTGCACATAGAATTTTTTTGCCCTGTTCAATGAATTTATATACTGTTTTACTGCACTGCTTACGGCAAGATCCATTTCCTTTACATCATCTGCCGTGAGCATTTCACCACCGAATTCCGACTTTAATGCGGTATTTATGACAAGTGCGGCTGTGCCGTCCGAAAGGTATCGGCATTCCGCAGAAAGCTTGTCGGCATAATCCTTGCAGGTCATATTCCCCTGCTCGGAAAGCTTCAGCGTTTTTATAAGCCTGCCGAAGCGGCGGTATATCTTTTTAACAGCAGCCTTTTTATCACCTCGGAGAGCGTTCCTGCTGTTTTTTACTATAATGATACGTCTTATGCCTATTACCGCAACAGCTGTCGATATTATGCATACTGCCATTACAAGCAGGGTCAGATCGTATACAACATCACGTCTTTCACCGTTTCCGCTGCCGAATATGCTGAAGCCTATGCTTTGTTTGCCTGCCGCCGAACCTTCCGATACAGCATCCGTATGTTCTGCGGCAGGAGCTGTTGTTTCCGATACCGCCACGGAGGTCTGAGGGTTCTGCTGGGTATTGTCGGACGGAGCCTGTGTTGCCGCCGTGCCGTCAGCCTGTTCATTTGCAGGCTGCTGTGATACTTCTGTCTGTGCAGTCTGTTCAGGCTCGCTTTCCGTTATTTCCTCCGTAACTGGAACTGTGGTAACAGCTGTCTGAACGTTGCCGTAGCCCGATGTAAATTCAAGCGGATACCAGCCAAAGCCGTTTATATATACCTCTGCCCAGGCGTGTGCTCTTGCGTCGGTAACGTCTATCGTTTCGCTGCTGCCGAAGGAGAGCGATTCCGAAAAATCACCCGGCTTTATCACATAGCCCTCCACATAACGGGCAGGTATTCCCGCATATCTGCACAGAAGTACGGCTGCCGATGCAAAATGTGAGCAGGAGCCTTTGTGAGTTTCGTTAATGAAATAGTCGGCAAAATCCTTGCCCGCAGGAAGCTTTCCCGCATTAAGATTATATTCGCAGTTGTCACGGAGCCAGGTCTTTATATAATAAAGCTTTCTGCCGAAAACCGTCGCATCCGTGAGAGTGCTTTTGCCCTCGGTCTGATTTTCCTGAGTGATAAATTCGTAATATCGGTCGGTAAATACCGTATCGGCACCGTGAAAGGTGTCGGGAACATCAAGATAATTGGCATTGACGAAATTGCGGTAACCGCTCTGGTCATTGGCAAGAGCAGCTGAGGGAACAGTCCACGCACGGCTGAGTATCATTTTGTAGCCGTAAACGGAATTAGGGTAATATATTTTGCCGAACCATTTTTCAGCACCGTCCGAAATAAAAGCGTCATTGCTTATCTGATAGCGTGAAACGCTTTCGGGAACAAGATTATACGGCATATAAAGGTATTCATTTCCCGCATTTATGTTTGTTACGGAAAAAGAATATTCGGGCATTTCACTTCCCGACATTTTCAGATTATAGCTGCTTAAAAGAAGAGAGTTGAGCCCCTCTGTTTCAAAGCTGCTGTTTATGTCCTGAAGCTGTGAAAGTGCGCCCTTGGGCAGCTCTTCCCAGCTGTTTCCCGTGTAAACCGAGCCGACAAAGCCTCGGAGGTAGATGGTTTCGGAGGATTTTGGGATAGTGACCTGCAAAACGGTCTTGTTGTTGAAGGTGATATTTCCGTTTTCGCCAAGCTTTCCGTGATTTACGGCACCCGTGGCTTTTTTTATTTCGGGCAGATTTATTTCACCGATAACATCATCGAGAGACTGACCGTGAATATAGCCGTTTATTGTGTCGTTAAGGTCATTTACAGCCTGAGGACGTGTGTAGCCGCAAAGACGTATCACAGACAAAACAGCCAGAGCGCATAAAAAAGCAAATGCCGCAGCAGTAAATCCGCATTGTGCCGAAGCCTTTTTGTATGCCTTGTTTTCCTCAGGCATACTGAGGTCAAAGGCAAAAACAGCGAACCAGCTTGCCAGAACAGCAAAAAATGCAAAATATGACGGCGCAAAGCCATAATAAAGACAAAGCTCCACAGGAGGAACTGATACTGCAAGCACCGCAGGCAGATTTGTTTCGCCCACAATGCCGTAGCAATAGACCATCGAAATAAAAATAACCGTCAGCAAAACAAAAACGACCGTGTCATATGCAGTTGCTGACGGGTCAGCTATCTCAATAAAAAGCTTTTCACGGTATTCTTTTTTTGCCATAGCAAGATAAATGTTCATTACATTTGCAAGACCGTTGCAGAATTTGTTCCTTAAAATAAAAAGAGCGGAGGCATAGGCTGTGAAAAGCACCGAAAAAGCAGGGATAAAATACTTTTTTGAAAGGCTGAAAACAATGCCGAATACAAGAACGGCAGCAGAAATTACAGCCGCAGTCAGCACAAAGCTAACACCTGTATCAACACAGCTAAGAAAGCTGAATGCTGTACCGAGTGAGCCGACAGCAGCTATAAAAATTTTGGCGGCAGATGTCAGAAGCTGCCTGTCCTGCTTTTTTTCGGTGTAGATGAAAGCCTCCACCGTCAAAGCATTGCTTGTATTTGCTGTATTCATTTGCTTAGCCTTTCGATCAGATAGTAAAGTTTTCGGGTATGCGGACAGATCCGCCCTCGTTGATGTATAAAATAATAACGTCGGAATGCTTGTCCTCTTCAATGCTGCCCTTTTCGCCTGTGCAAAGCACGGTGATATTTTCGCTTATGCCGCCCTGTTCAAGCTGACAAAGGGCAGCCTTTCGCTCTGTCGGCGTGATTATTATAGTGTGTGAGAAATGTCCGCCCTCATCAGATTCGGCATATAAAGCTGAAAGCTCGGCAGTTAATGATAAATTATTTGTATATTCACTTAAATTATATACTTGCTGTATAATTATTTCGTTAAGCTCATCATCTGCTGCAGCAGGCAGAAAATTAAGCTCGCTGTCACGGTCAAGTATCGTGCAGCCGATATTTTCGCATACAAGAAAACGTGCCAGCGACGCAAATACGTCCATAACAAGATCGATTTCATCTCTGTTTCGGCAGGCACTGATGTCAGGCACAATGAGCAGCTTGCTGCTTATGGGCATTGAAAGCTCCTTTACGATAAAATCGCTGCTGCGGCTGCTGAGCTTCCAATGTATGCGGTTCATACGGTCACCGTTTCGGTAATCACGGAGCCCGAAAACCTCTGACGGGTCATCACCACTCCTGCAGGAAGAAAACGTCATACTGTCGCTTATGCTGTCGAATGAATTTTCAACAGCAGCACTGCATTCCGTTTCAACGGGCATAACAGCTATCCTGCACCTGTAGCCAAGCTTTTTAGGAAGAGATAAAAGTCCGATAAGGTCGGAAACAACAGCCTTTTTAATGTAACATTCCACAGTTCCGCAATGCTTCGGTGTAATGTTCACAACAACATTTTCTGTGGAATGAGCCTTGACGGGAATAGTCAGGGAATATTTTTTGTAGCTTTTCTCCCCGTCTGCCCTGTAATAAAGGTTCAGCGCAAGGTTTGCTATCGGAAGAAAACAGCGGTTCTGTATATTTACCCTCATAGCGATCTTTTCGCCCCGCACAGCCGTTTCGGAAAAACCGCTGAGCTTTATTTTAAGCGACGCTGTGCTGATAATAAGCGTTATCAGCATTATGAGCGGAAAAACAAGCAGCGTAACAAGCAAAATAAAAGAAAGATCATCTCTGAAAAGGGGATAAAAAACCGCCGACATTATCAGAAAAATAATATATAGAATTTTCATAGCATCAGATCTTTGGTGACGGTACTTTTGAGATTATGTCGGAAAGTACGCTGTTAATGTCTTCTCCCGAGGCTTTTGCCTTTGCGGTAAGGATAAGCCTGTGACCCGCAACGTCGTTGAAAATATAGCGCACATCATCGGGTATCGCATAATTTCTGCCGTGAAGGAGAGCAGCAGCCTTTGTCATCGAGCATAAAGCAACAGTACCTCTCGGACTTAAACCAAGCTTTATGCAGGGGTGTTCTCTTGTCGCAGCGGCAATTGAAGCAATGTAGCGGTATATCTTGTCATCAGCGTAGACCTCGTCGGCAGCGTTCTGCAAAGCGATAATGTCCTGCCTTGCAGCAACGGGAGAAACAGCGTCACCTGCGGAAGCCTTTGATTTAAGGATGGAAATTTCGCTGTCAAGGTCAGGGTATCCCATAGAAAGCTTAACAATAAAGCGGTCGAGCTGAGATTCGGGGAGCATCTGAGTGCCTACCGAACCGATAGGGTTCTGAGTTGCAATAACGATAAAAGGCTTTGGAAGAACTCTTGTAACACCGTCAACAGTAACAGCACCCTCCTCCATAACTTCAAGGAGCGCACTTTGGGTCTTGCTTGAAGTACGGTTTATCTCATCGGCGAGGAAAAGACTGCAAATAGCAGCACCCTCCTTGTATTCAAACTGCCCTGTCTGCTTGTTGTAAACATTAAAACCGGTAACATCGGCAGGCATAACATCGGGAGTAAACTGCATACGCTTGTAATCGAGAGACATAGCCTTAGAAAAAGCGACAGCGAGAGTAGTTTTGCCAACGCCCGGAATATCATCGAGGAGAATATGCCCTTTAGCAGCAACAGCGAGCAAAATTTTAATAATAATGTCATCTTTGCCGATGACAGCCTTTTTGACCTCATTGATAATTGCCATGGACTTAGGTATGATGTGTGTCTGAACTTCCTGTTCTGTCATTTTGGGAACATTCCTTTCACAGATGATTTCATATAAATATCATAGCACATTAATGCACTAAATTCAAATTACAATTTAATTACATTATATTAAAATATCGGTAATAAAGTTGATGAAATAAAGTTTTGTGTGGATTTTGTATTTTTTTTATTTAGACGCGTCCGAATTACGTGCGAACCCAAAGACAGCAGCCGCGGCGGCAGCTTTGCACAAAAGTAACAGCGCCGTCATATAAAAGTTTCGGTCAAGCCTTTTCAAAGGCTTGTGGGAATCCAAAGGGCAAAGCCCGTGGTCGCCTCCGCAGA
>ENA-ORCP01001088-ORCP01001088.1-human-gut-metagenome-genome-assembly--contig:-NODE-1088-length-23942-cov-6.290928_pt1 | contig 23942 bp, 25 predicted proteins | sample MGYA00242990_ERZ507991 | MGnify/ENA primary metagenome ERZ507991 (study PRJEB26167, sample SAMN06115496) | human gut metagenome | host: Homo sapiens | place: China:Henan | collected 2015-05-07... | reverse complement strand
TTTTCAAACTTCTTTAAAGTCTTACTGCTCTCAAAAGCAGCTTTAATATTATATCATATCTCTTCCGCTTTGTCAAGTAGTTTTTTTATATTTCTTTTCAATGTCCTGTCCGCTGTTTTCCGACAGCTTTAATATAATATCACATCTGATCTCATTTGTCAAGCGTTTTTTCAAAAAAATTTTCTTTAATTGCAAATATGCTGTTTTTACCGCATTTTCTTACATTATACCGTATATATAATTTATATTTCTATTCGCCCTGTAAGGTCACAATACCCTTAGCAGCAGTCAATACTATTTATAGTACAGCCTATCATAAGCTGCAAGTTCAAGCCAAAGCCGGCTTCCCAAAATAAAAAAATATTTATAGGTATAAAGCAAAACCTGCCGCAGCGTACACTGCAGCAGGTCAGGCAAATGCTATACTATATAAATTAGCCGAAGTATCTGTCAAGGAGGCCCTTGAAGCCGCAGCCGTGTCTTGCCTCGTCCTTAGCCATTTCGTGAACTGTGTCGTGAATAGCATCAAGTCCGAGTTCCTTTGCCTTCTTAGCAAGTTCAAGCTTACCTTCGCACGCACCGCTTTCAGCCATATAACGCATTTCAAGGTTCTTCTTTGTGGAAGGTGTGATAACCTCGCCGAGGAGCTCAGCAAACTTTGCAGCGTGTTCTGCTTCTTCATAAGCAGCCTTCTCGTAGTAGAGACCGATCTCAGGGTAGCCTTCTCTGTGAGCAACTCTTGCCATTGCAAGATACATACCAACTTCAGAGCATTCGCCTGTGAAATTCTGTCTTAAACCTTCGAGGATCTCAGGGTCAACGTCCTTAGCAACACCTACAACGTGCTCGCAAGCCCAAAGAGCCTTTTCGCCTGCTGCCTCTGTGAACTTTGAAGCAGGTGCTTTACACTGTGGACAGACTGCAGGAGCAGATTCGCCCTCATAAACATAACCGCATACTGAACATATCCATTTTTTCATAGTAAATTCCTCCTGACTTTTTTGTTTTTGATTTATTTGACTTCATTGAGATTCGTTATCTCTTTGGTGTGATTAAAGTATACCATTTCAGTATAGGTTTGTCAAGAGTATAAGATTAACTTTTTCTAACCTTTTCGTGTATATTTTTCTATATATGTCATATTATTCCTGCATTTGTGCAGATCTGAAGCAAAACTCGCCGTTTTCCGTCAGAAGCAGCAGATTATCCCCACGTTTTACCGTTCCGTCAATTATCTGCCTTGAAAGCATATTTTCGATCGACACGGTAATATCGTGGCGAAGCTTTCTTGCTCCGCTTTTTCCGCAGTCACATTCCACAAGCTTTTCAACAGCATCATTTCTGAATTCTATCGATATTTCAAGGGCATACGCTCTCTGTTTAAGGTTATCCAGCATTTTCACCGCTACCGCCGTAAGCTCTGTTTTAGTCAGATTTTCAAAAACAATGATCTCGTCAAGACGTCCCATAAGTTCGGGACTGAAATGGCTGCGAATATCTTTCATAACATCATGCTTAGCTGAAGAGCCGTCACCAGTGAAACCAACAGTATTTTTATCCGTAAGATGAACCGCACCGATATTTGACGTAAGGATAATAACAGTATTTCTGAAGCTTACCGTCCTGCCGGAGCTGTCCGTCAGCACACCCTCTTCAAAAATTTGCAAAAGGATATTGTTTATATCGGAATGAGCCTTTTCTATCTCATCAAAAAGAATAACGCTGTAAGGCTTGCGGCGCACACGTTCGGTAAGGATACCGCCGTCCTCATATCCAACATATCCCGGAGGCGAGCCTATCAGCTTTGAAACGCTGTGCTTCTCCATATATTCCGACATATCAAAGCGTATAACAGCGTCCTCGCTGCCGAAAAGACATTCCGCAAGTGCCTTTGAAAGCTCCGTCTTGCCTGAACCCGTCGGGCCCGCAAAAAGAAAGCAGCCCATAGGACGCTTAGGCTCTTTAAGTCCCGACCTGCTCCGACGTACAGCGTCGGCAACAGCGTGAACAGCATCATTCTGTCCGATAACACGCTTGTGCAGCTCATTTTCAAGATCAAGGAGCCGCCTGCTTTCGTCCGTTGTTATCCTTGTAAGAGGTATGCCCGTTACGGAAGAAACGACCTCCGCAATATTTTCCCTGTCGACCTTTACTTTTGCCTCCTCGCTGCTGCTGTACCAGCTTGGCAGCCTGTCCTTACGCTTGTCACGGGGAGAAGCCGCATCAATAAACTTCCGCTGCTCCGATTGCTTTTCGAGCATATATTTAAGACTGTCGGCAAGCTGGCTTAGGGTCTGTGGAGTAGCCGACGCTTTCATTCTTGCCCTTGATGCCGCTTCATCAATAAGGTCAATAGCCTTGTCGGGCAGAAAACGCTCAGGCTGATACCTTACCGACAGATTGACTGCCGCCTTTACAGCCTCATCGGTTATCTCGGCATTGTGAAAATCCTCATAGCAGCGTTTCAGACCGCTTATTATTTTGACAGCCTCTTCCTCTGACGGCTCTTTTATAAGGACCTGCTGAAACCGCCTTTCAAGAGCGGAGTCCTTTTCAATGTAGCGGCGGTATTCGCTTATGGTAGTAGCACCGATTATCTGCAGTTCTCCCCTTGCCAGCTGCGGTTTAAGGATATTTGCAGCATCGATAGCCCCCTCAGCAGCACCCGCACCTACAATAGTATGAAGCTCATCAATAAACAGAATGATATTTCTGTTGTCAGCGACCTCATCAAGACATTGCTTTATGCGCTCCTCAAAATCCCCTCTGTACTTTGCCCCTGCAAGCATAGAGGTAAGGTTCAGCGAAAAAATATGCTTGTGTCTGACTGCCTCGGGAACATTTCCTTTTGCAAGCATAGCGGCAATGCCTTCAACAACAGCAGTTTTTCCCACTCCTGCCTCACCGATAAGGCAGGGGTTATTTTTAGTGCGGCGTGAAAGTATCTGAATAATGCGTTCAATTTCCTTTTCACGGCAGAAAACAGGGTCACACTTTTTTTCGGCAGCCTCCTTGGTGAGGTCACGGCCGTATTTGAGAAGAACGTTGAGCCTTGCAGTTCCGCCGTATATCTGAGCCCCCGCCGCACTTCCGCAGGCATTGGAAAGCCGTGAGATATTCCCGCCCACCTCATTAATAACAGTAACAGCGGTGCAGCCCTCCTGAGTGAGGAGTGCCGCAAGAAGGTGCTCCGTACCGGCAAGCCTTGCCCCCGAAGCGGCAGCCAGTTCAGCCGCCCTTTCGATAGTTCGCCTTGCAGCGGGAGTGACCGCATCATCGCTTACCGCCGCAGGCTCTCCCCTGCCCACCAGTTCAACGATACGCCGCAGAACAGCGTCCTCGCTGATACCGCACATACGGAAGGTCCCCGCCGCCGTGCAGCCCTGTTCGCTTATAAGCGAAAGCAGGATATGCTCACTTCCCACATAGGTGTGACCCAGCTTTCCCGCCTGAAGAAAAGCCTTGTTGATAACGATATTTGCCTTTTTGGTAAAGCTTTCTATATTGTACATCATCTGCAAACCCCACAAAAATAATAATCAATACAAATATATTATGTCACTCCGAATCGGAAATATTTGTCGGTTAGAGGAAATCTTCTGTTATTTTTTACCATAGCATTTCTGTATAAAGCAATGTGGTATTCCTTAGTTTTTTATTTTTTTGGGGGGGCGGCGGTTTAAGTTTTGCCGCAAGCTGCAGCATAGCGTTCCGCCGCGGTCGTAAGAAAGTGCAGAGCTTTTCAAAAAAAATCTCGTTTCGCAAGAAAAAAGTTAAAGTTTTTAAAGTTTGTGCCGATAATTTATGTAGAGGCGGATTTTCCTTATCCGCAGAATTTATTTAAGATTGGAGGCTGTTTTTATGGAGATCAATAAATGTACTTCTGCCGTGAATATGTATAAGAAAATCGATACCGGCTATAAGTCAACCGCAAAAACCAATGCCGGAACAGCTCTGAACACTGTAAGAAATGTTGATACTCTGGAGATCTCATCTTCCGCAAGAGCAAACAGCATCGAATCCGCAAAGGCAGCAGTCAGAAACAGCGTTTCAAAGGACGCTTCCGCTGACAGGATCGCAGCTTTAAAAGCAAAGATCGCCGACGGTTCATACAGAGTTTCACCCGAAAACGTCGCAGCAGCTATCTTTGAGGGCTGAGCCGTTTTCGGATATGAAGACAGAGCTATACTATATATAATATAAAGAAAGGGTGTGTTTCGCTTGACGGATTACTTCGGATTAGTTCGCTTTTTCAATGAATACAATGCGCATTACAAAGAGTTCCTGAAATTTGAATACCAAAAGCTCGACCTTATAAACAACAACAAGATCGAAGAACTCAGCAATATCCTTTCAACGGAACAGGCTCTTATAATGAAAGCCAATTCCCTTGAAAATAAAAGGATAAAGCTTCTCGGAGAGGATAAGGATCTTACCTTCAAAGAGATAATCGACAAAGCACCCATCTCCTGCAAAAAGCGTCTTCAGGATCAGTATGATGAGCTTTCGGCAAGCGTGAGCAAAATAAAAGAGCTCAATGATATGGCCGACATCATCATTTCGGGACGTCTGCACAGAGTAGAGCGCAAGACCGCCGAACTCGATACCTATAACGATAAAGGCAGTCTTAAAACCGAACACGCATTAAAAGCATCAATATCAAAAAATGTTTGACCGAAAGGAAGATAAATAATGGCTTCAAGTTTTATGGGGCTTTACGTTCAGCGTGAAGCATTGGTAACAGCTCAGAAAGCCCTTGACATTACAGGCAACAATATTTCAAACGTAAAAACAACAGGCTACTCAAGACAGCGTGTTGACGTTTGCTCCGTTGCAAACAAGGGTTATAACCTTTTCTATAACACAAGCGTTTCAATGGCAGGTCAGGGTGTCGATACAGTCGGCATTACACAGCTCCGTGATGCGCTCCTTGACAGAAAGGTAAGGACATATAACACACAGAGCACAGAGCTCAACGCAAAGGGAACAATTATGTCCGACGTTGAGACCGCTCTTGACTGTATCGAATCCGATACCATTGATGATACAAAGGGATACAGCATCATAGCAAACTTTGCAAAGTTCAAGGAAGCCCTCCAGAGCTTCTCGGCAGACAACGCCGACAGAGAAGAGCTTGCAAACGTTGCTATCCAGTCCGCAAAATCATTTGTTCAGCAGATGAACTACCTCAGCACAAGACTTGATGATATTTCCCGGCAGACCCTCGGTGATGCACAGGGTGCAGTTTCAAGAGTAAACAGTATTCTTGAAAGTATGGGTACTCTCAACGAGCAGATAACAAACAGCTATATCTCAATGGGTTATATCTCATCAACAGCAGGAAACTATATCGTTGATAATGATTACGGTCCTCTTGAACTTAAAGATAAGATGAACAATCTCCTTGATGAGCTTTCCAATTACGGTGATGTAAGCGTGAAGGAAGAAAACAACGGTTCATTTACAGTTTCCTTTGCAGGTCAGATAGTCGTACACAACAAGCAGTACGCACAGATGGCAATGACAGAAGAAACACCAAAGCCTTTCGATATGGCTTTCACTATTACAAACGCAGGCACATATGACCCTGCAACAGACACATATTCAGGTCTTAAAGATGCGGACGACTGGTATAAGCTCCAGACACAGTTCGGCTCAACAGAGCTTTACACCCGTCAGGACGCAGATGCTATCGACATCACAGGCACAGATAAGCTGAACCGAGGTGAGCTCAGAGCATATCTTGATACCTATAACGGCGATGGTGTTTATGCAACAGACGGCGGCAACAATTATCAGGGTATCGAATATTACCGTGATATGCTCAATGCCCTTGCAAAAACAATGACCGAAAAGCTCAATGAAATATTTGAACCTGATTTCGGCTTCACGCTTTTCTCCTATGCCGATGCCAACGGCAATGAGGATTTCCATTCAGCCGCAGCAAACTTCCGTGTAAGCGATGACTGGATAAATGATCCGACGCTTATTTCAAAGCCTGAAAAATTTTTAAACGGCAAGGAAGACGATATGGACGAACTCAACAACGAGTATGTCAATAAAATACTCGGTGCGTTCTCAACAGATTTCACATACGGCTATACAGATGCGGCAGGCAAGGATCACAACGATCCCGTAAGCCTCACATTTGAAAAATATCTTGCTCATATATCCGATACTCTCGGCACACAGATCGACAGCAACAACAAGCTTCAGGAAACAACAGACATTATGCTTGAAAGCGTCGTAAGTGCCCGTGACGAAGTAATGGCAGTATCAGTAAATGAAGAGGGCATCAATATGATGAACTATCAGAAATGGTACAACGCTATCGCAAGAATGGTAACAACACTTGACGAAGCACTTGACAAGGTGATCAATGGAATGGGTATCGTAGGACTTTAATAGGAGGGTTATAATATGAGAATCACTCAGTCTATGACTGACAGAAAATATATTGCTCAGAACAATAGAATGCAGTCAAATATGCTCAAAAATATGACAAGGATAATGACTCAGAAGCAGTATACAAGAGCTTCCGAGGATTCCGTCAATGCAAGCAAGGCTCTTACAGTAAGACGTCAGCTCAAAAATCTTGATATGTATGACGGCAACTTAAAGTCCTGCAAGGAATTTTTCACATCTGCCGAATCAAATCTTTATACAGTGGCAAACAATATCTATATAAATGTACAGAACAAGCTTGAAACAGCCTGCAACGGTACATACGACCAGACACAGCTCGATATTTTCGCAGAAGAGATCGAACAGTATGCAAAGCTTTCAATGGAAACTCTGAACGGCGAATTTGCAGAGCGTAAAATTTTCGGCGGCACAAATAACTCACAGGTGCCATTCACAACGGAAGTTGTAAACGGAAAGAACGTTGTAAAATATAACGGTGTTTCCGTTGACGATGCCGCAGACCTCACAGATTTCCCCGGCGGAGATCCTATTTATGTTGACATCGGCATAGGCATCAAGTATAACGCTCAGTATGAGGTCGACCCTCAGACAGCTATGGACGTTTCCCTTAACGGTGCGGAAATAACAGGCTTCGGCTGCGAAAAGGACGCCGACGGAAACAAGACCTTCAGCAACAACTTCGTTCAGATGATGTTTGACGCTGCCGCAGCACTTAAAGACGGCGATGTCCCTTCCGCAAATGCAACTCTCGACAGACTCAACAAAGCAAATACAAAAATTCTCACAGAAATAACAACACTCGGCACAAAGCAGAACAGCATTGATTTCTATGTTACCAAGAATGAGGATTACAGAACAAGCCTCAAGGAAAGACAGAACGATGTTGAAGGCTGTGATATGAATAAGGAAATCACCGATTACGATGCAACAAACGCTGCATATCAGGCAATTCTCCAGATGAGTGCAAACATTCTTCCCAAGAGCATTTTTGATTTTATTTAAGCAATAATACAGCATAATCAGTCTTATCACATTCACAATATAAGACAGGAGGCGGTTTTGATATGGAACAGCTGTTAAGTATAAAGCATATACCAATTAAAATTGAAGTTAAAGTTACAAGAGGAGAACTCAAGCCGAAAGAGCCTGAGGTAAAAGCTCCGTCGGTAAAAATATCAAAGCAGAGCAACGGGGGCGTACAGGTCGCAGCACAGCCTTGTACAATTGATATTACTGCTCCGAGATATGATACCTACACCAAGTCACCTGTTTCGTCAGGCAGCGATGTGACACTTACATATGACGCTATCGCAAAGATGGCATCCGGTTCGGACGACAGCATCGCACTTGACGGCGACAGCACAAAGATCGCCGCAAGAAGTGCGTCAAGCAGCATTGAAGCGATCTTGAACAAGCTTCCGAAAACAAAGAACAACAGCGTAAGCTATAACGAGGGTACACTCAGCATCAATTACAGTATGGACAATTCCGACGGTCCCGATATTGCCGACCTTTCAAGCGGCTTTGAATTTATCCCGGGCAGCATTGAATTTGTCGTAAGCCAGATGCCTGACCTTGAAATAGAATATCTCGGCGACCCGATATACTTCCCGAGAAGCGCTGACCCGAACTATAAAGGCGAGGTTGACGTTATCGCCTGATGAATCAACGAAAGGTTTAACGTTATGCTGATAAAAACCAGAGATTTCGGTGAAATAAATATTTCCGAGAATGAAATAATAAGCTTTCCAAAGGGTATTTACGCATTTGAGGATAACACAAGATTTGTTCTTATATCCCCCTGCGGTGAAAATAAATACCCGATGTGGCTCCAGAGCCTTGACAATGATAATCTTTGCTTTATTGTTTTTGACCCCAAGGAGTTTATCAATGACTATACGGTAACTGTTGATAAGGATTCCGCAGACGCAATAAAGCTTGCTGACAGCTCAGTTGTTGATTACCTTGCCATTGCAGTCATAAGCGATGACTATGTAAATACAACAGTCAATCTGAAAAGCCCTATCGTAGTAAATTCGGATAACAATACAGCGATCCAGGTCATTGCTCAGGAAAGCTACCCCATCAAATTTCCTGTTTTTAAGAAGGAGGAAATCTGATGCTTGTTATCACACGAAAACGGGACGAGGGATTTCTCATCGGTGAAAATATAAAAGTGACCGTTGTGGAAATATCAAAGGACCGTGTAAAAATCGGTATAGACGCTCCGGGCGACGTAAAGATAGTGAGGAACGAGCTTTACGATACGGAGAAATTCAATATGCAGGCGGCAGTAAACAAACCGTCCGCAGATATGCTTGCTAAATTTATTGCGGGCAGAAAAAACGACTAATCATTTGAAAGGGTGACTTATTATGGCAAGCACTTCATCATCTTCTTCATCTTCTTCGATCAGTTCTTACCTCAGCGGTAACAGAATGGGCGGTCTTATTTCAGGTCTTGATACAGAATCACTTGTAAAATCAATGGCTGCCAATACAAAGAACAGACTTAATACAAAAAAGCAGAAGCTCCAGACTCTTCAGTGGAAGCAGGAAAACTACCGCTCCATTATATCAAAAATTTCCGACTTTCAGACAAAGTATCTGTCTGTAACAGCATCAGGCTCAGTTAAGTCCAATGCAAATATGAATAAGTATGTTGCAAAGTCCTCCGATTCAAAGGTTGTGGCTTCAGCTATTTCAACAGCTATCCCCGCAACATACCATATCAATAAGGCAACAGCCGCATCAGCAGCTTCTATCGCCTCTGAAGGCTCTGTTTCGGCAGATAAGGTATCTCTTGACTTCTCAGCAAATGAAAAGGGCAAGGAATACAAAGTAAATATGACTCTTGACGGAACAAAGCTTGAAGTTACATTCAAAGGCGGTGCCGACGCTGATGCAAGCAAGGCAAACTTCCTTGAAGCGGTAAATAACACTTTCAAGAACATCAAGGGCTCAGGTCAGGAATTTAAATTCAATGACGGCACATCAGACCTTGTTTTTGATGATGCGGGCGATGGAATTTATCATACATTTGACGTTGGCTACAATAAAGAGGCAGTAGGACTTGCAAACACAACATCAAGCAGAATGTCATATTCATCACATCTCGGTGATATTGCCTTTTCAAAGGATCTTAAAGCAGATTCCGACGGCAACTACAAAATGTCTATCAACGGTGTTGATTTCAAATTCAATAAGGATACCACCATTTCAGGTATGCTCAGCCAGATAAACAATTCCGCTGCAGGAGTGAAAATGACTTTCAGCTCTATTACACAGTCATTCTCTCTTGAATCAAAAACAACAGGCACAGCAGGCTCTATCTCCATTACTCAGGACGGAACAAACCTTGCAAACGTCCTCTTTAATACGGATAAAGACCTTTCACAGGAAATACGCGGCGTAAACGGTACGATTTCCGTAAGCACAGACGGCGTAAATTACAAAACATATACAAGCGCATCAAACTCCTATACATTTGACGGCACAACTATCGACATCACCTCCATAGGCAACTTTGAAGCCACAGGCGATGTTGAAGAAATAACAGTTGCAACCTCAAGAGATACAAGCAGCATCAAGGATACTGTTGTAAAATTTATCGAATCCTATAATGAGCTTCTTTCCGACCTTTACGGAACAGTAAACACTTCCAGACCGAAGAAGAACGGCAGCTATTATGACCCTCTTACTGAGGAGCAGGAAGGCGAAATGGAACAGAGCGACATTGAAAAATGGAACGAGCAGGCTAAACAGGGTCTTCTCTACCACGATAACTATACAACAAAGTTCCTTTCAAATATCCGTACAGCAATGACTGCTTCTGTTGACGGTTTCTCTCTTGCCGATATGGGCATCACAGTTTCCTCAACACTCAGCGACTACGGCAAGCTCATTATCGACGAGCAGAAGCTTGACGCTTCCATTGAAAGCTACGGCGACCAGATAGCAAACTTCTTCACCAATACAACAGACGGTCTTGCCGCAAAGGTTTCAAATGTTGTTGACAGTGCTGTCTCCAAGGATCCAAAAAAGACAGGCTATCTCACACAGCTTGCAGGTATCGAAAACACATCAACAGCTGAAAAGAGCACTCTTTACAGCCAGATAAGCAGCCTCCAGCGTCTTATTTCCAGCCTTGAGGACAGATACGAAAATGAGCTTGAAAGATACTGGAGCCAGTTCTCTAACCTTGAAAGCTATATGAATCAGATGCAGAACCAGTCATCTTCATTATTCGGAAGCAATCAATAAAATATTGTAAAAGCAGGTGGCAATTCTGATGATGCAGAATCCTTACCAGAAATATATGAATCAGGTCGTTACGACCATGACCCCGGCGCAGCTCCTTATCGCCCTTTATGACAAGGCGATAACCGAGCTGAACAAGGCAATACTGTACATAGAGGATAAAAACATACCGAAGGCACATAATTCTATAGTCCGTGTTTCAGAGATCGTGGACGCACTTGATGCAAGCCTTAAAGAAAAGTATGAGATCTCGGATAATCTTGCAGCATTGTATGAATTTTTCCGTGAGCAGCTTGTGCAGGCAAATATAAAGAAAGACCCTGAAATATTAAAGTCGCTTATACCATTCTTTCAGGATCTTCACGACTCATTTGAAGAGGCAAGCAAAAAGCTCTGACTTGTCTCAGATTGGGGAGATATGATTTGAGTAAACCCATCATCGACCTTATGGACGACAAGATAAAGCAGCTTGAGCGATATAATGAAGTTACCACACAGATCATATCCGAGGATATTGACAGCGTAGGCGAGCTTCTTGACGAACGCCAGCAGATAATCGCTGCAATGGACGGAATATCGCTTGATATAAAGCAGTTTGTCAATGACCAGTCCATCGAACGCAGAGATAAGATAAATGCTCTGCTCAACTTTGAGGACATCGGCGAGCTTAACGGTGAGCTTCAGCTTTTGCAGGAAAAAATAAAGCGTGTTCAGACACTCCGCAGCGAAATAAAGAGCAACGATACGATAGCATTCAACCGTATCAAAAAAGAGCGTGACGACCTTAAAGCAAAGCTTGAAAACGCTGCCAAAAGCAAACAGGTCGTAGATTATTTCTCACAGACCTCAGTTGATGTTACCAAGGGAGCAAGGCTTAATCTCAAAAATTAAAAGCACGAATAACGGCGGATAATGTCCATAGAAATATGGCTGTTATCCGTTTTATTTTTTAAAATTTGCTTGCATAATCATATAAATTATTGTATAATAAAAAAGCAATGCACCCGTAGCTCAGCTGGATAGAGCGTCAGACTCCGACTCTGAAGGCCGTGGGTTCGAATCCCGTCGGGTGCACCATATTTTTCAGAGGGCGGTAATACCGTCCTTACTTTTATCCGTATATGAAAGGACTGAACAAAATGTCCGAAAGAAAAAAGGGCGCAGAACGTCTTGACAAGTTCCTCTCAAACCAGCTGAATATCTCACGAAATGACGCAAAAGAGCTTATAAAAAAACGACTTGTGACCGTAAACAATATTGCGGCAAGGCTTTACGAGATGAAGGTTGACCCTGAAAACGACAGCGTTATCTCAGAGGGAAAAGCCGTAACATACCGAAAGCATATTTATCTTATGATGAACAAGCCTCAGGGAGTGGTCTGCTCGACCCGTGACGGCGAATCAAAAACAGTCCTTGACCTTGTGCCAAAGGAGTATATGCGCAGCGGTCTGTTCCCCGCAGGACGTCTTGACAAGGACACAGAGGGGTTTGTGCTTATCACGGACGACGGCGCACTTGCACACAGTATCCTCTCCCCCAAAAAGCACGTCAGCAAGGTATACTATGCCGAGCTTGAAAGTCCTGCCGAAGAGTTTTACAAAGCGGAATTTGAAAGCGGTATGAAGATAGACGGCGGAGATATTTGCCTGCCGGCAAAAATAGAGCTGCTTGACGACCCGCATAATGTGCTGATAACAATAAAAGAGGGAATGTATCACCAGATAAAGCGTATGGCAGAAGCACTTGGAAATAAAGTGGTATATTTAAAGCGCATACAAATGGGCGGAGTAAAGCTTGACGAAAAGCTGGCCCTCGGCGAGTGCAGGGAAATGTTGCACAAAGAAATCCAAAATCTTTATACAGATTTTCAAGCCTGAAGACGTGCCTGTTATTTTTTCGTCAAACTAAATAAATAAGTTTTTATAAGTTTAGTTAATAAGTGACTTGAAATTTATAGCTGAAATTTGGTATTATATTAACATAGCCGAAAGTATGTCGGCAAGACTATTTTAATTGGGAGGTCCGCTAACATGGCAAGTTTGTCACTTCGTTCAATCTATAAGAAATACCCTGGCGGTGTCGTTGCCGTTTCAGACGTAAATTTGGAAATCAAGGATAAGGAATTTATCATTCTCGTAGGTCCTTCAGGCTGCGGTAAATCTACAACTCTTCGTATGATCGCAGGTCTTGAAGAAATCTCTGAGGGTGAACTTTATATCGGCGACCGTCTTGTAAACGACGTTGCTCCTAAGGACAGAGATATTGCGATGGTTTTCCAGAACTACGCTCTGTATCCTCATATGACAGTATTCGAGAATATGGCTTTCGGTCTTAAGCTCAGAAAAGTTCCTAAGGACGAGATCAGCCGTAAGGTTGAAGAAGCCGCTCGTATTCTTGATATTTCACATCTCCTTGACAGAAAGCCAAAGGCTCTCTCCGGTGGTCAGCGTCAGCGTGTTGCGCTCGGTCGTGCTATCGTTCGTGAACCTCAGGTATTCCTCCTCGACGAACCGCTCTCAAACCTCGATGCTAAACTGAGAGCACAGATGAGAACCGAGATCTCCAAGCTCCACCAGAAGCTCGGTACAACATTTATCTACGTAACACATGACCAGACAGAAGCTATGACAATGGGTGACCGTATCGTAGTTATGAAGGATGGTTTCATTCAGCAGGTTGATTCACCGCAGAACCTCTATACAAACCCTGTAAACCTCTTCGTTGCAGGATTCATGGGTTCACCTCAGATGAACTTCATCGATTCTGTTCTCAGAAAGATCGAAGGCAAGTACACAATCGAATTCGGTTCTGAAGATACTAAGACAACACGTGGTAAGAAGTTCTATGTTGAGCTTCCGGAATCCAAGGTTGACGAAGTAGTTCTTTCCGAATATGTTGATAAGGAGATCATCTTCGGTATTCGTCCTGAGAATATCCACGATGAAGAAATGTTCCTCTCAGCTGCTAAGACAGGTGTCATCGACTGTGACGTTGAAATTACAGAAATGATGGGTGCTGAAACATACCTCTACCTCAACTGTGAAGGTATTCCTCTTACAGCAAGAGTTGATCCGAGATCAACAGCTCGTCCACAGGATAAGATCAAGGTTGCTATCGATCCTAATAAGGTTCACATCTTTGATAAGGAAACAGAAAAGACAATCGTAAACTGATTTCCCCTGTACTTGATTCAATTGAACATATTAACGGCTCTCTTTCTCAGAGAGCCGTTTTTTGTATAATATTTGGTCACCTCTAAAAACCATAGTGCCTCAGATGCGCAGTCATATTTTTCGTCAGATCGTACAGAAATTTCGCAATTATTGCAAAGCAAGAATTTGCATACTGTCATATGTCAAGAAATTTATGTGCAAGATGACGGAAAATCTGCAAGCAGATAAAGTGCTAAGGCTTTAGCCGGTGGTTTTTATATTACACCATAAAAAACACAATACCAAGACGTATATATTATAGGGTGGTGATGATATGACCGACAGCCTGTTCGACAGTCAGATAAAACTTATCCGACAAGGTGACAAACAGGGTCTTAAAGAAATATACAGCGAATACGGAACAATGATATATACAATAATGCTTTCAGCGGTGAAAAATCCTCACAACGCAGAGGATCTTACATCTGATTTTTTCGTAAAGCTTTGGGAAAAGACAGCCGATACATACCGTTTCGGAAACGGACATAAGCGCTGGCTTGCAAGCTGTGCAAGGAATATGGCGGTTGATTTTCTGCGGAGAGCGAATCGTATTGAGCTTACGCTTGACTGTGATGATAAAGAGGATATGCCCCATAACGAACCTGCCGATACCGCAGATTCCGAAAATGATGTTATCGGCAGACTCACAGTCGCAGAAGCCCTTGAAAAGCTTGACCCAACCGAGCGTGAAATCGTCCATCTGAAGCTTTTTTCCGATTTTACATTAAAGGATATTGCCAAAATAATGGGAAAGCCTATGGGAACGGTCGCATGGAAATACCGAAATGCAATTGCAAAGCTGAAAAAATACGTCAGGGAGGTGCAGGACTGTGACACTTAAAGAACTGAAAAAAATATACCAAACCGAGCAGATGCACTCCATACCCGATATGGAAATGCTGTGGCAAAAAATTGACAGCAGCCTTACAGAAAAAAAGCCGACAGCCGACAGCACCGACCGCAAAAACAGGCATATTACCCTGAAGGTCATAACTGCCGCCGCAGCCTGCATAGCCGTAATGCTCATTATCCCCGCAGTATTTTCCGAGCCTAAAAACAGTATGACCGCCGATACAGGTGCCGCAGAGGTCGCAGAAATGTCACCGTTATATGACACAGACGAATGTATAGATGCCGCCGCACCTGCCGAAGAAAACGCAGCCCCCGCTCAGGGCAACACAGACGGCTCATACAGCACCGAAAGCTTCTCAGAGGAAGATGTACTCATAGAGACCGAATGTTTCGTAGACGCCGTTGTAGACCGTGTGTACGCCTCAGGCGACTGCACCTACTATGAACTCAGCGTAACGGACTATTACTCCGACTCCCCCGTTGAGCCGAAAATAACCGTGTCAGACACATCGCCATACCAAATGGAAGAAAACTGCCGCTATTTTATCCCGCTGAAAAAAGCAGACGGCGAATACCGCACCGTATCCCCCGTCCCTCAAATTGAGATCACCGACAGCAGCATTGTATATTACGAAGGCTGGGTGTCCCTTGACAGCGAAAACTCAGGCTATATCGGCGGCGAAATGAAAACTGCCCCCAAAGACGTCCTGCAAAGACTGATAGAAAAATGGAAAGCTAAGCATCAATGATATTGGGTACATCAAAATTTTGCTTTATTTTTATTTTTTATTTTTTATTTAGACGCGCCCGACTTTACTGCGAACCCAAAGAAAGCGACCGCGGCGGAAGTACCCACGAAGCCCTATGAGCAAAACAGAGTGCGCACTATGCTGCGACCGCGGCGGAAACGATTCTTACAGCTTACAGCAAAATTCAAACCGCCGCCCCAATAAAAATAAAAAGAAAAACCCGCACAAGCTAGCGATTCTACCGCAAGTGCAGGTAATAAAACAGCTGCCGCAAATCAGACTGCGGCAGCTGTTCTATACTAATAACCAATTGTTCTATAGATAAAGCCGACAGATGAAATAAGACCAGTCAAGGAAAACGACCGCAGGCGGGCTTGTCGCCCGACAAGGGAGTTTGACGACGAATGGGCTTATTTCAGCCGAGGATTTGTCTATAGGTTAATTGGTTATTAGTATTGTTATACCATAAGAGTTTGTTTGGTTGCGGCACGGACTTCCATTATACCGTTTTCGGGGTGGAAATAAACCGTTCTGCCGTAATTTGAACCTGTTTCCTCAGCAAGGATCTTTATTTTGTATGCTGCAAGTATCTTTTTTACAGCAGCAACATTTCGGTCGCCTATATTGAAAACAGATGAATTTGTACTGAACATCTGAGCACCGCCCGCAATTTTGGCAACAAGCCGTGATGTTGACGCACCTGCCAGCGACATAGTCTGGATAAGCTCCATAATGCCCGTGTCAGCATATCTGCGGCGATTATCGACACCGCCGTTTGCAGCCTCACGGCTCAGAGGAAGCATTATATGTGCAAGTCCCGCAATTTTCTTCTCAGGGTCATAAAGGCATATTCCGACGCATGAACCGAGAGCATAGGTAACAAGCACATCAGGCTCTTTTGCAATGTTAAGGTCTGCGATACCTACTGTTATCATTCCCATATCACATACCAACTCCCAGTCTGCTGAACAAGGTTTCGAGCGAGCTCATTTCAGGAACGAGTATCATATTGCTCTGTACCTCACTGCCGCCGATAACAAATCTGTCGTCAATGAACAGTACCTTGTTTCCTATCTGCGCAAACTGAACAGCAGGAACGCTTAAAATAGCACCGACCATATCAACGCACATCTGCGGAACGGAAATATCAATAGTAAGTCCTGTCAGGGATGCGATAGCATTGATATATGAAGCGGACATAATATTGCCCACCTCAGAAATAAATGATCTTTCCATATCATTCATATTTGCAATGTCCTCGATCTCCGTACCGAAAATAGTGCTTGTCATCTTGCTTGCACATGAGTGCTGAAGAACGTAGAGCATCATTCCGGAAATATCACCTGTAAGGTTTACAAGCATACCGATAGCAACATTTTCAGGACCGCCGAGAAAATTAACAGCATCATCGAAATCCAGAAGCTTGACATCAGGAACGGAAATATCCGTATCGCAGTTAAGCATTGTGGATAATGCGCTTGCAGCATTGCCCGAACCAATATTACCGATCTCTTTTAACACATCAAGGTGCATATCCTGCAGTTCATCAACATTTTTTATACTCATTTTTCTACCCTTTCAAATCAAACATTTTAATTTCTGAGATTATTTACAATGTCTTCAAGTTCATTATGAGTCTTTACCATGTTGATATTAAGCTGAAATGCACGCTGAAATTCGATAACTTTTGACATTTCGTTTGCAACGCTTGTTGATGACGCTTCAAGATAACCCTGTTTTTTTGTAACAGTATCATCGGCAGCGGCAGCGCCGCTTGAAAGATTTGCTTCAAAATAATTGTTTCCTATCTGGTCAAGACCGTAAGGATTTTCAAACTTGTATGTACCTATCATATTTTTAAGGGATACGGAGTCAATATCCGATGTACCCTCAATGAAAGGCACGGTAATTCTGTTTCCGTCATAATCAAGGATAAAGCCGCCGTTGGAGTCGCAGAGCCGGTATGTTCCGTCCTCCATTGCACTGAGATAGAAAGCACCGTCCTTTGTGTAGCGAATATCTCCCTCAGGAGTTTCAACGGCAAAGAATCCCTCGTCCAGAGCAGCGAAGTCAAGCTCACGTCCCGTTGAACGCACCTGTGACTGCTCAAACATAAGGTCAGTCTTGTCAACTCTTGAACCGTGACCGAACTGTACTTCCTCATTGTCAGTATTTCGTTCGGTGTAAATAAGGTCAGCAAAGGAAGCTCTTGAAGCCTTGAAACCGTTTGTATTAACATTGGCAAGGTTATTAGCGGTAATATCCATAGCTGTCTGATAGCTTATAACGCCTGATGCGGCGGTATGGTATCCGATTTTACTCATATCGACTATCCTTTCGCTTTAATTTATATTTTTGCAAGATCGTTTGCAGCGATCTGATTTACGCTGTTTATGATCTTAAGGGCTGTGCTGCAGGCTGTAAAGACATTCTGTGCATCCATAGCCTTAATGGTCTCATCGGCAATATCAACGTTTGAGCGTTCATAGCTGCCCTGACGTACTTCATACTCTTCATCTGCGGGAATATTTCCGACAGCCGCATTGTCATATGTCCTGAACATATTGTCGTCCACCTTTTCAACATCGGTGTTTGCGGCAATATATGTAAGTCCGAGGTTAAAAGTCCTGCCGTCATCTGTTGTTACAGTACCGTACTTTGAAACGGTAAAATCAGCAGTGCCAAGCTGTATAGGCTCACCGTTCTCATCAAGAATACGTCCCGATGAACCTAAAGCAAGATAGCCCTCGGCGTCAATTGAAAACTGACCGTTTCTTGTGAGAAGAGTTTCCCCTGTTTTGCGGCTTTCAATGTTGAAATAAACATTTCCGATAAGAGCCATATCAAGCCTTGAACCTGTGTTTTCAAAAGAGCCCTGCTCCAGACTTGAATAGGTCATATCGAGAGTTCTGTATCTTATAGTACCTGTATTTGCATTTGACTTGCCGTTTATAAGTATCATTTCTTCCGCAAAGGTTGTAGGGATAGCTGTGTCAGTCTTGTATCCGGCTGTCTTTACGTTAGCCATATTGTTGGTGATAACGTTAAGAATACGCTGCTCGTTTATAATACCGTTAGCGGCTGTGTAGTAACCTCTGAGCATATTATCTATCCTTTCATTGTCTGCCGACATAATCGGCCATATATTTTTTTATTTTGGCAACTGCCTGCGAATGTATCTGGCATACTCTTGATTCGGAAACCTCAAGGACCTTGCCGATGTCTGAAAATTTAAGCTTTTCGTAGTAATAAAGGGTTATTACAAGCTGTTCCTTTTCTTTTAATGAGGCAATTGCCTTTGCGAGATATTTAAGCTTTTCTTCACGGTATAAAGATGCCTCCGCCGACCATACGCCGTCCTCGGACACCTCATCGGGCATATCGAAATTATTGTTTATGACCATATCCTCAAAGGAAAGGGTCTGAGCCGCAGCCGCCTTTGCAACGCAGCTTTCAAACTTATTTTTCGGTATCTGCATATGTGCGGCAAGCTCATCATCGGTAGGCTCTCTGTCCAGCTTTGAGAAAAGCTCCGCATAGGCAGCGTCATATTCATGAACGAACCTGCGGACATTTCTCGGAACAATGTCCTGACGTCTGATAAAGTCTATTACCGCTCCTCTTACCTTGATTGAAGCATAGGTTTCAAATTTAACGTTTTTGGAAAAGTCAAAGCTTTCTATTGCAGACATAAGAGCGATAGTTGCCTCATTGACAATATCCTCGCTGTCAGCATATTTTGCATACATATTGCGTGTGGAAACAGCGACGTAACGAACTATGTTCATATACGCCATAACAACGTTGTTTCTAAGAGTCTTGTCGCCCGTTTCCTTGTAACGCCTAAGCATTTCAGCCTTTTCGGCAGAAGTCATATCAGGCACAAAACTCACTCCCTTCACGCCTGCGGTATCTTATCGTCCAGAGCTATGTTTCCGACAGCCTGGATCTGGACCGAGTTGTCAATTTCGCTGAAGGAAAGCACGGTAATATTCGGGATAAACTGATCCACAAGCTTTTTGAAATAAATTCTGACGATAGGAGATGTCAGAACTATCGGTGTCGGAATAACGTCCTTTACCCTGTCTATCTGTTCATTGAGCGAAGCAATGAGCAGCTGTATCGTCTGAGGATCCATAGCAAGATAAGAACCCTGATCGGACTTTTTAACAGAAGCCACGATCTTGTTTTCCGTTTCTGTGTCAAGTGTAAGAACACGGATCTGACCGCCGTCGGCAAAACGTCTTGTAATGGTACGTTTAAGAGCCTGACGAACATATTCCGTGGTAATATCAACGTCCTTCATAGTGTGCTGATTATCGGCGATAGTTTCAAGTATCGTCTGCAGGTCACGGATAGGAATACTCTCTTTGAGCAGCAGACAAAGCACCTTCTGCAAATAAGCAGGAGTAACGATCGTCGGAACAATGTCATCAACAACAGTAGGATTGGTCTGTTTGAGCTTGTCAAGCATGGTTTTAACGTCCTGACGTGACAGAAGCTCATGTGCATGGGTCTTGATTATCTCTGAAAGGTGGGTAATGATAACAGAAGTCGGGTCAATGAGGGTGTAGCCTGCGACCTCGGCTCTGAGCTTATCCTGTTCGGGTATCCATTTTGCAGGGATACCGAATGCAGGCTCAACAGTATCAATACCGTCAACTTCATGTGTGACGCTGCCGCTGTCCAGAGCTAGATAATGATCCATAAGGACCTCTGCCTGAGCAACGATCTCGCCTTTGATCTTTATTACATACTGATTAGGGTTGATGTGCTGGTTATCTCTCATTCTTACAGACGGGAAAACCATACCCATATCAATAGCAAACTGCTTACGGAAAATTACGATACGTTCGATAAGCGTACCGCCCGCACTTTCATCAGCCAACGGGATAAGGCTGTAGCCAAGCTCCATTTCGATAGGTTCGACTTCAAGAAGCTTGTAAACATTGTCGATGTCCTTGTAGTATTCCATTTCGGAAAGGGCTTCCTTGTTCTCTTCCATTTCCTTTGCAGTATTGTCATTTGCAAGAGCAAGCTCACGCTGATTTCTGAAAAGGATAACGCCAAGAACAATAAGACCTGCACCGAGAACAATAAGCTGTACCTTAGGGAATCCCGGTATAAGCATCATTACAAGCATAATAGCACCTGCAATGATAAGAACTCTCGGCTGAGATGAGAACTGCTTTTTGATGTCAACGTTAAGACTGCCCTCGGAAGCGGAACGGGTAACGATCATACCCATTGCAGTAGAGATAAGCAGTGCAGGCACCTGTGAGCAAAGACCGTCACCGACAGTAGCCATAGTATAGGTGGAAAGCACGTCTGTAAAAGCCATACCGTCAAAAACAAGACCCATTATCGCACCGCCCACAAGGTTTACAACGGCTGCAACGATAGAGAACGTTGCGTCACCTTTGATAAACTTTGAAGCACCGTCCATAGCTCCGAAGAAATCGGATTCTCTCTGTATCTTGCTTCTGCGTATCTTAGCCTCTTCCTCTGTGATCGTACCCGAGTTAAGGTCAGCGTCGATAGCCATCTGCTTACCGGGCATAGCGTCAAGGGTAAATCTTGCGGTTACTTCAGCAACACGCTCCGCACCCTTTGTAACAACAAGCATCTGTACAACGGTGATAAGGATAAAAACTATAAAACCGATAACAGCATTGCCCTTCATTACGAAAGAACCGAACGCCGCAACAATGTGACCTGCATTGCCCTGCTGGGAAAGGATAAGTCTTGTGGAAGAAATGTTCAGACCAAGTCGGAAAATAGTCGTAATAAGGAGCAGCGACGGGAAAATTGAAAATTCCAGCGGCTCTTTGATATACATGGTCATGAGCAGAATAACAAGCGATAAAGCGATATTTACAACAAACAGCATATCCAGCAGCCATGTCGGCAGCGGTATGATGATAAGGAATATGGCAAGTATTACAAATACCGTAACCACATTGTCCAGATATTTTTTCAGGTTCACGTTTCTGTAACACACAGCCTTTCTATATAATTTAGGTAAGATCAGTAGTAATTTTTATTCTGTCCGCCGCCCGGAAGCTTGCCCTGAAGCCTGTAAACAAAGCTGAGGACTTCAGCCACAGCGGAGTAAAATTCGGGAGGTATCTCTCTTCCCACTTCAACGGAATCGTAAAGACCTCTTGCAAGGGGCTTGTTTTCCACCATAGTGATCTTATTTTCCTCTGCTATCTTAACGATCCTCATTGCCATATTGTCAGCACCCTTGGCAAGGATCACAGGAGCGTTGTTTTTATATTCATCATATTTTACAGCCACCGCAAAATGCGTTGGATTTCTTATGACCACATCGGCATTTGGGACGTCCTGCATCATACGGCTCATAGCCATCTGACGCTGGATCTGACGTCTTTTTCCCTTGATCTGCGGGTCACCTTCAAGGCTCTTGTATTCTTCCTTGACTTCCTGCTTTGTCATTTTCATATCCTTTTCAAATTTAAAATACTGAAAAAGGACATCGACTGCGGCAACGGCAACAAATACCATACCGACCTTCATAACAATGGAATAAACAGCGTCCGCCATATAGACAAGAGCGTTCATTATCTCCATATCAAAAAGCCTTGCGAAGTCAACTATTCGGTCAGAAATTTCACCGTAAACGACAAAAGCAAGAATAACAAGCTTTAAAATAGACTTAGCAAGCTCAAAAAGGGAGCTTACAGAGAACATTTTCTTAAAACCCTGGATAGGATTGAGCTTGTCTAATTTAAATTTCAGCTGTTCCCTTGTAAAGAGGAATTTTGTCTGTGCGCCTGTTGCAATAATGGTTACCGCCATTGAAACGAGAAGGATAGGTCCTGCGGCAATAACTATAACCTTGCCTGCCTCAAGGACAAGCTTTGCATAGACCTGCATACCCTCAATGGTAGTGCCGTTATCGCCCATACCGTGACCTGCGATGGAAAGCCAGTAGGCTAAGGAATCCTCGGTAACGGTAAGCATAAGCTTTGCAAGCACACGAAGCATAGCGAAAACAATAAGTATGAATGCCGCCGTAACAACGTCCTTGCTTTGCATAACGTTGCCTTTTTTACGCTCTTCACGCCTTTTATGGTCGGTGGCTTTTTCGGTTTTTTCGCCTGCGCTCTCAGGCATTCATATCCCCCCTGTGCATTGCTTACTGTGACGGAATAAGAGGAATAACACCCTCCAGCGTTTGCAGCCATATGTCCATAAATTTATCAATGAAATTGGACATCGGAACTGCGACAAAATATAGTATAAGAAAGCCAAATCCAACTTTCATCTGGATATTGACCACCATTATCTGGATCTGAGGTACTGATTTCATCAGAACGCCTACGCAGAACTGCAAAATCATCTGCGAAACAACGATAGGCATAGCGATCTTCATTACCAGCGTCAGCACAACCGAGAAATACTCAACAATAATAAGTCCCAAATTGCTGTTAAATCCTCCGACGCCGAGAGGAACTATATCAAAGCTCATAACAAACAGCTTTATATATGTAAGATGAGCATTTGTAACAAAGAAATAGAGGTACATCATAAAGCTTACAAATGAGCCCATAACGGACATCTGTATATTTGACTCAGGGTCAAAGACCTTTGCCATGCCAAGACCTGCCTGAGTATCCATTATGTCGCCGCTCATCTGAACGCTGTAAAAGAACATATCCGTGATAAAGCCGAGAACAACGCCTATAAGACCTTCTCTCAGAAGCATCAGCAGATAAACACCCAATACCTCACCGCTGTCAACAGGCTGCGGCTCAGTTACCAGAATAACTATTGCCGTAATAAGCAAACAGCATACGACCTTCACTATCTGCGGAATATTTCTTCGTGAGAGTATGGGATTAAAAGCAAAAATGCCAAGCACCCTTGCAAAAACAAGGAGATTGGTTTCAAAATTGTCAAAAAGGAGGGTGTAAAATTCCATTTACCTTCCCCCTTGTCAGCTTATATATGTCTGCATACTTACCTGTCGTATAACATCAAAGATGCTTACAACGAAGTCATTCATAGCTGAGATCATCATTGGTGCCATAAGGAGCAGCATAACAGCAATAGTCAGAGCCTTAGGAACAAAGGAAAGGGTCTGCTCGTGTATCTGTGTAGCCGCCTGTAAAATGGAGATAACAAGACCTACTATCATACTTACCAGAAGCAGCGGACCTGCCAGCTCAATGGAAAGCATAAGCGATTGTCTGAATATCTCCAGAACCTGATCCTGCGTCATTTCACGTTCCCCCTACCTAAGTGTTGAAACCGCTTGCAAGCGAACCCACAAGCAGCGTCCAGCCGTCAGCAAGAATGAACAGCAGAATTTTAAACGGAATAGAGATAGTTGTCGGCGGAAGCATCATCATACCCATTGACATAAGCGTTGAAGATACTACCATATCAATAACAATAAATGGAAGATATATAAGGAA
>ENA-ORCP01001079-ORCP01001079.1-human-gut-metagenome-genome-assembly--contig:-NODE-1079-length-24071-cov-5.515962_pt1 | contig 24071 bp, 19 predicted proteins | sample MGYA00242990_ERZ507991 | MGnify/ENA primary metagenome ERZ507991 (study PRJEB26167, sample SAMN06115496) | human gut metagenome | host: Homo sapiens | place: China:Henan | collected 2015-05-07... | reverse complement strand
GGACGATGGCAAACAGCAGGATCGCTGCGGCGGAAGCATAGGAAGGATATCCGCCGCTGTCACCGTAGAGCATATCGGCACTTTCCTTTTCAATATCTTTTTTTGGAATGATGTGAACGCTTCCGTCAGTCATAAATATAAGCAGACGTGCCGCATTTTCATCAGCCCTTGCAGCAAGGTCATAATCAATGTAAGCTGCGTTATAGTCGCTGATGAAGGTGAAATGATGTCTGTAAAAGCTGTATGAGTAAAAGCTGCTGTCATTGGGAGCACTCGCCGCCATTTTTTTAGCGGCAAATTTTACGCTGAAAAGCAGCAGTGCAAATAAAACGGCAAGGATAAAATATATTACAGCCGCAATAAAAGCTTTGCTCAGAGCAGCCGTAAGAGCAACATTCAGAAAGAACAGACCGCATATCGCAACAGAAAAATAAAAACCTATTTTTCCAAAAGCCGACTTAAAAAAAGAGCTTTGCAAAGCATCATAATAGTCGTGCTCGTTTCGTGTTACTGTAACGCTGACAAGAGGCTGCTTGTCCTTGTCGCAGGGGAAATCAAATTTATTCATAGCTGTTTCCTTTATTTACAATGAACAATAAATTTGCTGCCAAGCTTCATAGTAAGAAGCTTTCTCATTTCCTCAGGCGTATTTAAAATAAATGAACTCTTCGGAATAACGTGAGCCTGATTTTTATTTATAAAAATATAAAAATATTCAGCAGTTTCCGCAGCTTCGGCAACAATGGAATAAGGAACTGCGCTTATAGAGAAATTTTCGGAGTGGACAAAGCAATCCTGATAAAATTTATATCGGTTAAGGTTATTTTGCGAGTAACCCGAATATATTTGATTTTTGGCAGCTTTCTTAAATGTAAAAACAGGAATCGCAAAGCATAATACCGCACAAATTATTGAACTTAATCCCAAAAAGGTATCACCGTTAAAAAAATAGATCGGCGAAGTTATTAAAAGCACCACAGCAATTATTAGATTGAACACATATGCATTCTGTCTTTTTTTATAGCTAAAGTTATTGAAATCATAAACACATTTTTCGGTGTGAAAATATGCAGACTCAAAAAGTACAGGCTCATTTGTGTTCATATATTGCTCTACATAGCTTTTTTCTGTCGTCATAGCTGTTATCCTTTCAAGCTTCGGCAATGGATTTGTCAAGTGACATCAATGCCGCCTCCGCAACAATGCGGTAGCGTTCCTGTTTGTCCTTTATGCGTGTTGGGCAGGGCGGAAGAATGCCCATATTTGCGCCCATAGGCTGAAAATCGGTCACGCTTTCATCGGAAATATAATGTGAGAGCGCACCTATCATCGTATCTGTCGGAAGAATAAGACTATCCTTGTCGCTCAGCTTTCGGGTCATATTTATGCCTGCCATAATTCCGCTTGCGGCGGATTCCATATAACCCTCAACGCCTGTTATCTGACCGGCGAAGAAAATACGTCTGTCGCTGCGGAGTGAAAAGTCGGCGTCAAGGAGCTTAGGCGAATTTAAGAAAGAATTTCGGTGCATAACACCGTATCTGACAAATTCAGCGTTTTCAAGTCCGGGAATAAGCGAGAAAACACGCTTCTGTTCGCCGAATTTAAGATTGGTCTGGAAACCGACAATGTTGTACATAGTACCGCTGCTGTTTTCCTTGCGAAGCTGGACTACCGCATAAGGACGTCTGTTTGTCACAGGGTCATTAAGTCCCACAGGCTTCATTGCACCGTACCGCATAGTTTCCTCACCACGCTTGGCAAGTACCTCTACCGGCATACAGCCTTCATAAACAGTAAAGCTGTCATTTTTATTGTGAAGCTCTTGTGGAGCGTCAAAATCGTGGAGCGGAGCAGATTCTGCGTTGACAATGGCATTGTAAAATTCCAGATATTCTTCTTTAGTGAATGGGCAGTTGATGTAGTCGTCATCACCTCTGCCGTAACGTGCGCCGAAAAATGCACGTTCCATATTTATTGATTCAAAGGTAACGATAGGAGCGGCAGCATCATAAAAGCTGAGATAACCGCCGCTGATTTTTTTTATGCTTTCGGCAAGTGCGTCCGAGGTGAGAGGACCGCTTGCAATAATGACATTGCCCTCGGGTATCTCCGTGACCTCGCCGCTGCATATCTCAATGTTTGGATGAGAGTGTATCTTTTCTGTTACAAGGTCTGAAAAAAGCGTTCTGTCAACTGCAAGAGCACCACCCGCAGGAACAGCTGTCTCAACAGCACAGGGAACTGTAAGCGAGCCTAAACGGTGCATTTCCTCTTTAAGCAGACCTGCCGCAGAATTGACTCTTGAAGCCTTCAGCGAGTTGGAGCAGACCAATTCCGCAAAACCCTTGTATTTATGGGCAGGGGTAAATTTTGCAGGCTTCATTTCACAAAGCCTGACTTTTATTCCCGCATTTGCAAGCTGCCAGGCTGCCTCACAGCCTGCCAGACCTGCACCTATTACGGTAACGGCTGTATTGTTCATATCATCGTCCTTTTGTTAGGGGATCACTTTTCTTTTTTGATAGCAACTTCATAGCCGCAGCCTTCTTTAAGGCAGAACATCTTTCCGCCTTTTTTGAAGAGTGTAGTGCCGTCGTTGCACTTAGGACACTTGTCTGAAACGGGTGTGTCCCATGTCATAAAATCGCAGTTCGGATTATCCTCGCAGCCAAAATATTTCTTGCCCTTTTTTGACTTTTTCTGAAGAACCTTCTTATGGCACTTAGGGCATACGCCGCCTGTGTCCTTGACAATTCGCTTGGTGTTTGTACATTCAGGGAAGCCTGAGCAGGCAAGAAATTTGCCGAAGCGTCCTATTTTTATTACCATAGGCTTGCCGCAGACATCGCATACCTCGTCTGTTTCCTCATCGGGGACTTTTATGCGCTTACCGTCCATAGCGGTTTCTGCCTTTGAGAGTGTGTCTGAGAAATCCTTATAGAAATCGGAAAGGGTGTCTACCCAGTTTTTCTTGCCGACTTCAATTTCATCAAGGTCACTTTCCATTGATGCGGTAAATTTAGCGTCAACAATGTGCTTGAAATTGTCTTTCATAAGCTGGGTTGTGACTTCGCCAAGACCCGTCGGTTTAAGCTGCTTGCCGTCACGTTCAACATAGAAACGGTTTGTGATAGTGGAAATTGTCGGAGCATATGTTGACGGACGTCCGATACCGTTTTCTTCAAGAGCCTTGATAAGTGTAGCTTCTGTGTATCGTGCAGGCGGCTGAGTGAAGTGCTGGAAACCGTCAATGGTTTTAAGCTTCAGAACGTCGCCCTTTTCAATAACGGGGAGCACCTTGTTTTCCTCATCGTCCTTAGTTTCCTCATAAAGAACGGTAAAACCGTCAAATTTTACGGAGAAGCCTGTTGCCTTGAAATCGCAGCCGTTTGCATTTATGCTTACCGCAACGGTATCGAGTGAGGCATTAGCCATCTGGCTGGCAATAAATCTTTCCCAGATAAGCTTGTAAAGCTTGAACTGTTCTGTGGTAAGACTGTCTTTTACTCTGTCAGGAGTAAGCTCGGGCATTGACGGACGTATAGCTTCATGAGCGTCCTGTGCGTTGGATTTTGTTTTATATACCTTAGGTGTAGACGGAACATAGCTCTTTCCGTATTTTTCTTCAATGTATTTGTAAGCCGCATCTCTTGCTTCATCGGAAATACGGAGACTGTCTGTTCTCATATAAGTGATAAGACCGACAGCACCCATGCCTTCGATGTCAACACCTTCATAAAGTGTCTGAGCGTTTTTCATTGTTTTTGCGGCAGCAAATCCAAGTCGCTTTGAAGCCTCCTGCTGCATAGTTGAGGTTGTGAACGGAGGAGCAGGGGATTTCTTTCTGACTGATTTCTTTACGTCTGTAACAAGGTACTCGGCACCTTCAACACGCTTTAAAATTGCGTCGGTCTCTTCCTTGGAATGAAGCTCGACCTTTTTGCCGTCGATACCTGTAAATGAAGCGGCGAACTGTTTCTTTGAGGACGGAGCGGTCATTTTTGTTTCAATGGACCAGTATTCTTCGGGCTTGAAATTGCGTATCTGATTTTCACGGTCAACAACAAGAGCAACGGCAACAGACTGAACACGTCCCGCAGACAGTCCGCGGCGTACCTTTTTCCAAAGAAACGGTGAAAGCTTGTAGCCGACTATTCTGTCGAGGATACGTCTTGCCTGCTGAGCGTTTACAAGGTCAATATCAATGGTTCTTGGGTGAGCCATACCGTTTGTAACGCCTGTTTTGGTGATCTCGTTGAATGTAACACGGTTATTTTCGTCCAATGGCAGATCAAGCATCTGTGCAAGGTGCCATGAAATTGCCTCTCCCTCACGGTCCGGGTCAGTTGCGAGGTAAACGAAATCGGACTTTTTAGCCTCTTTTTTAAGTTCTTTGATGAGTTCTTCTTTGCCCTTGATGTCGGTGTAAACAGGCTGGAAACCGTTGTCAACATCGACGCTGAGCTTTGATTTCGGCAGGTCACGGACGTGTCCCATTGAAGCGACAACTTCATATCCGCTGCCGAGATATTTTTTAATGGTCTTTGCCTTTGCAGGCGACTCCACAATAACAAGTTTAGACATTTATATTAACTCCTTCAGGATAACTCTTAAACGTTTATGTAATATAATAGCTGTCGCCCATATCGGACGAAACTATTCCGTCGATCTCCATATCCGTGAGGATCGACAGCACCTCCATAATATCCATATCGGCAGCCTCCGCAGCTTCATCGGCACTGACCGGAGAAGGTGAGCTTATCAGAATATTGTAAATGATCTCCGCTCTTTCGTCAAGCCGGGGTGCAGCCTTTTCAGGCTTTGTATTTTGTGCCTTTGGCTTTTGAACAATGTGAGCAGTATCATTTTTATTATCGGTTTTTGACAAAGAAATATTATCGGCATTATTCTTTCCGACGGATTTGTGATGATGATTTTCAAAGTATTCACCAACAATATCATATGGCGAGCATAAAGGCATCGCTCCGCTTTTCAGAAGAATTTTATTGCCGTCATAGCGTGGGTCAAAAATATCATGGGGAGGTACGACCCAAAGATCCCTGCCCTGAGAAACTGTACATTCCGCTGAATTAAGAGAACCGCTCTTTTCTGACGCTTCAATAATGACAGTTCCGACAGCAAGACCTGTAAGTATTCTGTTTCTTGCAATAAAAAGCGGCGGCTTTGCAGCAGTCTGCGGGAAATATTCGGAAATAAACACACCGTTTGAAAGAAGTCTGTCACGGTATATTATGTTTTCGGCAGGGTAGTCGTAATCAATGCCGCAGCCTAAAACGGAAATCACCTTTCCGCCCACATCAGACGCAGCAAGCTGTGCCGTAATGTCAGTACCGACGGCAAAACCGCTTGCAACAGCGATACCGTTTTCGGCAGCTGTTTTTGCAATTGCTTCTGCTGCCGAGTGGCTGTACTGTGAAAGTGAACGTGCGCCCACGACAGTGATAATGACATTATTATTGAGAATATCCGCATTGCCCTTATAAAAAAGAAGAAAAGGCGGATTTGTTATTCCAAGCAGCCTTTGCGGATAATCCGCATCATCAAAGCAAAGTATTCCGATATTATGGCTTTCACAGTAAGAAATTATTCCGTCAAGCTGAACAGTATGCGTCCTTTTTGCGTTTTTCAGCTCGTCATTATTAAAAATACCGTTGTTATCGGAATTTGCAGCTTTGATAAGTGCATCGTAAAGTCTTACGGGCGAGCCGAAAGTATCAAGAAGCTGCCATATTCTTTCCTTGCCTGCACCGATGACTGAAACGATAAACAGATACTTTATAAGCTTTTCCTTGTCTGTCATTTAGTCAGCTCCCACATTATGATAGAGGCAGCGGTCGCAGCGTTAAGGGAGTTTACGTTGCCGTTCATATGGATAGTGAGATTGTGATCGCACTTTGCAACTACATCAGACGGCAGACCGTTTCCCTCATTGCCGATAAGAACAGCCGAACCGTTGCTGAATTTGCAGTCTGTAAGGGATAAAGCATCACTGTCAATAACAGCAGCGTAGGATGTTATTTTCTTGTCTCGGAAAGTCTGAAAAGCCTCATCTTCAGAAGCAATGCAGACCTTCATTCTGAAAAGGCTGCCCATAGTTGAGCGTACCACCTTTGGACTGTATATATCGCAGCTGTTTACGGAAATAACTGCACTTATGCCCATAGCGTCAGCGGTTCGTATTACTGTACCCATATTTCCCGGGTCCTGAATATTATGCAGAAGAATATATCTTCCGCTGCTATTTATTGTATCAGAAATCGGCGGATTGTCAAGTGCCGCACAAATTGCGAAGATACCCTGTGTACCTTCGGTGGAAGCGAGACTTGAACCCAGTTCATCGGAAATAAGGGCTGTTTTTTTCATAATATTTTCTTCGTTCAGAAAATCCAATGCTTCACCGTGTTCGGAAAGCTTTTTATAGCAGCTTTCTGTAATGAGAACATAGTGAAGCTCTGCATTTTCCTGTACAGCATCTCTTATGAGACGTACACCTTCGAGAGTGAACATATCAAATTCGCTGCGGTATTTTTTATTGGAGGAAAGCTTCCGGAAGAGTTTGACAGTGCTATTATCTTTAGAATTGATTACCTGCATTTCGGTGAATTTGCCCTCCTTTTACAGTATATCTATAAACTGCAAAAGTCAGAAGTAAAAAATTACTTCTGACTCTATCAGCTTTTTTAATTAAAGAGCAGCCTTAGCCTTTTCAGTAAGAGCTGTGAAACCTGCTGCATCATTAACAGCGATCTCAGCGAGCATCTTTCTGTTGAGTGTAACGCCTGCCTTCTTAAGACCGTTCATGAATGAAGAATAGTTCATTCCGTTGAGCTTGCAAGCTGCGGAAATTCTTGTGATCCAGAGCTTTCTGAAATCTCTCTTCTTGAGTCTTCTTCCAACGTAAGCATAGTTGCCGGACTTCATAACAGCTTCCTTAGCCATCTTGAAGTGTTTGCTCTTAGCGCCCCAGTAACCCTTTGCAAGCTTTAATGTTTTATTTCTTCTCTTACGAGTAGCCATTGCTCCCTTAACACGAGCCATAATCTTTTACCTCCGTTAAATTAGTAGTTAGTTGATCTACAGCCTTACCTATTATTTGTAAGGGATGAGCTGCTTTACAGTAGAAGCGTTTGCAGAACCTGCATAACCTGCTGCTCTTGCAATTCTCTTACGCTTTGTAGCTTTCTGAGTAAGTCTGTGACGCTTGTTTGTCTTCTGATACTTAACAAGACCGTTCTTAGTGAGCTTAAAACGCTTTTTAGCGCCTGAATGAGTTTTCTGCTTAGGCATAGTATATATCCTCCTTTAAATTTAGACCCTGCCGCAAGACCGAAAGTATCACGGCGTAATCAATGCAGTTTTATTTTGAAGCCTTAGGTGAAACGAACATAACGAGTGCACGTCCCTCCATCTTGGAAGGCTTTTCAACAGTACCGTATTCCTCACAAGCTGCCTTGAACTTGTCAAGCAGCTCCTCACCGAGATGAGGATGAGCAATAGCACGTTTGCGGAAACGAACGGAAACCTTGAGCTTATCTCCTGATTTAAGGAATTTGACAGCCTGGTTTACCTTTGTATTAAAGTCATTGGTATCGATCGTTGAGAACATTCTGATCTCCTTGACGTCAACGACCTTCTGATTTTTCTTGGCTTCCTTTTCACGCTTGCCCTGTTCAAAAAGGTACTTTCCGTAATCCATAATTTTGCATACAGGCGGTGTTGCCTGAGGAGCAATTTTTACAAGATCAAGCTCTTTTTCTTCAGCCAGCTTAAGAGCCTCCTTAGCGGAAATGATGCCGATAGGAGAACCGTCAAAATCAATGACACGGATTTCTTTGTCTTTAATTTCCTCGTTAATCTGTAATTCTTTAACGCTTATAGTAAGCACCCCCAAAATAAAAATGAGCGGAAACAGAATGTTCCGCTCATACCGATACATATTAATACGCAGCTGCCCCGAATTATCAAAGAAATGCGTTTTATACATAAGTATTGACCAATACTCGCCCTTTGCGGTATGGTGAGAACGGAAGTTCTGCTTTATTTTTAACATTGGTACAAAACCAACATTAACAGTATACACGCAAACAAAGCATTTGTCAAGGGGTTTTTAAAAATTTATTCTTCACTTGATGGATTTGATGAAGCAGCGGCATTTGCTGCATTGAGCTTGTTCTGATAAGCGGCATTTTCAAACCACGCATCAAGAACGCTGACGGAGATGGAATAGCCTGAATCAGTCTTGACGTATTCGGCTATCTCGCCTGCATTGATGAGGTCAACGACCTGCTGAGTTGAGAGATTGAGATATGCAGCCGCCTCATCTTCCGTGAGATATTTTTTTTCGGCATAGGTGAGGTCGGAGGGGGCATTATATGTATTGCTGTCGGAGAAGGTCTGTTCGCTGAGAGTTTTATTGACTTTTTTCAGATTTCCGCCGATATTGAAGCCAGCAATAAGAATACAGATGCCGAGAAATATCGAGCCTAAAAGTGCGCCGTTTACTGAACTTTTTGAACGTGAAGACGAGCTTCTCTGCTGTGACGACTGAGCCATAAGAAAACCTCCGTTATAAAATTTTTATTTCCCTGTCAAGACCAAAGGAATATAGATAAGCCTCTTTGACTTTTCTTCCGAATATTTTTTCGAGAGCGATGCTGTAAAGATAAAGCTGACGGTAGTAGCGGTCAATAAGAGTCTGTTCGTTATTGACACGGTCTGTTTTGTAGTCGATAAGAACGATACCGTCCTCTTCGGCAAAGAAGCAGTCGGCGATACCCTGCAGCATACCGTTGGTATTATTATACTCCATACCAAGTTCATCGTCAAGAGAAAGTGCAGATATTTCGATAAGAAATTTTTGCTCACGGCGTATTTCGGCAGACTTTTTCATACGGCTGTAAAGCGGTGAACGGAAAAATGCGGCAAGCTTTCCGTATTGGAGAGCGTCCCTTTCCTCTGCACTGAGAATACCCTTTTCCACAAGTATATCCGCCTGACCTTTAAGGTCGCTTTCTGCCTTTTCATAATCAGAATATTGCATAAAGGTGTGCATTGCAGTACCTATCTCCGCAGGAGTGAGCTTTGAATAGTCGGCAGAAAAATCAGGTCGGCGCAGGAATATCTCATCATTTTCACTTTTGGCTATTTCTGTAATAGTAAGCTTTGCGGCAGTATCGGCAAGCTTTGTGTCATATTTAAAATCAAAAATATCAAGAAGCTCTTTTACCTTTTGGCTGTCGGGAGCGGCTTTTACGGCTGCCGTATCAAGAATTTTTTCAGCCTCGGAATCGCTGAATTTTGTCACTCTTATTTTAGCATTGCTGCTGCGTATCGGAACGCTGAGATCTGACTGTATATTCTGACCGTCGGGGTGGGTGAGCAGCACGGCAAGGAGCCAGTCCTGCATTGATACTGCCCGGGAGGAAACATTGTCATTGATACCTCCCGCAGATGCAATGTCCGTGCATATTGAAGCGATCCTCTTCTGCGTTTTGCTGTCATAAGGAACGGTTATGAAAAGCTGTTCTTTTGCACGGGTAAGGGCAACATAAAGCAGACGCATTTCCTCACTTACAGTATCTCTGCGGTTTATGGAGCTGAGCACAGACTGAGGATAGGAATTGTAAAGCCGGAGCGTCTTTCTGTCCTGAATTTTGAAACCAATACCGTGATCGAGATTTATCTGCATTCGGTCATAAGTGTCACGGAGATTGAAATTTTTCGATGTTCCGCAAAGGAAAACAAACGGATACTCCAGACCTTTTGATTTATGGATAGTCTTTATTGAAACAACATTGTCGGCAGGAGAAATAACAGACGCACGGACAAAATCCCCGCCGTTTTCCGAAATATCACGAAGGTAGCGTATGAATCCCGAAAGACCGCCTGCGGAATTCTGTTCGTAGCTTTTTGCGTATTCAAGAAGCAGACGCAGATTGGCTTTTTTCTGTTCACCATCGGCATAGACCTGCACTGAAGCAAGAAAATCCGTGCTGTCGTAAATAGTTCTTATAAGGCGTTCAAGGCTTTGCGAGGCGGCACATATACGCAGCTTTTTATATATTTTCATAAAGACTTCAAGCTTTTTTGCGGCGGAATATGCAGCTTTGTTTTCATCATCAAGTACAGCAAGTATACATTTATAAATATGCTCATCGGAAACAAGGCGCAGCTCAGCTGTTTCTTCCGCAGTAAGCATAAACATAGGCGACATAAGCACCGACACAAGCGGTATATCCTGCATCGGATTGTCTATAACCGTCAGCAGATTTACCAGCACCGATATTTCACGGGAGTGAAGATACCCCGTCGTTTCTTCGCAGTATGCTCTTATTCCCGCTGCCGCAAGAGCGTCGGCATAAAGCTGTCCTCTGCCTCTGTCACGCAGAAGTATGCAGAAGTCACGGTTTTCACACGGACGCAGCTCACTGTGATCGTAAACCATAGCTTTTCCAAGCATTGATTTGATCTTGACTGCCGCAGCGTGAGCCTCGGCATTTATCTCGGCGGCAGTTTCATCATCTGAATTATCGGGCTGTTCATCGCTGCTTTCCGATACCTCGGGCGGTTCGGGCGACTCGTCTATCTCATCAATAAAAATAAATTCCGCAGCCCTGTCCGCAGGAGGATATTCCGCACCGAGTTCAAGCTTTTCCGAATCGGTATAGTCTATCTCACCTGTTTTTTCTGACATAATGCAGCTGAAAACATCATTGACAAAATTAACAACATCATTGCTGCTTCGGAAATTTCTGTTGAGAAGTACGGCAGCGTTATCACCGCTGTAATCGGAAGTATATTCATCGGCGGAGTTAAGGACATTGATAAAAATTTTCGGATTGGCAAGTCTGAAACGGTAGATGGACTGTTTTACGTCACCAACGACAAAAATATTGTCGCCGTTTTTATCGGCTGTGCCGTTATGGGAAAGCATACGGAAAATGATGTTCTGAGTGTTGTTTGCGTCCTGAAATTCATCTATCATTATGACCTTGTAATATTCGGAAAGCTCTTTTGCAAGGGGAGTGCGCCTGATCTCACCGTTTTCATCTTTATAGCACAAAAGCTTTACCGCAAGCTGTTCCGCATCGGAAAATCCAAGACCGTTTTTTTCGGATTTGATAGTTGATATTTCAGCCATAAGAGCCTTTACAAGCTGTGAAAGTCCCTTTAATATCCTGCAGTTCACCGCATAATCGTCATTGATATTTTCTTCTGTAAAAAGCTTTTCCGAAATTATTTTATTGAATTTTTCTTTGTAGTCTGCACGAATGTCCTTTGCCCTGTCAACAAGTGAGCGTTCATAAGAGCCGTCCTCTGTTTTGGGGTATCGGCAGGTTTCCCATTTTCCGATGTCAATGTTTATTCTGTCATTCCAGCAAAGGGAAGAATTGCTTAAAGTATCCCTTGCCTGAATGAACATTTCACGTTCGTTGTTCAATATCTCCTCAGCTTTGCCGCCGCCTGCTTCGGAAACAAGTTCAAGAGCATAGTCGGCACTTAAAGCGTATGATTCCAATTCATCGCAAAGCAGCTTGACATACTCTGCCGCAAGCACATCTGTATGGGGGTCAAAGGGCTTTGAATATTCATTTGCAGCAGCTTCGAGCCAGTCCTCGGGGAAAGGTATGGAATTGATAAAGCGGTGTATTCCGAGAACGGTTTCTTCAAGCTGAATATCACCTCTTGCACCCTGACAGGTGAAGTCGCTGAGCTCATTCATAAGCTCGGGAGCATCAGCGTAAAACTTCTCAAAAACATTGGAAAGTGCCTTTGAAACAATAAGCTTTTCTTCTGTGTCATCGAGTATTCTGAAGCCGGAAGATATATCAAGGGACTGCACATTTTCCCTTATCAGATCAAAGCAGAAAGAATGTATTGTTGATATTTTTGCTGAGGGGATAAGTGCTTGCTGGCGGCAGAGCCACATATTGTCAGGTTCAAGCTCTATCTGTTTTGAAAGTGCTTCGGAAAGACGCTGTTTCATCTGTGCGGCAGCGTCATTTGTAAAGGTAACAACAACAAGACGGTCGGCTGATACCTTGTTTTCCGTGTCCGATAAAATACGCAGCAGACGTTCAACAAGAACAGCGGTTTTGCCGCTTCCCGCAGCAGCCGAAACTATAACTGCTGTGTTTCTTGCGTTTATAGCATCAAGCTGTTTGTCAGTCCATTTTACAGCCATAGTCAAACCTCCTTGTTATTGTTGTCCGCATCAAGTATTTTCTGCATTTTTCCCTTTGCGTCCGGGTCATAGCTGCGTATGGTGATGTTCGGGAAATTACCGCATACGGAGCTGTAATCGCAGTATGAGCAGGGTGAAGCTTTTCCGTGAATGAGCGGGTCGGCTTCGATTTTTCCGTCCTTTATCGCAGCAGCGGTTTCTTTGATAAGCTCTGCGGAATATCGGCGGAGATTTTCAAGCTGTTCATCTGTTATGACCTTTGAGTTTGCATAAAAGCTTTCGTCTTTTTTCAGCTTTACGGGTATGAAAATTCCCAGCGGTTCACTTTCCATTGCCTTTACGATATTAAGATCGGAGAGAACAAGACCGTCCATTTTGTAGCCTTTTTCCTGCGCTGCTTCAAGCTGTTCCTCATCAAAGATCCTCGGCAGCGACGGTGAAGCGTCCTTGGCAGGCATATAAAGCACTCCCGCAGGCAAAGCAGCGTGATAAAGTCCCTGATTTGCAGCAACATCAGGGTCGGTGAGTGCAAACATATAAAGCAGCATCTGCATATTTATGCCATAATAAAGGTCTTCAAGGGAGAATACTTTTGTACCTGATTTATAGTCAACGACACGTATATATGTGATCCCGTTTTCGTCATAGGTGTCAACACGGTCAACAGCTCCGATAAAATATATCTCCGTGCCGTCGGCAGCTCTGAGTTTCATAGGTGCTTCGTCACCGTTTCGTGAGAGTGTATATTCAAACCTGTCGGGAGTAAATTTTGACTGAGCAAATTCACGCCGCAGCTGTGATATAATATCGGTGAGAGTGTCGGCAAGACGGTCGTATGCAGCGTTGTAGCGTTTGGTTTTGCCATAGCTGCTGCCGACAGCATCGCTTTCATAATATTCAGATAATTTGCCCCTTACTATGTTTGCAACAGCCTCATCTGACAGAGCAACAAAGTCCTCCTTGCTGTATGCTTTCATTATTTCGCAAAGGCAGTAGTGGATTACAGTACCGTGGGACGGAGCATTAAGCTCAACACGCCGGCGCGGGTATATTTTCAGTCCCTTTTTGCAGAAATATATAAACGGACATTTACGGTAATCTTCAAAACGTGAGGCGGACAAGACAATGTTTTTTCCGAAAAGCTTATCGGCAGTATGCTTTGCAGGGTCAAGACGGTGTCTGCTGTTTATTACAGGATCGTCAAGATATTCAAAGCGAGCCTTGTTTTCGGGGCTTGCCTCTTCAAGTGCTTTTCTCAGACTTGCCGAATCGGAATCGCTGCGCTTGAAATTCTGTACATACTGATAATATCCGCTTTTTTCATTTGTGCAGAAATACAGCAGACCAAGCTTTTTGGCATTAAGCCTTATGTCATTTTCAAACATAGAAACAGCCTGCTTTACAGCAAGTGACGGATAAAGTCCGCCGCCTGAAATGCTTGCGGCAGGGTAGGTGATATAAAGCCGCTCGGAAGCACCTGAAAGAGAAGCATATGCAATATAGCGTTCCTCTGCAAGCTTTTCGGCGGAGCTGCCTGAAATTTCGATTCCACCGTCCTTTAATGCGGAAATGTCCTTGTCGGAAAGCAGTGCCGACGGCTTTGCGGCAAAGGGAAGAATGCCCTCGTTTGCACCGATAACAAATACAGCCTTAGGGTTGGCAAGACGTGCCGTATTTGACGCTGAAAATTGTACCGCATCAAGCGTCTGAGGAGGTGCTGAAATGCTCAGACCCGATACCGTCACATCAAAAAGACCGTTAAATTCGGTAAGCGAAAGCTCAGTATTGCCAAGCGTGCGGTAAAGGGTCTGGAGCAGCGTACAAAGCATATCCCAAAGCTGCTTTGATTCACGGACAGCGGTCAGGATATTTACATCATCACTTTCCGTTTCACCGATAAATTCGGTAAGCTGTTCGGAAATTTTTACTTCATCAAGAAATTCTGATATGCTCCTGCAAATTGTTGCAGCCGTGGCATCAATGCATTTTCTGCGGAGATTTTCTATTGGTGCGGCAACTGTCAGACGTGCATTTTCTGCAATTTCATCATTTGTAAGTTCGGCATTTTCGGCGGATTTTTTATCCCATATTTTAAATGGCTCATGCCACATTTTGCCCTCGACATTCCATTTGTAGCAGTATTCTTCAAGAATGTCTGTCTGTTCGGTATCAAGACCTGTGAAGCCTGTTTTTATATAACGCAGGAAATCCTCTGTGGAAGGATTTTTTACCGATGCAAGCTTCAATGCCGTCTGAATAAAAATAATAAGAGCCTTGTGTGCCGCAGGTGTTTTGTCGTCGCTGTAAAAAGGAATACCGCAGCGGTCAAAAGCCGCACCGAGTATCGATGAGTAATTTTCTTTCTGACGTGACATTACAACAATGTCCGAATACCTGTATCCCTGACGCACAAGACGGCATATTTCCGCACAAACAAAGTCAGCTTCGCTGTAAGGTTCGGCAGCCTCATAAACAGTAACAGCCTCGCATTTGCCGTCAAATTTATTATGAACGGGACGGAGAATATTTTTGCTTAAAAATTCAAGCTCAGGATATTTGAATCTGCGGTTCTCGGTAAGTACAATGCGTTCAAAAGGTGTGCTGCTGTTCTTTGCATATTGTATAAGCTTTGCAGCGGTAGTGTTCACGGTTTCAAATACAGAGAATTTTTTTGGCTCTGTATCTTCCGTGGTAAGACAAACCGTAAGCGAATCACTGTCACGTATCATTACCGACAGCATTTCATATTCATCGGGAGTAAAGCTTTTAAATTCATCAATAAAAAAATCAATGCCTTTAAAATAATTTGCGGAAGAAGCTTTTTTTGCAGCTTCATTAATATCCGTGTGACCGTCCTTGTAGCCATATTCGGCAAGAAGACGTGAGTATTCCGAATAAATAAGTGAAATATCCTCAGCCTTGCGGCGGATATTTTCGCCTAAGAAAGACGTTCTGTCAGCGAGCCGTTCGGGAGAAATATTGTTGGCGGAAAAGGTCTTTACAAATTCCAGCGCATCATTTATGAAACGCTGGGAGCGAGCCTGACGCGAATAAAAGTCCAAGGCTTTCTGAGCGTTCAAAGCGGATAAAGCACGGAACATCACAATGCTGCGGACAGTATCATCAGCATATTTTCCTTTAAGTCCACCGTGCTTTATAAAAATATATTTTGCCAGACGTGAAAAGCTTACGACTTCGGTGCGGTTGAATTTTTCCATACCGATAGTATTGTAAAGCAAGCGGTTGTATTCAAAATTAAACTGGTCGGGAACGATAATGAAAACCTTTTTGTTTTCGCATACAGCCTTGTCAATACGAGCCATCATTTCAAACGATTTGCCTGTGCCTGCCGCACCTGTGATAAGGTTGAGCATATGTTGACCACCCTTTCTGTCAAATCAGAACCTGTCTTCATAAGAAATGTGTGCGGATTTTCGAGCATAATTTTGTTGCAGACAAGGCAAAAATCCGCAGGCGGGCTGTCGCCCGGCAAGGATTTTTAACGCAGTCTGCGGCAAAATTTGCCGAAAAGACATGCGCATATGCTTGTGAAGACAGGTTCTCAAAGCATATTCTGAAATGCCGAAGCAAGATAAAGCGAGCCTGCGATAACCGCCATTCCGTCATCGCCTGCAAGAGCAGCAGCTTTTTTTACTGCGCTGTCTATGTCTGAAATTTCAGCGGAAGCAAACATCGCCGCAATATTTTCTGCCGATACTGTTTTGGGAGCAAATCCGTCAACGCATATGCATTTGTCAATGAATGGGGAAATGAAGCTGAGAGCGGTTTCCCAGTCCTTGTCCTCCATCATTCCGCAGACCATTATTTTAGGCGATTTGGGGACGGTTTTCACAAATTCGGATAACGTCCTCATTCCGTCGGGGTTATGCGCACCGTCAATAACAATAAAAGGCTTGTCGGCTTTAAGTACCTGACAGCGTGACGGCACAACAGAGTTTTTTATTCCGTCAAAAACAGCCTGATAGGTAATGTTCGGAAATCCGTTTTCACGAAGTATATCGGCAGCTTCAACAGCAGTTAAAGCGTTGTCTGTCTGGTGCTTTCCAATCATTGAGGTTTCGTATGTTCTGCCTTTGTAGGTAAATTTATTGCCTGTGTGGTCGCAGCGTTCGATAACAAGCTTCGATGTATCGGGCATCGTGAAGCTGCTGTGCATTTGTGCGGCAGTTTCTTTTATGACCTGCTTTGTGACTTCTTCCTGAGTGCAGGAGAGAACAACAGGACGTCCCTCTTTTATTATTCCTGCTTTCTGCCGTGCGATCTTTTCAACGGTGTCACCGAGAATTTTTGTGTGGTCGAGAGATACAGATGTGATGACCGAAACAACGGTCGTTTTTATGATATTTGTGCAGTCAAGAAGTCCGCCAAGACCTGCTTCAAGAACAACAATATCGCAATTTTTCTTAGCGTAGTAAATGAATGCAGCGGCTGTTGAAATTTCAAACTGTGAGCAGTCTTCATCAAGTCCGTCAAGTATAGGCTTGATGTCCGAAACGATACCGCAAAGCTCCTCGTCTGTAATATTTTTTCCGTCAATGCGGATACGGTCGTTGTAGACTTTTATATAAGGCGACGTAAATTCACCCGTAACATATCCCGCATTTGTAAGCGAGTTTGCAAGCATACGGACAGTTGAACCCTTGCCGTTCGTGCCAGCAACGTGGACGAATTTCAGCTTGTCCTGAGGGTTGCCGAGAGCGTCCATTATCCTGCTGAAACGGCCGAGGTTTTTCACAGGCTTTCCAAGCTTTGAAAAGCTGTTTATATAGTTCATTGCATCATTTATATTCATTGCGTGACTTCTTTCACTTTGTATTTTTATTATCCTTGAATCGCCATAAAATATCTCTGTATTCGGGCGTAGCATAGTTTATTCCGACTCTTGGGAGAGTTACCGTTTCCGGAGTGTAGCCGTCGTCCTCTATCCAAATGCTTTCATTGCCGTATAAAGGCTGATAATTCAGACTGCCGTCAATTTGAAGATACTTTGTAAGCTTTGCAGGACCGTCATAAATTTCACAGGCACGGAAAAGCACACCCTGCGGAAAATCAATTTCACCGGTTATAACATTCATAAGCCAATGCATACCATAGCAAAGATAAACATAAATTATGCCTGCATCACCATAAAGTATCTCGGTGCGTTTTGTGCGTCCTTTTGAAGCGTGACAGGCGGTATCCTCTTCACCTCGGTAGGCTTCCGTTTCGGTTATACGCAGGCGCAGTATCTCTCCGCTTTCTGTTTTTCTTGCAATTATTTTGCCGACAAGCTCAGGTGCAGCATCAAGACAGTCACGGTGGAAAAAATCATATCCGAGAACGTTCATATCATACCTCTTTTATCATAAAGCATAGCTTACAGGGTCGGTATTGCTGTCTGCGATCTCAAATGAAAGGTCGGGATAATCTTCATTGAAACGCTTTTTGAGATAAGCCATAGCAATGACCTCAGTATGATAATGCCCGCAATCGAAAAGAGATATTCCTTCATTTAAGGCTGTTATCATCTGGTCGTGCTTTACATCACCTGTGATGTAGCCGTCAGCGTTGAGCGCAATAGCTTTTGGCAGATCTGAACCTGCACCGCCTGAACAGAAAGCAAGCCTTTTAAGCGGACGTGTTCCGTTTGTGTAGCGTACAACTGTGCAGCCGAATATTTCTTTAAGCTTTGCGGCGGCCTTTTCGGGAGAAAACTCAGCGTTGACATTGCATACCATACCATAACCCCTGCCGTCAGGGTGAACAGGTTCAATAACAGCGTCAGGCTTTGAAAGTCTGAAAGGTTCTTTTAGCATATCATAAATAATATCGTTTATGCCGCCGTCAGCCATATCAAGGGGAGAGTGGAAGCAAATGCAGGCAATGCCGTATTTTAAAGCAAGGCAGGCAGGATCTTTTTCGCTCAATCTGTAAAGCGGATTATATATCACAGGGTGATGTGCGACAATTACATTTGCGCCTTTTTTATGAGCCTCACGAACAACATCGCAGGTAATATCAAGAGCGGTCAGAACGCTTGTTACCTCTGTGTCGGCATCGCCAACAAGAAGTCCCGAATTGTCACCGTGGTGAAGATTTGCAAGCGGAGCGATCTTGTCTGTTTCGGCAAGTATATCTTTAACTGTGTACATTTTTTTGCCTCCTGTTTTCATTATCATTCTGTGTCCGAGGGAAATGTTTTCGGCACCCTCACGCATATGTCCCGAATCACGCATTGCATATCCTGCACGGAGCAGCTTTTCAGCCTGCTTTGTAACATATGCGGCGGAAGTGTTGTCTGACATATCAAGAGCACCGATATTTTCGCTCAGCGGGTCGGTATCACGCTTTATTCCGTCAAATTCGGCGTTGAGTATCGTGTATATGTGATGTCCGTCCGCAACGGCACGTTCGCCGAGAAGCTTAAATCCGTTTTCGGCAAGCCACTTATGAAGATACTGCTGCTGAGTCATTGGCTGAAGTACGAGATTAATGCCCTTGAGCCAACTGCAGCGGGAGAGTATCGACGCAATAAGCTCGCCGCCCATTCCTGCGATAACAATGTCGGTCATATTGCTTTCTGGAATGTTTTTCAGACCGTCTGAAAGTATAAGCTCACAGCGGTCGGTAAGTCCGTGCTTTTCAAGAGTTTTTTTTGCTGAAGCAAGCGGTTTTTCATTTATGTCGGCAGCAACGGCAGTTTTGCATTTTCCCGAAAGAAGCAGCTCTGCCGTAAGGTATCCGTGGTCTGTGCCAATATCGCATACACGGCTGCCTTTTACAAAGTCCGCACAGGCGGAAAGTCTTTTATCAAGCATAGTTTAAGTCCTTATTATTTTTTATTTGTCAGAAAAGCGTGTAAAAAATCCGCAGGCGGAAAGGCAGCCGCCTTGTTCCGAACCTGCGGATTAATGTGTATGATGTCTGAGAACCTGTCTTCATAAGCATATGCATACGTCTTTTCGGCAAATTTTGCCGCAGACTGCGTTAAAAATCCTTGCCGGGCGACAGCCCGCCTGCGGATTTTTGCCTTGTCTGCAACAAAATTATGCTCGAAAATCCGCACACATTTCTTATGAAGACAGGTTCTGAAATTATTTTGCGGCAAAGTGTTTTTTCAGCTTCTCAACAAGCTCATCAGGGTCAACGCCGTGAACAGCGCAAGCCTCTTCGATAGACTCTCCTCTTGAAGCAGGGCAGCCAAGACAATGCATACCCATTTCGAGGAAGAAAGGAGCAGTATCAGCGTCTGTGTCGAGAATATCGCCGATGATTGAATTTTTAGTAATTTCAACAGCCATGATTAAAACCTCCGTTTGTTTGACAATAATCATTACAATAACAGTATAACCTATTTTTTTATATTTTGCAATAGTTTGTTGCTTTTTTTATCCGCATATGCTATAATTGATTCATTATAAAAGTATGGAGGTCTGCTGTTTGAATTTATTGAATAAGCTCGAAAGGAAATTCGGAAGATTTTATATATCAAATTTAATGCTGTATCTTGTTATCGGAAACGTAATTGTTTTTGCATTTGTGTATCTTTTTCCCGATCTGCCGATAGCATCGTATATGTATTTTAATAGGGATCTGATATTTGGCGGACAGGTCTGGAGAGTGCTGAGCTTTCTGTTTGTGCCTTATAATTTCAATCCGATATTTATGCTTATAAGTGCATATTTTTATTGGCTTATAGGTTCGCAGCTTGAGAGTGCGTGGGGCGGATTCAGATTCAATGTTTTCTATTTTACAGGCGTTATCGGAACTATAATCGGCGGGCTTATCACGGGCTATGCAACGGCATATTATCTTAATCTTTCATTGTTTCTTGCATATGCGCTGCTGTTCCCGAACGAAGAATTTCTTCTGATGTTTTTTATCCCCATAAAAGCAAAATATCTTGCATACGTTGATGTTGTGCTGCTGTTTTGGGAATTCCTTATCTCAGGCTGGGGCGAAAGAGCGGCAATAATCGTTGCGTTCCTCAATATTGCACTTTTCTTCGGCGGAGATTATTTCAACAGGCTCCGTAACAAATTCAGATACCGTAAAACAAGACGAAATTTCAAAATACAGATGTCAGGCAGAAATGACGATAAGAAATAATTGCAGCAGCTTCGATGATATGATGATTCGGAGCTGCTGTTTGTTTTAAGTGCAAAATGCAAAAATGTACACTCTGTTAATAGCTTGTTTTTAGCTTATTGTTAGATAATTTCAATAAAATGTTGACTTTTGGGTTGGGACTATATATAATATAAGTTAAGAAAAGGCTGTTAATAAAGAATATCCGAATTTCTATGAACGAAGCTTTTATGAAGGCTGTTCAGAAAGATCTGTGCCGTGTTTTTGATTTGATGCGGCTTACGAAAAAAATTGGAGGATGGAATTTATGGCTAACAAAACTAATGCATCTGCTGAGATCAAAAAGACTGTTGCTCCTGCAGCAGAAGAGGTAAAAAAAGAAGCTGAAGTAAAGGTTGCTGCACCTGCTGCTGAAGCTTCAAAGACAGAAGCTGCTCCTAAGAAGGCTGAAGAGAACAAGTCTGCAGAAAAAGCTGCTGAAAAAACCGTCGCTGCAAAGAAGCCTGCAGCTAAGAAACCTGCCGAAAAGCCTGCTGCAAAGAAAACAGCAGAAAAGGCTGCTGCAAAGAAGCCTGCTAAGAAAACAGCTGAAAAGCCTGCAAAGAAAGCAATGGCTCTTACATATGATGGTATTGTTGAACTGGCTCAGAAGAAGTTCAAGGCTGCAAATATTACAGGCATCAAGTATCCTATCGCTGTAAACATTGAGCTTTCAGGTGCTTGCGAAGGTGTATTCTACGTTTATATGGACGAAGCAAAGATCGCTGTTGAACCTTATTTATACAATGATTATGATGTATATGTAAGAGCTGACGCTGAAACATTTGCTAAGGTACTCGAAGGCAAAATGAACATTTATGATGCACTTTCCACAAGTGATGTTAAGATCGACGGCTTGGTCAAAAAGGCAGTCCTTTTTGTACACGCTGCATTCTAAGATCATTATTTAGCAAATTCCTTATACATACTATTAGGGACTGTCGGAAACTTCAGTCCCTGATTTTTTTGAATGGAGTGCGGAAAAATGAACGGAAGCTATATATGTCCGAAGTGCAGAGAAATGCTTGAAAAAGATGGTGGCAGCCTTGTCTGCAAAAATAAGCATAACTATGATATTGCAAAAAGCGGCTATGTAAATCTGCTCCTCTCAGATCAGATGAATACAAAGCTGCCGGGCGATAATAAGCTTATGGTAAATGCAAGACGAAGCTTTCTTGATAAGGGCTATTATGAGATACTTATGAATGCATTTTGTGAAGCGGCAGCAAGCTATGCGCCTGAAAATGCACTTGTGCTTGACTGCGGCTGCGGCGAGGGTTACTATACCGTAAATATGGCGGAGCGGCTTTCTGATGCATTTATTATGGGTACGGATATTTCAAAAACTGCCGTAGATGCAGCCGCAAAACGTGCAAAGGCAGACGGACGTGACAATGTGCTTTTTTCGGTGAGCAGTGTGTTTCATCTGCCTGTTGAGAGCGGATCTTGCGATATGGTGACGACTCTGTTTGCTCCGTACTGCGGCGAGGAGTTTCTCCGTGTGCTGAAAAAGGGCGGCATAATGATAATGGTGATACCGTCGGAACGTCACCTTATAGAGCTTAAAGAGGCTGTTTACGATGCGCCTTATCTTAATGAGGTAAAGGATTTTGCACTTGACGGCTTCACTCTGGAGGAGCATACCGAAATAACGGATAATATACATCTGCCCTGCACAGAGGATATTTTAAATCTCTTCTCAATGACGCCGTATTATTATAAAACGGGTGAGGAAGGTCACAAAAGGCTTTCTGCGCTGAATGAGCTTGATACAGAGATCGGCTTTGAAATTCTCATATACAGAAAATAATTTTGTTCCGTATGTCATTATGTTTTTGTGGCATACGGATTTTTTCGTGACAATTCAGCCGTTATATGTTATAATGGATCTATCTTATTTCGGAGGTATGAAAATGGCACTTGACGGTGTATTTCTTCATTGCGTAAAAAATGAACTTGACTTCCTTATCGGAGGCCGTATTGATAAAATTGCACAGCCGTCACGGGAGGAGATAGTTATCTCTTTCCGTACTCACGGTGGCAATGAAAAGCTTATGATCTCTGCGTCGGCAGGTTCGGCAAGAGTTCATATCACAAAAGAAAGTATTGAAAATCCAAAAGTTCCGCCTATGTTCTGTATGCTGCTGCGAAAGCATCTTGGCAACGGAAAGCTGCTCGATATACGTCAGGACGGTCTTGAACGTATCCTTTATTTTGATTTTGAAGCTATGAATGAGCTTGGGGATATGGTAAAGGTCACTCTTGCGGTTGAAATTATGGGACGCTGCTCAAACCTTGTTATCATTAACCGTGACGGGAAGATCATAGACAGCATAAAGCGTGTCGATGAAGAAATGTCCCGTGAGAGAATGGTTCTTCCGGGTATGACATACACACTTCCGCCACGCAGCACACGTCTTGATTTCCGCAGCTGTTCAAAGGAAGATATACGTTTTTCACTTGCAGCATTGCCTGACGGCGACCTTGCCAAATCATTGGTAAAAATATTTGAGGGCTTGTCACCGATAATTGCAAGAGAATGGGTATTTTATGCCGCAAAGGGTGAGTCGCCTTCAAAAAGCGAGCTTACCGACGATATGCTTGACAGACTGTATTTTTATATAAGAAAAACCGCATCTGAGCTTTCCGAGGGCAAAAATGTCTATACGGTCATTAAGGATAAGGACGGTCTGCTTAAAGATTTTGCATTTATGTCAATAAACCAGTATGGTGCATTAATGGTCACAAAGACCTTTGAAACAGCCTGCGAGGTGCTTGATTATTTTTATACCGAGCGTGACAATACCGCCAGAATGAAGCAGCGTTCACAGGATCTTTATAAACTGCTCCTGAACACGACTGACCGAATAGCAAGACGTATCGAAGCACAGAAGGAGGAGCTTAAAACCTCCGAAAAGCGTGACGAAATAAAGCTGAAAGGCGACCTTATTTCTGCAAATCTTTACCGTATAGAAAAGGGTATGAACTCTATCGAGGTTGAAAATTTTTACGATGAAAACTGCCCGACAGTAAAAATCGACCTTGATATGCGTCTTACTCCGTCACAGAATATGCAGAAATACTATGCCGAGTACCGCAAGGCAGATACTGCGGAAAAAATACTGACAGAGCAGATAAAGCAGGGCGAAGAGGAGCTTTCATATATTGACAGCGTTTTTGATGCCTTGACCCGTACTTCAAGCGAGGACGAGGTAAATGAGCTGCGTCTTGAACTGGCAGGACAGGGTTACCTTAAAGCTGTAAAGCTGAAAGGCAAGCCGCCGAAGTCACGTCCGCCCCTTGAATTTACATCTCCCGACGGATTTACTGTTCTTATCGGCAGAAATAACGTCCAGAACGATAAGCTTACAACAAAAATTGCCGAGAAAACAGACATCTGGCTGCACACAAAAAATATAACAGGCTCGCACGTTATTATCAGAACTAACGGCACAGTTCCGCCTGATGAAACCATACTTTATGCAGCAAGACTTGCGGCATATCACAGCAAAGCCAAAAATTCGTCACAAGTCCCCGTTGATTATGTTCAGGCGAAATTTGTCAGAAAGCCCGCAGGCTCAAAGCCGGGAAAGGTTATCTTCACAAATAACAGAACGGTTTACGTTACACCGCTTGATCCATACAGCAGAGACTGAGACTAATACTAATCTTTAATCAACCTATAGACAAATCCTTGGCTGAAATAATCCCACTCTGCGTCAATCTCCTTTGACGG
>ENA-ORCP01001078-ORCP01001078.1-human-gut-metagenome-genome-assembly--contig:-NODE-1078-length-24075-cov-9.762230_pt1 | contig 24075 bp, 35 predicted proteins | sample MGYA00242990_ERZ507991 | MGnify/ENA primary metagenome ERZ507991 (study PRJEB26167, sample SAMN06115496) | human gut metagenome | host: Homo sapiens | place: China:Henan | collected 2015-05-07... | reverse complement strand
GCTGTGTGGTGGGAAAAAATCCTGCTCATTGCGCTCGGCGGGGCGGTCGGCCCGGCCAAGGCAATTTATCTGCCGGTCGTGCTGCTCTGCTTCATTATCCCGGTGGAAAATCTCGTGGGGCCGACGGAATTTGTCAAAGGGGCGTTCGGGGCGAGGGTGCGCTCCGGGCGGCTGATCCAGGAATCCGCCCTCATACTGGCGGGTTGCCTGTGGATCTCCGCCAACTTGGGCGAACTGGTCTACGCTGCCCGCGATATAAGCCTTGCGGTGCTCGTCGTCGGCGTCGCGGCGCTGGCCGCTGCGGTCGGGCTGGTGCTTTGGCTGTATGACAAAGTACACACCGACCCGAAAAAGCTGTGCCTCTTCCGCTGCGGCCTGGGCTGCGCGGTGGTGCTGGCTGTCGTCGGCGGGGTGTTTGCCCTTTCCCGCATGGGCGGCGGGCTGGAACCTGACCAGCTGCTGATGACCAACCCCAACGGCGATTCCATCTGGACCTTCTCGCTGGGCTATATCTGCCGCAACCTGCCCGCCACGACGAAGCTCTTGCTGCGCACGATCCCTGAGCAGGGTGCACTCTGGCTGCAGGGTATCCTGGGCACGACGCTGGGTGAGCCGATCGTCTACCGCATCGATGTCAGCTGGCTGCTGGGCGTCGGCCTGGTGTTGGCGCTGCTGGCAGCGGCGCTGCCGGTGCAGGGGATGGACGCCCCCCTGGGCCGCCGCACCAAGATCGGCGTGGTGGGCATCATCCTCTGCGTCGTGGCGTCGTCGCTCGTCGTGGCGCTGAACTGGACGCCCATCAACTACCAAACGCTTTTTGGCTTGCAGGGCCGCTACTGGCTGCCCATCCTGCCGTTGGTGCTGGTGCTCTGCAAATGCGGCCGCAACATTACGCTGCGGCACGATACTTCCCGCGGGGCGGCGCTGGCCGTTACCGCCTGCACTCTGTTGACCCTGCTGCAAGGCTTTGGCCTGTACGCCAGCTGGCAGCCGGTTTCATAAATCAAACCATTCTAAAAGGAGAACACTCTCATGACCATTACCAAGAATACCATCATCGCCGAAATCCTGAACAACGACCCCACCCAGGGCTGCGTTCCCATCTTCCTGGCCACCGGTATGCACTGCCTGGGCTGCATGGCCTCTCACGGTGAGACCGTTGAGGAAGCCTGCGCTGTCCACGGCGTTGATCCAGACGAGCTCGTCGCCGAGCTGAACGACTACTTTGCACACCTGTAAGGTACCCCAGCTGGATGCCCGCTTGGCCGCCGCCTATGCCTTTGTACGGGCGGGGCGCGTGGCAGCGGATATCGGCTGTGACCACGGCAAATTAAGCGCCGCACTGGCGGGCAGCGGTCGCTGCCCGCTTGTTTTGGCTTGTGACCTGCGCCCCGGCCCGCTGGAAAAAGCCCGCGTGACCTGTGCCCCCTATGGGGACAAGGTGCAGTTCCGCCTGGGCAGCGGGCTGGCAGTGCTGGCCCCCGGCGAGGCTGAGGACATCATCATCGCAGGCATGGGCGCGGAGACGATCATAGAAATATTGGAAGCCGCTCCCTGGGTGTTTGATGCACGGTACAATCTGGTGCTGGTGCCCGCTACCAAGCACAGCATCTTGCGGCGGTGGCTGGCCCGGCGCGGTTTTGCCCTGCGGGGCGAAACGCTCTGCCAGGCGGCGGGGCGGTGGTACGCCGTGATGAACGCGCAGTACACGGGCGATGCCCGCGAACCGGATGGGCTGTACTGCCTGACCGGTCTGACACAGGGGCAGCCCGGCTGCGCGGACTATTACGCCGTGCAGAACGCGAAGCTGAAAAAGTACCGTTTGGGCTTGCCGGACGGCGCAGAGCGTGACGCGGTAGGGGAACTTATCGCGGAAATGGATACGTTGGCGGCACGGTAAAAGCGCGCGGGCGAACAATGTTCGTCCCTACAATGCTGCGACGACAGTTGCACAGTAATGCTTGAAACAGGAGGAAATCATCATGTCGGTAAGTGTACAGCAGATTTTGGGCCTGCTGCAGGCGGTCGCGCCGCCCGCACTGGCGCTGGATTGGGATAACGTCGGCTTGCTCGTCGATGCAGGCACGCCGGTGGACAGCGTGCTGACCACGCTGGACATTACCCCCGCCGTCGTGCGGGAGGCTGTGGAAAACGACTGCCAGCTCATCGTCAGCCATCACCCGGTCATCTTCCACCCCATCAAAAGCCTGCACGCCGACGACGTACCCGCGCTGCTGATGAAAAATGGCATCTCTGCCATCTGTATGCACACGAATCTGGATGCCGCACCGGGCGGCGTCAACGATACCCTTTGTGATATCCTCGGCATTGCCGCCGAAGGGCGTGAAAGCTTTGCCGAGGGCTGCGGCCGCATCGGGACCACGATGCCAACCACTGTGGAAGCGCTGGCAAAGTTCTGCGCCGACACGCTGCACAGCGGCGTCAAGTATGTGAACGGCCAGAAGCCCGTTACCTGCCTGGCTGAGGTCAGCGGCGGGGGCGGCAGCTACTTACAGGAGGCCATCGACCTGGGTGCGGACTGCCTTGTCACCGGCGAGGCTGCGCACCATATCGCCCTGCTGGCAAAGGAAAAGGGCGTCGGCCTGGTCGTGGCGGGCCACTGGGGCACTGAGCATGCCGTCGCCGACGTGCTGGCCGCCCACATTGCCAAGCAGTTCCCCCAGCTGACCGTCGCCCACGCCGAGGCCGACAAAGACCCGTATTCTTACTTATTATAGTAGAAAAAAGAGAAGAAAGAAGAGAGAAGAAGGCGGGGCAAAAGCCCGGCATACAGCTTTTCTCTCGCGTCAGGATCTCTTCTCTTTTCGCTCTTCTCGCTTACCTTATAGTATCTCGGAGGATTCTCCCTATGTCACTAGATGCCGCAACGCTGGCGCTGGTCGCCGGTGAACTGAAAACGACCCTGCTCGACGCGAAGATCGACAAAATTTTTGAGCCGACCCGCGACGAGGTGCTGATGACGCTGCGCACCCGCACCGAGACCCACCGCTTGCTGCTGTCGGCCCGCAGCGGTTCGGCCCGCGTTTGCCTGACGAAGGAAAGCTTCGAAAATCCGCTCACGCCGCCGGGTTTCTGTATGCTGCTGCGCAAGCACCTGACCGGCGGGCGGCTCATCGAGCTGCGCCGTGAGCCGGGCGACCGCATCGTGTATTTTGACTTCCGCTGCACCAATGAGATGGGCGACCTGGTCACCAACACGCTGGCCGTGGAGTTGATGGGCCGTTACTCTAACCTCGTGCTCGTACAGGGTGGCCGTATCATCGACGCGCTGAAGCGTGTGGACTTTGACGACAGCGAGGTCCGCCAGCTGCTGCCCGGCCTGGCCTACACGCTGCCGCCCAAGCCCGCGCGGCCGGACTTCCTCGAGACAAGCGCTGCGTCTATTGTGGCGGCTGCCTGCGAGAAGGATCTGCCGGTGGCCCAGGCGTTGGGCAAAACGGTGGCGGGCGTTGGCCCGGTCGTCGTGCGGGAGGCTGTCTGCCGCGCCCTGGGCGAAACACCGGCGCTGGCCTGTGATTTGACCGCCGAGGAAAAAGCAAAGCTGGCGGCGGCCATCGATACACTGAAGGACGAGCACGCCCACGGCGGCACGCCGACGGCGGTGCGGCTGCCCCAGGCGGACGGTGCGCCCAAACCGGTGGAGTTCAGCTTCTTTGTCCCGCAACAGTACGGCAGCGAGGCGATTCTGACCCAGTACCCGAGTTACAGCGAAATGCTCGAGGATTACTACGCCACCAAGGACCGCGCCGAGCGCCTGCGCCAAAAGAGCCGCGAACTGTACAAGGCCGTCCATAATATGTACGATCGTTCCGTCCGCAAACAGGCAGCCCGCAAAGAGGAACTGAGCCAATCCGCTAAGGCCGACACGCTGCGGCTGTATGGTGAGCTTTTGCAGGCCAACCTCTGGGCCATCCACAAGGGCGACCGCCAGGTCACGGTGCAGAACTACTACACCGGCGAGGATGTGACCATCAAACTTGACCCGCGCCTGGGCGGCAACGAAAACGCGCAGAAATATTTCCGCGACTATAAAAAGAAGCAGACCGCCCACGCCATGCTGCAAAAGCTGCTGGTGGAGGGCGAGGCCGAGATCGAGTACCTGCGCACGGTCCTGTACGAGGTGGAGAGTGCCCCGGGCGAGATGGCACTGAATGAGATCCGGGCCGAACTCAAGAGCCAGGGCTACTTAAAATATTACAAGCAGCGCGACCGCAAGCAGAAGCCCGCGGATTTCCTGCGGTATACTTCCAGCGACGGGTTTGAAATTCTGGTGGGCCGGAACAATTTGCAGAACGACAAGCTGACCCTGCACACCGCCCGCGGCAAGGATCTGTGGTTCCATGTACAGAAAGCCCCCGGCAGCCACTGCGTTGTCATGAGCAGGGGAGAGGATATCCCCGACACGACCAGGCAGGAGGCCGCCGAGTTGGCGGTGCTCCATTCCAGCCAGAATGGCGGCGCGAAGGTGGCAGTGGATACCACCGAGGTCAAGAACATCTGGAAAGCCAATGGTGCCAAACCCGGCATGGTCCTGTACGAGGTCTACACCACCGTCTACGTGACCCCGCGGGAGGGGCTGGAAGAGCAGCTGAAACGGAAGTGAATATTCCATCAGCGCACGGTAGGGGCCGGGCATGCCCGGCCCTCGGCTTTCCCGTAAGCAGTCGTCTGCCATACAGCGGCGGGCCGCACATGTGCGGCCCCTACAGGGCGTCTTTCGATGAGGTGTGTTATGAAAAAATGTGCTGTAATTCTTGCATCTCTTGTTTTTCTTACCGCGTGCGCCTCCGCCCCGGCGGGCAGCATCACCACAACGCCTGACCCGACCGCAACGCCTGTCATAACCCCGGCACCTACCGAGGCTCCGACAGCCACTCCGTCCCCGACGATGGCGGTGTATGAGGAAGTCTCCTTCGATGACTGGCGGGGCGATGCGGGCTGCCGGATGCCGGACTACACATTCAGTGCGCCGCATAAACCGCTGCTGCAGCAGGGCAAAAAAGCTGCCTGGCCCACCGGGGGCGTGACGCTTCGTTACTCGGCAGATTCGCTGGAAGAAGTGGCGGAGATTTTCCACACGACGGTGGAAAACATAAAAGAGCTGAACCCGGACTGGCAGGATAACTATAGCCGCAACGGCGGACGCTACTGGAACCTGAAAGTGCAGGCTGAGCCCTACACAGTGCCTGAGAACAATGTTGTCACCGTCACAGTCAATGCGCCATGGGTGGAAGGCTACTACGACCGCACAGAAGTCAGCGATGTTCCTGCTTCGCTGGATAAGCAGGCCCTGGCTGCGCTGGCCTCGGCGTATTACTTCCAGTACCATTGGTTTGGGATGCATGCGGGCTTTATGCCCTTTGAGTCTGTGGAGGGCTTGCCGGGATGGCTTCGGGGCTATGCGGCGGACGGCGCGTTCTACACAAAGTTCTCGGAGTTCAGCAGCTTTCTGCACACAGTCTATTCCGATGCTTGGATCGATGATATGCTGAACATGGATCCCGCGCCTTTTGCGGAAGGGGAGAGTGACACAATCCTGACGATCGATGGTGACCGCGGCAGTAATATTGCTTACTGCGGGCATGTCTTTACCGAGCCGGAATTACAGCCTGACGGAAGCCTTACGTTTTATCAAGTCGTGCTGACTTGTGAGAGCGAGGACTTCGCGGGCTGGGCGGGGGAGGAGACGATTGTGCCCGATACCGCCACTGTAACGACGGTGCGCCTGGTGCCGACGGAGAATGGCTGGCGGGTGGACGCGCTGGAGCTGCCCAACTGAGTTGTAGGGGCCGGGCATGCCCGGCCCGCGGCCTTCCCGCAAATGACCGTTTACCTTACAGCTGCGGGCCGCACATGTGCGGCCCCTACAGAGCAATAACTTTTCACGCTGCAATTTGCCTGAAAAACAGGACTTCTTTCCCCTAAAACCATGCACTCTGTTGAAAACGCATACAACCTCTACGCTTTTCGGCATAACGTAAAAATTTCTCAAAAAAATTTTATAAAAATGCCAAAAAACACTTGCAACGCCGGGAAACGTGTGCTATAATACATCTTGGCTGCGGAAGGCTTGTGCAGATAAAACAAGCTGCGCAAGCCGCGATATGCGTTGATGCGGGAGGTTGCCGCCACATGGCCAATAGGCCGGCGGGTTTTTCCGCGGAGTATGTCCGATCTTAGAACCGGGCGAAAGAATTACGGAAACAAAGGGATATGTACGTGCCTGCATTCTGCGGGGCGGACCAATGTTCACCTTACTTTGTAATGATTCTTTCCGGGAGAACTGTGCAAACACGGTTCACCGGATTTTGTCATGCGAAAAGGTTGAACACCCGGAAACGTGTGTGATTTATCGGCTCGCCTAAGGCGCAAAAATTTATAGGAGGCGAATGCAATGGCAGTCAAAGAAAAAATCAGAATCCGTCTGAAGAGCTACGATGCATCCCTGATCGATGCTGCGGCACAGAAGATCGTGGAGACCGCTAAGCGCACTGGCGCTCGCGTTTCCGGCCCGATCCCCCTGCCCACCGACAAGGAGGTCGTCACGATCCTGCGCGCTGTCCACAAGTACAAGGACAGCCGTGAGCAGTTCGAGACCCGTACGCACAAGCGTCTGATCGACATTCTGAAGCCGTCCAACAAGACGGTTGAGGCTCTCATGAGCCTGCAGCTCCCCGCCGGCGTTGACATCGAGATCAAGCTGTAATCGAGTTTCTACATTATAAAGGCCGATACGCGCGGCCGTGATCCGTGAACGGTCGGCGTGTAATGGAAAACACGGTAAAGCACCATCTCGCTGCAATGCAAACAGCGGAGAGGTCATGTTGATGGGAAACCACCAACCAATAACCTTTACAGGAGGACAAACACAATGCAAAAAGGTATCATCGGCAAGAAGCTGGGCATGACCCAGCTGTTCGACGCCAACGGCAAGGTCGTCCCGGTCACCATCATTGAGGCCGGCCCCTGCACTGTCGTGCAGAAGAAGACCGTTGAGTCTGACGGCTACCAGGCTGTTCAGATGGGCTACGGCGAAGTGAGCGCCAAGAAGGTCAACAAGGCCGCCAAGGGTCACTTCGACAAGGCTGACGTCGCTCCCAAGCGCACCCTGCGCGAGTTCCGCTTTGATGACATCGCTGCCGTCAATGTCGGCGACATCCTCAAGGCTGATGTCTTCGCAGAGGGCGACAAGGTTGACGTTGTCGGCACCAGCAAGGGCAAGGGCTATCAGGGCGTTATCAAGCGCTTTGGCCAGCACCGCCTGCGTGAGAGCCACGGCACCGGCCCTGTTGCACGTCATGCCGGTTCTAACGGTTCCACTTCCAGCCCGTCCCGCGTGTTCAAGGGCAAGCGTCTGCCCGGCCACATGGGTGCGGTCCGCGTGACCGTTCAGAACCTGAGCATCGTTAAAGTCGATGCTGAGAACAATCTGATCGCGATCAAGGGTGCGATCCCCGGCCCGAAGGGCTCGGTCGTGACCATCCACGACAGCGTGAAAGCGTAAAGGAGGAAAACACAATGGCACAGTTTGATGTCGTCGATATGAACGGCAAGAAGGTTTCCACCGTTGAGCTTTCCGACGCCGTGTTCGGGATCACCCCGAACGAGAAGGCTGTCCACGAGGCAGTCGTCAACTTCCTGGCCAACCAGCGCCAGGGCACCCAGAACACCAAGATCCGCAAGGAAGTCCGCGGCGGCGGCAAGAAGCCTTGGCGCCAGAAGGGTACCGGCCACGCTCGTCAGGGCTCTATCCGCGCTCCGCAGTGGACCCACGGTGGTGTTGCTCTCGGCCCCAAGCCCCGCAGCTACTACTACACCATCAACAAGAAGGTCAAGCGCCTGGCTCTGCTCAGCGCCCTGTCTGACAAGGCTGCCAACGGCAACCTGATCGTCGTCGACAAGATCGCCGCTGACGAGTACAAGACCAAGACCGTCGTTGCTTTCCTGGCCGCTGTCGGCGCAGGCAAGAAGAACCTGATCGTCAATGACACTCTGGACGCTAAGTTCGTCAAGAGCGCCGCCAACATCCCCGGTGTCCAGACTGCCTCTACCGGCATCAACACCTACGATGTTGTCAACGCTGACAAGCTGATCCTGAGCGTTGACGCTGCCAAGAAACTTGAGGAGGTATATGCGTGATGAAATTCGCACAGGACATCGTTCTCGCCCCCGTCATCACCGAGAACTCCATGGCTGGCATCGCTGACAAGAAGTACACCTTCAAGGTCGCTACCGACGCCACCAAGATCGACATTGCCAACGCTGTTGAAGAGCTGTTCGGCGTGAAGGTCGCCAAGGTCAACACCATCTCCGTCCGCGGTCGCTATCGCCGCCAGGGTATGCACGCCGGCTACACTGCCAAGAGCAAGAAGGCCATCGTAACCCTGACTGCTGACTCCAAGGAGATCGAGTTCTTCAACTCCATGGTTTGATGACCTGATGGCCGCAAGGCCGTCACTCAGGACCCCGCCGAGGGGCCCGGTTATGGGGATATGACCCCGAGAATAATTCATAAGATAACAACAAGGAGATCAACATGGCTATCAAGAAGTACAAGCCGACTACCCCCGGTCGCCGTGGCATGACTGTTACTGATTACAGCGTCCTGTCCAAGGTTGATCCGGAGCGCAGCCTGCTCGAGTCCAAGAAGAAGCACGCCGGCCGCAACAACACCGGCAAGATCACCGTCCGCCATCACGGCGGCGGCAACCGCGTCAAGTACCGTGTCATCGACTTCAAGCGCAACAAGTTTGATGTCCCCGCCACCGTCAAGACGCTGGAGTACGATCCGAACCGCTCCGCTTTCATCGCCCTCGTCGAGTACGAGGACGGCGTCAAGAGCTACATCCTGGCTCCTGACGGCCTGAAGGTCGGTGACGTTATCATGGCTGGTCCCAACGCGGACATCAAGCCCGGCAACGCCCTGCCCTTCGAGAACATCCCCGTTGGTACCATGATCCACAACATCGAGCTCTACCCCGGCAAGGGCGGCCAGCTGGTCCGTTCCGCTGGCGTTATGGCTCAGCTGATGGCTAAGGAGAATGGTTACGCTCTGGTCCGTCTGCCCTCCGGTGAGATGCGCAACGTTCGTCTGAACTGCATCGCCACCGTCGGCGTTGTTTCCAACCTCGACCACGAGAACGTCAACCTGGGCAAGGCCGGCCGCAAGCGCCACATGGGCGTCCGCCCCGGCAGCCGTGGTTCCGTCATGAACCCCTGCGACCATCCTCACGGTGGTGGCGAGGGCCGCGCACCCGTCGGTCATTCCAGCCCGCGTACTCCGTGGGGCAAGCCCGCTCTGGGCCTGAAGACCCGCAAACACAAGGCCCGCAGCGACAAGTTCATTGTCAAGCGCGCCAACGGCTAAGGGAGGTTTTTGAACAATGTCTAGAAGCACTAAGAAGGGCCCTTACGTTCTGCCTTCCCTGTACAAAAAGGTCGAGGCTATGAACGAGGCTGGTAAGAAGAGCGTCGTGAAGACCTGGAGCCGTTCCTCCACCATCTTCCCCGAGTTCGTCGGTCACACCTTCGCCGTTCATGACGGCCGTAAGCATGTGCCTGTCTACGTTACCGAGGACATGGTTGGCCACAAGCTGGGCGAGTTTGCACCTACCCGCAAGTTCACCGGCCACGTCGGCGCTAAGACCGCTGGCAAATAAGAGAGGAGGAACATCGAATGGAAGCACGGGCAATTCTCCGTTACGCCCGCATTAGTCCCCGCAAGGTTTCGATCGTGATGGACCTCATCCGTAACAAACCCCTGGACGAAGCGCTGGCTATCCTGCAGTACACCCCGAAGGCCGCCTGCGAGCCCCTTCTCAAGCTGGTGAACTCTGCTGCCGCAAATGCGGAAAACAACTTCAACATGGATCGCAACAATCTCTACGTCGCAGAATGCTACGTCTGCCCCGGCCCCACGCTCAAGCGCATCATGCCTCGCGCACAGGGCCGTGCATACCGCATCCTGAAGCGCACCAGCCACATGACTGTTGTGCTGAAAGAGAAAGAGTAAGGAGGTAAACAAATGGGCCAGAAAGTCAATCCCCACGGCATGCGCGTGGGTGTTATCAAAGATTGGGACAGCCGTTGGTTCACCTCTAAGCAGGCATTCGGCGACACCCTGGTCGAGGATCACAAGATCCGCACGACCCTGAAGAAGCAGCTGTACGCTGCCGGCGTTCCCAAGATCGAGATCGAGCGTACCGTCGATTCCCAGACCGGTGCCCCCCGCGTGAAGGTCAATGTCTTCTGCGCAAAGCCGGGCATCGTTATCGGTAAGGGCGGTGCTGAGAGCGCCAAGATCGAGAAGCAGCTCGCTGCCCTGACCGGCAAGGCTGTCAACCTCAACATCATCGAGGTCAAAGGCACCACCACCAATGCTCAGCTGGTTGCTGAGGACGTCGCTTCCCAGCTGGAGCGCCGCATCGCTTTCCGCCGCGCCATGAAGCAGGCCATCCGCAATGCCATGCAGCCCCGTGACCGCAGCGCCACGCCTGCCAAGGGTATCAAGGTCACCTGCTCCGGCCGTCTGGCTGGCGCTGACATCGCCCGCGTTGAGAGCTACCATGAGGGTACCATCCCCCTGCAGACTCTGCGCGCTGACATCGACTACGGCTTCGCTGAGGCCAACACCACCTACGGTAAGGTCGGCGTCAAGGTTTGGATCTACAAGGGCGAGATCCTGAAGGGCGCCAAAGCCCCCGCCAAGAAGGAAGGAGGCAAACAGTAATGTTACTGCCGAAGCGTGTTAAGTACCGCCGCGTCCAGCGCGGCCGCATGACCGGTAAGGCCATGCGCGGCAACAAGGTCAACCAGGGCGATTACGGCCTGGTCGCTCTCGAGCCGGCTTGGATCACCTCCAACCAGATCGAGGCAGCTCGTGTTGCCATGACCCGTTATATCAAGCGTGGCGGCAAGGTCTGGATCAAGATCTTCCCCGACAAGCCCGTTACCGAGAAGCCGGCCGGCACCCGAATGGGTTCCGGTAAAGGCAGCCCGGAGTACTGGGTAGCCGTCGTTAAGCCGGGCCGCGTGCTCTTCGAGCTGGCTGATGTCAACGAGGAGACCGCTCGCGAGGCTCTGCGTCTGGCCAGCCACAAGCTGCCGATTCGCTGCAAATTCGTCAAGCGCGAAGAGCTTGACACTGTAAAGGAGGGTGACGCTGAATGAAAGCCACTGAACTGCGCGAAATGACCGATGTCGAGCTGAACAAGCAGCTCAAGGACCTGAAGGCCGAACTCTTCAACCTGCGCTTTCAGCACGCCATCAACCAGTTGGACAACCCCATTCGCATCGAGGCCGTTAAGAAGGACATCGCCCGCGTGATGACCGTCCTGGCTGAGAAGAATGCTAAGAACGCGTAAGAGGGAGGGTAAAGCATGGAACGTAATCTGAGAAAGACCCGTGTGGGCGTCGTTGTCTCCGACAAGATGGACAAGACCATCGTTGTCGCTGTTAAGGACAGCGTCCAGCACCCTCTGTACAAGAAGATCTTGAAGCGCACCAAGAAGTTCAAGGCCCATGACGAGAACAACGAAGCCGGCATCGGCGACCGCGTTGAGATCATGGAGACCCGCAAGATCTCCAAGGACGTCAACTGGCGTCTGGTCAAGATCATCGAGAAGGCAAAATAATCAGCCTGGTACTTTGAAAGGAGGACCTGAAAGATGGTTCAGATGCAAACTTATCTCAAAGTGGCCGACAATACCGGTGCTAAGGAGTTAATGTGCTTCCGTGTACTGGGCGGTACCCGCAAGAGATACGCAAACATCGGTGACATCGTGGTTTGCAGCGTCAAGAAGGCTGCTCCCGGTGGTACTGTAAAGAAGGGCGACGTGGTCAAGGCCGTCATCGTCCGTAGCAAGCACGGCCTGCGCCGTGACGACGGTTCCTACATCCGTTTTGATGAGAACGCCGCCGTTATCGTCATGGCCGACAAGAGCCCCAAGGGCACTCGTATCTTTGGACCTGTCGCTCGCGAACTGCGCGACGCTGGCTTCACCAAGATCCTGAGCCTGGCTCCGGAATCGCTGTAAGGAGGTTTTAATTAAATGAACAATCTTCATGTTAAAACCGGCGACAACGTTATGGTCATCTCCGGCAAGGACAAGGGCCAGACCGGCAAAGTCCTGCAGACCTCCCCGAAAGAGGGCAAGGTCATCGTCGAGGGCCTGAACATGGTCACGAAGCACGTCAAGCCTCGCCGTCAGGGTGAGCAGGGCGGCATCGTCAAGGCCGAGGGCGCTATCTACGCCTGCAAGGTCATGCCCGTTTGCCCCAAGTGTGGCAAGGCCACCCGCGTGGGCCATTCTGTCAAGGACGGCAAGACCGTCCGCGTTTGCCGCAAGTGCGGCGCTGAACTGTAAGGGAGGAGTACACAATGGCACGTTTGAAAGAACAGTATGTCAACGAGATCGCTCCGGCCCTGAACAAGAAGTTCGGCTACAAGAGCGTTATGCAGATCCCCAAGCTGGATAAGGTCATCATCAACGTTGCAGCTGGTGAGGCTAAGGAGAACGCCAAGGTCATCGACGCCATCGTCGCCGACCTGGGCCAGATCACCGGCCAGAAGGCTATCGTCTGCAAGGCCCGCAAGAGCGTTGCAAACTTTAAGCTGCGCGAGGGTATGCCCATCGGCGCTAAGGTCACCCTGCGTGGTGAGCGTATGTACGAGTTCGTCGACCGCCTCTTCAATGTGGCGCTGCCCCGTGTCCGCGACTTCCGCGGCATCAACGGCAACAGCTTCGACGGCCGCGGCAACTACGCTTTCGGCCTGAAAGAGCAGATCATCTTCCCTGAGATCGACTTCGACAAGGTCGACGCGATCCGCGGCATGGACATCTGCTTTGTCACCACCGCAAAGACCGACGAGGAAGCCAAGGAGCTGCTGAAGGCTCTGGGCGCTCCGTTCGCAAACTAAGGGAGGGAACTGTAAATGGCTAAACTTTCTATGAAGCTCAAGCAGCAGCAGCCCGCCAAGTTCTCGACCCGCGCTTACAACCGCTGCAAGATCTGCGGTCGTCCCCACGCTTACCTGCGCAAGTACGGTGTCTGCCGTATCTGCTTCCGTGAGCTGGCATACAAGGGCGAGATCCCCGGCGTCAAGAAGGCTTCCTGGTAAGCCCTTGATTGCTTCTGTCTGAACGAATAACAACACTCTTAAACACAACCTAAGGAGGTTAGTGGCATGCAAATCACCGATCCTATCGCGGACCTGCTGACCCGCATCCGCAATGCTAGCACTGCCAAACACCCTTCCGTGGACATCCCCGCATCTAACCTGAAGAAGGCAATCTGCCAGATCCTGGTTGACGAGGGCTACATCAAGGGTATGAAAGTGACCGAGGACAACAAGCAGGGGACCATCACCCTGACCCTGAAGTACCAGGAGAATGGTACTCCGGTCATCGCCGGCCTGAAGCGCGTTTCTAAGCCTGGCCTGCGTATTTACACCAACTGCGAGGATATGCCCAAGGTCATGAAGGGCCTGGGCACCGCAATCATCTCCACCTCTAAAGGCGTCATGACCGACAAGGCAGCCCGCGCTGCTCATGTCGGCGGTGAAGTTCTCGCCTTTGTGTGGTAAGAAAGGGGTATAGACAATGTCGAGAATTGGAAGAAAACCCATCGTCATTCCCGCCGGTGTGGAAGTGAAGGTCGATGCGGCCGAGCACGCTATCACCGTTAAGGGCCCCAAGGGTACCCTGCATTCCAAATTTCATCCTCTGATGAATGTTGCTGTCGAGGGCAATGAGATTTTGGTTACCCGCCCCAATGACGAGAAGGAGGCACGCAGCCTCCATGGCCTGACCCGCACCCTGATCCATAACATGGTCGTCGGTGTTACCGAAGGCTTCCGCAAGGATCTGGAAATTCAGGGCGTCGGTTATCGTGCCGCCAAGCAGGGCAGCAAGCTGACCCTGACCCTGGGCTTCTCTCATCCCGTTGAGTTCGAGGACACCGATACCATCAAGATCGAGCTGAAAGATGCGCTGCACTTCAGCATCACCGGTATCGACAAGCAGGAAGTCGGCCAGTTCGCTGCCGAGGTCCGCGGTGTCCGCCCGCCCGAGCCGTACAAAGGCAAGGGTATCCGCTATGTTGGCGAGTATGTCATCCGTAAGGAAGGCAAAGCCGGCAAGGGTAAATAATAGGAGAGGAGAAACATTATGGTCAACAAGGCTGATAAGAACGTTGCTCGTCTGCGCCGCCACCGTCGTGTCCGCGGCAAGATCAGCGGCACTGCTGCTCGTCCCCGTCTGGATGTTTTCCGCTCTGCCAAGCACATCTACGCTCAGGTCATCGATGATGAGCAGGGCGTGACCCTGGCCAGCGCGTCCAGCATGGACAAAGATTTCAATGCTTACGGCGGCAATATTGACGCTGCTAAGAAGGTTGGCGAGGCCATCGCCAAGAAGTGCCTGGAGAAGGGCATTACTGAGGTCGTCTACGATCGTGGCGGCTTCGTTTACCACGGCCGTGTGCAGGCTCTCGCTGAGGGTGCCCGCGAGGCCGGTCTGAAGCTGTAAGGAGGGAGAAGATACAATGGCCATGCAGAGAAGACAAGAAGATGACGGCATGATCACTAAGGTCGTCTCCATCAACCGCGTTTCCAAGACTGTCAAGGGCGGCCGCGTTATGAAGTTCGCTGCTCTGATCGTCGTGGGCGACGGCAAGGGCAACATCGGCTACGGTGTCGGCAAGTCCGGCGAAGTTCCCGAGGCTATCCGCAAGGGTGAGGGCGCTGCCAAGAAGAACATGCGCAAGGTCTGCCTGAAGGGCACCACCATTCCTCACGAGATCGTCGGCGAGTTCGGCGCAGGCCGCGTCCTGATGCGTCCCGCTGCCCCCGGTACCGGCGTTCTGGCCGGCGGTCCTGTCCGTGCCGTGCTCGAGTGCGCCGGCATCAAGGACATCCGCGCCAAGAGCCTGCGTTCCAACAACCCCATCAACGTCACTGCTGCTACCTTCGCAGGCCTGTGCGGCCTGACCGACGCCGAGAGCGTCGCTGCTAAGCGCGGCAAGACCGTTGCCGAGATCCTGGGCTAAGGAGGGTACTACAATGGAGAAAGTTACCATTCGTCTCGCCAAGAGCCTGATCGGCCGCGGCAAAGAGCAGATCGCCGTTGCGCACTCCCTGGGCCTGAACCGCCCCGGTGAGGTTACCGAGCAGCCCGACAACGCGGCTACCCAGGGCAAGATCGCCAAGATCGCCCACCTGGTCGTCGTGACCAAGGGCTAATGCAAGGAGGTGCAAGCATGAAACTTCACGAACTGAAAGCTTCCGCTGGTGCCCGCAAGGCCGTGACCCGCAAGGGCCGCGGTGCTGGTTCCGGCAACGGCAAAACCGCTGGCTTCGGCCACAAGGGCCAGAAGGCCCGCAGCGGCGTCAAGAAGGCTGGCTTCGAAGGCGGCCAGATGCCTCTGCAGCGTCGTCTGCCGAAGCGCGGTTTCAACAACATTTTCGCAACCAAGTATGTTACCATCAAGGTGTCTGACCTCGAGAAGTTCGAGGCCGGTTCTACCGTTGATACCGAGGCCCTGCTGAAGGCCGGCATCATCTCCAAGACGCTGGACGGCGTCAAGGTGCTGGGCAACGGCGAGCTGACCAAGGCTGTCAATGTCAAGGTCGCTGCTTATACAGCCTCCGCCAAGGAAAAAATCGAGAAAGCGGGCGGGAAGGCTGAGGTGATGTAAGGTGCTGGAAACCTTCCGTAACGCATGGAAGATTGAAGATCTGCGCAAGCGTCTTCTGTTCACCCTTCTGATCCTCGTCCTGTTCCGTCTTGGCTGTGCGATTCCTGTGCCGTACATCAGCGCAGGCGCACTGACCTCGATGTTTGCCGGCGGCACCGGCGATATGCTGGAGTATCTGAATATGATGAGCGGCGGCGCTCTGAGCGAATGCACGTTATTCGCCCTGGGTGTGCAGCCCGCCATCAACGCCTCCATCATTATGCAGCTGCTGGCGGTAGCCATTCCGTATCTGGAAAACCTCACCAAGGAAGGCGAGGAAGGTCAGCGCAAGATGCGCCGCATCACCAACTATGTTGGCGCGGGCATTGGTCTGATGCTGTCCATCGGCTACTACTTCATCATCCGCAATATGGGCGCTCTGTCTTACACCGAGGGCTTTGCGGGCATCTTCAGCGCGGTTGTCATCGTGTTGGCCTTCACGGCAGGCTCTCAGCTCTGCGCCTGGATGGGCAACCAGATCGACAGCAAGGGTATCGGCAACGGTATCTCGCTGATGATTTTCGCAGGCATCGTGGCCCGCTGGTCCAGCATTTACACTGCTACGACCAACATTTTGGCCCGCGCCCAGAACGGTGAGCCGTTCTTCTACATCATGCTGCCTCTGCTGGTTGTCCTGGCCCTGGTCGCTGTGGTCTTCGTCGTCATCCTGACGAACGCAGAGCGCCGCATCCCGGTCCAGTACGCCAAGCGCGTTATGGGCCGCAAGATGTATGGTGGTCAGTCCAGCTACATCCCCATCAAAGTGAACATGACCGGCGTTATGCCCATCATCTTTGCTTCGACGCTGTGCAGCCTGCCCGGTCTGATCTTCCGGTTCATCAATCTGGATGCAGCTTCGCATCCGGCGCTGTACGCTTTCTTCAGCGTGTTTAACTACAACAGCGTTCTTTACCTCATCGTTTACGTGCTGCTGATCGTCGCGTTCAACTACTTCTACGTTGCGATCCAGTACAACCCCGTGGACATTGCCAACCAGCTTCGCAAAAACAACGGTACCATTCCCGGCATCCGTCCGGGCAAGCCCACCAGCGATTTCATCACGAAGACCCTGTCCAAGATCACTCTGATCGGCGCGATCTTCCTGGCCATCGTTGCTGGCTTCCCCATCATCCTCGGCAACATCACCGGCACTTCCATCCAGCTGGGTGGTACTACGCTGCTGATCGTCGTGGGTGTGGCGCTTGAGACCGGCCGTTCTCTGGAAGGCTATATGACCGCCCGTTACCACAAAGGGTTCTTGGAATAAGAGAAAGGGAATGTGCGATGAAACTGATCCTTTTGGGCGCCCCCGGCGCCGGCAAGGGTACCCAGGCAGAGATCCTCTGCGATAAGCTGGGCATCCCGACCATTTCCACCGGCAACATTCTGCGCGCCGCCGTCAAGGAAGGCACGCCGATGGGCAAAAAGGCAAAAAGTTTTATGGATGCCGGTGCTCTGGTGCCTGACGATGTTATCGTCGGCATCGTGAAAGAGCGCCTGGCAGAGCCTGACTGCGAGAAGGGCTTTATCCTCGACGGTATGCCGCGCACCATCGCTCAGGGCGAGGCCCTGGAGCAGATGGGCGTGGACATCGATAAGGTCGTGAACCTGATCGTGCCCGACGAGGCCATCACCCGCCGTATGTCCGGCCGCCGCGTCTGCGCAAAGTGCGGCGCCAGCTACCACATCGTAAACAAACCCAGCGCCAAAGAGGGCGTTTGTGACCGCTGCGGCGGTGAGCTGGCCATCCGCAAGGATGACGAGCCCGCCACCGTACTGGATCGCTTGAAGGCTTACCATGAGCAGACTGAACCGCTGGTCGAGTTCTATCGCCAGCGCGGCAAGCTCGTGGAGGTGCCCGACCAGGGCTCCATTGAGGCCACTACGGCGTTCCTTCTCAAGCTTTTGGAGGCTTAATCATCCATGATCCAAATCAAAAATGCTGCCGAGCTGCAAAAAATGCGCAAGGCTTGCGCTATCAGCGCAGCTGCCTTGAAAGCAGGTGGCGAAGCGATCGAACCCGGTATCACTACCGCTGAGATCGACAAAATCATCTACGACTTTATCGTGCGCCACGGTGCAAGACCCAACTTCCTGCACCTGTATGGCTTTCCGGCCACGGCGTGCATCAGCGTGAATGACACCGTCATTCACGGTATCCCCTCAAAACAGCAGCAGATCCGCCCCGGTGACATCGTTTCGATCGATACCGGCTGCAAGATCGACGGCTTCAACGGCGATAATGCCTGCACCTACGGGTGCGGCAAGCTCGACCTGGAAGCCCAGCGGCTGTTGGATGTTACCAAAGAGAGCCTGCATCGCGGCATTGAGATGGCGCGCGGCGGCAACCGGGTAGGGGATATCGGCCACGCAGTACAGACCTATGTCGAGGAGAACGGCTTCTCGGTCGTCCGCACCTTTGTCGGCCATGGCGTCGGCAAGGAGCTGCACGAGGATCCCGAAGTCCCGAACTTCGGCAACGCCGGGCGCGGTCCGCGCTTGGTGCCGGGTATGTGCATTGCCATTGAGCCGATGGTCTGCCAGTACAAGTACGCGGTAAAGACGCTGAAGGACGGCTGGACGGTCAAGACGTGTGACGGCGGCCTGGCGGCTCATTTTGAGCACACCATGGCTATCACCACGGCCGGTGCCGAGGTCCTGACCCACGGCTGGGAGGAACCCGGATGGACTTTGTAAAAGGCCAATTGGTCCGCTCAAAGGCCGGGCGGGATAAGACCCGCACGCTGGCTGTTCTGGCTGTGGATGGATCGATGCTTCTGGTTGCGGATGGGGACCTGCGCAAGCTGGATAGCAGGTCAGCGCGCCGCCGGGGATGGGCGGCATCGCCAGCGACAAAAGCCCGGTCACAACGATCATCGTGAGGAGCCACGCGGGCGTGATGGCCGTGCCGAAATTTTCCGCCATGCACAGGCAGGTCGCCACAAAAGCGACCGCAACGCTGGGCATATAGAGGACCTGTTCCAGGGGCACGGCGAAATGCGCGAGCATCGGCGGGATACCCAGCTTCTTCTCGCAGGTCTCTAAATTGGTGGCGAACGCCGCGGAGGACGACGCCGTGGTGAGACCGATGAGGAAGGTCGGCAGCAGCTTTTGCACAAGCAGCCGGAAACTCACCCGGCGCCGCGCGGCAAGGATGCCGATGAATACGAGACACATCGGCGGGCAAAGCGCATAGGTGATGACGATGGCCTTGAGGATGCCCGAGAGCTCGGAGCCGAAGTCGGAGCCCAGCAGAGCGAACAGACTGAAAAATACGAAAAGCGGGATCAGGTCGCCGATGGCCTCCATGAGGAACTGGACCACCTCGTTCGTTTGCTCAATGAACGTGCGGACGGCGGCGGCACGGTCGCCCAGGATCAGCAGGGCGATGCCGACGGCGGCGCCCAAAAAGATGATCTGCAGCGTGTTACCGTTCAGGAACGGAGAGATGATGTCCGAGGGAACGATATCCAAAATGATCTGATAGATGGTCGAGAATCCGCTCAACGCCGCGCCGCCCGAGGACAGCTCCAGCGGGAAAAGCCATAAAAGGCAGACGGTCGCTCCCGCGCTGACGAGGAAGCTCAGCGCCGCAATGCGGCCGATCACTTTCTTCCCGATCCTTCCCATCATGGTCATATCGCCGATGTTGAAAATGCCCCAGCAGATCGCCAGGAAGATCATCGGCGAGGAGATGGTGCGCAGCAGGTTTAGGATCAGCGTAAAGAGCGGGTCGGTCACGGCCCGGACGCCCGCCTGCGCACCCGCGGGAAGCAGACGCTGCAGCAGCCCGAGGACGACCGCCGACACGATGGCGAGCAGGAGCTTCTGCATCTGCCCCAGCTTCCGCCTTCTGGGCGGCTCGACGGTCAGACAGTTTTCACCGTTTTGATAGCTCTGCGTCAGCGTAAGGCCCGCCTGCGCCAGCAGGCGGCTGGAGAGCAAGCAGTTTTTCAGCACGTCGTCGGCCTGAAGCTCCTTCCCCTCGACGCGGATCTCGATCCGCTGCCTGCCCAGACGCTTTTTCGCGCAGAAGGTGACCGGCGCGCCGGGGAGGGCGGAGGACCAGCCCTCCAGGATCTCCTCCAGTGAGAGGCGAAGCCGCAGGATATCCTTTCGGTCCGCCTCCGCCTCCGTCAGAGAATCCGCGAACTCCTGCGAAAGAAGATCCACGGTCTCCGGCGACAGCCGATAGCCTTTCTTTTTCGATGTCAGCATACTCATTTCCTCCCGCTCATCCGTTCTTTTTCCGCTGCGCTCCCGAACGAACGCTCACTCGATGCGAAGAATGTCGGAAAAGCCCGTGACCTCAAAAACCTCCATCACGGCCTCATTCACGTTCCGGAGCAGTATCGCGCCCTGTCGGTTCATGAGCTTCTGCATCGCAAGCAGCACGCGAAGGCCCGCGGAGGAGATATATTCCAGCTTCGCCAGATCAAACACAAGACGCGAGACGCCATCGACGCTGCCGCGGAGCTCCTCCAGCTTCGGCGCAGTCGTTGTGTCCAACCTTCCCTCCAAAGCGACCGTCAGAGCCGCTCCGCTTAATGTCTTTTGAATGTTCATCGTGCCCCTCCGCATAAAGATCTTCCGTTGCCGCCGACCGCGGCAGACCCGGCCGGTCGGAGACTATGGCTTGTCCTCCTGCCGCTCCGCCTTCCGCTCGAGCAGCATTTGATCCGTTTTCTGCCGCAGAAGCAGCAGCATATCCAGCTGCTCGGCGTTGAGGTCCAGTCCCCGCTCCCGGAACAGCGACAGGAGCTTTTCACGGTACTCGCCCTCCCGCAGCGTCGGATACTGCTTTGCCAGCTCGTTGAGCTTTCGCCGCAGCTCCTCGTTGGTGTCCGCTTCCCAGTTGAATTTGGCGGTCTCCGCAAAGGAGAGCGTTTTCTTCTTCCAAGGCCAGTTCATAGAAATTGTCCTTTCCGCGCCCCTGCGCTGTCGCCGGCGGACGGCATTCTTCCTTTTACAAAAAAAGAATACCATATGCTTTGCCCCGCCGGAGCAGAAATGCCGAAATTGGTCGTTCTGCCTCCCAAATTGGTCACGGGCAAAAAAGAAAACCGCCCCCGGGCGGTTTTCCGGATTCCGTATCTATGGATTGAGAATGACGCAGGCGGTGCAGACGCCGGCTTCAACTTTGTAGTGTACCTCACCCTGATAGCGCTCGGCGGCGGAAACGATGCTGTCGATCCCGACGCTCCGCTCTGCGGGCAGACCGTTTTCCAGCTTCAAGTTGACGCAGGGGTTGCTCACCGCGAGGACCGTCTTTTTTCCGACGTTTCGGATGTGGACGCGGATGGGACCGGCGCTGTGCGCCGCGGTGCAGGCATGAAGGGCATTTTCCAGAAGGTTCGCGAGAATGGCGACAAAGTCCACGTCGGCCACATCGGACTGCGCGGGCGTATCCGCCTGCGCGGTGAACGCCACGCCCGCCGCCTTCGCCTTTTCGGCGTAGGAGCGCAGCAGCTCGTTGACCATGGGGTGCGGGCACCATGAGGGAAAGCTCTCGACGGCCTCCTGCTCCTGCTCAAGATAGCGCAGGATGCCGTCGGTGTCACCCGCGCGCGCCATGGCGGCGATGCAGGCGTCGTGATGCCGCTTGTCGTGGTGGATGCGGCGGCTCTCCCGCTCTGCCCGGCTGACAGTCTCCATGTAGCTCGCCAGGTACTCCAGCTTCTGTTTGACGAGCGCTTCTCTGGCGTCTCTGCGCATATAAAAAATGTTGCCGATGCTCAAAACGCTGACCGAGGCGTAGGTGCATACCGCAGCGCAGAAAGCGAACAGGGTATCCGGCTCCACTCCGTCGGCCAACCGTATCCTTGACATGAGGGCTATGAACAGAAAAAAATAGATCGCGGAAACGGCGCTCAGGAGTTTCCAGCTCTGCTTCCGAAAGCCGCTGACCTCGCGGAGCAGCGGCCTGCCGTATCTCCGATAGGCCAGCAGGATCGGCAGCGCCGTGACAATATGGAGCGCGGTGCGCACAAGGTATTTGACCGCCATCGGGCGGTCGGGCAAAAGAAAATAGCACAGGTAAAGGCCGCCGGACCAGGAGATGCAGCACACGCAGAAAAACGTGATGAGCAGATAGACCTTTTTCCAGAAGCCGTCCGCGGACACCGCAATGAAAACGGCGGAATAGCTGAGAAAGCCGACCGTCAGCGACACCGGCAGCCGCAGCGGCGCCGGCAGCAGGCCGAAGCACAGATAGAGATCCAGCAGCAGGATAAGTCCCTCCGCGCCCCACAGCAGCGCTGTCCTTTGCACGGACCAGCGTCGCTCCTGCATCAGCAGCCCGGCCGCCAGCAGCGCCGCGAAGATCGCCAGTCCCACATAGAGGATCGTTCCGATGTAGCGGGGGTCTGTCATCCGTTTCTGGCCTCCTCTAAGTAGAAATCAAAGTATGCCTGCTTAATTTGGGCGCGCAGCCGCCGCGGAACGGGAATGCGCTCGCCGCCGTCCATGACAAGGTCCGTGCCGGAAAAGCAGCGGACGTGTGCAAGGTTCACAACGTAGGAGGCTCCGCACGGGATCATGCCGCGCCGTCCCGCCAGACAGTCCTGCAGCTGGGCGGCGGTCAGCCGCGCCGTCAGCTTCCGGCCGGAGGCCAGAGAGAAGATGCGCCGCTTGCCGTCGGTCTCGATGTACAGCACGTCCTCCAGCGCGATGCGGTGCAGCTCGCCCTCGCAGGGGAGCAGGAGCCATGTCCGCTCCTGCCGTAGGGCGATCACACGGTCCAGCGAGGCGCTGAGCTTTTCCTGCGTGTACGGCTTTTGAATGTAGTCCGCGGCGTGGAGCGCGAAGGCGTCCACCGCGTAATCCGAGCTGGTCGTCAGGAAAAGGATGTCCGTATTTTCGCTGCACCGGAGGATGTCCCGCGCCAGCTCTGTCCCCAGCATTCCGGGCATACAAATGTCCAGCAGGGCGATATCCGGACAGCCGGCCTTCTCGAAGGCGTCCAGCATCGCGAAGGCGGAGGAATAGACGGACGTCTCGATGCCGTGCTCACGGTGCGCGTCCGCGTAGACGCGCAGGTCCTCCGCGATCCGCTCGCGGTCCCCGGTGTCGTCGTCGCAAATGGCTATTTTCAGCATCGTCCCGCCTCCTTTGCCGTGCTTTTCTGTATTATATACCGCCGCTTGCCGCTTCGCAAGCGGTCGGCTCCGCCGGATCCAACCGTTTTGCGGCCTTCCGCGCGGCGCCCTGTGTGAGGTCCATTGTATCAGCCGGAAGAAAAATGCGCAAGCGAAACGCCTGCGCATTGTTGGCATTGTCGGTCATCCGTGGGTCGAGCCGCAGAAGGTCCTTGCGGAAATTAAAATCGAATAGGGCTCAACGATAAAGCCGGAGTGATCGGGAGCGACGGAAAGGCCGCGGCATAAGCTATACCGTCGCCCGCGTACCGGCACGCGGACAGGCGCCCGGCGCGAGAGAATCACCGCGCCGTCCACTGGTATGCGATCCGGGGCGAGCCGTCCCTGACATGGATGATCCCGCACTTCTTAAAGCCGCTCTTCTCGATCAGCCGCTGCATCGTCGTATTGTTGGCGTGGGTATCGACGCGGACATTGGGGGAAATGCTTTTGCAATGATCGGCGGCGCATTGGAACAGCCCGTGGACCTGCCCGTCGCCGGCCAGCCGATGGATCGTGACGTAGGGCTCGTCGTTCAGCCATTCGCCCTCCTCGATGTGTGCGTAGGTTGGCTCCGCGCCATCAAACAGGGCAAATACCCCGTGTATGCCGGTCTCATCGTATATCACCTTGCAGACCTTTTTTTGAAGGTCGGACCGGATCAGGTCCGCGCTCGGATAAGAGCGACCCCATTGGGTGGGATTTCCCGACCGGATCATGTAGTCCTGCGCGTATTCGTATATTCTCCGGATCTCTCCGAGATCAGCTTCTGTCGCATTTCGCAGGCTGAGCATATGTTTTCCTCCGCTTTCCTTTGTTTATGGCTTTTTCCGCGTCAGCCCAGCTTATCGCCGTTTTGGACCTTCTTGTCCGGTGTGACCAGCACGACGCCGCCCTCGCTGTATGTGCCGAGGACAAGGACCTCCGACACGAATATCCAGTTTCATGAAATCATCAAATGCTGCCATGCTGAGCACATCCTTTCCTTGCCCGATTCCTTGCGCTCAGCATATCACAGCTCCGGATGGTTGGCAATGGGGCGCGGCAGCCTTTTTGAAAAGAATACGCGCCTGCGCGAAAGACCTAACCTTTGGTTAATGGTTTTCCGTTTTCATCCACCGTACAATGAAGGTACGGTGGAGTTTTTTATCCCCCGATACGCTGAAAAAAGGAGGACGCACGC
>ENA-ORCP01001071-ORCP01001071.1-human-gut-metagenome-genome-assembly--contig:-NODE-1071-length-24156-cov-6.696582_pt1 | contig 24156 bp, 18 predicted proteins | sample MGYA00242990_ERZ507991 | MGnify/ENA primary metagenome ERZ507991 (study PRJEB26167, sample SAMN06115496) | human gut metagenome | host: Homo sapiens | place: China:Henan | collected 2015-05-07... | reverse complement strand
CTGCTCCGTGTGTTCCCTTTACAATCTTACCGTCGAGCACGATTCCGCCGCCGACACCGGTTCCGAGTGTTACCATAACGAGGCTGTTGTTACCCTTACCGCCGCCCTGCCATAATTCTCCGAGAGCCGCTACATTCGCATCATTACCGGCTTTAACGATAAATCCGGTCTTATCCTTAAGCATCTCTTCAACAGGGGTATCTCCCCAGCCGATATTGACACAGCCTTTAACGATTCCAGATGGGGTAACAGGTCCCGGAACGCCGATTCCAACACCAATCACATCTTCAGGATTGATATTTTCATCACTGACTTTCTTATTAATGGAAGCTGCTATATCATCTAATATATATGCTCCCTTGTCCTCCTTACGGGTTGGAATCTCCCAATCTTCGAGAAGTGAACCTTCCACCGTAAAAATACCCATTTTGACGGTAGTTCCGCCAAGATCAACACCAAAACATAATTTTCCCATTCTTGTCTGTCTCCTTAGAATTTATGATTAATATTATTCTGAACCCTGTTATAAAGTTCTCTTGCCGCGTTGTAACCCATCTTTTTCTGTCTCCAGTTGACTGCTGCCGACTCTACTATAACGGCGAGGTTACGTCCCGGTCTTACTGGAAGATTATGACATACGACTTTATTGCCAAGAATTTCTGTATATTCTTCCTCAAGTCCGAATCTGTCATATTCTTTATCTTTGTCCCAGTCCTCAAGGTGGATAACCATATCTATTCCCTGTGTCTCTTTAACACTTTCAACGCCGAAAAGTGTCTTGACATCTATAATACCTATTCCTCGAAGTTCTATAAAATGTCTTGTAATTTCAGGGGCAGTTCCGATAAGTGTCTCATCACTGACCTTGCTGATTTGAACTACGTCATCCGTTACAAGACGGTGTCCTCTTTTTATAAGTTCAAGCGCCGCTTCACTCTTACCTATTCCGCTTTCGCCCGTAATAAGCACACCTTCGCCGTACACATCGACGAGAACTCCGTGAATTGATATCGTCGGTGCAAGCATAACCTTCATCCATCTGATTATCTCAGCTTCAAAAGAAGATGTGGCTTTATCAGTCTGCAGAAGCGGTATCTGATATTCTCTCGCGGCCTCGATCATCTGCGCATCCGGCATCATGCTACGGCAGAACACTATACACGGTATGTTATATGACATAAGCTGTTCATACCTGTCTTTACGGGTCTCCTCGTCAAGAGTCTCCATATACGCTGCCTCCACATGTCCGATTACCTGGACACGTTCGCTGTCAAAATGGTCAAAGAAACCTGTCAGCTGCAATGCAGGCCTGTTAATATCAGGCACTGTTACTACCTTGTCTCCGGTCTCAATATCCGGTGTGAGAAGTTTAAGCTCCATTTTCTCAATAATCTTGTCAATTTTCAATTCTTCCGGCATAATCATTCCCCTTTCAGGTTGTTATTTGTTGTATGAAAAAATTCATATACTTTCTCTGCGGCATTTCTGTTCATGGCAGGTGCCTCTGCCAATTCATCCACACCCGCGGCGCGTATCCCTTCCACATCCTTGAACCGTTTCATAAGGCCCTTACGTCTGGCAGGTCCTATTCCTTCAATATCATCCAGAACCGAATGTATCTGTGCTTTACCTCTTAGGCTGCGGTGATATTCTATAGCAAACCGGTGTGCTTCATCCTGTATTCTGGTAACGAGTTTAAATTCCTCACCATTCTTACTTATATCAATCTCATGGTCATTATACCATAATGCGCGTGTTCTGTGGTTATCATCTTTAACCATTCCACATACAGGAATGGAAAGTCCCAATTCTTTGACAACGGACAATGCTATGTTCACCTGTCCGCGTCCGCCGTCCATCATTATAAGATCCGGCATAACATCGAACCCATCCGTCGTATGTGTCAGCCTTCTGGTCAGCACTTCGCGCATGGATGCATAATCATCAGGACCGACAACTGTCTTTATCCGGAATTTCCGGTAATCATTACGTCTCGGAAGTCCGTCATAAAACACAACCATTGAGCCGACCGACTGCACGCCGCTTATATTGGAGATATCAAAAGCTTCCATACGATGTATATCCGGAACTCCTATTTTCTCGCCGATTGATTTCACGGCTCCGATTGTCCTTGCTTCCTCACGCATTATTTTGTCTTTATCCTGCGTAAGTACATTAAGTGCATTCTTCTCTGCGAGTTCCACTAATTTTTCTTTGGTCCCGCGCTTTGGTGTAACGAAACGTACGGTATGTCCGGAATGTTTTGTGAGCCATCCGGATATCAGTTCTTCCTCCGTAAGCGGCTCCTGCAGCATAATTGTAGACGGAATATACGGTGTTCCCACATAGTATTGTTTTACAAAATCATTAATCACATCGGCCCGCGTCTCATCACCCGTAAGGGTCATATGATAATGTTCCCTTCCGATAAGCTTGCCGCCTCTTATAAAAAATACCTGTACAACACAGTCAGTATCATCAATGGCAGCTGCCACGATGTCTTTATCCTGCATATCACTGTTGGTTATTTTCTGCTTCTGTGAGATGTATCTGACGCTCTCAAGCATATCGCGGTATTGTGCCGCACGTTCAAAATCCAGTCTGTCCGATGCCTCTTTCATCTGTTCCCTGAGCCTTGTGGTTATGCCATTATATCTTCCTTCAAGGAAATCTATCGCTTTATCGACCAGCTCATTATATTCCCCGGCACTTATAAATCCCTGGCACGGGGCCGTGCATTGTCCTATATGATAATTGAGACACGGTCTGTCATTGCCTGTATCTTTGGGAAGGCTTTTACGACACGTTCTGAGTCCATATGTTTTATTGAGCAATTCTATAATATCATTGACCGCCTTGCCGCTTGTAAACGGTCCGAAGTACCTGCATTTATCTTTCTTCAGTTCCCTTGTGGAAAGAATCCTGGGGAAAGTTTCATTCGTGGTAATTTTGATAAAAGGATAAGTCTTGTCATCCTTAAGCATTGTATTATAACGCGGCTTATGGAGCTTTATAAGATTACATTCAAGAACCAGCGCCTCCAGTTCCGAATCAGTTATAATATATTCAAACCGCTGTACATTTGAAACCATCTGCCTTATCTTGGAACTTAAATTCCGTGATGATTGAAAATACTGGCGCACGCGGTTCTTAAGACTGATTGCTTTACCGACATATATAATCTCATCAGTCTTATCATGCATTATATATACGCCCGGCTTGCCGGGGAGTTTCTTCAATTCTTCTTCGATATCAAAAAATCCCTCGTACACCTTTGCCTCCTGCCGTTATATGTATTATATTATCTGGATTGCAGGAAACGTGCCTCGTACGAATACTCTTCCATCAAAGCAATATCATCTTTGGTTATATCGCAGTATTTAAGCAGTTTCTTGCGTTCCTTCTTAAGGTTCGTGCCGCTGACAGTCATATTGTCAGTGTTGACCGTGACATGCACTCCACGCAGAAGAAGTTCTTTAACCGGGTATTCATCATAATTCTGATACACCTTTGTCTGTATATTACTTGTAGGACATATCTCAAGAGGAATCTTATGCCTTGCAAGATAATCTACCAGTGCCCCATCCTCAAGGCACCTTATTCCATGTCCTATTCTTGAGGCTCCGAACTCAAGTGCACGCCAGATGCTCTCAGGTCCGGCTGCTTCTCCGGCATGTATCGTAAATGGTATTTCTTCTGCTTTCGCAAGTTCAAATTCTTTGTTGAACAAATCTGTCGGGTACAACGCTTCCGCTCCAGCCAGGTCAAGCGCACATACATAATTTCCATAGTATTTCGATGCCACCCTTACAGTTTCAATATTAGCCTCATGGTCTTCGCCTCTCATGCAGCATAATATCAATCCTATCCTGATATCATCGAATTCCATCTCAGCTTCTTTCGCTCCCTCAATTGCCGCTTTAACGGCTTCCTCCTGAGTGAGGCCTTCCTTCGTAGACAACTGTGGCGCAAAACGAATTTCCGCATATGTCACATCCTGATGTACCAGATCTTCCGCAAGTTCGTAAACAGCTCTTTCTATTGCTCCGGAGGTCTGCAATACCATACACGGATACTCAAACTTTGTAAGATAATCATTTAGGTCAGCGCAGTCATCGCCGACCCTTAACGCTCGGGCAGCATCATCATCGCTGTCCCATGGAGAAATTCCCTTCTGCTCAAGCAGCTCCCTTACCGTCTCCGGTCTCATTGAGCCGTCGAGATGCAAATGTAAATCAATCATATTAACCTAATTCACCCACACCTTTTACTCTGTTGACAATATCCATAAATTCCTTACCGGTTATTGTCTCCTTATCTATAAGATATTCTGCTACGCTGTCAAGACATTCCATATTCTCACTGAGAAGTTCTTTAGCCTTAGCATAGTATTCTTTAAGCATTTTATTGACTTCATCATCAAGCTTGGCTGCCGTCTGATCGGAGCAGTTGAGCACCGAACGGCCGTCAAGATACTGGCTCTCAACGCTTTCAAGTCCCATAAGTCCGAATGTATCTGACATACCGTACTGTGAAACCATGGTTCTTGCCAGCTTGGTCGCACGCTCAATATCATTGGATGCGCCTGTGGTAACCGTATGGAATACAACCTCTTCGGCTGCACGTCCGCCAAGAAGTGTCACAATCTTGGTGATAAGTTCATCCTTCGTAAGAAGATATTTTTCTTCCTCCGGAACCTGCATTGTATATCCAAGCGAACCCATGGTTCTCGGAACTATAGTTATTTTCTGTACCGGCTCGGCATTCTTCATAAGGCATGTTATAAGGGCATGTCCAACTTCATGATAGGCAACCATGCGTTTCTCTTCTTTGCCGAGGATACGGTCTTTCTTCTCTTTGCCTGCTATTACGACCTCAACCGATTCAAAAAGATCCTGCTGTGTAACTGCACGCCTTCCGTTCTTGACTGCATTGATGGCAGCCTCGTTAATAATATTGGCAAGGTCCGAACCAACAGCGCCCGCCGTTGCAAGAGCTATTGCATCAAGATCTACTGAATCGTCCATAAGAACATCCTTCGAGTGAACCTTAAGCGTCTCAAGACGTCCTTTAAGGTCCGGCTTATCAACTATGATACGTCTGTCAAAACGTCCCGGACGTAACAGCGCTTTATCAAGGACTTCCGGTCTGTTGGTTGCCGCAAGAATAAGCACTCCCTTGGATGAATCAAAACCGTCCATCTCGGCAAGGAGCTGGTTAAGTGTCTGCTCGCGTTCATCATTACCGCCGCCGTATCTGGAATCACGGCTCTTACCTATCGCATCAATCTCATCTATAAATATAATACACGGTGCCGACTGCTGAGCCTGTTTGAACAGATCTCTTACTCTTGATGCTCCGACTCCGACAAACATCTCAACGAAATCCGAACCGGAAAGTGAGAAAAACGGAACTCCCGCTTCACCGGCAACCGCCTTGGCAAGCAATGTCTTACCTGTTCCCGGAGGGCCTACAAGCAGTGCGCCCTTAGGAAGCTTGGCTCCGATTGATGTATATTTGCCCGGATTATGAAGGAAATCAACAATCTCCTTGACGGACTCCTTCGCTTCATCCTGTCCGGCTACATCCCTGAATGTAACTCCGGTCTTCTGTTCCATATATACCTTGGCATTACTCTTTCCTACTCCCAGCATGCCGCCTCCGCCGGACATCTTACGGAATATAAATCCCATTACAAGATATATTAATAGGAAAGGAAGCACATAAACCAGTATAAAATCGAATATCGATGAACCGGTATCCTCAATGGCCGCGGACACCTCAACTCCGTCAAGAGTCTTTAATTTGTTAAATGTGTCCTCATCATAGATGTATCCTGTATAATACGTCATCTTAATTCCGCTTACCGGCTGTTTCTTCGGAGTGATGACAATCTTCGATGAACTGTATTCAACCGCTGAAATCTCGTCCTTGTCAATCATGTCGAGGAATGCGGAATAACTTATCTCGGTGCTCGTATATTTGTTAAAAATACTTCTGAAAAATGTAACTCCGAGATATGTTATCACAATGGCGATTATAAGACCTATGATTATGTGTCCCGGCCTTAATCCACGCTTGTTATTATTGTTTCCGTTATTGTTGCCACGGTTATTGTAACCATTATTGTCACGGTTGTTATAGCCGTTATTATTATAACCGCCGCCGTTGTTGTTATAATTGTTATTATCCATTAGCGCTCCTTATAAAAATATGTCACTGCCACCACGGCGGTGCCGTGATAGATATAAGATTACCTACATTATAGTTATTTTGGCGTTATAAATCAATAAATATAATTGATAAATTTCCATAACCTTTATTAAATAAATATAAACAGAATAAATGCTTTCTATTTTTTTGCAATTTCTTATGGAATTATTCATCAAATCGTGCTAGTATTAAACATTATTGAATAATACGTCAGGAGGAAAATAAGATGCCAGTCAAATATGTCTTCGTAACGGGCGGAGTTGTTTCGGGTCTCGGTAAAGGAATCACCGCAGCCTCTCTCGGCAGACTGTTAAAAGCAAGAGGTTACAAGGTAACCATGCAGAAGTTCGATCCATACATCAACATCGATCCGGGTACAATGAATCCTATCCAGCATGGTGAGGTATTTGTAACAGATGATGGCGCAGAAACGGACCTTGATCTCGGCCATTATGAGAGATTCATAGATGAAAGCCTTGATAAGAATTCCAATGTGACGACCGGTAAGGTATACTGGTCTGTCCTGCAGAAAGAGCGCCGCGGAGACTACGGCGGCGGAACCGTCCAGGTCATTCCTCATATAACGAATGAAATAAAGAGCAGATTCTATCGTAATTTTACAGATGACGATACAAGAATCGCAATTATCGAGGTCGGCGGTACAGTCGGTGATATCGAAAGCCAGCCGTTTCTCGAGTCAATACGTCAGTTCCAGCATGAAGTCGGCCATGAGAATGCAATTCTTATTCATGTAACTCTCATCCCATACCTCAGTGCTTCGCAGGAACTTAAGACAAAGCCTACGCAGGCCAGTGTCAAGGATCTCCAGAGCATGGGTATCCAGCCCGACATCATAGTATGCAGAAGCGAGCATCCTCTCGATCATGGTATCAAGGACAAGATTGCTTTATTTTGTAATGTTCCAAGTGACCATGTATTGCAGAACCTTGATGTTGAATACCTCTACGAGGCTCCTCTTGCAATGGAGAAAGAGCATCTCGCGCAGGTCGCATGTGAATGCCTGCACCTTAACTGCCCTGAACCGAATCTTGATGACTGGCATAAGATGGTTGATGATTTAAGACATCCTACCAGCAAGGTAACCATCGCACTCGTCGGTAAATATGTCCAGCTTCACGATGCTTACATCAGTGTTGTTGAAGCACTTAAACATGGCGGGATAACCAATCACGCCACAATAGATATCAAATGGGTTGACTCCGAGACCGTAACGGAAGATAATGTAGACGAGCTTCTCGGCGAGGTTGATGGTATTCTTGTACCGGGTGGTTTCGGAACAAGAGGAATCGAAGGCATGATAACTGCAATCAGATATGCAAGGGAAAATAAGATCCCATTCCTCGGTCTGTGCCTCGGAATGCAGCTTACGATTGTTGAATATGCACGTAATGTTGTAGGTTTCCGTGATGCCCACAGCATCGAGATGAATCCTAACACGACCCATCCTGTGATTGCACTTATGCCTGACCAGAACGGAATTGAAGACATAGGCGGAACATTAAGGCTCGGTGCATACCCATGCGTACTTGCCAAAGGTTCTCTCGCCCACAGTCTTTACGGAACAGATAATATTTCCGAGCGTCACAGACACCGCTATGAAGTTAATAATGATTTTCGTGCTGTTCTTACAGAGAAAGGACTTTTGCTTTCGGGAACATCTCCTGACAACAGGATAGTTGAGATGTGTGAACTTCCGGGACATCCTTTCTACATCGCAACGCAGGGACATCCGGAACTCAAATCAAGGCCTAACAGACCTCATCCTCTTTTCAGAGGACTTATTGAGGCGGCACTTAAGCACAAGGATAATAAGGATAAATAATTTCTTATGGGAAACAAACGATCGGATTCCAATAATTTTATAAAACAGGGTTCTATACTGGCCGCTGCATCCGTCCTTTCACGCGTTATCGGACTTCTTTACAGAAGCCCGATGACAGCGATAATCGGCGATAAGAGCAACGGTCTTTACAGTTATGCCTTTGAGATCTACTCTTTTGCCCTGATTCTGTCATCATACAGTATGCCTTTGGCTGTATCTAAGCTCTTATCAGGTAAATTTGCCCGCAAAGAATATCACAATGGATACAGAATTTTCAAATACGCGCTGGCTTTCGCTTCGACTGCCGGTTTTGTCATGATGGCAATAATATTTTTTGCTGCGCCGGCAATAGAACGGTTCACAGGTTATGAAGGGCTTACCATACCGTTGCGTGTTCTCTCACCGACTATATTCGTTGTAGCCGTTGCGGGAACCATGCGAGGTTTCTTCCAAAGCCGCAAAACCATGATACCTACCGCAGTGTCACAGATTGTTGAACAGATATTCAATGCTGCCGTGAGCATATTCGCTGCATGGCTTTTCGTTAAGGTTTCCACGGATTCCAACCGTGCCGGAATGGGGGCAGCCGGAGGAACGCTCGGAACACTGGTCGGTGCCATTGCCGGACTTGCTTTCCTTATATTTCTTTTTATCGCATACAGACCGCGTATGCATGTCCATCTCACACATGATAGGGCAACACATGATGATACTCCGCGTGAGATAGGCCACATGCTTGCAATTACTATAATTCCGATCATTTTAAGCCAGACCGTATACCAGGCAAGCGGAATAATTGACGGAACGCTTTTTGGAAAACTTTATGCCGGCGATGACCGTTCGGTAATGGTAGGAATTTTTTCCAAATACCGGACACTGATCAATGTGCCCGTTGCAATTTCGTCGGCTATGGCATCTTCTATGATACCTACGCTCGTATCATTGCGTGCCGTCGGCAATAATGACAGTTTCCGCGCGAAGCTTGCTACCTCCGTCAAGGTAAATATGTTTGTCGCTATCCCATGTGCTGTCGGACTTATGGTTCTCGGCAAACCTATTATGAAAATGCTTTTTCCTTCAACCGATTATGTGATTTCAGGACGGATGCTTTTCTACGGGGGCGCAGCAGTCATATTCTATGCTCTGTCAACTATAACCAATGCCGCCCTTCAGGGGCTTGACAAGATGAATCTTCCGGTAAGGCATTCGGCGATATCTCTTGCAATACATGTCGTGCTTGTAGTTGTGCTTCTTAAATTCACAAATCTCGGCGTGTATGTCCTCATGATAGGAACCGTCACATACCCGCTGGTCGTATGTATACTGAACTGGATTTCAGTCAACAAGTATGCACGATATAAGCAGGAAATAACAAAATCATTTCTGCTTCCGCTCGCAGCATCGGCTGTTATGGGCGGTGTGATTGCCCTTATCAGACTTCCGTTCGGAGATGTAACAAATCTCTCTTATGTAGTCAACTTTGTATCCGCCGGAATGTGTATCCTGATTGGAATATTGATTTATTTTGCCGTGATTTTCCTTATGAAAGGGCTTACGCACGAAGATTTACTGGATTTCCCAATGGGGCTGAGAATAGAAAGAATCGCGCGCAAGCTGCATCTTATGAAATAGTTTATTCACATATTGATAATATATCGGCAAACCTATCAATTCTGCCTTCGTAATTATCCGAATGACCGAATCCATATGATGCCCATATGAAATCAACACCGGCTGCATGTGCCGCTTCGCAATCGCCTTTGGTGTCCCCTATATATACCGGGGAATTAAGGTTATTGCGACGGGCAAGCAGCCTTATATTATGGTCTTTTAATTCTCCCGTGTCTCCAAAGCACAGATAATCCTTAAAATACCCGGCTGTATCATAGGCCTTAAAAAAAGCCTCGATATATCCTGACTGGCAGTTGCTGACTATAAAGAGCGGTATTTTTGTATACATCTGCTTCAACGTATTTATTAAATCAGGATATAATACCGCTCCATGTTTTGCAATATATTCGTTTTCATACTGTATGCAGCGTCCAAAAATTTCTGCCACACTGTCGTAATTATCCGTGCCAAACATCCGCTTCGCAATCTCAGTCATCGGAAGCCCCATATATCCGACCAGTTCATCACCAGTTACACGTTTGGGATGTCCGGCATCGGCAAGTACCTTGTTCCATGCCAGACAGACCTCTTTTTCCGTATTCCATATTGTGCCATCCATATCGAATATAATACTATCATATTTCATTACAATTACCTCGTGACATATTTTCTTATAAAATCCAAAACTATCTTACGTGTCTCTTCCTGCGCATTTTCCGTTTCAAACCGGCGTTCCGGATGCCACTGGAGACCGAGAATTTTCATTTCTTCAGAGACAAAGGCCTCAACCACGCCGTTATCCCGGTCTATCGCAACCGGAGTAAGGCACGGTGCCAGGTCTTTTTCAAATATGCAGTCCTGATGATAATTATTCACATAAATTTCCCTGTCTTCACGCACAAGATAGACTTTATGGTCCTCTCCTCTCGGTCTTTTGACTTTAAGCTTCGGATGATATGCGAGCTTTCCGCCGAAAAGCACATTCACATATTGCATTCCCCTGCATGTTGCTATAATAGGAATACCGTGCGCAGTGCAATATCTTATCATTTTCTCTTCCGTTGCGTCCCTGTGCGGCTGCAATTCATCATTATGCATTCTGTCATAATGTTTCGGATTCAGCGAACCGCCGCCTACTACAATCAGTAAATCCACTCTCTCGTCAAAAAGTTTCTCATAATTCTTGGTATGATTTGACACGGGCACTGGGATAAATCCCAGCAGTTCGTAAAATCTTATATATGCAGCTTCAAGAACATCAGTCGGATCGCCATACTGGTTTACGCCTTCACGCTGTGTTATCAATGCACGGAGATTCTTATACTGAAGTCCTTCTTCTATTCTTCCGTTACGACAGTCAAGATCTATATAACTCATTCCTGTCACATAATTATATATTTTCTCGCCGCATCCGATGGCCGCCGGTATTTCAAACTCCGCGCATCTTATAGCCATATGGGACGCCACACCGCCGTACTGCGTTATGAATCCTTTTATTCCCTTGGTAAAAATCCATTCATACCCCGGATCTGCTTTGGGAATCGCCACTATTTTATCGGCAAGATCAGCTCCGGGCTCATCCTCCAGCACGATAAGTTCTCCCTCAACATGCTTGGAAGTTATAAAGTTCGGCCTTGCCTCCGAAACGGGTACTATGCCAATATCGGAATCGCGGGTGATGACTTCCGGAAGTATTATCATGCGGTTAAGAATATACTCACTCTTACGGCGTTCAAATATGTTCTCGAGAACGTGCTTATACTCTTCGGTGTTGCCGATTGCGACGCATTTTCTCATATCATCAACATTCATCCATGACAATTCACGTCTCTTTATATCAAGATCCTCGCCAACGCTTATCAGCAATTCCAGCACAAGGCTTAATGCTTTGGTAAATTCAAACTTAAAATACTCTCTCTGTTCTATGGCACTGCGCAAAAATGCCTGAAAGTCTGCCGGTGTAATCCTGAATCCGATATCAGCAAGTGCTTTCTTAAGCTTATCCTCATCGAGATCAACATTTCCAGATGCCGATGCAGTCCTTTTTCTGCCCGAAGCCGGTCTGAAGCTCATCCTGTCATATCTGTCCGTTCTGATATCATATGTACCACTTCTCAGATGACCGTATTTGCTGTTAAATTCATCCCTTGACATCCTGCCGTCCGAAAACTTTTCAAAATCGCTGTCAAATCTTGATGAAACGGTATTAATGGATTTCATAAATCCATCCATCTCTTCATTGGTAAAATATCCCGCCTCCACAAGGGTGCGGCAGAAAGTCCTCGCCATGAAGGCAAGTCTCGCCTGTCTCGTAAACTGCACGGTTCCGTAATGCGGTATGACATCAATAAGATCAAGCGCACCCTTAAGCATTTCACTTGTGGACAGCGCGTCACATGAAAGTGCATATTCTATCGGTCGTCTTACATTCTCAAGCTGTTTAAGCGACATAAGGTCTTCTTTGAGAATTTTCTCATGATTATATAAGGCATTCTCGGTAAGCTCATACAATGCCTTAAGAAATTCCTCTCTCTCGTTCTCTGAAAAACCCGATTCAAGCAATTCACGGCTTCCTTTTTCGGTACAGAAATCATATATGGTAAATGCTATTTCAAATTCTATCTTATCATGTGATGTTAAATCATGTTTTAATTTGTTGCAATAATATTTTACGAGCTTTATTGCAAGGTCTTCGTTCACCGACTGCGGTATCAGGCTGTAGAACGAATACTCAAGACATATATACGGCTTGTTACCGAGCCTGTACATAAGTTTTCTGTCAAGCTTTCTATATCCAAGCCCGGCTATTCCGTAATTCCATGCATGGCTAGTTATTATCTCATCATAAAGCGAATATTCAAGTTCCCTTGGATTTGTTCCTATTATCTCAGACGGATTCCAAAATGCCATATCTGACAACATCATCGGTGTACCGGTAATTACATTGGTATCCGACAAATATTGATTTCTTATATTAGTACATCGCTCAAAAAAGTCTCTGTCATCAATTTCCTTGCCGTGTTTGTAACTTGCGACAAGCGGTCTTACCTGGAAAATAATTATTTCACCGGAGTAATTAACCGCAAATTCTATATCAAGTGCCATTCCGTTAAGAAAAAGCTCTATTTCCTGCACAGCTGCAATTAATGCACCCCACGGTGCGTCAACTCCCGTTATGTCGGTATTCTTGAGTATCCACAAAGTCTTGCCGCCGCGTCCGCTTGTGACGGAATCCGTTGACCCCTGATCATCATAATTGATCAGATAATATGGTCTGTTTTCCTGAATATCCCTCGTAAATATAACACCGCTGTAATGCACATTCTGTGCCTGACGCTGCACGAGTATCTGTTCATTTTCTATATCTTCACTATCCTGCATATAAGAATGCATAACTTTGGCAATCGCTTTCCGTACCTGTTCCGGATCAGCAGAATTTATTCCCATTACGCTCTCATAATGTCCGGCATTTGAGGTTTTGAAACTGTCCTCCTTGGATGATGAACTTCTGACAATAATCATATCTCCGCCAAACCGTTTTGCAATATCATCGATAATATCATCACTGTTTTTCTCATATTCAGCCACCGGAAGAATATACATCTTCTCGATCTTGGATTTGGTAATAACCTTACTGAGTGCATACAGCGTATTTGCTTTGGTTGAAACCATCTGATGTCCGTAACTGTTATTCATCATTATCCTCCTTGCCTGCTAATCCGTATTATTTATTATTGTATCAGCTGCAAATACCCACCGCAATATTCTTATATTAAAAAAACGGATATCATAAAGATATCCGTAAAAAATAAAGTCACATCCGCTATCAGTTCCCCAAAAAATGCCGTCCGGGTTAAAAAACTAATCCTCAAGCAGAACCCCGATTCCTATAAGACCCGGTCCGGTATGCACTGCCAGTGACGCAGTGATCTGTTTATCAACAACAATCTCGCAGTTATGAACCTGTTCAGCAATCAAAGGCTTTACCTGCGCTGCCACTTCCTTAGCATCTCCATTCATAAGCGCAATCATTGCTTTTCCACGGTTAGCAAATTCCGTCGCTACCTCCATAAGCTTACTGAGGCCCTTATGAGATCCTCTTATCTTCGCCACAGTGTAATACACACCCTTCTCATTGCAGGAAATTATAGGCTTGAGATTCAATGCCTTACCTACAATGGCAACTGCCGGATTAATTCTTCCTCCCTTGCGGAGATAATCCAATGTATCCATGTAAAAGAATACTTTGGAATCGTATTTCTTGCGTTCAAGTCCTTCTGTTATATCTTTAAAACTCATGCCTTCATTAGCACGGTTGGCAGCCCACATCGCCAGAAGTCCGGCGCCGATTGATATATTTCTGGAATCAAAAGCATATGTATCGATGCCCTCAACATTATTAAATGTCATTGCCACAGTATTGTATGTTCCGCTTAAGCCGCTTGAAATCGTAACCGCAATAATACTCTCATATCCCTCTGACTTAATCTCATCAACAACATCCAGAACTTCCTGCATATTCGGTGTGGAAGTCTTAGGAATCTCATTCGGGAAACGTCTGTAAACCTCCATCGGATCCAGTTCAAGTCCGTCGGAATATACAGTGTCCCCATACATAACCTTAAGTCTGAGTACCTTAATATCGTTCTGTTCTATGAACTCTTCCGGGATATCACATCCGGAATCAACAAGTATTGCAACCTTCGAAGCATTCATATTATCAATCTCCTTAACACGTAGTATTCATTACTACATGTAATAGTATAGAACGCGCATATATCATTGTCAACAAGTTTATAAACATTTAATATTTAAGTCGTCAGTCTTGCCAGAAATCTTTTTTAGGCTTATAATTTTATAAGCAAATTTTTACAAGAGGTTGTATTATAATGAACAAAAAAGAAATATCCGAAATCAAGAAACTTTTTACCAACGATAAATGCTGCATTTCCCGTATATGCGGCTGCTATGTTGACGGTAACAAGACAAAGGTCACCACTTTCCGCGAGGCATTTCTTTCGCTCCCGGAAGAAGAGATTTTTAAATATTTTTCGCTTTTCCGTCATTCAATGTCAGGAACGCTTGGCAAGAACATGTTGAATATGGCTTTTCCGACGGACACTGAAGCAGACGGTGGAACGCAGGATTTTCTTATGAAACTCCGTGCCTGCAAACTTATGGATGATGAGCTGCTTGAGCTTTTCTACAATAAGGTCATCGATAATTATGTATATGGCGAAAATTATCTTATATTACTTATTCATGCATCATATGATGTCCCGGGCAAATCATCCGATGGGCTTGATATGGACGATTCTTCGGATTATGTTTACGAACACATATTATGCAGCATATGTCCGGTCAAATTATCCAAAGAAGGGCTTTGTTACAACGCAGAGACCGGAAGGGTCGAGAACCGCATCCGTGACTGGATCGTGGAAGCTCCGGAACACGCTTTTCTCTTTCCGGCATTTAACGAACGCAATACCGATATTCATAATCTATTATATTATACCAAAAATTCCGAAAATATCCAGCCGGATTTTATAGGCGGTATGCTCGGATGCGTCGCGCCGCTTACATTCAAGAGTCAGAAAGATGTTTTTTCGGAAATCATTGAAGAGACGCTCGGCGAACAATGCAATTTTGAAACTGTGAAGAACCTTCATGAAAATCTTACCGCTTACGTCGATGAACACAAAGACGAGCCCGATCCTGTAGCATTTGATAAATCGGATGTACGACGTGCACTTGAACAAAGCGGAGTTGAAAGCGAACACATAGAAACTTTCAGTGATAATTATGATGATGCTGCCGGCAGCAGAACAAGCTTTATGGCATCCAATGTAGTCAATCCACGTACATTTGAAGTCAAGGCGCCGGACGTGGTAATCAAGGTTTCGCCTGACCGCACGGATCTGTTAGAGACCCGACAAATTGACGGAAAGACATATCTTATGGTTGAGCTTACCGACAATGTGGAAGTAAATGGAATTAATGTAAAGCCGTTATAATCAAAAAGCCATCCGGTGATATCTGATATGCCCGCTGTCAGGCAGACAGGGGAATATCAAATTACCGGGTGGCTTTATTGTGATTATTTTAACAAATCTTCAAGTTCATCACCTGAAATAAGTCCGATGGACTTATTAACTTCCTCGCCATTTTCAAACACAATCAGCGTCGGAATGCTCATAACGCGGAATTTTCTTGCGACATCCATTGCATTATCAATATTAAGCCTGTAGAAGTTCACATCGGTATGTTTCTCCGATGCAGCCTCAACAGCCGGTGCAAGCATCTTGCATGGATTACACCAGTCTGCATAGAAATCTACGAGTGATTTACCATTAGCGATTGCTTCATCAAAATTCTGTGAATTTAAATCTTTAACTGCCATAGTGCGCTCCTTCTACACCGGATATGCGCCATCCTTGCCCATAGCCGGGTCTATTTTACTCTGCTGGGCCTCTCTGTACTTAAAGAAGTCAGTTGCAACCTGTGGGAAAAGTGCATATGAAAGAACATCCTCATCCTGCTGTTTCCACTGCTTCATCTCTGCTTCAATCTTATCAAGCTCCGGCTCAAGTGTATCAGCAAATCTGCATGTTATAGGCTGCTCGCCCGTAAGTTCGATTGCCTTCTTCTGAACTTCCGGATTGAAAGGCTTAACCGTCTTACCGTATTTACCAAGGAGAAGATCTCTTGATTCTTTGGTAAGGCTCTTGTATCTCTCGCCGAGAACAACGTTAAGAACTGCCTGTGTTCCGACAATCTGGCTTGAAGGTGTTACAAGAGGTGGTTCACCGAAGTCCTTACGAACTCTTGGTACTTCCTCAAGAACGGCATCGTACTTGTCCTCTGCCTTCATTTCCTTAAGCTGTGATACGAGGTTACTGAGCATTCCGCCCGGTACCTGATAGAGAAGAGTCTTGATATTAACGCCCATTACCTTCGGATCAAGACGTCCGCTCTTTATCCATTCTTCCCTTAACGGTCTGAAATAATCAGCAATTTCTGCAAGAAGTTTCTGATCAAGTCCTGTGTCATATTCTGTTCCTTCAAAAGCCTTAACCATAACTTCTGTTGCCGGCTGGCTTGTACCCATTGAAAGAGGTGACATTGCTGTATCAATAATATCGCAGCCTGCTTCTACTGCCTTCATATATGTCATCGAAGCAACACCTGATGTGTAATGTGTATGAAGTTCGATAGGAAGCTTTGTTCCTGCCTTAAGAGCCTTAACAAGCTTGGTTGCCTCGTTAGGAACGAGAAGTCCTGCCATATCCTTAATGCAAAGGGAATCAGCACCCATCTCCTCAACCTGTCTTGCCATATTCTCCCAATATTCAAGAGTATATGCATCACCAAGTGTATATGAAAGAGCTACCTGTGCATGTCCTTTTTCCTTGTTGGCTGCTTTAACTGCTGTCTCAAGGTTACGGATATCATTGAGGCAGTCAAAAATACGGATGATATCAATTCCGTTAGCGATTGACTTCTGTACAAAATATTCTACAACATCATCTGCATACGGACGGTATCCGAGGATATTCTGTCCTCTGAAAAGCATCTGAAGCTTGGTATTTTTGAATCCGTCTCTTAACTTACGGAGTCTGTCCCACGGATCCTCCTTAAGGAATCTTAAGCAGGCATCGAATGTAGCACCACCCCAGCATTCAACTGCGTTATATCCGACTTTATCCATCTTGTCAATTATCGGAAGCATCTGCTCTGTCGTCATTCTTGTGGCGATAAGTGACTGATGGGCATCTCTCAATATAGTTTCCGTTATTTTAAGCGGTTTTTTAACTGTATCTGCCATTGTTTATCTCCTTTTCTCCGCAGGGAATCCCTGCGGGTCCATTATCTAATATTAAACACCAAATATTGCCATGAATGTTCCGGCAACTACTGCTGTACCGATAACACCGGCAACGTTAGGTCCCATGGCATGCATGAGAAGGAAGTTGGTCGGATCCGTCTCGGCTCCAACCTTCTGCGAAACTCTCGCAGCCATCGGCACCGCCGAAACTCCGGCAGATCCGATAAGCGGATTAACCTTGCCCCTGGTAGCTTTACACATAATCTTACCAAACAGAACACCGCCTGCAGTACCGACTGCAAATGCCACAAGTCCAAGTACAACTATCTTAAGTGTATCTGCATTGAGGAAGTTCGATGCACTTGTCGAAGCACCGACTGATGTTCCGAGCAGGATAACTACAATATACATAAGTGCGTTTGAAGCTGTTTCCGAAAGCTGTTTAACAACGCCTGACTCCTTAAAGAGGTTACCAAGCATAAGCATTCCGACAAGCGGAGCTGTTGTAGGAAGAATAAGTACTACAACGATTGTTACAACTATAGGGAAAAGAATCTTCTCAAGCTTGGATACAGGTCTTAACTGTTCCATCTTGATCGCACGTTCCTTCTTCGTTGTGAGAAGTTTCATAATAGGCGGCTGTATGATAGGCACAAGTGACATGTACGAGTACGCCGCAACCGCAATCGGTCCCATAAGGTCCGTCTGCTGGAGCTTTCCTGCAAGGAAAATAGAAGTAGGTCCGTCCGCACCACCGATGATTGATATCGCAGCGGCTGCCTTTCCGTTGAAACCAAGAATGATTGCAAGGAAATATGCCGAGAAAATACCAAGCTGTGCTGCCGCACCAAGGAGGAAGCTCTTCGGGTTCGCAATAAGCGGACCAAAGTCCGTCATCGCTCCGACACCCAGGAATATGAGTGACGGCAAAATACTCCATTCATCAAGCAGGTAGAAATAATGGAAAAGTCCGCCGGCTGCATTGCCTGCTGCCTTGGCATCTTCGATTGACTGCATGATGTCCGGAAAAAGATTTACCAACAACATACCAAAAGAAATTGGAACAAGTAACAGAGGTTCAAATCCCTTGGCAATTGCCAGATACATAAATACTAATGCTACCAGAATCATAACGTAGTTACCCCACTCAAGGTTGGCAAATCCGGTCTGATTCAGCAGATTCTGTAAAGTATCCAGAACCATTTTGATACCTCCAATACTAATTAAGTGTTGCCAGTGTCTCACCTGACTCTACGGAATTACCTGCTGCTGTATCAATGCTTGCTATTGTTCCGTCCTGAGGAGCTACAATATCGTTCTCCATCTTCATTGCCTCGAGCACGAAAATAACCTGGCCCTTGGTAACTTTATCACCTACGTTAGCCTTAACTGCAAGAATCTTGCCAGGCATAGGTGCGTTAACTTTAACTGAGCCTGCTGCGCCGCTCTTAGCAGGAGCTGCTGCCTTAGGTGCTGATGCAGGTGCAGGTGCTGCTGCTTTAGGTGCTGCAACAGGAGCGCCTGTTGATGCTCCTTCTTCAACTGTTACATCATATACATTACCATTAACTGTAATAGTGTAATTCTTCATTATTAAAAATCCTCCTTGAGCTTATTATCTCTTAACTTTTCTGATTGATCTCACTACAAAACCATCCGGTGATGCTCCGGTCGATGCCGCAATTGCTGCCGCAATAACCGCTACAAGCTCAAGGTCGTCTGTAAGTTCTTTCTCTTCCTTGGCCTCAATCTGTGAAATCGTATTATCTATAGCCTCTGCAGATGCCGTTCCGGATTCTTTCTTTGCGGCTTTCTTAGCTGCTATGGCTGCCTCTGCCTTAGGTATAAAGCGAAACAGGCTTATTACAAATGAAATGAAGATCAAAACCACGAAAACAACGCCGATACACACAAGTGTATTAAGTCCGGCAGTTCCGAGTCTCTCACCCATTGATTCCATAACTATCATAGGTTCACCTCACTACACTGTTCCGTGTTTCTTATCTATAATACCGGCTTTCTTGGAATAAAGCATCTCGAAAGCTGCAACAACGTATTTACGTGTCTGCTCAGGATCTATAATACTGTCAACATATCCTCTCTGAGCTGCTGACACAACATTATTCTGAAGTGCTGCATACTCTGCTGCCTTCTCTGCTAAAAGTTCCGGCTTGTCAGCATACATGATCTTAGCTGCACTCTCTGCATTCATCATTCCGATTGATGCCTGAGGCCATGCATAAGTCACATCCGCACCGAGTGCTTTCGAGTTCATGACCGCATAAGCACTTCCGAATGCTTCTCCGATAATAACATTAACCTTAGGAACCGATGCTGAAGCAAAAGCGTATGTGAGCTTGGCTGCTGCCTTGGAAACTGTACGCTCACCTGCCATTGTTGCCGCAAATCCCTTGACATTGGTAAATGTGAGTACCGGTATTTCAAATGCATCACAGAAGTTAACGAATTCCGCTGCCTTATAGCTTCCGCCCGTTGTAAGGACATTATCGAATTCCTCAGCTACGGCACCGTCTTCAAAACGTGCTGTTCTGTTGGCAACAACGCCTACTGTTGCACCGTTAAGCTTAATAAATCCCGTAACCATCTCTTTGGCAAATGACTTCTTGGTCTCTATGAAAACATTATCATCAGCGATTGATGCTGCTGCGTAGGCAGGATCTGCTGCCTCTGATGCAAGATTCTCACATACTCTGTTAAGATCGTCTGTGCAGTCTGTAACATTCTCATCTTCATAATTAGCCGGGAGTACCGATACAAGGTCTCTGATTCCTGCAAGAATAGATGTCTCATCTCCTGTAAAATCAACTATTCCGGCCTGCTCAGCCTGGAAATCGGCTGCTGCGGTATTCTCTGTCTTGTTGCCATCAATTGCATTAGGGCTGTTGACAAAGAGCTTACCGTTCTTCTCTTCCATAAATGTAAAATCAGTAAGTGAAGGCACGAGTGCAAGTCCACCGCCGCATGTACCAAAGATTGCTGTAATCTGCGGTATCACGCCTGATGCCTGTGTCTGCTTGAGATAAATCTCTCCAAATGCATTAAGTGCATCTGTCGCCTCCTGTAATCTTAATCCGGCACAGTCAATAAGTCCTATGACAGGTGCACCCATATTAAGTGCCATATCATATATATTAACTATTTTCTTAGCATGCATTTCGCCGACTGATCCTCCGAGAACCGATGAATCCTGGCTGTATACATACACGAGACTTCCATTAATGGTGCCGTATCCTGTAATAACACCATCTGCCGGAGTATCAATGTCTGTCATGTTGAAATCTGTGCTTCTTGCCTTTACAAGTGCTCCGATTTCGACAAAACTGCTGTCATCCAGAAGACTGTTAATTCTTCCGAGTGCCAACTTCTGTGTTGTAGTGCCCATATTTGAGACCTCCATAATTTATATTATCAAAATCGCAATTTTTACCAAATATATTGTAATATCTATTTTGGAAATAATCAAGGCTAATTTGTTATTTTTTTGACAATATCGGCTTATTTTTATTATGTGAAACCGGGCATTGATTGCCGCATCCGGCCACTGCTTCATATGGATGTTTTCATAAGGTATAATCGTCAATTATTTTATTAAGAAACCAGAGATAATCCACCTCTTCAATGTCGTCTTTGATTTTAATCGGATAAGATATTTGATTCTGGTCATTTATTTTAATGTGTACATATCCCGCGACATCTCCCTTATGCACCGGAGCTTCAACATACTTGGGCATTTCGTAACAGATATCAATATTTTCCGCGCTGCTTACAAGCATTTCCAGTGAGTCCGTTATCTCCGTACCACACTCATCACTTACGCCTCCCATCACACATATTTTTCCAAAATCAGAATCCGGTACCAGAATTTTCTGGGGGAAAAAATTATTGATTCCATATGACATAAGTTTGCGTGTATCACTCCATTTATATGTTTTATGCGGCGGCCACCCGCACCCCAGTACAACAGTGACAAAAGTCCTTCCATCCTGTCTGACTGCTCCGACAAAACAGTAACCTGCTTTTCCGGTAAAACCGGTTTTCATTCCTATTGCGCCATCCATCATCGAAAGAAATGCATTGGCAGTCGTTATGCTTACATTTCTTCTGCCGTTGAGTTCATTACAGTTATACTTCCTTGCGGTACATATATCGGTAACATCGGTATTATGCAAGGCATATGACGCAATCAGCGCCATATCGTATGCCGAGGCAGAATGTACCCCGTTATCGTCTTCCGCATCAAGTCCGTTCGGCGTAATAAAATACGTATCCGCACAGCCGAGCTCACCGGCTTTTTCATTCATAAGGTGTGCAAAATTTGACACATACAGCCGGCTTTCTTCCTTCTTTCGTACAGTAATCGCATCCGCATCCTTCGTGCCGCCGCCTCCATGCGCTTCGCCTATATGTTCCGCTACGGCTACGGCCACGTCATTATAAGAGCGCAGCATCATAATATACAGCAGGTCTTTCAGTCTGTACTGTTCTCCTGCCGCTGCATTAAGCTGCACATCCGGCTGGGCAGCCGCATAAGGGGAAAATGTTACGATATCATCCGGATTTCCGTATTCAAGTGCAATAACAAGCGTCATTATTTTGGTCGTGCTTGCCATCGGATATGCTTTTTTCGCATTATGCTCATATAAAATTCTGTTATTGGATGCATCAATAAGAACCGCAGCTGCTGCATAGAGTTCTTCTTCGAAACCGTTATCAGTCGGTTGGGAAATATCCTGCGATGCCGAGGCCACAGTACGGACCTCTGGCATCACCGATATTATAGATAATATTATACATATCACGAGTAAAATTTTCTTCATACAATCATCAGTCCAGTTAAAATCGTCTGTTAATTATATGATGCAGATGTCAAAAGTATAATCGGATTACTATGACAGATACTTGGAGACATACTGGCCTGTAAATGATTCGGGAACCGCTGCCACTTCCTCCGGCGTGCCTTTGGCAATTACCGTTCCGCCCCGGTCTCCGCCCTCAGGTCCTATGTCTATAATATAATCCGCCGTTTTAATCACGTCCAGATTATGTTCTATTACAACCACTGTATTACCGCTCTCTGTCAGCTTATGGAGGATTTCCACAAGCTTGTGGACGTCCGCAAAATGCAAGCCGGTCGTCGGCTCATCCAGTATATATATCGTCCTTCCGGTACTCCGTTTGCTCAGTTCGGCAGCAAGTTTGATACGCTGTGCCTCTCCGCCGGAAAGTTCTGTCGAAGGCTGTCCAAGTCTTATATATGACAGACCAACGTCGTTAAGTGTCTCTATCTTACGCTTGATAGCAGGAACATTGTCAAAGAATTTCACTGCTTCTTCAACAGTCATATCAAGGACATCATATATGCTCTTTCCCTTGTATTTGACATCCAGTGTCTCCCTGTTATAACGCTTTCCGCCGCATACTTCGCACGGGACATACACATCCGGCAGGAAATGCATCTCAATCTTAAGTATTCCGTCTCCGGAACACGCCTCACATCTTCCGCCTTTGACATTGAAACTGAATCTGCCCTTCTTATAGCCTTTGGCCTTAGCATCCGGCGTCGCCGCAAAGAGATCACGTATCAGATCAAACACTCCGGTATATGTCGCAGGATTGGAACGCGGTGTACGCCCTATCGGTGACTGGTCTATATTGATAACCTTATCAAGCTGATCGATTCCGGTTATATCGTCATGTTCTCCCGGAATACATCTTGCCCTGTTCAAATCTCTTGCAAGCGTCTTGTAAAGGATTTCATTTACAAGTGAACTCTTACCTGAGCCTGATACACCTGTAACGCAGGTCATTATTCCCAATGGGATATCAACATCGATATTTTTGAGGTTATTCTGTCTCGCGCCCTTGATTGTAATCCATCCGGCAGGTTCCTTGCGCACCTTTGGTACCGGGATTTTCATCCGGCCGCTTAGATAAGCACCAGTAATTGATTTATCACACTTCATTATATCTTCCGCGGTTCCGGTTGCTATAACTTCTCCGCCATGTTCTCCGGCCGCAGGTCCTATATCAACTATATAATCGGCCGCCCGCATTGTATCTTCGTCATGTTCAACCACGATAAGTGTATTGCCAAGATCCCTGAGTCTCATAAGAGCTGCCAGAAGCTTGTCGTTATCTCTCTGATGCAGGCCTATGCTCGGTTCATCAAGTATATATGCAGTATCAATGGGCAGCGGCGGAAATCAGCGTGACTTATGAGATGAAGAACGCACAAAATACCGAAGCCGCTGTTTCCATGACCATGGAACTGCTGGACGGCGACCGGATGATCTGCGCACAGAAGCAGGCGCATGTCCTGAATGGGGATTCCGCCGGAGAAATGCACTGCTGCCTGACCAATGTGCGGCTGTGGTCGCCGGAGCATCCTTTCCTGTACACGCTGCGGCTGACAATGCGGGACGCCGCTGGTCAGGTTCTGGACGAACACAAAGAAAGCGTCGGCCTGCGCAGACTGTCCCTTTCCGCCGAAAAGGGCCTGTGCATCAACGGCGAAACCGTCAAGCTGCGGGGCGCCTGCATCCATCATGACAACGGCATCATCGGCGCGACCACCCTGGAGGCGGCGGAGGAATTCCGCCTGTTGAAACTGAAGGAAGCGGGCTTCAACAGCATCCGCAGCGCC
>ENA-ORCP01001065-ORCP01001065.1-human-gut-metagenome-genome-assembly--contig:-NODE-1065-length-24239-cov-5.131239_pt1 | contig 24239 bp, 17 predicted proteins | sample MGYA00242990_ERZ507991 | MGnify/ENA primary metagenome ERZ507991 (study PRJEB26167, sample SAMN06115496) | human gut metagenome | host: Homo sapiens | place: China:Henan | collected 2015-05-07... | reverse complement strand
TCAGTGCCTCGGCATAGGCCGGGAAATCGCCGCGGGCCGCCAGCAGGATGCAGCAGTCCTCATACCGGACCGGGCGGGTCGCGCTCCCCTCCCGCACCGGCTCCCCGGCCGCCACCAGCTGCTCGATTTTTTCCGCGATGAAATTCGCGTCTGTCTCCGCCGTGTCGTCGGGCAGGAAGTGCGCTTCCACACGGCCCGCGTACGTTCCCGGTGCCCCGCAGACCAGCCGCTGGCCGTCGCCGTAAGCGGTATCGCCCAGCGAGGGAGTCATGAGCTGCTCAAACAAAAAGTTGATGCCCGCTACCACCTGCGGCGCGCTCCGGAAGTTGGCATCCAGCGCCAATAGAGCGTTCCGGCCCGGGGTGCCCTCCTCCGGGCGGGGGCGGGCAACTCCGCCCGGCAGCAGGGGCCAGCGGTCCAGCTTTTGCCGGAAGATGCTGGGGTCAGCCTGACGGAAGCGGTAGATGCTCTGCTTCAAATCGCCCACGAGGAACAAATCATCCCCGCTGGGGGTGGCAAGGCAGGTGTAAAGGGCGTCCTGCAAGGCGTTCGTGTCCTGATACTCGTCCACCATCACGGCGGCGTAATTCTGCCGGATGCTCTCGCACAGCGGGGTGGGCTTGCCGTCCGCGTCCCGCAGCAAGCGGAGAGCCTGATGCTCAAAATCACTGAATTCCAGCAGCTTCCGCTCCTGCTTTTTGGCGGAGAAGCGGGCATCAAAATCCCGCACCGCCGCAAACAGGGCCCGGAGCCGGGGCAGGGCTTCTTTCCGGTCCGCCTCGGCCTCTTCCATACTGCAGGAGACAAGGCCGCAGATGGTCTCAAACAGGTCCGCCGCCTCACTGGCGCGGGTCTTGATGGCGGTCTTGTGGTCGCCTTTCAGCCGCCTGCGGGAGCCTTTCAGGCCCGGCGTCTCCTCCATGCCCAGGACAGAGGGGGTGAGCCGATCGTAAAGGGTCGTCCACTCCCCGGCCCGGGCCAGCTGCTCCACCTCGCCCAGCCGGGCGGCGGCTTCTTCCAGCCGGCCGCAGACTTCCTCGTATTTTTCCTGCACCGCCTCTTCGGCTTTCCGGATGGCCGCAGGCGTCTTTTTCAGCTCTGCTTCCCCCAGCTCCTGCACAGAGTCCGTGTTTGCATCCGCCAGCGCCGCCTCGAACAGCTCCCGGGCCGACTGCGCATCACGGGCAGCCTCCCGCAGCAGGATGTCGTGCCAGCAGGTGGAAGCAAACCCGTTCTCCGCTTCCCACGGGGCTAAAAATTCGTCCAGCTTTTTGTCATAGTCCGGCAGGGCACGGAGGAAATCATAGACGTGTAGGATTGTCTCCCCCGCCGCCCGGTCAGTGCGCCCCTTGCCGTACAGGTCGGCAAAGGCGCAGAAGTCCGGGTCGGCGTAGGCGTGCTCCAGCGTCTCCGAGAGGGCCGCTGCCCGCAAGGTTTCCACACTGCCGGGGTCGGCGGGGGAAAAGTCCGGCGGGATGTCCAGCGCCTGGAAATGCTTGTGGAGCAAATCGAGGCAGAACGCGTCAATGGTGCAGATGGGGGCCCGCTGCAGCAGCATCCGCTGGCGGCGGAGGGCGCTGTTGCCCGGCTCTGCCTGGCTGCGCCGGAGCAATGCCTGCCCGATGCGGGCCCGCAGCTCGGCGGCAGCCGCGTTGGTAAAGGTAACGATGAGGAGGCGGTCGGCGTCCACCGGGTGGTCCGGGTCCGTGATGAGCCGGACGGCGCGCTCGGTCAGGACAGCGGTCTTGCCGCTGCCCGCCGCCGCGCTCACCAGCAGCGCACCGCCCCGGTCTTCCATGGCGGCGCGCTGGGCGGGCGTCCATTTGGGTTCGCTCATGCTTTTTCCTCCTCCTCGGTTTTTTCTTCGGGTTCAAAAGGCTTTTCCGGGGCGTTCAGGGCCCGCTCCCCGATGCCCGTCTCATGGCAGCAGATAAAGCCGTAATCACACCACTGGCAGGGGCTGCGGCCCGTCACCAGCGGCTCGGCGGCGATCTGCCCGCCGTAGAGCTGCTCACCCATCCGGGTGACGAGATCGTCCAGATGCAGCTCGATGCGGTTCAGCTTGGCGATGTCCGCCCGCTTGTCTTTCTGGTAGGGGCTGGGGGCACCGTTGCGGAACGAGAACGGCAGATACCGCCCCGTCTCGTCGGCATCCATGGCGTCGAACACTTTCTGCTCGTCCCGCACCAGGCCGTCCAGCTTGTATTCCACGCTCTTGGCGGCGTTCTGGCGGGTGGTCGTCTCGGGGGCCGGGTCGGCCAGCAGGTACAGCACGCCCGCAGGCTCTGCCCCAGTAAAACGGCCGCTTTTGTCCCGCGTCAGGCTGAACAGGTAGAGCAGCATCTGACAGTCCAGGCCGCAGTAGACCTCTTTCAGGTCCAGCTTTTTGCTGCCGGTCTTGTAATCCACCACCCGCACCCAGCGGGTACCGTCTTCTTCCACCCATTCGTCCGCCCGGTCCACGGTTCCAATGAGCTGCACCATCCGCCCGTCCGAGAGATGATAGGTCTGCCCGGGGACGGAATCCTCCCCCCGGCCGATCTTCAATTCACAGGCCACCGGGCGGAAACTGGACTGCCGCTGCTCATCCCGCAGGTAGCACAAAAGGCTTGTCATGCTCTTTTTCAGGCGGGAGAGCAGGTAGGCAAAGCGGGCGGTATCCTCGGGCAGATAGCGCTTGGCGTACTCGTCCACCAGCAGGGAGGCCAGCGCCGCCATGGCCTCGTCGTCCAGCTCCAAAAAAGGCGTCATGGCGTTGGCGCAGGGGTTGTCCGGGCCGGGGTTCGGGTCCAGCGCCATTTGCAGCACCCAGTGCATCAGGGTGCCGCTCTGGTCGGCGGAAAGCTCCGCCCGCTTGCGGGGGCGCAGGCCTAAAACGTATTGCAGGAAATAGCCGTAACGGCAGGTATAATATTTTTCCAGCTGGCTGGGGGAGATGCGGAGCCGCCGCCCCAACAGCGCTTCCAGAGCCGTGAGGTCGTGCACCTGCCGGGGGGCACTTTCCGCCATCCGGCGGAGCAGGGCGAGGCCTTGCGGTTCTTCGGTTTCTTCCGGTCCCGTGCCCGGTGTTTTCAGGGCCTCGGTCAGGCTGGCACGCTCCACCTCCGTGAGGGGCCAGCCTCCGCCCAGGCAGTCCAGCCCGTCCGCCGGGGTGGCGGCCAGGTCAGCCAGACCCAGCTCCGGCGGGGCCGGTTCCAGCGCCTCCACGATCGGCTCCAATGCCGCGCAGAGGGTCTGCCCCTGCCCCTTGGGCCAGCTCAGCCACAGCCCTCTGGCCGGGGCGGTGAGCGCCTTATAGAAGCAGACCTGCTCGCGGACCACCCGGTTCTCAAAGCAGTCGGGCAGGTCGATCTCATTCGCCATCAGGGCATCGCGGTCCGCATGGGTCAGCAGACCGCTTTCGCCGGGAGCCGTGGGGAACTCGCCCTCCGCCAGGCCCAGAACAAACACATAGTCCGGGTCGTCCAGCCGCATTTTGCCAGCACCAGCCAGCACCACGGCGTCCAGCGTCTGAGGGATGTGTCCCAGATCCGAAGTGCGGAGCAGCAGGCCGAACAGGTCCTCGTACTCCGCCACCGTGACGGTCTGTTCCCCCAGCAGGCGGGCCATCTCGTTGAGCAGGCCCATGACGACGTTCCACTCCCGGGCAGCTTCCTCCGCTGCCGGGATGCCCCGCTCGGCCCGGATGGCCTCGATGAGGCTGGTTTGCTGATCTTCGGCCCCCAATTCTTTGAGGCAGAAATAGAGGGCCCGGCTCATCTGCTCGGCATTGGCGGAGCGCAGCTTGCCCCGCAGGGTGTCCACGGCCCCCACCAGCAGGGCACGGGCTTTCTCGGCCTGGGCCAGGTTGGCAGTATCCTCCTCGGTGGGTTCCATATCGCCAAAGCCCCTGGGATTTTTGGTAAACTCCTCCCGCCAGGCCGCCGCATTGGGGGCCCAGGTATAGGCGTAGTTTTCCAACGCGCAGACCTCTTCCTCGGTCAGGCTGCACAGGCCGGTTTTGGCCAGGGTGGTCAGCTGCTCGGTGAGCTCCGCGCCCCGGGTCAGAGCCAGCAGGGCTCGCACGGCGGTGGCCGGGGCGCTGAACTCCGGCGTGGTAGGCTCATCGCAGTAGAGGGGGATGTCCGCCATCCGGAACTCATACCGCACGGCGGCCCGGTACTTTGCAATGTCGCGGCAGACCACGGCGATCTTCCCGCAGCGGACCCCCTGCCGCATCAGGCGGCGGATGGCTCCCGCCGCTGCCCTGGCTTCTTCCTCCCGGCTGGGGGCGGCAAACAGGTACAACCCGTCGGCCGTTTCCGGGGGCAGAGGTTCACAGCGGCCTGTTTCCAGCAGGCGGGTCACAGCCGCCAGCGCCGGGGCATCCTGATGGCGGAGGTCTTTCCGCAGCAGCTCCGGCACGGCTACTTCCGCCCCGTTTTTCCGGGCCAGCTGGCGCAGCTGTGCCGCCACCTGCTTGGCCCCGGAGAACAAACTCAGATCTTCCGGCTGCAACGGGGTCCCGTCATCGCACAAGGCCACCGTTACCATGGGCAATGCCGCCAGCATGGCCCCCATCAGCCTCTTTTTGGGGGCGTTGAACGTATCAAATTCATCTACAAAGACCGCCCGGTCCCGCAAAAACTCCGGCAGCTTTCCCGCCGCCAGTGCCGCTTCCAGCCGGTCGGCAGCCAGCTCCAGCCGGTCTGCCGGGTCCATGCCGGTGTGGGCCAGCAGCGTTTCATACCCCTGGAAGATGAGGGCCAGCTCGCTGAGTTTGCCGCTCTCCGTGCCGCAGTTCCGGGCCAGCGCATAGAGCTGCTGTCCGGAAAGGCCCGCGCTCTTGAGCTCGTCAATGGTCTCCGCCGCCATCTGGCAGAACGCCGCCGAGCGGCGGTGGCGGTAGTAATAGTGCACATTGTCCTGCAGCTCTTCCAGCGCGCGGCGGACCAGCACTGTCCGCCCGGCATCCGAGAGGGTCTGCACCGCCGCGCCGCCCTCGGTGGAGAGGATCTTCTCGGCCAGGCTGGTAAACGAAAAGCTCTCCACCAGCCCGGAGAGGCTGTCCCCCAGTTCCCGGTAAATGCGGCCCTCTGTGGAGGAAGTAAACTGTTCCGGCACCAGCAGGATGCTGCGCTGCCCTGCCTCGGCCCGGGCCTTGACGCGCTGGTACAGCAGGGTTGTCTTGCCGCTGCCGGAGCCGCCTAACACGAATTTTAACATGAAAACCTCTCAGTCTCGCTTCGCTCGCCAGCCACTCCCCTTTCGGCACTTTCGTGCCACCTCCCCCGGCCGGGGGAGTCTTTCCTGACAGGGGAGCCCTTGGCAAATTGATTTTTGCCATACTGTGCCATACTGGACGAATGAATCACGCTCTCGCATTCAGTCGCCGGGCCCTGCGTCCTTTTTCGGTATGTTATTATTTTAGCACAAAATTGCAAGAACATCTATTCTGTGATACACTGGAGAAAACCAGCAAGCAGAAAGGACATCCTATGAAAATTTTAGCCGTGGATTACGGGGACAGCCGCACCGGCCTTGCCACCTGCGACCGCACCGAGTTTCTTACCAGCCCCATCACGCCGCAGATCACCCTCAAGGCCCGCAACAAGGTGGCCGCCCGGGTGTGTGAGGTGGCCAAAGAGATCGGGGCCGAGCTCATCGTCATCGGCCTGCCGCTGAACATGGACGGCACCGAGGGCGAGCGCGCCGCCAAGAGCCGGAAGCTGGCTACCACCGTCAAGCTGTGGAGCGGCCTGCCCGTGCGGATGTGGGACGAGCGGCAGACCACCTGCGCCGCCGCCGACCTGCTGGACGAGAGCGGCACCTACGGCAGCAAACGGAAAGAAATTCTGGACTCCGTCAGCGCCACCGTCATCCTGGACGACTACCTGGCCTGGCGGAAAGATCACCCCGGGGAAATTTAAGCAAAAAGGGACGCCGCAAAGCGTCCCTTTTGTGTTTTTGCGTTATTGATACGTCTCAATGCTCACACTGTTGATGGTGATGGCCTCCGTCGGCTTCTGGTTCTCATCCACCGCCGCCTGCCCGATGGCGTCCACCACATCCATTCCCTCGTACACCTGCCCGAGGACGGTATCGGTATAATCGAGGTAGGGTGCCCCGCCGGCGGTCTGGTAAGCGGAAACGACCTCGGCGCGGTAGCTGGCCGCGTTCATCTGGTCCACCAGCTCCTGCGTGACGGAATCGCTGCCCGGCAGGGTGTCCATGACATAGAAGACGCTGGCGCACTGGCCGGAGGTGTCCGTGGCCATGCAGAGGGCCCCGGAGTAATGGTGGAGCTTGTCGCTCACCTCAATGGGGCAGCGGCTGCCGTTCCAGATAGTGGTGCCTTTGCCGTCGGCCCCCTGCCCGGCCTCCACAAGGAAATCTTTTTCCACCCGGGAAACGGTCAGGCCGTTGTAATAACCGCTCTGCACCAGGCCTGCAAAATTATCATAGGCCTGCGGGGCTTCGCTGGGGAACAGCACGGCCTTGAACACACCCGCTGAGGTATCGAACACGGCAATGGTGTCCCCTGCCGCCGGGTGGGTGAACTGCAGCTCCCCGGACTCTACTGCCGGGCGGCTGATGCTCTGGGGCTTGCTGTCGCCGCCAAGACCCGGCAGGGTGGGCAGCCCGCTGCACCCCGCCAGTACCAGTGCCAGACCCAGCGCAGCCAGTTCCAGAACCGTGACTACGCGATGGAAATGCTGAAAGCGAAGCTGTATCAGATCGCAAAGCAGCAGCACATGGACAAGATCGAGGACATCAAGGGCGTCCAGAATGAGATCGCTTGGGGCCACCAGATCCGCAGCTATGTCTTCATGCCCTATACCATGGTCAAGGATCACCGCACCAACTACGAGACCGGCAACGTCGATGCCGTGATGGACGGCGACCTCGACGGCTTCATCTTCGCTTACCTGAAAGCCGCTTCCCGTGGCGAGCTGCAGGACGCTTGATAGCGTCCTCGCCCTCTCCGTCTGCTTCGCAGACACCTCTCCCAAAGGGAGAGGCAAGAACGTCCCGGCAAGCCCCTTGGCTCTCCCTCTGGGAGAGCTGGCGAGTCAGCGCCTGAGAGGGTGAGCAATCTAAAAATTAGCAAAGGCACCCACCGTTTCACGACGGCGGGTGCCTTTTTGCTTGCAAAACACATCGGGATAAAGTATAATGAGCTTGGGATAGCTTGGCAATTTTATTATTTGGAGGTGTTTTGCATGAAAAAGAAATTTGCGGCGATTCTCTGTACATTTGCTCTTCTGGCAACGTGCTTGTGCTTTTCTGCATTTGCGGCGGGAAAACCAAGTATCGAACTGATGTCTCTATATGCAACTTGGAACAGCAATCGTGTGTACGCCCCTAAAATAGGTTTTCGCGTGAATTCTGAGAAAACCATCAAGTACGCGGACTGGTACATTACGGCTTACAATCGTGTTGGAGATAGGATTTCAGATGATGTATTGGGCGCGACTAAAAAATTGACGGAGATAGGGCCGCTCACGACGTTTTCGTTGCAAAGAAGTTCGGAGTATCCGCTAGAGACTCAATATGATGCATCAGAGGATAGCCCGTTTCGTCATTATAAAAGAGCTCCTTATAAAATTGCTATTGGTGATGATGTTTGTTGGGTTTTTCAAGATGAGTATGATAACTTTTTCGTTTGTCCGAGCGGAAATAGCTCGAATGAATGTGTTTATCTGAGTGAAGATGAAATCGTTAATGCAATGTTTGATTATGATGTTGCAGAATTTCCGGATATTGCTTGGTATAGCAGAGTAGTTGATTATTTACAAGTAGATAAAGTGGTACTTACTTATATAGATGGAACAACAGAGACCTTGACGAATGTTGATTCCAAGTATCGCGATATGTCTCTGCAAAACCCGCCTTTCGTCCAGCAGCTTGCCCAGTATCAGGCAGTGTACAACTATCAGGACTACCTCAATTGTAACCCGGATTTGGCGACGCAGTTTGGCGCAAACCAGAAAGCGTTGTTTGAGCATTTTGTAACGCAGGGCATGAAAGAGGGCCGGCAGGGAAGCGCAGAGTTCAATCTGAATGCCTATAAAGCGAATAACCCTGATTTGGTTGCTATGTTCGGTGACGACAACGTGAAATATTACGAGCATTTCATTTCTTCGGGCAGGGCTGAGGGCCGCGTGGCCGTCTGAGAGGATTTGCGACCTGTAAGAAAATAAAAAAACGGAAAACGCACTCGTGTGGGAGAATCACTCCATCACACGAGTGCGTTTGATTTTTTAGTGTCCTGCTACGCTTTCGATCTCCTGCAACTCAAAACGGTACTCCTGCGGGCAATCCGGGTACTTTTCTTGATCCACCTTGCTCAGAAACATCTCCAGCGGGCGGAGCCAGAGCCCGCCGTCGCCGTAAAGCTTGCGGTAAATGACAAACGGGGCCCCAGTCTCGGAATCGTTGGCGACCCCCTCCACCAGATAATAGTCCCCTTTAAAGTGGCGGTATACCCGCCCGATCTGCAATTCACGCATGAGCAAAACTCCTTTAGGTCAGGTCTGCCAGAATATCCGGCCAGAGAGCTTTTTCCTGCCGCTGGGCCGCGAAGAAACAGTCCAGATACATTTTGTTGGCAGCGGCCAGAATGGTGCTGCGGAGGAGCCGTTTCTCGGTGGCGGCATCCACAGCGAGGTCCCGGATGGTATTGCGCGCCCCGAACACAAAGGGCAGGCAGTTTTCCATCTCGTCGCAGAAGTAGTCGTAAGCTGCCCCGGCGGAACAGTGCGCCCGCTGCATTTTAAACAGGGCATCGATGTTTTCCATTGAGAGCACCGTTTTGGAGACTGCAATGTACATCAGGGATGCGATCTGATCGCGGGCGTACTTCTTGCGCACCGGGTGGGACAAAATGCCCTTTTTAACGTAGTTGCTGACCATGGAAGAGGTGAGCTCCACGCCGCAGAAGGTGCGGAAATAGCTGTTGACGTACTGCACGGTCTGGTCAAGATAAAGCCCCATCTGCGGGAGATCGGCGTACCGGGGCAGGGCAAACCCGGCGGCGCAGGCCGCAACGCGGCATTTGGTTTCAGTTTTCATATCGTAAGCAGTTTTCTAAGGTTGGTGCAGCTGGGCTGCGCGGGATACAGAAAATGGTTTTCTGGCGGTATTATAGCGCAAATCGGTTCTCTGGTCAACGGATTTTTAAAACTTTTGAAAGAATGCATAAAATCCCTTGACAGGTTTTTGAAAAACTGCTATGATGTCTGCAGTGAACCGAAAAACCATGCAGGCGGAAGTGCGTGTAAGGCACGGAAAATAAAAAAATGACCTGCTATCACAAAATAGATTTGGAGCGTGCATTTTATGAAAACCAAGATCGTTGTGGATTCTTCGTCCAGCCTGTATGCCCTGCCGGGCGTGGATTTTGCCTGTGTGCCGTTGAAGATCGTCACGGATGAACAGGAATATCTGGATGACGGTACTCTGGATGCTGTGGACATGGCCCGGTCTCTGCGTACTTACAAGGGCAAGACCAGCACCTCCTGCCCCAATGTGGCAGACTGGTTGGCTGCTTATGAGGGTGCGGAGCAGATCTTTGTTGCCACCATCACGGGCACACTGTCCGGCAGCTACAATGCTGCACTGCTGGCAGCGGAAGAATACAAGGAAACGCACCCGGAGGCCCGTGTTTTTGTTCTGGACAGCCTGTCCGCCGGGCCGGAGCTGCGTCTGCTGGCAGAGCGTCTGCGGGATCTCGTCCGGATCGGGATGGAGTTTGACGAGATCTGCGAGGCGATCCTGGCTTACCACAAGCACACACATCTGCTGTTTTCGTTGGAATCGCTGGCCAATCTGGCCCGCAATGGCCGTGTGAAGCCTGCTGTTGCCGCTGTGGCACGGATGCTGGGCATCCGGGTCATTGGTCAGGCCAGTGAGAGCGGCGAGCTGGAGGTGCTGTGCAAGACCCGCGGCGAGCACGGTGCACTGGAGCGCATCGTGCTGGAATTGAAGGATCACGGCTTTACCGATGGCAAAGTGCACATTGCCCACTGTGATAACCCGGAAGCGGCCAAGCGCCTGAAGCTGATGATCCACGCGGTGTTTGCAGGGGCGCAGGTGGATGTGGCCGAGTGCGGCGGCCTGTGCAGCTACTACGCTGAGCAGGGCGGCCTGATGGTGGGCTATGAGGACGGAAAAACAGAGTAAAAGAGTTTTTGATATTGCAAGCAAGCCGGGCCTGCGGGTCTGGCTTGCTTTTTTTTTGAACAACGCAAAACTTGAAAAAGTTGTAAAACCGCGCTATACTTACACATAATTATAAATGGGAAAAGAGGGCAGGCCCATGCTTTTTCGTTCACCGGTCGTGCGCTTTTTCAGCCGCATTCTGAACCGCATCACCATCACGGTGGTGTTGGTGGCATTGCAGCTGCTGTGGCTGTGCTGGGTGGCGTTTGCCATCACCACCGGCACGGGCCGCGTGTGGGTGAACGGCCTGCTCAACGCACTGAGCCTGCTCATCGTCCTGTACCTTGTGCGCAAGGATGAGAACAGCGCCTACAAGGTGGGCTGGATCGCGCTGATCGGCATTCTGCCGCTGCTGGGCGGTGCGCTGTATCTGGCCTTTGGCAACAAACGCCCGGCCAAGCGTCTGCGCCTGAAAATGCAGGCGGTGGAGGATGCCCACAAAAAAGACCTTGTACAGGAGCCGGGTGTGCTGGAAGGTTTGGATGCCCGCGAGCAGGGGCAGAGCCGATATGTGGCAAAGTACGGCCCCTATCCGGCGTGGCAGAACACTCGCACGCAGTATTTTGCCTGCGGCGAAGCCATGTATCCGCAGCTGCTGGCCGATCTGGAAAAGGCTGAAAAGAGCATCTTTCTGGAATTTTTCATCGTGAGCCACGGCTGCATGTGGAACGGCATTGAAAAGATCCTGCGCCGCAAGGCTGCGCAGGGTGTGGATGTGCGCCTGATCTACGATGATTTTGGCAGTCTGCTGGGTCTGCCCGCCGATTTCATCGTGCGCATGGAGCGGGCGCACATCCGCTGTATCCCGTTCAACCCGGTGGTGCCGCTGCTCTCGCTGGTGATGAACCACCGCGACCACCGCAAGATCGTAGTCATTGACGGTACGGTGGCCTACACCGGCGGCGTGAATCTGGCAGATGAGTATATCAATGCGGAGCAGCGCTTTGGCTACTGGAAGGATGCAGCCCTGCGTGTGGAAGGCGATGCCGCGTGGAACTTTACGGTGATGTTCCTCAACTTCTGGAACGCCTTCCGCCCCAGCGAGACGGATTATGATGCATTTCGTCCCATGCCGCTGGTGACGCCGGTATCGGACGGCATCGTGCAGCCCTACGCGGACAGCCCACTGGACGAGGAACCGATGGCCGAGACGGTGTACCTGAACATCCTTGCGCAGGCACAGCGGTATGTTTATATCTACACGCCCTACCTTGCCGTGGGCGAGGAAATGCTGGACGCACTGAAAAACGCGGCCAAGCGCGGGGTGGACATCCGGCTGGTGCTGCCGGGCATCCCGGACAAAAAGCTGGTGTTCCGGCTGAGCCGGTCGTACTATCTGCCGCTTTTGAGGGCAGGTGTACGCATTTACGAATATACGCCCGGCTTTCTGCATGCCAAGTGCTGGGTAAGCGACGATGTAACTGCCGTAGTGGGCAGCATCAACATGGACTACCGCAGCCTGTTTCTGCACTTCGAGTGCGGGGTGCTGCTGCAGGGCAGCAGTCAGGCCGCCGTTTTGCGGGACGACGTGCTGGCCACCCTGCAAAAGTGCCGGGAGGTGCAGGTGTCGGACTGCCGCACCAGCATCCCGGGCACCCTGCTGGACAGCGTCCTGCGCCTGCTCAGCCCGCTGATGTGATTATTCGCTCCCTTTCCGGGCACACTAGTGCCACAGGCCCCACGCAGGGGCAGGGAAGGGAGCGTTTTTGTTACCGATGAAAAAACTATCTTGCATGATTTTGGGCGGCGCACTGGCCGCTGCCCTTGCACTGACCGCCTGCGGCGGCACGAATGCCGGTTCCGGCGGCAATTCCTCTGGCATGAGCGAAAGCATGGGCGGGGCACAGAGCAGCCAGAGCGGCGGCAACGCCGCATGGCGCACCGGCCTTGGCATCCTGACCGAAGCTTCCGCCAGCGGCGATACCAGCAAGGTGAACACCATCACCGCCGTGGTGGTGCTGGATGGCGAGGGCAGGCTGGCCGATGTGACGCTGGACGAAATGGAGCTTTCTCTTTCCGCCGACAGCTCCGGCGGCATCGCGCTGCCGTCTGACCTGCGCACCAAGCGCCAGAAGGGCAGCAGCTACCCGCTGGCGGCGGTGTCCTCACTGAAAAAGGGCTGGGCCGAGCAGGCCGACGCCTTCGGCCGCTGGCTCACCGGCAAAACGCCGGACGAGGTGCGGGACATTAAGACCGACGAGGACGGCAAGCCCGCCGACGCCGACCTGCTCTCCGGCTGCACCACTGCCGTGGACGGCTACCGGGACGCCGTCCTGCGCGCCTGCGAGAACGCAAAAGCGGCGGGGTGACGGTCCTTTCCGTCTGACCTTGGCTCCCCTTTTGGCTGCGCCGTTTTTCCCGAACGGGAAATGGCCCCGAAAGGGGGATTTTTTGCGCCTTTCCCGCAGGGTCCGCCGTAAAAGGACATTTGTCCGGCCTGCCTTGACAGGGACAGACGCAGGGGTTATAATCGGCTCAGAAAAACTGTTTTTATACAGAAAACACAGGAGGAATCATCATGCGGAAATCTTCCCAGAAGCTGCGCGTGCGGTGCGCAGCGGCGGCCCTTGCGGCTGCAATGCTCCTGACGGCCTGTGCAGGCGGTGCCGCCAGCTTTGACAAGCAGATGGAGCTTGGCCGGAAATACCTCTCCGAGACCAATTACGCCGAAGCCATCGCGGCCTTTACCGAGGCTATCCGGCTGAACCCGAACGACATCGAGGCTTACATCGGCCGTGCACAGGCGTATACTGCGTTGAAAAAGTACGATGAAGCCAATGCGGACTACACCGCCGTCATTGAAATGACCGAAGAGCAGCCCTACCAGCAGGCCAGTGCATACGTTGGCCGCGCCGGAGTGGGCGAGGAGACCGGCCGGCTGGCCGATGCAGAGAGCGACTACACAGCGGCGCTGGCTCTGCTGGGCGAAAAGAATCTCGACGCCATGGACGACTCCGACGCCGAAGCCGCCCGGGACCTGAAGAAGGAAACGCTGGTAAAACACGCGGCAGTGTGCGTGACGCTGGTGCTGCTGGATAAGGCCGCCGAGGACTACGACCAGCTGGAAGAGCTGGGCCAGAACGTGGCCGCCGAGCGCAGCGAGCTGGAAAAACTTCTGGAAAGCACCACCGCCGCAACGGACGCCGAAAACGGCCTGCCGGACGCCGAGACGCCCGAGACGCCCGATCAGCCGGAGACCCCCGCCGCCGAGGAACAGCCTGCTGAGAGCAAGAAAGAGGAAGCCGCTTCCAGCAAAGAACAGACTGCCGAAAGCAAGAAAGAAGAAGCTGCATCCAGCAAGGAGCAGCCTGCCGAGAGCAAAAAAGAGGAAGCTGCTTCGAGCAAGGAGCAGCCCGCCGAGAGCAAAAAGGAAGAAGCTGCTTCCAGCAAGACACAGCCCGTTGAGCAGAAGCAAAGCTACACGGCAACAAAAACCGTTCCGTATGGTAATGATACGCAGAGCAGTTCGTATACGACTACGGAAAAGGTGGAGTATCAGATCGGCGGAACGACGATACGCCTGACACAGCAATATACCGATACGACGGAAGACCATGTGTCGAATGAGAAGTATGTAACTTCTGAAACGACGACGGATGTCTACACGCTGTCTCAGCCGCTGCAGGCCATGGAGCGCAAAGGCGACTGGCAGGTCGTCTGGGATGTCCCGGCGGGAACGGTGGTCACGCTAAAAGGAACTTTGACGGGCACAGACAGTGGTCCGTTGGGAACGGATAAATACAGCGATTCCAGAAGCGGTGTCTACGGAATCATCGTTTCACGGGTCCTGAGCAATGACGAAGTGGACAGCTCAGCAGGCAGTTATCCGTCTTTTTATGGAGAGAGTGTGACCATTGAAAAAGGAAAACTGTATCAATTGACAGATGCGAATGAAGGCGGTACATTCAACGAGAAGGGCGGCTTCGTGTTCCGCGGCGTCTGACCCGGCACTGCATCCGACCTTTAAGAAAGCACAGAAAGCCTTCCCCCGCGGGGGAAGGTTTTTGATATGATGGAGGGAAATGCTTCTGCAGGCGTTCCCCAAAAAGCTGTAGGGAACGGACTTGTCCGTTCCGCCCTGACAGCATCGCTTGCTTTGCGGAACGCATGAATGCGTTCCCTACAGTGTCCTTCCGGGACAGCAGAGCAATAGGTTTTTTTGTGCAAATCCACCGGATGAATGCGGTGAAATGACCCTGAAAAAAGGCAGAATGCGAAAAAATTGCGTTTCCCTCTTGCCAAACGGAGCCAAACGCGCTATTCTATAGTCACGGTTTAACACTTTAGCATGATAAAACGCTAAACCGAGAGGGATTCAGGAAACATGCATCTTGAGGGAGGATTCACATATGAAACGCATTTCTCGCCGTAACTTTATCAAGGCCGCCGGTCTGGGCATGGCCGCTCTGGGTCTGGCTGCCTGCGGCAGCTCCGCTTCCACTTCCACCGTGGCTTCTTCGGCTGCATCTGCCGCTGCTTCCAGCGCCGTCGCATCCGATGCCGCCAGCGATCTGGATTATATTAAGGAAAAGGGCAGCATGGTCATTGGCTACACCGTCTACGAGCCGATGAACTATACCGACGCCGACGGCAACTTTACCGGTTTTGACACCGAGCTGGCAAGCGCTGTGTGCGAAAAGCTGGGCGTGGAGCCGGAGTTCGTGGAGATCAACTGGGACACCAAGGTGGTGGAGCTGGACGCCAAGAGCATCGACTGCATCTGGAACGGCATGACCCTGACCGATGACATCATGGCCAACACCGCCACCACCCGCGCCTACGCCAAGAACGCGCAGGTCGTGGTGATCAAGGACGGCACCGACTACACCTCCACCGCCGACCTCGTGGGCAAGACCGTGGTGGCCGAAGCCGGTTCCGCCGGTGAAGCCGCCATTGAGGGCGACGAGAATCTGGCACAGGCCGATTACGTCTCCAAGAGCGTGCAGACCGACTGCCTGATGGAAGTGGCCGCCGGCACCGCCGACGCCGCCGTGCTGGATCTGACCCTGGCCAACGCCATGATCGGCGAGGGCACCGACTACGCCAGCCTGAAGATCGTGGACGAGCTGAACGCCGAGGAGTACGGCGTGGCCTTCCGCAAGGGCAGCGACGCCGCCGAAGCCGTCAACGCCGCCTTTGACGAGCTGACCGCCGACGGCACCATGCAGGCGCTGGCCGATAAGTACGATCTGGCTCTGGCAGAGTAAACCAAAATCTGATTTGATGGGTGAGTTCTTGTGTCTGTGATTTTCAGCCGCCTTTCCGGCGCATTTCTGCTTAACTGCGAGCTGTTCGCGTTGACGCTGCTGTTCGCCCTGCCGCTGGGGCTGGTGGTGGCCTTTGGCTCCATGAGCCGTTGCAAACCCCTTGCCGGGGTAGTCAAGACCTTTGTCTGGGTCATCCGCGGCACCCCGCTGATGCTGCAGATCATCGTCATCTACCTCGGCCCCGGCCTGCTGGGCATGAATAACCCGTGGCCTTCCGGTTCCGGCGGACGCATGGTGGCGGCGGTGGTGGCCTTTGCCATCAACTACGCCTGCTATTTCTCCGAGATCTACCGCGGCGGCATCGAAGCCATCCCCAAAGGCCAGACCGAAGCCGGGCAGGTGCTGGGCATGACCAAGACCCAGATCTTCTTCAAGGTCACCCTGCTGCAGGTGGTCAAGCGCATCCTTGCCCCCATGGGCAACGAGGTGATCACGCTGGTCAAGGATACCTCCCTTGCCAACACCATCGCCAACAAGGAGATCATCATGATGGCCAAGGAGTACAGCGCAAAGGGCCTGATCTGGCCGCTGTTTTCCACCGCCATCTTCTTCCTGGTGTTCGTGGGCGCGCTGACGCTGCTGTTCGGCTGGGCCGAAAAGAAACTGGATTATTTCCGCTGATGAAAGGGAGGAAACTGAACCATGGCATTGCTTGAAGCCTCCGGCATCGGCAAGAATTTCGGCGAGACCCATGTCCTGAAGGACATTTCTCTGACTCTGGAGCAGGGCGAAGCGCTGGCCATCATCGGCTCGTCCGGCTCCGGCAAGACCACCCTGCTGCGCTGCCTGAACTTTCTGGAGCGGCCGGACACCGGCATCATCCGGGTGAACGGCGAGACCATGTGGGACGCCGCCGACCCCGCAACCCAGCGGGAGAGCGAGATCCGCAAAAAGCGGCTGCACTTCGGTCTGGTGTTCCAGAACTTCAACCTCTTCCCGCAGTACACCGCCCTGCAGAACGTGATGCTGGCGGGCGAACTGCTGGCGAAGGAGCGCCCGGACTATAAGACCAACAAAAAGGCCATCCACGCCGAGCTGGAACAGCAGGCAAAAGAACTGCTGGCCCAGATGGGCCTGTCCGAGCGGGCAAACCACTACCCGCACCAGCTTTCCGGCGGACAGCAGCAGCGTGTGGCCATCGCCCGCGCACTGGCGCTGCACCCGGACATCCTCTGCTTCGACGAGCCTACCAGCGCCCTTGACCCGGAGCTGACCGGCGAAGTGCTGCGCGTCCTGCGTGACCTTGCCGACCGCAAGACCACGATGATCATCGTCACCCACGAGATGGCGTTTGCCCGCGACGTGGCCGACCGCATCATGTTCATGGACGGTGGCGTCGTGGTGGAGGAAGGCCCCGCCCGCCAGCTCATCGAGCACCCGCAGGAGGAGCGCACCAAACAGTTCCTGTCCCATTACGGGGAATGAGCACATTTACCAGTTTTCTCTTGCAAAAACTGTAAATGTTAATGCAATGCAAATCTTGTAAATTCTGCGTCGCTCCGCTATAATACCATTCATGAATGTACACAACGTCCTGCCCCCCTTTCCGGCAGGGCGTTTTTCACGGCCAAAAACTGGCCTTGCAGCCCGGCTTTCTGCGGGCAGGAGGAACGTATGACAAAGGATATGACGCAGGGCAGCCCGCTGAAGCTGATCCTTGCCTTTGCAGTGCCGCTGATGCTGGGCAGCCTGTTCCAGCAGTTCTACAATCTGGCCGATACCATCATCGTGGGGCGGTTCGTGGGCGTGGAAGCGCTGGCGGCGGTAGGCAGCGTGGGCGGCCTGAACTATCTGGTGCTGGGCTTTGTCAACGGCATTGCCTGCGGCTTTTCCATCCCCATCTCCTGGACCTTCGGTGCCAAGGACTATAAAGAGATGCGCCGGTACACGGCCAACACCGTGTGGCTGTCGCTGCTGTTTGCGGCGGTGCTTACGGTGGTCACCGTGGCGCTCACCCGCGCCGTGCTGGTGTGGACCAACACCCCGGCCAACATCATCGACCTGGCCGATGTCTACATCCGCACCATTTTTGCGGGCATCCCCCTCACCTTATTATACAATGTCACCAGTGCCCTGATGCGCGCGCTGGGCGACAGCAAGCGCCCGCTGTTCTTCCTGCTGGTGGCCAGCTTTCTGAACATCGGGCTGGACCTTGCCTGCATCATCGTGTTTGACATGGGTGTGTTCGGCGCGGCCTTTGCCACGGTGTTCAGTCAGGGCGTGGCCGGTGTGGGCAGCCTGCTGTACATCCTGCGCCACTACCATGAGCTGCGCTGGAGCAAGGACGAAGGCGCGTTCAGCCTGCCCCACTGTGCAAAGCTGTGCAGCATGGGCATCCCCATGGGCCTGCAGTGCAGCATCACGGCCATTGGCAGCGTGGTGCTGCAGGGTGCCGTGAACGGTCTGGGCAGCGACATCGTGGCCGCACAGACCGCCGGCAGCAAGGCCGCCCAGTTCCTCTGCGTGCCGCTGGAGAGCATCGGCACCGCCATGACCACCTACGCCAGCCAGAACATGGGTGCCCACGACCTCAAGCGGGTGGACCGCGGCTTGTACACGGCGCTGGGCATCGGCTGCGTGTACAGTGTGGCGTCCTTCCTCATCCTGCGGTTCACGGATAAGCTGCTCATCGGCCTGTTCCTGGAAGCCAAGGAGACTGCCATCATGGCCAACGCCCAGAGCTTCATCTTCTGGAACAGCGTGTTCTACATCCCCCTGGCGGTGCTGATCATCTATCGCTATACCATCCAGGGGCTGGGCTATTCGGGCCTTGCCATGTTTGCCGGTGTGGCCGAGATGGTGGCCCGCGCCATGGTGGGCTTCTGGTTCGTGCCGCTGTGGGGCTACTTTGCGGCCTGCATCGCAAGCCCGGTGGCCTGGTTCTTTGCCTGCTTCTTCCTCATCCCGGCCTACATCGTGGTGCGCAAGCGCCTGCAGAACGAAAAACAGGCCGATGCGCAGCAGGCGGCAAGGGCCTGAGCGTTTCCGGTTTAAAACAAAAGGGCTGCTGCACAGCATTTGTGCAGCAGCCCTTTTTCGATGCAAGTTGGTTGAGACTTAGTTCTCCGGAGCAGCGAAGGCGATGGGGGTAGCGCCTGCAGCGGCGTCCACGCTCTTCAGAGAGAGCGGGGTGGTCTCGTAGTGCAGGGTCTCGAAGGCCTGGGTCTGGCCGTCCTCGGTGGTGAACTCCAGCACATAGGTCATGTCAGCCTGCTTGTCGGCCTCCACGTCGCGGGTGATGACCACGCTGTCGCCGTCTGCCAGGCCCTCACCGGCCAGGTTGTCGCCCTTGTCCTCGGCACCGACTTCGTACAGGTACAGGTCGGTGACGGTGGAACCGGTGGTATTGTACACGGTGTACTCGGCAGTGGTGGACTCAGCAGCCTCGGAAGCGGCCTCAGAGCTTGCAGCCTCGCTGGATGCGGCAGAGGATGCCACAGAAGAGGAAGCAGCGGTGGAAGAGGAGCTGCCGCAGGCGGTCATGCCCACAGCCAGTGCCAGAGCGGCAGCAACGATTGCAACATTCTTGAGTTTCATGCGAAATACTCCTTTGATCTTTTTTCGTTCTTCTCGTTTCAACCCAACCAACCGGGTGGGCGGGTTGTTGAGGTTGATTATACGCAAGATTCGACAAAAAATCAAGTCTTATGTCGGCATTTTTCACGATGAAACAGGAACTGTTACCATTTTGACATGAATCTGTCACAATTTAGCAGAGACTAACTTGAAGTTCCGTCCTGCTGCACCGGCGCATCCGGGACGCAGCACCGCCGGGACGGGTGCCGCATTTTTGCCCCATCTCCCGATTTACAAATCTGCCGAAAAAGGCTATACTATAAATAATTATGCAAATAGGGGAGGTGAGTACATGGCAGAACAGGAGCTGGAACAGCTGGAAGGCACGGTGGAAGATATCATCTACGAGAACGCCGACAACGGCTACACCGTGTTCGAGGTGTCCGGCGGCGGGGTCATCACCGTGGTGTGCGGCGTCGTGGGGGAGCTGCACGCCGGGGAAAGCGTCATCTGCCGCGGCCGGTACGAGAACCACGCCACCTACGGCCGGCAGTTCCACGCCCAGGAGTGCGAGACGGACATGCCCAAGGATCTGGAAGCCGTGTACGCCTTCCTTGCCAGCCGGTCGCTGCCCTACATCGGGGCCAAGACGGCGGACAAGATCATCGACCTGTTCGGGGCCGAGGCGCTGGAGGTCATTGCCAACGACCCCGCCCGGCTCACGCAGGTGCCCGGCATTTCGGCGGACAAGGCCGACCGCATCCAGCAGGAGTTCAAGCGGATGTTCGGCATGCGGGAGCTCATCGCCTATCTGGCGCAGTTCGAGATCGGCCCCCGCAAGGCCATGGAGGTGTTCCGGGCGTTCGGGCCGGGGGCCATGCAGGCCATTTCGACCAACCCCTACCTGCTGTGCGGGGAGCCGCTGCAGCTGGACTTCCGCCACGCCGACAGCATCGCCCAGTATTACCACATGGAAGGCGACTGCGCCCAGCGGCTGGAAGCCGCTCTGCTGCGCACTTTGCGCCACAACGCGGGCAACGGCCACACCTGCCTGCCCCGGGCCCAACTGCTGGAAACCGCGTCCAACTTCATCCACCAGCCGCCGGAAAAGCTGGCCCGTGCGCTGGACAAGTGCATCGAGACCGAAGAACTCTGCGTGAAGATGTTCGACGGCGTGCCCTACATCTACCTGCCGGACCTTCTGGCCGCCGAGCAGGACATTGCCCACCGGCTGGCCATTCTGGCCCGGCGGGGCAAGAACACCGCCCGTGACCTGGACCGGAACCTGCAGGTGCTGGAACTGACCCAGGGCTTTGCCTATGCGCCGCTGCAGCGGGAAGCCATCCGCAAGGCCATGACCGAGAACTGTCTGGTGCTCACCGGCGGCCCCGGCACCGGCAAGACCACCACCGTGAACGCCATCCTGCAATTGCTGGAAAATCAGGCCGAGCGGGTGGCCCTGTGCGCCCCCACGGGCCGGGCCGCCAAACGGCTGAGCGAGCTCACCGGCCGCAAGGCCAGCACCATCCACCGCCTGTTGGAGGTGGACTATACCGGCGGCGTGGTCAGCTTCATCCACAACGACAAGAACCTGCTCAAGTGCGATGTGGTCATTCTGGACGAGATGAGCATGGTGGACGTCAAGCTGTTTCAGGCGCTGGTCACGGCCCTGCGTTACAGCTGCCGCATCATCATGGTGGGCGACGCCGACCAGCTGCCCAGCGTGGGCCCCGGCAACCTGCTGGGCGAGATCATCCGCTCCGGGTGCGTGCCCACCGTCTGCCTCAACGAGATCTTCCGGCAGGCCAAACGCAGCCTCATCGTGGAAAATGCCCACCACATCATCTGCGGCGAGCCGCTGCAGAAGGGCGGCAAAACGGACGATTTCTTCTTCCTCGAAGCGGACGGCGACGCCGCCCAGAAGCTGGTGTGCGACCTGGTCACCACCCGGCTGCCCCGCAGCTATGGGTTCGACCCCGTGCGGGACATTCAGGTGCTTTGCCCCACAAAGCTGGGCCCCACCGGCACCCAGGCGCTGAACGTGGAGCTGCAGAACCTGCTCAACCCGGAGCAGAAGGGCAAACCCCAGCTGCAAAGCGCCTCCCGGGTGTTCCGGGTGGGCGACAAGGTGATGCAGGTGCGCAATAACTACGAGATCGTCTGGAACCGCATCGGCGGGGAACAGGGCGTGGGTGCCTACAACGGCGACATCGGCATCGTGGAGAGCATCAACATGCGGGACCGCTCCATGGTGGTGCGCATGGACGACCGGCGGCTCATCTACCCGGCAGAGAACCTCAACGAGTTGGAGATCGCCTACGCCATCACGGTGCACAAGAGCCAGGGCAGCGAGTTCCCGGCGGTGATTTTGCCGGTGGCGCAGGTACCGCCGCGGCTGTGCTACCGCAACCTGTTTTACACCGGTGTCACCCGTGCGCGGAAGCTGTGCATCGTGGCAGGCCGCCGCGATGTTGCCAACCGCATGATGGGCAATGTGCGCCAGAACCTGCGCTATAGCGGCCTTGCCCACCTGCTGGCCGCCGAGCTGCCCCCGGAACAGACGGAAGCGGGGAAATAAGAGGATCACGAAAAGGCTTCCCCCAAGGGGGAAGGCTTTGAGAGGGTTTTACTATACTTTTCCCCTCAATTATGCTATACTGTAAAATGGTATGATTTCCGGCTCCGGCATTGCCGGGCCGTCGTCGATAGAGGAACCCAGAGAAAGGAACAGAGATTTTTATGGCACAGAACGATATCGGTATCGATCTCGGTACCACCACCATCATCATTGCGCAGAAGGACAAGGGCGTCGTGCTCAACCAGCCCAGCGTCGTGGCTATGGATACCCGTAAGAACACCGTGCTGGAAGCCGGTGACAAGGCGCTGGCCATGGTGGGCCGCACCCCCAACTATATTTCCGCCATTTTCCCGCTGAAGGACGGCGTCATCAGCGACCACACCATGACCCGTGAGCTGATCTGCCGCTTCGTCAAGCAGGTGTACAGCTCCCACATGGTCAAGCCCCGGGTGGCGGTGTGCGTGCCCGCTGCCATCACCGGCATCGAGAGCGACGCCGTGGTGGAGGCCGTGGTGGCCGCCGGTGCCCGTCAGGTCTACCTGATCGACGAGCCTATTGCCGCCGCCCTCGGCTCCGGCATCGACATCACCCAGCCCGACGGCCGCATGATCATCGATATCGGCGGCGGCACTACCGATATCGCCGTGCTGAGCCTGGGCGGCAAGGTCAAGGCCACCAGCGTGTGCGTGGCCGGCAACCACTACGACGAAGAGATCCTCAAGTTCGTGCGCAACAAGTACAGTGTGGCCATCGGCCAGCGTACCGCCGAAGAGCTGAAAAAGAACGTGGCCTGCTGCCCCCAGAAGACCGATTTCCACGAGACCATGGAGATCAAGGGCCGCAGCCTGCTCACCGGCCTGCCCGTGCGCGTCAACGTATCCACCGATGACCTGTACGATCCGGTCATGATGCTGAGCGAGCAGATCGGCACTGCCGCCCATCAGGTGCTGGAGAAAACTCCCCCGGAGCTGGCAGGCGATATCTTCCGCAACGGCGTCATGCTCACCGGCGGCGGCGCACAGCTGCACGGCCTGACCGAATACCTGAGCGAAGAGCTGAAGGTGAACGTGACCGTCTCGCCCGACCCCGTCAACTGCGTGGCGCTGGGAACGGCCATGAGTCTGGGCCTGAACGACAAGCTGGAAACCGGTTTTCTGGACGCAACGCCCCGCATCGGCCACCGCTGAGACAGGGGAGTGCACGTTTTGTCCATCTGACGTCACAAAGCGCCAAAAAGAAAAATTGTCCATTTTTGTTGAAATAAATGGGAAAATAAGGTATACTATACCCAAATTGATTTTCTGCTGACGAACTTGTATCGGACGCAGTATCCAAGAAACAGGAGGAAAAACCATGGATTTAGGTTTTGATGTGGTCGTTACGCTGACCGGCATCGTGCTGGTGTTCCTGATCCTCATCCTGCTGATGGCGATCATCACGCTGGAGGGCAAGATCTTCGACTCGATGGATGCGAAGAAGAAGGCCGCCAAGGAAGCGGAAAAAGCCGCCAAGGCTGCTTCCGTAAAGCCCGCTGCCGCTGCGCAGCCCGCCGCCGCAGCTCCCGCTCCTCAGGTGGAAGAGGGCATCCCCGGTGACGTCGTGGCCGCCATCATGGCAGCTATCCACGCAATGGGCAACGGCAAGTATACCCTCAGAGCCGTGCGCCGCAGCAAGAACGGCTGGGGCAATGCGGGTGTCAACGACACCACCGCACCGTTTTAACAGAGGAGGAAGAGCATGACACAGTTTATTGATACTCTGGTCGGTATTTTCCAAAGTTCCGGCTTTGCACAGTTCGGTGAGCCGGGCGGCTACCTGTACGCGATCATGATCTGCGTGGGTTGCTTTTTGCTGTATCTGGCCATCGTCAAGGAATTTGAACCGCTGATCCTGCTGCCCATGGCATTCGGCATGATCCTGGCAAACCTGCCCGGCAGTGGCATCATCCACATGCAGTATTTCGTCGGCGACGGTCTGGAACACCCCATGTGGGTGGAGATTCTGAACAACGGCGGTCTGGCTGATATGCTCTACATGGGCGTCAAGCTGGGCATCTACCCGCCGCTGATCTTCCTGGGCATCGGCACCATGACCGACTTTGCACCCCTGATCTCCAACCCCAAGAGCCTGCTGCTGGGCGCTGCTGCTCAGTTCGGTATCTTTGGTACTTACATGGGTGCCCGCCTGCTGACCGCTACCGGTCTGGTGGACTTCACCCAGAAGCAGTCCGCTGCCATCGCCATCATCGGCGGTGCCGACGGCCCCACCGCCATCTTCGTCACCTCCCGTCTGGCTCCGGAGCTGCTGGGCTCCATCGCCGTGGCAGCTTACAGCTACATGGCTCTGGTGCCCGTTATCCAGCCGCCCATCATGAAGGCACTGACCACCAAGAAAGAGCGTACCGTTGTGATGAAGCAGCTGCGCACCGTCTCCAAGACCGAGAAGATCATCTTCCCCATCATGGTCACCATCGTGGTCTCCCTGATCGTGCCTGACGCCGCCGTTCTGGTCGGTATGCTGATGCTGGGCAACCTGATGAGGGAGTGCGGCGTCGTGGACCGTATCCAGAAGACCGCCGGCAATGAGCTGATGAACATCATCACCATCTTCCTGGCACTGTCCGTTGGCTGCACCACCTCTGCAAACACCTTCCTGAACACCCGCACCCTGTTCAT
>ENA-ORCP01001061-ORCP01001061.1-human-gut-metagenome-genome-assembly--contig:-NODE-1061-length-24251-cov-19.888723_pt1 | contig 24251 bp, 21 predicted proteins | sample MGYA00242990_ERZ507991 | MGnify/ENA primary metagenome ERZ507991 (study PRJEB26167, sample SAMN06115496) | human gut metagenome | host: Homo sapiens | place: China:Henan | collected 2015-05-07... | reverse complement strand
GAGACCGTGATCCTGGCGATGGGCTGCAGAGAGCGTTCCCGTGGTGCGTTAAATATCCCCGGCAGCAGACCGGCAGGTATCTACAGCGCCGGAACTGCGCAGTATTATGTAAACATCCGCGGACGTATGCCGGGTAAGAATGTAGTCATCCTGGGCTCCGGTGATATTGGACTCATCATGGCGAGACGTATGGTGTTAGAAGGCGCCAAGGTGCAGTGCGTGGCGGAGCTTCGTCCCCAGAGCGGTGGACTGAAGCGTAACATTGTCCAGTGCCTGGATGATTTCAACATCCCTCTGTATCTAAATACTACCGTGGCACAGATTCACGGCAGAGACCGTGTAGAGGGAGTGACCCTGACAAAAGTGGATGATAATGGAAAACCCATCCCCGGATCCGAGTGGGAGGTTCCCTGTGATACTCTGTTGTTATCCTGCGGGCTGATCCCGGAGAACGAACTGACCAGGGGCTTAGGAGCGGATATGGACGGCAAGACCGGAGGACCGGTAGTGGGAGAGAATCTGGAGTGCAGTATCCCCGGCGTCTTCGCCTGCGGCAATGTGCTCCATGTCCATGAACTGGTAGACCATGTATCCGCAGAAGCGGAAAAGGCTGGAAACTACGCAGTGGAATATATCCGACAGAAAAGAGGGTGAGACGATGGCAGAGAAGAATACAACACAAAAAGAATTGACCTGTATCTGCTGCCCGGTAGGGTGTGCCCTGACCGTGACCATCGCAGATGACAGTAGTGTCATAGTAACCGGCAACCGCTGTCCCAGAGGCGCTGCCTACGGAGAGAAGGAAGTGACCAACCCTACGCGTATTGTGACATCTACCGTACGCGTGGCAGGATATCCGGATGCTGTGGTATCCGTGAAGACAGCTTCCGACATTCCTAAAGGCAGGATTGATGACTGCATGAAAGCTCTGTCAGATGTTACTGTAGCGGCACCCATCCATGTAGGAGATATCATCTTGGAAAATGTGGCTGACACAGGTGTCAATATAGTGGCAACCCGGTCGTTTCGGGGATAACAGAAGATATCATATAATTAGAGCAATGACCACATATCCCAACGGCTTCCGCAAATTTATCTGAGTGGGATATGTGTCAATTGTGATGAAATGAACAACGGGAGGTTACATAACAGAATGGGAGATATACAGAACACACAGAAGAAAACATACATTATGGCACTGGATCAGGGTACCACCAGTTCCCGCTGCATCCTGTTTGATAAGCAGGGAAACATCTGCTCCATGGCACAGAAGGAATTCACACAGATCTATCCCCAGCCCGGCTGGGTAGAACATAACCCCATGGAGATCTGGTCCTCCCAGCTGGGAGTGGCGATCGAGAGCATGGCAGTCCTGGGTATCACGGATGACCAGATTGAAGCCATCGGCATCACGAACCAGCGTGAGACGACGATCCTCTGGGACAAAAATACCGGAGAACCGGTATACAATGCCATTGTATGGCAGTGCCGCCGGACTTCCGATATGATTGAGGAATTGAAAAAAGACGGTTTTGACAAAATCATCCGGGAGAAGACCGGACTGATCCCCGATGCCTACTTCAGTGCATCGAAGATCGCCTGGATACTGAATAATGTTCCCGGAGCCAGAGAACGCGCAGAGAGAGGAGAGTTACTCTTCGGTACGGTGGATACCTGGCTGATCTGGAATCTGACCAAGGGCGCCGTACATGTGACGGATTATACCAATGCTTCCCGAACCATGCTTTTCGATATTCATAACCTCTGCTGGGATCAGGAAATCCTGAAGCGCTTCAATATCCCGGAGAGTCTGCTTCCGAAGGTGTGCTGTTCCAGCGAGATCTACGGCAAGACCGATGCGTCCGTTCTGGGCGGCGAGATCCCTATCGCCGGTGCGGCGGGAGACCAGCAGGCGGCGCTGTTCGGACAGTGCTGCTTTGAGCAGGGAGAAGTGAAAAATACTTATGGGACCGGCTGCTTCTTATTAATGAATACCGGACACGAAGCCATTACTTCCCGTTCCGGTCTGCTGACCACCATTGCCGCCAGTACGAGCAAAAACGTAGAGTATGCCCTGGAGGGCAGCGTGTTCGTAGCCGGTGCCGGGATCCAGTGGCTTCGTGACAGTATGCGTATGCTCAAGACCTCTGCACAGTCCCAGGAGTATGCGGAGCATGTGCCGGATACCGCAGGGGTCTATATCGTTCCGGCATTTGCGGGCATGGGAGCTCCCTACTGGGATCAGTATGCCAGAGGAACCATCGTCGGCATTACCAGAGGCTGTACCAAGGAGCATTTCATCCGCGCCACGCTGGAATCTATTGCATACCAGACGGCAGATGTGCTGGAAGCCATGGAGAAGGACAGCGGCATTGATTTAAAGAGTCTGAAAGTGGACGGTGGTGCCAGTGCCAATGATTTCCTTATGCAGTTCCAGGCGGATATCGTCAACACCCAGGTACGCCGCCCGGCATGTATCGAGACGACGGCTTTGGGAGCGGCTTATCTGGCAGGACTTGCCGTAGGCTATTGGAAGAATCGTGATGAGATCCGTGAGAACTGGCAGATCGGAGCAGCCTTTGCACCGCAGATGGAGGAGACACAGCGGCGACAACTATTAAAGGGCTGGCATCGCGCAGTGAAATGCGCTCTTGCATGGGCAGAGGATGAGGTATAAATTTTATATGACTATGGTATTTTTGGGCAAAGCAAACTTGTAATGTGATAAAGTACTGTGGTATTATGATGTCTGGGTGAAAGGTTATCTTGCAACCCAGACATTATATTTTTACGGAATGAATTGCAGTAAGGGGTTAAGGGGAGTTCACGGAAAGGAAACAGGATGGATTTAAACGGCTTACCACAGACCGTGCAGAACTTCATAAACGATACTATCCGATATAGAGAATCAGGCAACTGTCTGGACTATGACACCTGCCAGAAAATATTGGAGTATGCGGCAGATACCGGATCACAGAAGCTGACAGGACTTGGACTCTATTATCTGGCGGAGTGTTATTGGCAGAAGGGCGAGTATGAGAACACCATGCAATGCCTTACAGAGGGTGTCGGCTGCCTGGAAAATGCCCGGATGTACGAGCTGTTGGCCAAAGCCCATAATATGATGGGAGCGGTGTCCGACCGGAAGAATAACCGGATGTTGGCGCTCAGCTCCTACTATAACAGCCTGAAATATGCGGAAAAATATCATTTTTATTATATACAGGGCATGGCGGAGAGCAATATTGCCTATACCCTGGTCAGAATGCGCCTGCGGCAGGAGGCGATACAGCATTACCGTATAGCGATCGCCTGCTATGATAAGTCAGAAAAAACATATCAGCTGAATTATAACAGGATCAACTGTATGATCGAGTGCGGCTGCTGTCACATGTACCTGGGAGAAATGGAAGAAGCCCTGCAGCTTTGGAATGAAATAGAGAAGATCCTCAGAGAAGCACCGGAAAGCTATTATTCGAAAATAACATTAGAAATGTATCGTATTCCCTGCGAATTATTAAAAGGGCATGAGGAAGAGGCTTTAAAGCTTGCGTCAGATCTTCTGGAGCAATTGTCAGACCGGGATGTTTTTGAAGAGATCATGGATGAACTGGTGATCTTGGCGGGAATCCTGGCTATCCTGCCCGATGGAAAATATCTGGAGGAACTGATCCGGATCATCGATGAAAAAAATATTGAAGTGTATTACAATATCTTCCTGGATCTGTATCCTTTTAAAGTGCAGAGCATATTACGCAAAGGAGACATGGGGGAATATGTGAAATATACCCGGCAATATTTAGAAACTTATGAAAAATTCCGGCAGGAAAATCACCGTGCCTTGGTCGGTGTTATGGAATTACAGGACCGGTTGAGAAATGTAACGCTTGACAGAGAGAATATGCAGGCTTCTAACCGTGTACTGGAGGATCTTGCCATGCATGACGAACTGACCGGATTGGCTAATCGTACTTATTTACATGAATATCTGACCGGCTGCTTTGAACACGCCTATGCGGAAGAAAAGCTTTTGGGCGTGGAGCTTATGGATATTGATTTTTTCAAAGAGTACAATGATCACTACGGTCATCTGATGGGGGACCGGTGTCTGAAAGCCATTGCCGGAGTTCTGCAAAAGATACAGATTCCGGGACAGGTATTTTGTGCCAGATACGGTGGCGATGAATTTATGATCGTATATACCGGGATGACAGTGGAGCAGATCCGGAGAATTTCAGAGGACATTCTCAGAGAGGTCCGTATGTTAAAAATACCTCATGAGTGCAGCAGGTGCAGTAAATACGTATCCATCAGCCAGGGAGTCTTTGCAAGAATCCCGATGGAAAATAACAGAGAGTGGGATTTCCGGGTGCTGGCGGTTCAAGATTGCAATGCGGTTATACAGTGCTTTCGCCATCATCGGAACCATGCGGATGACCGTCGGTTCAAACAGTAATATATGCTCTGCCAGCTTCTTCATATCACGGTTCAAACAGAGGATTCCTCCATAACGCATAACGGTAAACACATCTCCATTTAAGCAGAACACATGATGAATCGGCAGGACATTTAAATAAATTTCCCGCTCCGGATGGTTGTTGTCTGTGGTGCAGAAATTGTTGTCCATGAGGTTTCCATTGGACAGCATCACGCCCTTTCCGCGTCCTGTGGTCCCGGAGGTAAACAGGATCATGGCACACTCATCGGCCTTTGCGTCAGACTCCACTTGCTGCCCCTCATAGGCTTTTAAGAGCTTATCGGAGCAGTTCACATGCCTTCCGTGCTGCAGGGAAATATACTCCACTACCGCTGGGCAGTTATCCTTCACTTCCTCGGTCAGCGGATGGAAAGCCCAGTCGTAAAACAGCACGTCCACATCGGAACGGTTTAAGCAGTCTGCCAGCTTTTGTGCGTTGAGCTGGACAACCAGCGGAATGCCGGTATAGCCTCCACTCATCACGCCAAGCAGTACGGCCAGATAATGATGACTGCTGACTCCCAGAATACCAACCTTTAACTTGTGTCCCACCTGCGCACGCTTTTCCCTGGCCCAGGCAGCAATAGCATCACACTCACATGCGAATTCTTTGTAGGTTACACGGAAAATAATTCCATTTTCTTCATATTGCAAAAAAACACGGTCTCCGTGCTCTGCCGCCGCGTTGTGCACCAGATCGTAAACAGTTCTTGTGTTTTCGTAAAGCATCATATGATTCCTCCAAATAAAAAATGAGACAGATTTTATGTATCTGTCTCAAATATAACACCAGGCCCGTTATGTGTAAACCATTTGACCAGTTCGAATTTTTGAACCAAAGAAAGCATTCCGTTCTGAATGATAAAAAATCAAATTCTTGCTCCGCACTTATACACTCGACGATAAAGTATTTCTTTCATCTACTGCCTTCGTAATTCCTTCTACATTTCCTTCTTCGTCACGTCTGATATATTCAAAAATCAAATCCTTTATCTTAATGATTCCCATTCTTATCCACCATTCTAATTTTACAATATCCACAAATAAGCCTGGCATCATTTTCCACCCGGGCGGCACACTCGGCATCCCACACCTGCATGGTGGCGATGTAATAGCGCGGGAGCGCGGTTTTCAGCACCAGGCTCTCGGCATACCCACTCTTTCCGCTGGCGGCACCGCCCAATACCAGCGTCAGCATTGGGGGGTGTACGGCGTGATGCCGCCCTCCGTGAAGGAATAGCAATCGCGGTAAACGGCCAGCGCCATATCCCACAGCGGGATGCTTGCCACCGCTCCGGTGCCCTCGCCGAGATGGAGCCCGGCGGTGAGCAGAGGCGCTTTGCCCAGCGCTTCCAGCACCAGCCTTGCTGCCGGTTCGGTGGAGCAGTGGCTGGCAAACACGGCCTTTTCCGCGGCGGGGCAGAGCCGCACCGCGCACAGCGCCGCTACCCCGCTGATGAAGCCATCCATCAGCACGGGCAGGCCTTCCAGCGCACCGCCCAGAAAAACACCGCACAGCCCGGCGATGTCGAACCCGCCCAGCTTGGAGAGCACGTCCAGAGGGTCAGCGGCATCGGGCTGATTCCGCGCAATGCCCCGCCGGATGGCATCCAGCTTGCGGGCAAGCCCCGCGTCGGAAAGGCCCGCGCCACGGCCTGTCATCCGCTCCACGGGCTGACCCAGCAGAACCGCAGCCACGGCGCTGGAGGTGGTGGTGTTGCCGATGCCCATCTCCCCCGTGGCCAGCAGCTGCACCCCCGCCGCCTTCTGCGCCCGGACAAGCCCCATGCCCGCCGCAATGGCATCCACCGCCTGCTGGCGGGTCATGGCAGGGCCGGTGGTGAAATCCGCCGTCCCGGCGGCAATGCGGCAGTTCTGCACCCCGGGCACCGGCTCCCCGGCCATGCCAAGGTCCACAGGCACCACTTCACAGCGGGCCGTTTTTGCCATCTGGCAGACACTGGTGCGCCGAGCGGCAAGGTTCTCGGCCACGGCCCGGGTCACGCTCTGGTCTGTCTGGCTCACGCCCTGCGCCACCACACCGTTGTCGGCGCAGAGCACCAGCACGGCCCGGCGGGAAAACGCCAGCTCTGCCGTGCCGGTCAGGGCGGCGGCATCCTCCAGCATGGTCTCCAGCCTGCCCAGCCCGCCCAGCGGCTTGGCCAGGCTGGCCCAGTGGGCGTGGGCGGCGGTGCGTGCGGTCTCGTCCGGCCGGGTGATCCTGGAAAGAAGCTGTTTCAGTTCAAGCTCTGTCATTGGTCCTGTTCCTCTTGATGATAGTGTGCGGCGGCATCCACGAACCGCCGGGGCAGGGCCGTGCCCGCCCAATACAAATGCGGGAAGCCCGCATAGAAATGCTCATTTGCAAAGCCGCAGTCCCATTGCTTCCCGTTGGGCTTTGCGGCGGTAAAGCCGGTGCCGTTGTCTGTGGAATCCCAGTGGTGGAACTCGTGCACGGGCAGACGCTCCCCGGCGCGGAACAGCATACTGTCGGCGTGGGCAGTCAATGTTGCGTATCCAAACCGCACCAGCCGCCCCACCCGGAAGCCCTGCCCCGGCAGAACACCTGCCATGGGCCAGCGTTCCCCGTTGGCATCCTCCAGGCTCTGGCCCAGATAGAGAAAGCCCCCGCACTCGGCCACCGTGGGCAGACCGCGCTCCACAGCCAGGCGCACAGAGGCCAGCATGGAGCGATTCGCGCTCAACTGCCCGGCATACAGCTCCGGGTAGCCGCCGGGCAGATAGAGCCCGCCGATCTGCTCCGGCAGGGCGGGGTCCTGCAGGGGGCTGAACCAGCAGAGCTCCGCCCCCGCCCGCTCCAGTGCTTCCAGTGTTTCGGCGTAGGTGAAGCAAAACGCCGCATCCCTTGCAACGGCAATGGGAACGCGGGGGCGCTGTTCCGCTGCTCCCTGGGGCGGCAGCTCTCCCGCAGGGGGGAGCCTATCGGTGTGCACCAAAGGCGCTGCGCACTCGGTCAGGGCAAAAAGCTTCTCCCAATCCATCACCAGCGCATCGGCCATCCGGCTGATCTTCTGCTGTAAGTCCGCGATCTCCCCGGCAGTTTTCAACCCTAAGTGGCGGCTCTCAAGGGCGGCATCCGGCAGGTGGGGCAGATAGCCCAGCACCGGCAGGCCGGTCTCCCGTTCCAGCATGGGAGCCAGCAGAGCATACAAATGGGGGGCGCAGTCATTGAGCAGGATGCCCGCCAGATGGCTGGGGGTGCGGAACTGTTTCAGCCCGTTGATCTGGGCCGCCAGCGTCAGACTGGCCCCTCTGGGCTGGACCACCAGCAGCACCGGCAGGCCCAGCGTATCGGCCAGATGCCAGGCGCTGGCGGTATCACTCACGCCGCCCAGTCCATCGTAAAAGCCCATGGCACCCTCGCACACAGCCGCCCCATGCCCGGCGGCGGCCTGCGCATAAAGCGCGCGCACCGTCTCCGGCGCAGAGAAAAACAGGTCGAGGTTGTGGCTCTCCACCCCCAGCACGGCCCGGTGAAACATGGGGTCGATATAATCCGGCCCGCTCTTGAAGGAGCAGGGATCCTGCCCCCGCCGCTTGAGCGCCGCCAGCAGAGCGCAGGTCAGTGTGGTTTTGCCGCTGCCGGAACAGGGCGCGGCCACAAGAAATTGGATCATTTGCGTTCTCCTGTGATAAGGAAGATGGGGTTATTGGCCATCAGCAGGTGGAGCCTGCCCGCAGGCCGGGTGCGGCTGACCGCGATCTGCGTCACCTCCGCGTCCAGACCGTGGGCAGTCAGTGCGGCCACGGCGGCGCTCAGCGTTTCCAGCGCAATGGCAGAGATGCAGATGCGGGCGTTCGGATTCCGGGCAAGCACCGTGTCCACCACAGCCTCCATGCCCCCCTTGGTCCCGCCGATGAACACGGCATCCGGGGCGGGCAGGTCAGCCAGCGCGGCGGGGGCGCGGCCCTCCACCAGTGTCAGGTTGCAGGCGTGGAACGTTTCCCGGTTCTGCCGGATGAGCCCGCAGGCCTCCGGGTCACACTCCACGGCATACACATGCCCCCGGGGTGCAGCCAGTGCCAGTTCCACGCTCACGCTGCCGGTGCCCGCCCCCACATCCCACAGGGTATCGCCGGGCTGCACGGCCAGCTTGGCCAGCGCCGCCGCCCGCACCTCCTGCTTGGTCATGGGCACCTCCCCCCTGTGGAAGGCTTCATCCGGGAAGCCGGGCACCCGCCGGGGCGGTTGGGGAAGATGCTCCACAAGCAGGACGCTCAGGCCTGCAAACTGCTTTTGCGCAAACTCCTGCGCCGTGCCGAACAGGATCTTCTCCTCTTTCCTGCCCAGCTCTTCCCCCACCAGCACATGGGCATCGCCCAGCCCGGCGGCAGCCAGCCGGCCGCAGAGGGAGGCGGGCGTTTCTGCCCCGCCGGTCAGGAAAAACACGGGCTTTCCCCCGGCTGTCAGGCACTCGGCCACCGGGTCGCAGGCACAGCCGTGGGCCGAGACCAGCTTCCACTCCTGCCAGGAGCGGCCCACCGCAGCGGCCAGCAGCTGAACGCTGGAAAGCCCCGGCAGCACCCGGCAGGAGATGCCAAAGGCCCGCAGCATCGGCAGCAGCTGGGCCGCACCGGAGTAAAACCCGGTGTCGCCGCTGTACACAAGGGCAGCATCCACCTCCGGGTCAGCCGCCAGCGCGGCAAGGACATCCTCAGGCTGATACAGGGCCTTCCGGTGTTCCGTGCAGCCCTGCGGCAGCTGTTCCAGCAGGCGCTTTGCCCCCAGGATCAGTCCGGCGTTCTGCAGGGCGGCAAGGCCCTGCGCGGTCAGGCTTTCCGGCGTGCCTGACCCCATCCCGATGAGTGTGATCATTGCAGCATCTCCTTACAATGTGTCAGGATCTGTTCCGCCGTTTCGCCCTGCTCGGCCGGGCGGCGGATGACGATGAGCTGTGCCCCGGTGTCCTGCGCTGCCCGGGCTTTTTCTTCAAAGCCGCCCGCCGCGCCGCCATCTTTGGTAACGAGGAAGCGGATGGCGAACTGCTCCATCAGTGCCCGGTTCAGCGCATAGGAGAACGGCCCCTGCATGGCGATGATGTTCTTATGGGGGATATCTGCCCCCTCGCAGGCGGCAATGCCCTCCCGGGTGGGCAGGACACGGGGAAAAAGCCGTGCCGGTTCCAGCACAGCAAAGGCAGAAAGCTCCTTGGCTCCCGTGGCAAGCAGGACATTTCCCTGCGTCCGGGCCAGAAATCCCGCCGCATGGGCCGCAGAGACAAACACCATGCTCCCGGCGGGCAGCGGGCTTTCGGGCCGGAGCAGGCGGCGGTACTCCGTGCCCGCTGTTTTGCAGGCTGCACGGATGTTCCGGGTGGCCTCCACCGCATAGGGATGGGTCGCATCCACACAGAGGTCAGCCCCCTGCAGCAGGGCGGTCATCTCCTCCGGGGTCAGCCGCCCGCAGTGGACGGTGATGCCGGATCTTTCGCCCTGTTCCTCGGCCCCCAGCGGGGTGGCCACGCTGACCAGTACCTCGGCCCCCAGTGCGGCCAGCTGCTTCGAAAACACACGGCCCTCGGTGGTGCCGCTGAATACCACGGCCCTCATGCGCGGTACCCCCGCGGCGTGACCATCTGCCCGCTCAGCTGGCGGGTCTGGGCGTTGCCGACAAACACGGTGGTGAACATATCCACCGGGGTGGTTTCCAGCGCAGCCAGCGTCAGAACGCGGCTTTCCTGCCCCTCCCGGCCAATGTTCCGCACAATGCCGCAGACCGTTCCGGGTGCTTTGCCGTTTGCCAGCAGGATGCGCACCGCCCGCGCCAGATAGTCCGGCCGCCCCTTGGAGGAGGGGTTGTACAGCGCGATGCAGAAATCCCCCATGGCTGCTGCCGCCAGCCGCCGCTCGATGACCTCCCACGGCGTAAGCCGGTCAGAGAGGGAGAGCACGCAGAAATCGTGGGCCAGCGGGGCACCCAGCACCGCACCGCCGCTCAGGGCGGCGGTCAGGCCGGGCACCACCTCCACCGTCACATCCGGGAAGTGCTCGGCCAGCTCCAGCAGAGGGCTTGCCATGCCGTAGACCCCGGCATCTCCCGAGCAGACCAGCGCCACCGCCCTGCCGCTCCGGGCCGTTTCCAGCGCCCAGCGGCAGCGGTCGATCTCCTTGGTCATGCCGGTGGAATAATAGAGCTTGTCCGGGAAGTAAGGGCGCACCAGATCCAGATAGACCGTATAGCCGCACAGCACCTCGGCTTGCGTTAAGGCGCTCTGCGCCTGTGCGGTCAGAAACCGGGGATCCCCGGGCCCAAGCCCGACAACAAAAACAACATTAGGCATCCTGCCACCTCCAATCCGGGGCAAAGGGACGAAGCGCCAGCGCAAAGGTCACGCCACCGCCCGCCTGTTTGGGAAGAATGATCGTGCCGCCTGCCGCCAGCACCGCCGCCCGCTCGCAGACATTGTCCACACCGGTCACGCTCCGGACAAAGGCCGAAGGTGTGAACTGCCCGGGGGCGTTCTGCAGCTGTGCGGCAGAATAGAACTGCACCGGCCAGCCGTGGGCTCTGCAAAATTCCAGCAGGCCCGGCTCATGGGCTTTCAGGTCGATGCTGGCCGCCGCCGTGATGCACGCTGCCGCAAGGCCGTGGGCCGCGCAGAACTGTGCAAAGGCTGCTTCCAGCTGTGCGGCGCTTGTCCCCCGCCTGCACCCGATGCCCAGCACACCGATCTTCGGGATCAGGTGCAGCGCATCGCCCGCCGGGAAAAGGGTCAGGGCAAAGTCGGCGCGCTCTGCCTCCCCCGCCGGGACCACCCCGGCAGGGGCCTGCCCGGCGATGGGGAACTCCGAGCGGTATCGCACCGGCCCGCCCGCCAGCAGCCTGCTGCTGACGCGCTTGATGCGCCCCGGCTCCAGCACGGCACAGTTCTGGTGCCTGGCCCACGCATCCACGGCAAACACACCGTTGGCATCGGTGGCCGTGGTAATGACCGGCACCGCACCGCAGACCGCCGCCAGCGCCCGGGCCAGATCGTTGGCCCCGCCCAGATGGCCCGAAAGGATCGGCACCGCAAAATGGCCGCACTCGTCCAGCACCACCACGGCAGGGTCCACCGCCTTGCTCCGGCAGTGGGGCGCAATGGCCCGCACCGCTATGCCCACAGCCCCCACAAAGATCAGGGCATCCGCATGGGCGAACTGCTCCGCGGTCCAATCGGCAAGGCTAGGCCCACCATGGCCGCAGCGGGCCACAGTGCCGGGCAGGGCACTGGCCAGCTTTTGGGCCAGCGCCAGTCCTTTTTCCGTAAAGGCGAGATAGGCGCGGGTCACTGGTCTGCCCCCTTGCGGAACTCCGTCGTAAAGGCTGGGTCGTAGAGCTTGCTCCGCTCATACCGGGTGCCCAGAAACTCCCCCACCACGATGAGCGCCGTCTTGGTGATGCCGTTGGCGCGGGTGCTCCCGGCCAGCGTGCCCACGGTGCAGCGCACCACCTTCTGCTCCGGCCAGCTGGCCTTGTAGACCACGGCGGCAGGAGTCTCCGGCGTGTAGGCTCCGCCTGCCAGCAGGGCCTGCTGCACCTTGTCGATGAGGCCGATGGAGAGGAAGATCACCATGGTTGCCCCATGGGCGGCAAGGCTGGCCAGCTGCTCCTTTTCCGGCACCGGGGTGCGCCCCTCCATCCGGGTGATGATCACGGTCTGGCTGATGGTGGGCAGGGTGTACTCGGCGTTCAGCGCCGCCGCCGCCCCGCAAAAGCTGGACACGCCGGGGGTATCATCGTAGGGGATGCCATCCGCATCCAGTGCGTCCATCTGCTCCCGGATGGCCCCATACAGGCAGGGGTCGCCGGTGTGGAGCCGCACAGTGGTCCCGCCTGCGGCATCCACCCGGTGCATCACGTCCAGCACCTGTTCCAGCGTCATCTCGGCGCTGTTGTAAACGGCGCACTCCGGCTTCGCCAGCCCCAGCAGGGCCGGGTTGACCAGACTGCCCGCATAAATGATGCAGTCGGCTTCCTGCAGCAGGGCCGCGCCCCGCCGGGTGATGAGATCGGGTGCGCCGGGACCTGCGCCCACAAAATGTACCATCTCAATGCTCCTTCCATTCGTTCAGCAGTTGTGCGGCAGTGTCGGTGGCTCCCAGCGGGCCGTGCTGGTTGGAAAACAGCACCGCCCCCACCCGGAACGCCCCGCAGGCCCGCCGGTCAAGGTGGAGCTGGACCGCCCTCAGCAGGCTTTCCAGCACCGGAGCCCGCAGGCCGGCGCTGTCCAGGAGTTCCAGACAGGCATCGGTGGTGGCAGCGTTCATCAGGGCGGCGCAGACTTCCCGGGAAGCGCCGCAGAGCGCCGCATGGGTGCAGAACAGCTCGGTGCGGCAGTCAGCAGTGTGGGAATGGGTGTTCATAATACCGCCCGCCACCTTGACAAGCTTGCCCACATGGCCCACCAGAAGCACCTCTTCAAAGCGGGCCGCCGCAGCCATATCCAGCGTGTCTCCAATAAAGTTCGAGGTTTTCACCACCGGAACAGCGTGAAACTCCGGGTATCTTTCGTGCAGATAGTCCAGCCCGTAATTACCGGGGGCCAAGATGAGCCGCCTGGGGCTGCCTGCCCGGAGAGCGGCCTGATTCATTTCCAGCTGGATGGTATCCAGGATCGCCTGCTGGCTCATAGGCTCCACAATGCCGCTGGTTCCCAGCACCGAAAGCCCGCCCTCGACCCCGATGTGGGGGTTGAAGGTGCGCTTTGCCACCTCTTCCCCTCCCTCGATGGAGATGGTCACGGCAAAGCCGCCGGTGTAGCAGGCGCTCTCGGCTTCCCTTTGCAGGGCCTCGGCGATCATCTGCCGGGGCACATGGTTGATGGCAGCTTCCCCCACCGGCTGGTCCAGCCCAGCCTTGGTCACCCGGCCCACGCCCTTGCCGCCGGAGATACGGATCTCGGTGGTATCGGGCAGCAATTCTACGGCGGCGATCACGGGCAGGCCGGTGGTCACATCCACATCATCCCCGCCGTCCTTCTCAATGGCGCATTCGGCACCGGCTCCGGCGGGGCGGCAGTACAGCGGGGCCACCTCCACCACGATGCCCTTCGGCGTGCGCAGGGCAACGCTCTCCGGGGCATGGCCGGTGAGCAGGAGCCGCGCGGCCCCCGCCGCACCCAGCGCCGCGCAGGTGCCGGTGGTGTACCCGCAGCGGAGCAGCTTCTGCCCACTGCGGACGTAATGTTCAAACTTTGGCCCGGCAGGCTTTTCCGGGCCAAACACGGCCTCGTACTGCTCCTTGGTCAGGCTGTACAGCGCCCGGATGTTCTCCGGGGCAAAGGCCTCCTTCGGGGTCAGCACCCCCGAAACGCTGTGCGGGAACACGCAGACCACCGCATCCGCGATCTTTTGCGCCATGTCCAGCTCGTGCAGGCTGACGATCACGGCCAGCCCCTGCTCATGGGCCAGCTTCTGCAGGATGGTCAGCAGCTCGATCTTGCCCTTGACATCCAGAAAAGAGGTCGGCTCGTCCAGCAGCAGAACTCCGGGCTGCTGGCAGATGGCACGGGCCAGCAGAACGCGCTGGCGCTGGCCGTCGCTGATGCAGTTGAAATCCCGGTCTGCCAGAGGGGCAGCCCCCACCAGCTCCAGCGCATCCCGCACGGCCTGCCGGTCGGCATCGGACAGGATGCCCAGCCGCCCGGTATAGGGGATGCGCCCGGCGGCGGCAAACTCAAAGCAGGAAGTCAGCTCGGTGCGGCGGGTGTGGGGCAGCATCAGGGCCAGCTTCCGGGCCCGGGCCGGGCCGGTGTAATCGGTCAGGCTGCGGCCATCCAGCAGGACAGCCCCGCCCAGGGGGGCCAGCTGGCCCGCCAGCGTTTTGAGCAGGGTGGATTTGCCCGCGCCGTTTGGCCCGATGAGGGCCAGGATCTGCCCCGGCACCGCCCCCAGCGTGATGCCGGAAGCAAGGGGCGCACTGCCATAGCCGATGGCCAGTTCTTTCGTTTCACAGCGGTATTTCATCGCACACCCTCCTGACCCCGGCGCACCAGCAGCCAGATGACCACCGGTGCACCAAACACTGCCGTTACGGCGCTGATCGAAAGCTCAGTGGGGGCAAACATACTGCGGGCGATGAGGTCGCACAGCAGGCAGAAGGCGGCCCCGCCCAGGCAGCACCCGGGCAGCACCACCAGCGGCCTTGCGCTGCCGAACAGCTGCTTGACCAGATGGGGCACCGCGATGCCCACAAAGGAGATGGGCCCCGCAAAGGCCGTGACACAGGCGGCCAGCAGACTGGAAAGTAGCACCAGCAGCCGGGAAAAGGCCCTGACATTGATGCCCACGCTCCGGGCGTAGGCCTCCCCCATCTGGTAGGCGGCCATGGGCTTGGAAAGGCAGAACGCTGCCGCCAGAGCGGGCAGCACCACCAGCGCCGCCGCCCGCACATTGCCCCAGGTCATGCCGGAAAAGCTGCCCTGAGACCAGTTGTGGAGGTTGACGATGTTGCTGTCCTGGGCAAAGGCCACCACAAACTCCGTGACGGCCGAACAGATGTAGCCGATCATTACGCCGCAGATGACAAGGATGCTCATCCGCTGCACCCGCCGGGAGACCGCCAGCACAAAGGCCATGGAGGCCATGGCCCCCGCAAAGGCGGCTGTGATCAGGGTAAGGGAGCTGGTGAGCAGGCCCTGGTTCAGAAAAGCCACCATGACCAGTGCCACGGCCAGCTTGGCCCCGCTGGAAATGCCCATGACAAAGGGCCCTGCAATGGGGTTGGCGAAAAAGGTCTGCAGCAGGTAGCCCGCCGCCGAGAGCGCCGCCCCCAGCAGCACCACCATCACGGCCCGGGGCAGGCGCAGCTGGGTGATGATGCCCACACTCAGAGCGTCCTGCCCGCGGCCGGTCAGGGCCTCCAGCACTGCCCCCGGTGTCAGGGACACACTGCCCCAGAACAGGTTGGCGGCAAACAGCACCGCCAGCAGCAGGGCAAGGATGCCGTAAGAGAAGATCAGGCGCTTTTTGCTGGTCATAGGTTACTCTACTTTCCTCAGAAATTGCAGGTCGGCGGGGTCATCCTCCGTAAAGACACGGTGCAGGTCGAGCACAAAATCGACCAGCGCCGTACTCTGCTGGAAAAAGCTCTGGGTGGTGCACCAGACACTGCCGCTCTGCACAGCCTTGAACTCGGCCAGCAGGGGGCATTTTGCCACCAGTTCCTCCGTGGTATGCACCACGCCCTCAATGGTGCTGTTGTAAAGGAGCACATCCGCATCCTTTGCACCGGCGTAAAAATCCTCCAGCGGCAGGTTCATGGTGGAAAGGTTGTTGCCGTTGTCGGTCAGGTCCGCAAAAACATAATCACCGCCCGCCATCTCGATCATCTGGGCCACATAGTCGCCGCCCTTGCGCACATTGGCAAGGTTGTTGGCTGTGATGGAGAAAAAGGCACAGCGCTTGCCGGTGGAAGCCTGCCCGGTCAGCGGTGCAAGGCGCTCCACCTGCCGGGCGAACTCCTGTTCCGCCAGCTCCTCTTTCCCCAGCAGGATGCCCCAGAACTTGAGCCATTCCAGACGGGCCAGCGGGCCGCTCTCATAGCTGGAGCGCTCCACCAGCACCGGAATGCCGAACCGTTCCAGCTGCTCCTTGACCTCCGGGGTGTGGTAGATCATGGTATTCTCAATGGCAAGGCCGCAGTTGGCCGCAAGGATCTTTTCGTAGTCCGGGGCGCTGTACTTGCCCGCATAGGCAATGCGCCCGGCCTCCATGGCGGCTCTGGCCTCATCCAGATACCAGCCCTCCGCCTGGGTGCCGGAAAGGGTCACGCTGTCCAGCCCATCCAGCGCGAGGAACAGGTCCATCACCGAGGTGGAGACAAGGTAGATGTTCCGGACGGGCTGACGCAGCACCGTCACGCTCTCGGGCAGGCCTTCCACCTCAGCGGCATCCTCCGGGGTCACAAGGAACTGCTCCCCCGATTCGGTCAGGGTCAGCATGGTATAGCCGCCCTCATAGCAGTCTGCGGTAAACTGCGTGGCGTAATCCAGCGGGCAGGCGTGGTCAAAGACCAGCTCCTCCGTGCTGGCGGGAGCCGTTTCGGAGGCGGTGCAGCCCGACAGGGCCAGTACTGTAACAGGCAGAACGCGCAGGAATTGTTGTCTCGTCAGTTTCATCCGTTCAGCGCAAAGGTCAGCGTATACTCGATCTCATGGGGGGTGCTCATGGCTACGGTATCGGCAGTGACAGCCAGCGGGGTGCCCAGTGCAGAAACAGGGATCTCAAAGGTGGAGTTGCCCTCGGTGTTGGTGGGCAGATACTTCTCGCCGTCCACGATCATGTAATCATAATTGGGGCTGCTCCACAGGATGACAGCGGTCATTTTGCCGTCCGCCACGGTCAGGGCGGCAGGGCTTTCCACGGTGGCACGGCCAGAGCCGCCCTCCAGGGTCACATTGACGCTGTATTCACCGTCCGCAGGGGTCTCGGCAGCTTCCTCAGCCTTGGGCTGTGCATTGCGGATGCTCACGGTGTGGTCATACCACTTGCCCTTGGTCCCGAGGAGTGCCAGCTGGAAGTCCTGGTCCACAGCGGCCACGGGGATATCATAGCCGTAGACTTCCTCCGAAGTTCCATCGGAGTAAGTGACGGTGTCGGTGGTGGGCAGCAGCCAGTCTGCCTTGTTGGCCTCGGCATCGGCGGCCATGCCAACATACAGGTTGACGATCTTCTTGGAGGCCAGACTGACGTGGAAGGTCATCTGCCCGTTCTCCACGGTCAGGGTGCCCATGCCATTGCAGGCTTCGTTGGCGTGGAACATGCCGCTGTCGGTGTCGAACTCAGCCGTGTACACGCCGTCCGGCAGGGCGGCTTCGGCGCTTTCAGAAACGGCGGCAGTGCTCACGGCAGAAGCGGCCTCACCGGAAGCGGCAGAGGAAGCAGCGGAAGAAGCCCCGCCGCAGCCGGTGAGAGCAGCGGCCAGCATCAGGGAAGCAACGGACAGGGAAACAAACTGTTTGCAGTGCATAAACAAAATACCTCAAAAATTCAGAATTTGAAATGGGAGTGTTTCTCCTCATGCGGGGAAGCTCTCCATAAAAAATGCCCGAAAAGATCTCTCCCTTCGGGCATTGGAATGCGGAATATTAGCCGTTCAGGGAATCAATGGCGGCTTTGGTGTGCTCAATGTAGCGCTGCTGGATGTCCTCGATCTCACCCAGACCGGCGATCTGGCACTCCACGGACGCGAAGTCACCGGAGGCCTGGAACTGGCTCAGCCAGGAATCGTCATCCGCACCGGCCATATCGTTGTTGGCGTGGTCACCGGCAACGACCATCAGGGGGCGCAGGATGACCTTGGTGTAACCGGCGGCCTTGACAGCCTCGATGACGTTCTCGCAGGCGGTCTCCTCGGGCTCACCCTCCACCGTGCCGATGAACACGTTGCTGTAGCCCAGGGTCTGCATGGCGGTCTGCATCTGGCTGTAGCTCACCTTTGCAGTGTGGGAGGTGCCGTGGCCCATAAAGACGAAGGCGACCTTCTCCTCAGCAGCGGCCTCCAGGCTGTCGAAACCGGCATCCTTCACAGCGGCAGCGGTAACGGCCTTGGCAACAGCTTCCTTGTCGGCGTTGATGACGGCAGCGTCGGCACCGACCTCGCCCAGCAGGGGCTCGGCAACGGCGACGTGCTCGAACTTGTCCTTGTACTCGTCGATCATCTCCATCATCTCGTCGTACTCTGCACCGTGCATCAGGTGGGTGGGCTGGACGACCAGGTTTTTCACGCCGTTGGCCACAGCGCGGTCCAGAGCCTGCTGCATGTTGTCGATCTTCTCGCCGTCGCGGGCCTGAACATGGTTGATGATGATCTGTGCGGTGAAGGCGCGGCGGACAGACCAATCGGGATAAGCGGCCTGCAGCGCATCCTCGATGCCCTTGATATCCTTCACTCGGCTGTCGTTGAAGGAGGTGCCGAAGGAGACCACCAGCAGCTCATTCTCGCCGATGTCGTCCTGATTGCGGCTGTCGTCCTTGGAAGCATCGCCGGTGTCGCGGCCAAAGTAGTCAGGGTCAGCCTCTTCGCCCTCGACCAGCTCCTTCTGGGCATCGGTCAGGGCATCCCATGCGGCCTTGGCGGCCTCACACTGGGCATCGGTGTCATCGGTGCGCTCCTGCACATAGATGGCATCGATCAGGTCTGCAACGTTCTTTGCGGCCAATTCGTCAGCCTCCTCGCCGGAAACCTCGCTGCTGGCAGCAGATCCTGCCGTGCTGGAAGCAGTGGTGCTGCTTGCGGCACCGCCGCAGCCGGTCAGTACACCGGCGCAGAGGGCCAGAGCGGTCAGAGCGGCCGCTGCTTTGTGGATGGTGCGTTTTCTCATTTTTGTTCGTTCCTTTCCTGTTTTTGAACATGATTTTTGCTGAACAGAAGGTACAGGAAAGAGTGCCCGGCAAAACAAAAGGGGCCTTTCTGCTTGCGGGACGGCAAAGCAAAAAGGCCCTTTTCAGTTTTTTCAGGCTTTTTGGGTACAACCAATTCCTCGTGATCTGGGGCTTGCGCCCCCGTACCAACAGCGGGCAGGTTTCCTGGCTGAAAGCTCAACATCCACCGCCGCCTTCCCGGAACATACGTTCCAGTGACCGGTGCAGCTGCACCCTGGCGGTAAACTCCCTTATCACAGTGACGAGATCGTGCGGGATTTGCACCCGCTTCCCTTTTAACATGCCTGCCCCCGGCCAGAGCCGCGGGCGGTACGCACCTGCTGTTTTCTATTCAGTTCGCTGTTCAGTATAACATACTCAACGGAGGAATGCAATCACCACTCCGGGGAAACTTCCGGGCCCACAGGCGGTGTTTTTTCCCCGATCAGGGCCACCGCCACATCGTTGACATTGGTGCCCGTTGCCCCGGTGATGATCAGGCCATCCACCGCTTTCAGGGCGTGGTAGGAATCGTTGTTCTGCAAAGCAGCGTATCCGCTCCAGCCCCCGGCCTCCAGCGCGGCAAGGGTATCCCCATCCACATAGCCGCCGGCGGCATCGGTGGGGCCGTCTGTGCCATCGCTGCCCACAGAGAACACCGCCGCGTTCAGCCCGGCAATGGCAGGCGCAGCCGCAAGGGCCAGCTCCTGATTTCTTCCGCCAAGCCCTTTTCCGGTCAGGTGAACGATGGTCTCGCCGCCCGCAATGTAGGCCAGCTTTTTCCCCTGCCCTGCCTGGGTGCGGACAATGGAGCCAAGAAAGCTGCCTGCTTCCCGTGCTTCGCAGCAGAGTTGGTCGGTCAGGAGAACCGGTTCATATCCCAGATTCCGGCAGGCACTGGCCGCAGCACGGCAAAGCTCCCGCACGCTGCCGGTGATCCGGGTGGTCACATTGTCCAGCGTTTTGGGCGTTTCCTGCGCCAGCAGGGCCCGGGCCTGTACTGAGAGTGCCAGATGATACTTTTCGGCAACGGCAAGCGCCTGGGCGCAGGTGGAGGTATCCGGCACCGCCGGGCCGCTGGCGATCATATCCAGCGGGTCCCCCAGAATGTCGCTCAGCACGATGCTGAACACCTGCGCAGGGGCACAGCGCTGCGCGAACCGCCCGCCCTTCACACCGGAAAGCCGCTTGCGGATGGTATTCATCTCCACAATGTCGGCCCCGCTGGCCAGCAGCTGGCTCGTGATGTCCTGCAGCTCTGCCCCGGGAACGAGCGGCTGCTCGAACAGCGCACTGCCGCCGCCGGAAAGCAGGAACAGCACCGTATCCCCGGCGGTCAACCCCTGCACCAGCTCCAGCGCCTTTTGGGTGGCCGCAAAACCGTTTGCATCCGGCACCGGGTGGCCCGCCTCATAGCAGGCCACCCCGGGGATCTCACCTTTCACATGGCCGTACTTGGTCACGACCACGCCGTCATCCACCCGGCCCAGCGTTTCAACCGCCGCGTGTGCCATCTGCCAGGCCGCCTTGCCCGCCGCCACCAAAAGCACCCGGCCCTTCCCGGGCCGGAGATCCCGCAGCGCGCGGCGCACCGCCTCATCCGGCAGAACAGCGTTCAGGCTGGAACGAAGGATCACATCCGCATCCCGGCGCAGTGCAGCATTCATAGACTCGCCCTCCTTGCATCGGCGCCCGCCCCTCCGGGACAGCGCACCAGAAACAGCCGAATAAAAAATCAAGACCGACGATTTCTTTTGAAATCGTCGGTCTTGTTCCAATCCGAGTGGCGAGAATCGAACTCACGGCCTCTTGAACCCCATTCAAGCGCGCTACCAAAACTGCGCTACACCCGGACATCTGATCGAGCTTGTCGCTCACAGCTCAATCAGTATACCCGAAGAATGGTGTTTTGTCAAGCACTATTTTCAAATTTCTTCTTCATTTTCGGCAATGGCCGTTGTGCTGCCCACCGGCTGCGGAAACTCCACCGTAGCCAGCGCCACAGCGAACACGCTCTGCGCATCGGCATCCAGCAGAGCCTGCGCGCAGGCCGAGGCCGTAGCTCCGGTGGTCAGGACATCGTCCACCAGAAGGATGCGCTTTCCCTCCACAGCCTCCGGCCGGGCCACCCGGAAGGCACCCGCCACATTGGCCAGCCGCTCGTCAAGGGAAAGTCCCTCCTGCCGCCGGGTGGAGCGGGCACGGGTCAGCGCGTCCGTGACCACCGGCACGCCCACCGCCCGGGCAAGGGGCTGTGCCATCCGCTCCGGCACATTGTAGCCGCGCTTTTTGCTGGAGGCCGGTACCGGAAGGATGCAGTCGTAACCCCTGTCAAGGCCCGGTACCGGTTCGGGCAGGGGCTCAGAGCCGCACATTCTGATCTCGCTGCCAAAGAGCAGGCGGGCCATCTCCACGCCCAGCTCCACAGCTGCCCAGGGCGCGCCCTGATATTTTGCCCGCAGCACCGCGCGGCGGGCAAGGCCGGTGTATCGGTAGGGCGCGGCTGCCCCATCCAGCCGCCCCAGGTAGTGCTCGGAGCCGCGCAGCCGCATGGAGGGTGCACGGCGCAGCTCTGCCAGCCCATCGGCACAGTCCGGGCAGGCAGGCCGGCTGCCCAGCACCCGGTCACAAAAAGGGCAGCGGCGCGGGTAAAGCACCCAGCGCAGCTGCCGCAGTGTGCGGCTCAGGCCGCTGTAATAAAGCATCAGTCGTTCTTGACCGCAATGATGACGCGGACCTTTTTTCCGGCAGCGCAGCCGAAATTATCGTACCAGCCGGTCAGCTGGTAGCCGTCCGCATCCACCTGAGCCAGCTTGGTGGGGTAATACTGGCCCTTGTACCACAGGTAGACCTGCACATTGTCTGCCATCTCGTAGCGTTCATTGCCCGAGAACACCGAGGCCGCGCCGACCTTGTCGATCTTCAGGGGCATCAGCTGCATCATGGCCTTGACAGAGCCGGTGGTCTCCCGCCGCACGGCAATGCCGCCCGCCAGCACCGGATACTTGATGGCCGTGGTGTAGCTGGCCGCCGCGCCGTTGACGTAGCAGATATAGGTCGCACCGCCGCCGATGTAGTTGAAGATCTGCTTGAAGGGGGTGCCCGTGATCTCCGCGATCTGCTGGAAGCCAATGCTCATCAGGGAGCCGGTGTTGCTGGTCAGCTTCTGCCAGGCCGTGCTCAGGATATCGCCCGAAACGATGCCCCACAGGATCTCGCTGGTGGTGGGCACCAGCACACTGCGCAGATCATCCACCACCGTGGTGGTGTTGGTGGTGCCGCCGGTAGAGCCGGAACCGGAAGAATTGCCTCCGGTGGAGCCGCTGCCGGAGCCGGAAGAGCTGCCCCCGGAGGAACCACTGCCGGAGGAGCTGTCCCCGCTCCCACCGGAGCCGCCGGTCAGACCGCCCAGAATAGAACCTGCGTTGAAGGCCAGATTCTTCACATCGTCCAGCACACCGTATTTCCACAGATCACCGGTGACGTCGTTCAGAATCAGGCGGTCGATCTGCCCCTGCTCATTCAGCGTATAGTAACGCACAGCCAGCGTGTTCAGCTTTGTCCCCGCTATTCGGCTGGGACGAACCGTCCCAGCCAACCCCTCCGATGTTGTTTCCAAGATTTGTACGTCATCGGCCAGAGCATAGTCCCCCAGCGCGGTGGCGGTATCGTTGATGGTGCCGCTGACCGATTTGGACTCGATGGCGGTCACCTGTTCCCCTTCGGGGGTCACGCTGATCTCCACCAGCCAGCCGGTGGGGTAGTTCAGGCTCTTGTCGATATTCACAGTGCGGGTAATGCCGTCGGTGCACATCACCGAGATCTTTTGCAGCACGTCTGCGCCGTTATCCTCCACAAGGCTGCGGGTGGCGGTCTGCACCACGCCGTAGAACACGCTGTCGGCTTCCTCGCCGGTGATCACATCGGCCACCTCGTTGTCCATGCCCAACAGCAGGGTGACTACCTCGCCCACGCCGCCGCCGTTCAGGGAGGAGATCTTGGACGCCACGGCAGAGCTGCCCAGCGTGTAATTGCTGCCCGCCACGGTCAGCGCGGTGGGCGCGCTGGCGCTGGGCGATACCGCCGTAATGCGGCCTGCGGCGCGGCGGGTGTAGATCCACACCGTCTGCAAGCTCTCGCTGTAATAGTACACGTCGTACCTGTTCAGCTCTGCCGAAGCGGAGGCCTTATCGTTACGGTAGACGCTCACCGGCGTAAAGGGCAGCTGGGTGCCCTCTTCTGCTACAAAGGGGCCCTTGCGGCTCTTGAGCAGCACCGAGGAGGTATCCACTTGACCGTTGGACACCGTAAAGCCCAGCGAACTGCCGTAGGCGCTGCCGCTGGCGGTGTTGGCGCGCAGGGCGTTGTACAGCAGCAGGGTGCTCTGCTCGTAGGTCATAGCCTGTCCCTGCGTGCAGGTCAGCTGATCCCGCAGACCGATCTGCTGCGCCTTGTTCAGCTGTGCCTGCGGGAAGGAGCCGGTCAGGTCGGTGGTCTTATAGCTCAGCAGCTTCAACACCGCCGCACAAGCCTCTTCCAGCGTGACGGTGTTGTCCGGGCGAAAGGAGCCGTCGGTGTAGCCATTCATCCAGCCCTGCTGCACTGCAATGCGGATGTAGGGTGCCCACTGGGAGGTGCCGGGCACATCCCGGTACAAAGTACCCACCGTGCCCTGTGCGCCTACGCTCTCCCGGTAAGTGGAAAAGGACACCAGCATTTTGGCAAAAGCGCCGCGGGTAATGTTGGCGCTAAGCTCCTGACCGGTAGGCACAGCGCCCAGAGTAATGGCCGTCTGCAGGGCCGTGTTGTTGATGTTGGCCGCCGAGACCGGCAGCACCAGCACCGACACCGCAATGCTGACCGCCAGCAGAAATGCGAGAATCCGTTTTTTCATTGGTCGTACCTCTTGTTCTTTGTTTATCACGCCGCCGCGATCAATCGTAGCGCAATGCTTCAATGGGGTTCAGCCGGGCTGCGCGCCGTGCCGGCAGGTAGCCGAACAGCACGCCGATGCCCACCGAGATGCCAAAGGCCACCACAATGGAGTTGAAGGAGGGGCTTACCGTAACGGTGGTATCGGTCATGAACATGGGCAGCACTTTGTTTGCCGCCATGGACACCGCATAGCCCAGCGCAATGCCTAAAACGCCGCCCAGCGCCGAGGTAGTGGCTGCTTCCACCACAAACTGCGCCAGAATGGTGCGCTCCTTTGCGCCAAGCGCCTTGCGGATGCCGATCTCGCGGGTGCGCTCAGTAACCGACACCAGCATGATGTTCATAATGCCGATGCCGCCCACCAGCAGCGAGATACTGGCAATGCCGGTAAGTATCACGATGACCATGTTGATCATCTTGTTCATTTCCTCCAGCCACTCGCTGGCGCTGTACACATAGTAGCCGTTTTCGG
>ENA-ORCP01001059-ORCP01001059.1-human-gut-metagenome-genome-assembly--contig:-NODE-1059-length-24264-cov-3.387026_pt1 | contig 24264 bp, 21 predicted proteins | sample MGYA00242990_ERZ507991 | MGnify/ENA primary metagenome ERZ507991 (study PRJEB26167, sample SAMN06115496) | human gut metagenome | host: Homo sapiens | place: China:Henan | collected 2015-05-07... | reverse complement strand
CGGCACAGCAGCCGACCCCGGCACAGCAGCCGACCCCGGCACAGCAGCCGACCCCGGCACAGCAGCCGACCCCGGCAAAGCAGCCGACTCCGGCACAGCAGCCGACCCCGGCAAAGCAGCCGACCCCGGCGCAACGCCCGACCCCGGCACAGCAGCCGACCCCGGCAAAGCAGCCGACCCCGGCGCAACGCCCGACCCCGGCGCAACGCCCGACCCCGGCACAGCAGCCGGCTCCGGCAAAGAAGCCGACGCCGCAAAAGCGTCCGGCTGCACCGAAACCTGCCGCGCCGAAGCCCGCCGCATCGGTAAAGCCGATGCCTGCGGGCGAGGAAGACAACGAAAAAACGCGCCTGACCGACGCCATGCCGAAGGCGGGGCTGAAAACGCCCGTGCGCGGCAAGCCCGCGCCGAAAGAGACTTCTTCCTCGACGGCAAACGGCGTGTTCAAGGCAATCGTCTACATGACCGTCGTGCTGCTCGTGTCCATTCTGCTTGCCTATGCCATCGTCGTCGTGGCAAACGATGTCTTCGCCTTTATCAAGCCGGAGGGCGAGGTGGAGGTGGTCATCCCCGAGAACGCGAGTGTGGATGATGTTTCAGGGATTCTCGGCGACGCAGGCGTAATCGAATACCCCGCGCTGTTCCGCCTCTACGCCAAACTGAAAAAGGAATCCGGCGTGGATAAGGACGGCAAGAGCGTGTTTATCCCCGGCACCTACACCGTCAGCCCGATGGAAAACTACATGCAGCTCCTCGATGCCTTCAAGGAGCAGTATGTGCGCGGCACGGTCTGGGTGACCTTCCCCGAGGGCTCGACGGTCGAGGACATCATCGAGACACTTGTTGAGGCGGGCATATCCGACCGCGCGTCCATCATCAGCGCCATCAACGATTATGACTACGGCCTGGACTTTGTCGACGACATTGACATGTCAAACGGCCGCTACTATCGCCTGGAGGGCTATCTCTTCCCGGATACCTATCAGTTCTACACCGATTCCAGCGCCGAGACCGTCATCTACAAGATGCTCGTCAACTTCAAGCGCAAGCTGGCGTATATCGGCGAGGACATGTGCAGCGAACGCCTTGCGGAGCTGGGCATGACGCTGGATGAGGTTGTCACGCTTGCCTCCATGGTGGAAAAAGAGGTCAAGTACGCGGTGGACTATGAGACCGTCGCCTCGGTCTTCTACAACCGCCTCGCCGACCCCGCAAACTTCCCGCGCCTCGACAGCGACGCGACCACGGTCTACGCCATCCGCATGGCGACCGGCACGCGCCCCGAGACGCTCACCGCCGAGGATGTCGAGTTTGACAGCCCCTACAACACGCGCGTCAGCCGCGGACTGCCCCCCGGCGCGATTGCAAATCCGGGGTATGAAGCGCTCTATTGCGCGTTCTATCCCGCAAAGACGCGGTATTATTACTTTGTCGCCGATACCACCGGCTACAACCTCTATGCCCGCACCAACGCTGGGCACGAAGAAAACAAGGCGACGGTCAGAAAGCATGCAGCCGAGACGGTCATTGCCGGAAGTGAGGAAGAAACGTGATAGTCAGACCCGAAGAAACCACCGTGGCGTACCGCTGCCCCGAATGCGGCTGCGGCGTCAAGAGCATTGTCGGCATTTTTACGCTTTCCGCGGCGGCGATGCGGCTGAAATGCCCCTGCGGCAAGAGCTCGATGACCATTAAAAAGACCAACGACGGCAAGGTGCGCCTCGGCGTGCCCTGCCTTGTCTGCCGTCACGACCATGACTATGTCGTCAGCCGTGAGCTCTTCTTCAAGAACGAATTTTTCGAGCTGCCATGCGCCCTCTCCGGGCTTGCGCTCTGCTGGATCGGCGACGGCAAGTCGGTGGCGGACGCACTCACCCGCTCGGACGAGGAGCTGTCGCGCATGCTCACCGAGGCGGGCGCGGACAACCTCGATGTGTTCAAGGCACAGCCGGATCAAAAAGAAGAGATCCCGGACGCGCAGGTATACGACATTGTGCGTTTCATCGTCAAGGAGCTGGAGGCGGAGCAGGCGATCTCCTGCCGCTGCAAGCCGGGCGAGGGGGACTATGACATCGAGATGCTGGACGACAGCGTCTGTGTGTTCTGCAAAAACTGCGGCGCAAAGCAGTTTGTTTCCACGGCGTCGCTCGCCGAGGCGCGCGCGTTTTTAGACATCGACAAACTGGATTTACGGTGAAAACAGCAGGGGAAACCCTGCCGTTTTTGCTGCAATGCGGGAATTTTGCAAGGAAAAAGGACAACGGGACATGAAAACGGATGCACTTTTTGAAAAGCTCGCCGCCGTCGGCACAGCCTTCCGGCTGCCCGGCACGCTGCAGAGCTATACAGAACTGAAAAACGGCAATATCAACCGAACCTATAAGCTGAACTATACGGCTGTCGACGCGGCGGGCGCCGAGAACGAAAAATCCTATCTTGCGCAGAAAATCAACACCGTCGCCTTCCGGGACCCCGTGGGGCTGATGGAGAACATCGACCGGGTGACCGCCTTCCTCCGGGCAAAGCGGCCGGACGCCGTCTCGCTGCATTTCCACCACACCGCGGCCGGCGAGAATTATCTGCTTGAGCCGGACGGTTTCTGGCGGCTGAGCAATTATGTGCGCTCGGTCACCTTCAACAGCGGCGAAAACCTTTCGGTGGTGCGGTCGGCGGGCGAGGCGTTCGGCGAGTTTCAGATGCTGCTTTCGGATTTCGATGCCGCCACGCTGCACGAGACGATTCCGGGCTTCCACGACACGCGCCTGCGGTATGCGGCGCTGAAAGAGGCTGTCCGCGCGGACAGGTGCGGCAGGCTTGCGGAATGCAAAGCGGAGGTCGAATGGCTGCTCTCGGTCGAGGACACGGCATGCACGCTGACCGACCTCTACCGCGCGGGCAAGCTGCCGCTCCGGGTCACGCACAACGACACCAAGATCAACAATGTACTGTTTGACGAAGAGACGCTCAAGCCGCTCGTCGTCATTGACCTCGACACCGTGATGCCCGGGCTTGTCGGTCAGGATTTCGGCGATGCGATTCGCTTCGCGGCAAATGCCGGGGGCGAGGACTGCGAGAATCTGTCCGAGGTTTTCGTGGATATGGCTGTGTTCGGCGCATTCTGCGACGGGTTCCTTTCAAAGACGGCGAAAGTCCTCACACGCCGCGAAATCGAGACGCTGGGCATCTCATCCTTTGCGATGACCTGCGAACTTGCGGCGCGCTTTCTCACGGATTATCTCTGCGGCGATGTCTATTTCAAGGTCAAGCGCGAGCGGCACAACCTCATCCGCACCCGTGCGCAGGTCGCGCTTGCCAAGGACATGCAGCGCTGCCTCCCCGAAATGACGGATGCCTGTATCGCCGCGGCAAAAACTTATCGCGGCGAAATGTGACAAAGCCCTTGCTTTTCATAGGCTATGCTGATATAATATTGCTGTTACATATAAGCGGTATAAGGTTACTTCTGCCCATTTTTGGATGGATGAATTTCCCAAGCCGCGATACATACAGGAGAATGGTATGAAGGTTTCTTTTTCCCCGCCGGATATTTCCGCGCTTGAAATCGAAGAGGTCACAAAGGCGATGCAGTCCGGGTGGATCACCACCGGGCCGCGCACCAAGGAACTCGAGAAAAAAATTGCCGCATGGGTCGGCACGCCGCGCTGCGTGTGCCTCAATTCGCAGACGGCATGCGCCGAGATGGCGCTGCGCGTGCTCGGCATCGGCGAGGGAGATGAAGTCATTACTTCCGCCTATACCTACACGGCGTCCGCCTCCGTGGTCTGCCATGTCGGCGCGACGCTGAAACTTGTCGATATACAGAAGGACAGCCTCGAGATGGACTATAACGCGCTCGAAGCTGCCATCACCGAACGCACCAAGGCGATCATCCCGGTCGACCTCGGCGGTGTGCCCTGTGATTACGACCGCATTTTTGCCATCGTGGAGCGGAAGAAACACCTGTTCAAACCTGCAAACGAGATGCAGGCGGCGCTCGGCAGAATCGCTGTCTGTGCAGATACGGCGCACGCCTTCGGCGCAAAATGGCACGGGCGCATGGTCGGCAGCATCGCCGATTTTTCCGCCTTCAGTTTCCACGCCGTGAAGAACTTCACCACCGCGGAGGGCGGCGCGCTCACCTGGCGCTCCATCCCCGGCATCGACGATGAAGAGATTTACCACAAGTTGCAGCTACTCAGCCTGCACGGGCAGTCCAAGGACGCGCTGGCTAAGACCAAAATCGGCGCGTGGGAATATGACATCGTCGGCACCTGGTACAAGTGCAACATGACCGACATCGCCGCTGCAATGGGGCTGGCGCAGTTTGTGCGCTATCCCGGCATGCTGGAGAGACGGCGGGAGATCATCCGCCGCTATGACGAGGCGTTCCGCCCGCTCGGCGTGGAGACGCTCGCGCACTACACCGATACATACGCATCCTCGGGACACCTGTACATCACGCGCGTGCCCGGCATTACGGCGGCACAGCGCAACGAGATCATCCTGAAGATGGCAGAGGCGGAGATCGCCTGCAACGTGCACTACAAGCCGCTGCCGATGCACACGGCGTACAAGACGCTCGGCTTTGACATTGAGAATTATCCGAATGCCTATGCGCATTTTGTAAACGAGATTACCCTGCCGCTGCACACCTGCCTCACCGATGAGATGGTTGCGTATGTCATCGACAACTACACGCGCATTCTGCGGGAGTATCTCTGATGCGGCTCTGCGCATGGGAGGCGCTGCCCGCCGAGATGCAGACCGACGCGGTGCGGCATTACTACGACATCCTGCAAAAAAAGCGCGCGGGGCTGTTTTGGAAGCGCGCGTTTGACATTTTTGCATCTGCGGTCATGCTCCTTCTGCTCTCGCCGCTGTTTCTCATTCTGGCGGTCGCCATCAAACTGGACAGCAAGGGGCCGGTCTTCTACCGGCAGGCGCGCGTGACGCAGTACAACCGGCATTTCCGCATTTTTAAGTTTCGCTCCATGGTGCAAAACGCCGACCGCGGTTCGCTTGTCACGGTGAGCGGCGACAGCCGCGTGACGCGCGTGGGGCGCTTCATCCGCCGTTTTCGCCTGGACGAGGTCAGCCAGCTCGTCAACGTGTTTGTCGGCGACATGACCTTTGTGGGCACGCGCCCCGAGGTGCCGAAATACACGGCGGCGTACACCGACGAAATGATGGCGACGCTGCTGCTCCCCGCGGGTGTCACCAGCCTTGCCAGCATCTATTATAAGGATGAGGCGGAGCTGCTCGACGCTTCGGCGGACACCGACAAGACCTACATCGAGCGGATTCTGCCCGCAAAGATGTATTACAATCTGAAAGCGATCGAGCAGTTCGGCTTCTTTCGGGACATCGGCATCATGTTCATGACCTTCTTTGCCGTCTGCGGCAAGGAATACAAGGGCGACTACACAGAGCCTGCCGCGGATGCGGTGGAAGAAACCGTTGAACAAGAGGAGGCCACGCAGCGATGATGACCGTTTCTCTTTGCGTTGTTGCATACAATGAGGCATCATTTTTGCCGCATTTGCTGCAGGATTTTGAGGCACAGACGTATCCGCATGCGTTGATTGAAGTGGTTTTGGTCGATGGCAACTCCACCGATAAAACCCGGGAGATTATGCAGGATTTTGCGCAGCACGCCGACTCGTTTGCGGGCGTTGTGGTGTTGGACAATCCGCGGCGGGTACAAGCCGCAGGCTGGAATGAGGCGATTACGCACTCCACAGGCGAGGTGATTATCCGGATTGACGCGCATACGCATATTCCGCCTGAGTTTACGGCGAAGAATATGGCACTGCAGGAAAAGGGTGAGTATGTGACCGGCGGCGTCCGCCCCTGTATCATTGAACAGCCGACGCCGTGGAAAGTGACTTTGCTGGAAGTTGAAAATTCCATGTTCGGCAGCAGCGTCAGTAAAGGCCGCAAAGGCACACAGTGCGGCTATGTCAAATCGCTGTTTCACGCTGCATACAGACGCGAGGTGTTTGAAAAGGCGGGTTTGTTCAATCCGCGGCTGCTGCGGACGGAAGACAATGAGATGCATGACCGTATCCGGAAGGCCGGGTATAAATTCTATTTTGACCCCGACATCGTGTCCTATCAATATGCGCGCAGCAGCTTTGGCAGGATGCTGAAGCAGAAGTACGGAAACGGCTATTGGATTGGGCTGACACTCGGCGTATGTCCGAGCTGCATATCTCTGTTTCATTTGGTTCCGTTTGCGTTTGTGCTCGGGATTGCGGTGACGACCATTTTGGCATTTTGCTCGATCTGGTGGTGCGCTGCTGTTATGTGGGCGGCGTATTTGCTGTTTGTCTTTGCCGGAACGCTCAACACGGTCATCGGCAAACGTGCTACCCGATGGACATTTTTAATGCCGCTGCTGTTCTTGCTGCTGCACATCAGTTATGGAATCGGCACCTGCGTCGGTATTGCGAAAATGCCGTTTCTCAGAAATATACTCAAAACAAGCGGAGAGGATGAACGCGAACATGCAGGAAAAAAGATATAAGGTTGGCTATACTACGGGCGTGTTCGATATGTTTCATATCGGGCATCTGAATATTTTGCGGCGTGCAAAAAGCGCAGATTTGAAGCGTTGTTTCACATTTGTTATGGTATTGGCCCCATGCTCGGCGCGTTCGGCATCAGACTTTACTGACAAAAGGGGCGCAACATGAGAAAGATAGGCGTTATCGGTCACTTTGGCGGCAAAGAAGTGTTTCTCGACGGACAGACCGTCAAGACAAAGAACTTTTGCCGGATGGCGGAAGAACACGGTTACACGGTTTTCCGCGTGGATACCTACCTTCGGGCCGCGCATCCGTTTCGTCTTTTGCTGCGCACCCTGCGCTGTATGTGTTTTTGCCGCCAAATCGTCATCCTGCTGTCCGTCAACGGCATGAACTTTTATCTGCCCTTTTTGTATCTGGTAAACTCGATATTCCACTGCAAAATTTACCACGACATTATCGGCAGTGAACTGCTTGCTATGGTGGATGAAAACCCGCGGCTGGTGCGTTATCTGAATGCGCTGACCGTCAACTGGTTTGAATATGAAAGCGGCGCGGCGCACCTGCGTGAAAAAGGCGTACACAATGTGGAGGTGCTGCCAAACTGCAAAGTGCTGACGCCTGTTTCGGCGGCGTCCTGTTCGGCGCCGCGCGCCGCCGGCGGCGCAATGCGGTTTTGCACCTTTTCTCGCGTGATGGAGGAAAAAGGGATTACAGATGCGGCGGAATCGGTTGCAGCGCTCGCGGCGCGCGACATGCCGTGCCAACTGGATATATACGGCGCGGTGGACGCGTCTTACAGCCGGACGTTCGAACTTCTGCTGGAGAAGCATGCCGGCACTGTGCGTTATTGCGGCACGGTTGACAGCGAAAAAAGCGTGCAAACACTTTGCGATTATGATGCGCTTCTATTTCCGACGCGCTGGAGCGGCGAAGGCTTTCCGGGCACTGTGCTGGATGCTTTTGCCGCCGGATTGCCGGTGCTGGCATCCGATCACAATGCAAACCGGGAATTGATTGAAGACGGCGTGTGCGGTCTGATTTATCCGGGAAAGCATGCGAAGACACTTGCGGACGCCGTTCTGTGGGCGGCAGAGAACCGTGAGGCGCTGCACGCAATGCGGTTAGCGTGCCGCAAGACATATGATCTGTATACACCCGAGGCGGTGTGGGCAAAGATTTCTGCCAAGTTGGAGGAAGACCGGAAGGATGGAACGAAGTAAAAGAGAGCAGTTTCGGCAGTTTTTATACGGCACGACGGTGCAGCGGGCGGGCAAATCGGTTTGCGCTGTAAAAGAACAAGAGCGTATGGGGTAGTAGACGATGCAAAGGCATAAGTATAAACTTTCTATCTGCATTTTGACGATGAATCGATGCGAGCAGGTTCTGGAGGCAATCGACAGTTGCCTTGCATCGGTTCTGCCGGAGAAAACCCAGTTTGTCGTGGTAGACAACGGCTCGACCGATGGCACCGAGGCGGCGGTCAAACATGCCTTGCAGACGGCGCTTAAACCGTTTGTGTACCGCAAGTCGCCGGAGAATATCGGGGTCGGGCCCGGGCGGAATTTGCTTTATACACTTGCCGAAGGCGAGTACGCTTATTTCCTCGACGATGATGCCGTTATTGCGGAGCCGTGCCGCGATACTTTTTTCACGGTTCCGCTTGCGTACATGGACAGAAATCCGTGCGTTTATTCTTTGACAACGCGCATTTCAGATACCGCGCTCGGCTATGATCGCGATGCGATTCTCAGCCGCGCACCGAAGATTGATGCGTGCGCACAGATGTTCATGTTTCATGGCGGCTCGCATTTCCTGCGCGTCGGCGCGTTTCATGAACCGTTGTATCTTGCGCTTCGGTACGGATATGAGGAACTGACGCCTTCCCTTGAGACCTATGCGGCAGGCGGCAGGCATGTCTGGATGCCGGAGGTTTATGTCGTACACCAACCGAAAGTGAACAAATGGAAGAGCGGCACGGAGAGTGCCGTGCGCATGCGGAAGATCGACTGCTACATGCCGTATGTGCTGAAAAGGCGCATATATCCGCGATGCTTGTTGCCGGTTCTGTGGTTCCTGTTCCGCCTGCGCATGCGCAGACATTTGGCAGGCGATGCGCAGGCAAAGCGTGAATGCCTTGCCGAGGCAAAAGAACTGTACCGAAAACTCGGCGCGGAAAAGACCGAGAAACTGCGGTTTTGTACTGTTTTGCATCTGGTAAAGGACTTTGGTGTCACCGCACTGTAAGATTGAATTTGTATTTTAGGAGAAAGCATATGCAACAGGTGCAAGTGCAAAAGCAAAATGCCACGGTCTGTCCCCCCTCGCTCTGCGCCGGGTGCGCGGCGTGTGCGGACAGGTGTGCGGTTGGCGCCATCCGCGTGGAACACGGTCTGCAAAACTGTCGCGCGGTCATAGATGCCGCGCGGTGTACGCATTGCGGTCGGTGCACGGCACTTTGCCCCGCCATGCATGCGGCAACGCTCGCGGCGCCGATTGCCTGGCAGCAGGGGTGGGCGGCGGATGCGCAGGTGCGCGCCGCATCCGCCTCGGGCGGCGCGGCGGCGGCGATTGCCGCGGCGTTTGCGGCAGGGGGCGGCATTGTCTGTGCCTGCGCGTATCGGGAGGGCAAATTCGGCTTTTCCTTTGCGGAGACGCCGGCGGATACGGCGGTATTCAAAGGCTCAAAATATGTGAAAAGCAACCCGCAGGGCGTGTACCGGCAGATTGCGGCATACCTGCAAGCGGGGAAGAAAGTTCTGTTTATCGGACTGCCCTGTCAGGTGGCGGCGGTGCGGAACTATACAAAGGATGCCGCAGGGTTGTATACCGTGGATTTGATTTGCCACGGTTCGCCGTCCGTGACGCTCTTGCGGATGTATCTTGCCGAACGCGGCTATGCGGAAAATAAAGTTTCCTCTGTGGATTTTCGGCAAAAAGACAGTTTCTTTCTGTCCGCAAACGGTAAGGGCGTCGAGCCGCCGACCGTTTATGACCGTTATACATTTGCATTTTTGGAGGCACTTGACTATACCGAAAATTGCTATGCTTGCCGCTACGCGACCGAAAAGCGTGTTTCGGATTTGACACTGGGGGACGCTTGGGGCAGCGAACTTTCAAGAGAAGAACAGAAAAAAGGCATCTCCCTGTTGCTTTGCAACAGCGAGCGCGGCAGGGAACTGCTGAAAACGGCGGATATGTGCCTTTTTCCAATAGACGCGGAAACTGCCAAACGCGCAAACCGCCAGTTGACGGCACCGTCTGCGGCGCCGGATGCGCGCGAAAAGTTTTTCCGCATTCTTGCAAGAACACAGAATTTCAGCAGAGCGGTATCGCGGTGCTATCCGACCGTGTTTTTGCGCCAGGATTTGAAGCGCGTACTGATTCGTATGCATCTGATACGCCCAAAGACGGATACAGCACATTGTAAGGAGAAAGACAAGGCATGAAGATTGGCATACTTTCCATGCAGATGGTTCCCAATTACGGCTCGATCTTGCAGGCTTTGGCACTGAAGACGGAGATGGAGCGACGCGGCCACGATGTTTATTTTGTGGACATTTTGCCGGGGCGGCAGGTGGTCACAGCCAATGCGGCGGCGTTTGACCCCAAGAGCAAATTTGACAAGTATATGCTGCGGCGCATCGAGAACCTTCTCCTCGAGCGGCGGATGCGGCGCATATTTGAAAAGGACAGAAAAACCTTGCTTGCCATTGATAAGATATTGCCGAAAGGCGAGCGGTTTGATCTTGTGATCATCGGCAGCGATGAGGTGTTCAATGCGGCAACGCCAAGCCCCTGGGGATTTTCCACCCAGCTTTTCGGCGATGTGCCGAATGCGAATCGCGTGGTAACCTATGCGGCGTCCTGCGGCGGCACCACGCTGGAGAAGGTCAGGAGTCTCGGCATTGACAAAGACATCGCGGCGGCGATGCGCGGTCTCGACGCCGTCTCTGTGCGCGACCGGAATACATATGATTTTGTGACTGCGCTCCGCGGTGAGGAACCGCTTTTGCACCTCGATCCGGTTTTCCTTGGGGACTATACGCCGTTTATCGGGGCGGCAGGATGCAAACCGCGCAGGAAACCATATCTTTTGGTGTATGCTTATTCCAATCGCATTCAGAGTCCGGACGAAATTGCCGCCATTCGCAAGTATGCCGCGGCGCATCGGCTGGAGATTCTTTGCGTCGGCACACAGCAGCGTTGGTGTGCGCATAATATTCCCGCAAGCACACCCGCATTGCTGCGGTATGTGCAGGAGGCGGCGTGTGTGCTGACCGATACATTCCACGGCACGGTCTTCTCCATGAAGTACAACAAGCGGTTTGCGGTGTTGGTTCGGGACAGCAACAGAGAGAAATTGGGCTTTTTGCTTGCGCAGTTTGGGATGACAAGCCGCATTGTCGAGCAGGCGGACAAACTTGCGGATGTGATGGATGCGCCGCTTGATTTTGCCTGCATAAATACAAAAATCGCGGAAGAACAGAAGCGTTCGGCCGCCTACTTGGATGCGATTTGCGAGGCGGCGGTATGCAAAAAATGAAGATCTTATTTGTGACGGCCAGCATCAGCTTCGGCGGTGCCGCCAAAATGCTTTGCTTTGTGGCGGAATCGCTTGCGGCGCGCGGCCACGCGGTTGCGGTGGCAAACCTGCGCCTGACCGGAAAATCGGCGAACTATGATCGCACTTTGCCGCCGGAGGTCCGCGTTCTGGAAATTCCGCAGCCAAACGGCACAAACAAGAATATACACTATGTCCGTGAGATTTGTGCCGCCGCAAAAAAGGTTGATGCCGATGTGCTGGTCGGCTTTACGCTGTATCCGAATATGTATGCAATGCTTGCCGGCAGACTGCTGCATATCCCGTCGGTGATGTCCGAGCGCGGCGATCCGGCGCGCACAAGCGGCTCGGATTTGAAGTCGCGCCTGTCTGTATTTCTTGTGAACCGTTCGCGCGGCGGCGTGTTTCAGACCGAGGGCGCGATGCAGTTCTACGGGCGCGGTTTGCAAAGGCGCGGCGCGGTGATTCCCAACCCGATCTTTGTAAAAGGCGAGATTCCGGCGGTGGAGCCTTCCATGCGGGAAAAAACCGTTGTGTCGGTCGGCAGGTTTGACAATGTGCAGAAGCGTTACGATGTGATGCTGGACGCGTTCAAACTGTTTTCGGGAAAGCACCCGGACTATGTTCTGAAGTTGTACGGCAAAGACGATGATGAGGCGCAGATTCGCGCGTGGGTGACCGACCGCGGTCTTGCGGATAAAGTCCGCTTCATGGGACTGACGGCGCAGCCGATGCAGGATATTGCGCGGGACAGCATCTTCCTCATCACCTCTGATTTTGAGGGGATTTCAAACTCCCTTTTGGAGGCGATGGCGGTCGGTCTCCCCTGTGTGTCCACCGACCATACGCCGGGCGGCGCGCGCTTGCTTATTCAGAATGGCGAGAACGGGCTGCTCGCGCCGGTGGGGGACGCAGAAAAGTTGGCGGCGGCGCTGTGCGCCTTTGCCGAGGACGGCGCGCTTGCCGCGCGCTGCGGCGAGAACGCGAAACAGGTTTTGGAGCGTTTTGCGCCTGCGCGGATTATCGACGCATGGGAAAGTTATCTGGGAAAGGTTTGCTGCCGGAATTCTGAAAAACCAGAGTAATTGCCGCGTTTCTCAGAAGAACTATGCGGCAGACTAAAGACGGCAGAAGCATAAGCAGAAGCATAAAAGGAGTCATTCTTGAACAACAGAATCAGTTTTCAAAATAAGACGACGGTTGGCACGGTGTTGCTTGGCCTTTATATCCTGACATCTTATGTGGCGCAGGGAATTGTCGTTTCCGATGTAGTCAACTCCGCCTTTCTATATCTGTTTTTGGCATGGGGCGTTGTGACCGGCGTGATGGAAAGTTCTGTGACAATTACGCCGTTTAAGGCTTGGTACGGTATATTTTTAGGACTTTCTGTTCTGACGCTTGTCTATTCGCCGGAGCCGTTTACATTGCTCGACGGCAGTATATATTTTGTGCTCGTTGCCTTTATACTGACATGTTTCATGCAGCGGATTGTGACGAGTAAAAAAGCATTTCAAAGCATTGCGGTTATGTATACGATTGCATCGACTGCATTGATGTTTCTGCTTTTTGTTACCGGAAACTTATCATCGCTCAACGGCATCCGCTTGGGCGAAGAATTGGTTGGCAACAACGCTAATGTGTTTGCACGTATGATGATGACCGCGTTGATGTATGAACTTTGGTTGCTTGTTTATGAGCCGATGACGACCCGCTTGAAAGTTCTGCTTGTTCTGTGCATGGGTGCCAATGTAGTCGGTCTGTTTTTGTCCGGCGGTCGCACATTTATTGTTGTGCCTGTTATCTTCTTATACATTCTCCTGCTGTTTAAAAAGGATCGGCATGGGCGCGGGGCGTTTTTCGGTTATACATGCTTGATTGTCGTTATTGCCGTGTTGCTTTGGAATCTGATGATGCGTGTACCGATTTTTTATGAGATGATCGGATCGCGCATGGAAGGTCTGCTACATGTATTGACCGGCGAGGGGACTGTGGATGCTTCCACTGTAATTCGTGATAGAATGAAGCCGCTTGCGCTGAAAGGGTGGTTGCAAAGCCCCTTGTTTGGACATGGATTTGACAGTTTTAAGTACTATAATCTGGATGTCCTCGGAAGGTTCTATTATTCGCATTGCAATTTTACCGAGTTGCTCTACAACGGCGGCATCCTGTATTTCGGCGTATATTATTGGTTCTATTATGACCTTGTGAAGCGGGCAATCAAACAAAAAAAGATTCCGACGGCATACAGGGCATTCGCTGCGGCCGCTGTCGTGTCGCTGTTGGCGCTGGATTATGGCTCCGTCAGTTATTTTGCAACGCCGACTATCATTATGCTGATGATGGCTGATTCGGCGCTGCGGATGTCAGCAGCGGATAAGGGATCGGAACTTGAAAATGAGAAACCGGGTCAAACCTCCACAGTTTCGCTGAGGCGTGGATGAATCCGTTTTGTATGCAAAAAATCATGCGCAAAGGAAAGCACATATGAAAATTATGCTGAACGGCGCCACAGGCGGCACCAATTTCGGGGACTACCTCTTTGCGGAGATTTTCCAAAATGAGGTGGCTTCGCTTGTCGGCGAGGAGAATGTATACTGGTATCAGTCCAGATACTCCATGTCGGATTTTTATTGCAGGCATTTGCATTACGATAGAAGAAGGTGCCGCCTTTCAGAGATCGACGCGCTTGTTTCCATATCGGGCGGCTACTTTTGCGGCGCGGATCATGGCTTTCGCGACTATCTGATTCGCTATCTTCGCTATTTTCGCCTCTCTTTGCAGTGCATTCGCCGCAAAATTCCGATTGCCATTCTCGGCGTGGAGGTGGCGGCGTCTAAGTCGCGGTGGTTGGACCGTGTACAGCGGTATATTCTGACGCACGCCGAGGTCGTTACCGTGCGAAACGAAGAGTCGCTGCGGCAGCTACAGGCATATGGCGTGCAAAACGGCATTCTGACTGCGGATACCGCGCACACGGTGCGCGAAACGCTCCGCGTGGGTGGGCCTGCGGACAAGGTGGACGCGCATGCGGGGAAAAAACTGTTTTTTCATGTGCAATACAATCAACTTGCCGTGGCAAAGCGGCAGATTGAGGCGCTGAATCTGTTTTTGGCACAGCATCCGGAATACACAGTTTATATCGGCGCAGATCAGTATGTTCCGGACGAAGCGCAAAGGCTTTCGGACCTGGCCGCGCTGATCAAAGCGAATTCTATCAAAGCAGTGCCGTTTGACGACCCAAAGGATCTGTGCCGCACCCTTTCGCAGATGGACTTTATCGTCACGCCGAAGCTGCACGTTGGCATTGTTGGTGCAACTTATGGCAAGTCCGTTGTTTCTTTCAGCGTACATAGCGAGAAAATCGGGCGTTTTTACAAGCAGCTTCACGAAGAGGGGCGCTCGCTGCCGATGTCGGCATTTACCGTGGAAAAGGCGGTAAGCATGATGGATACATATTGCAGCACGCCCATGCGTGTGCCGGAGAAAATCACGGAATTGGCATATGAAAATGTTCGCATATTGCGGGATTTTATAAAGAGCTTGTCCGGCGATCACCAAGGAGATAAACATGAAATTAAAGAATAAAGTGATCGCGGTTTTGAATCAGGATTATTTTTATTCTGTAATTTCAAAATTGGTTGGCGTTTTGCTGGCATTGGTATACAGCGCATTTTATACGCGTTATCTTGGCGCTGCGCTGAAGGGAGATGCGGCGATTATTTCCAATTATATCAGTCTGATCTCTTCGTTTACGGCGCTCGGGATGTATCAGGCATATCCGTATTATCGAAAAAAAGGCGAGGACATTTTTTATCCGTTCATCAACAACATGACGACTCTCTATGCATTGATGACGGTTTTTTCCCTGCTCTTAATCGCCGTACTCCCTGTTTCTGCGAATTTGAAGTTCGCAATTTGCCTGGTTCCGGTGCAGTCCTTTATCCGCCATATCAATTATGTCGTGATGATTGAGACGCCGCGCAGAAGAAACACCGCGTCCATGGTGATTGCTGCGCAGGAGATTGTCGTTGTTGTTTTCTTTTACTTCTTTACGCAGGCAACATATGTGCATCTTTTGCTGATTCTGCTGCTTCAAAATTTGTTTAATCTGGCAGTTTCCTGGTCAAATCTGAAAGTCATCCTCAAAAAGCTTCGCTTTGATTTATCCCAGGTAAAGCGCTATGCGACGTTCGGCATTCTCCCGATGGTCACCCTGATTCTAATGACCTTGAATTATCGGGTAGATATTCTGATGCTGGAAGACTTGTTCCATACGCCCAAGGCGAGCATCGGTATCTATTCAGTCGGCGTGGCGCTCGGCGAGAAGATCTGGCTGGTGCCGGATGCGTTAAAAGATATTCTGATGTCGCACCTTGCAAACGGCAGCGATAAGCAGGAGACGGCCAAGGTGACGCGCATGAGTCTGCTTGTGGTTGTTTTTATGCTGGTTTGCCTCATTGTGCTCGGGAAACCGTTCATTCTGCTGCTGTACGGAGAAGAGTACGCGGGCGCCTATGAGATTCTTGTCATCATGCTGATCGGCGTTGTCGGTATGGTATTCTATAAGATGATTTACGCATTTAATGTTGTCAATGGAAAGCGCGTGATCAATCTGGTTTTCCTCGGTGCCGCGGCTGTGCTGAACATCATCGGGAACTATTTTCTGATTCCGCTCGGCGGCATTGCCGCGGCGGCATGGGCATCGGTGATTTCGTATATCGTCTGCGGGCTTGCGTTCCTCATTTATTTCTGCCGTACCGAGAAGATCCGTGTCGGCGACATGCTGTTCATCAAAAAGAGCGATATTGCTTCCTTCAGGCAGCTTTTTCGCTGAAAAGGAGAAAATGAATGCTGATCCCGAATGTTGATTTGAAAAACAAGACCGTCCTTGTCACCGGCGCTGCCGGTTTTATCGGCGCAAACCTGGTGATGGAGCTGCTCCGCCGCGCGGGCGCTGCGACCATTGTCGGGCTGGACAATATGAACGACTACTATGATGTGTCCATCAAGGAATACCGCCTCCGCGAGATCGAGCGGCTGGCGGCGGCACTTCAAGAGACGGCGTGGCCCTTTGTGCGCGGCAGCATTGCCGACAGGGAGACCGTGGAGAAGCTTTTCACGGAATACGCCCCGGCCGTGGTGGTCAATCTGGCCGCGCAGGCAGGCGTTCGCTATTCCATTACCAATCCGGATGTGTACATCGAGTCCAATCTGATCGGCTTTTACAACATTCTGGAGGCCTGCCGCCATCATCCGGTCGAGCACCTGGTGTATGCGTCCTCGTCCTCGGTTTACGGCTCAAACCAGAAGGTGCCGTATGCGGTGGAGGACAAGGTGGACAACCCGGTCAGCCTCTATGCCGCCACCAAGAAGTCGAATGAACTGATGGCACATGCGTACAGCAAGCTGTACGATATTCCGTCTACCGGCCTGCGCTTTTTCACGGTGTACGGCCCGGCAGGGCGTCCGGATATGGCCTACTTCGGGTTCACGGACAAGCTGCTGCGCGGCGAGACCATCAAAATCTTCAACTACGGCAACTGCAAGCGGGATTTCACCTATGTGGATGACATTGTGGAGGGTGTGATGCGTGTCATGTGCGGCGCGCCGGAGAAGCGGGTCGGTGAAGACGGCCTGCCCGTACCGCCCTACCGCATCTACAACATCGGCAATCAGAATCCCGAGAATCTGCTTGACTTCGTGCAGATCCTGCAGGAGGAGCTGGTGCGCGCAGGCGTGCTGCCCGCCGACTATGACTTTGCCGCGCACCACGAGCTTGTGCCGATGCAGCCGGGCGATGTGCCCGTGACTTTCGCGGACACCTCGGCGCTTGAGCGGGATTTCGGCTTCAAGCCGTCCACGCCGCTGCACGAGGGCCTGCGCCGCTTTGCGGCGTGGTACAAAGAATTTTACAGGGTGTAAGGATAAAGGCATGACAGCGTTTGAAAAGGACATTGTTTCTCTTGTGCGTGCGGCACTCACGGGGGAAGCGCCTACACTTTCGCCGGAGGCGGACTATGCGCGGATCTATCACTTCGGCCTGAAGCAGCAGATCATCTACATGCTGAACGCCGGGCTGTGCATGGTGGATGGCTTTGAGGAGAGCGCGGCGGCACCGCAGTTTTTGCAGGCGGCGTGTGCGGCGATGGCGGCGGCGCTTCGCCAGCAGCAGGAGATCGGGAAGATTCGCGCGGCGTTTTCTGCGCGCGGCATCGACTTTATGCCGCTGAAGGGGATACTGATGCGTGATCTCTATCCCATGCCCGAGATGCGGCAGATGGGCGACGCGGATATTCTTATCCGGGAAGAGCAGATAGATGCGATTACTGCGGTGATGCAGGAACTGGGGTATACCAAGGCCGTCGGCGATGTATATGAGGTCGTGTGGAGCAAAAGCGGCGCACTGCGTGTGGAATTTCACACGCAGCTTGCTTCCGAGCGGAATCAGGATATACGCAGCTATTTTGCGGCAGAGTATGTTTGGGCGCGGGCGGTCAAGGGTGACGGAAGCGTCTATCATATGACGCCGGAAGATGAGCTGATCTTTGACTTTGCACATTTTGTCAAGCACTTTCGTTCCAGCGGTGCTGGGCTTCGGAATATTGTTGATCTGTATGTGTTTCTGCAAAAGCATCGGGATTTGAATGAAGCCTATATCGGCACACAGCTGAAGAAGCTGGATTTCTACCGGTTCTATCTGCATGTACTCGACACCCTTCGTTGCTGGTTTGACGGCGCCGAGGCGACCGAGGCAACGGATTGCATAACCGGGCTTCTGTTTGCGGGCGGCATTTACGGCGACGCGGAAACCGCACATCAATCGACGGCAATCCGATACCGGAAGCAATACAAATTCGGCTGGGCAGTGAAATTTCTGCAGTTGGTTTTTCCGGGCTTCCGGACGCAGCGAAAGCGGTACCCGATTCTGGAGGAATTCCCGGTTCTCTATCCATTTTCCCTGATCTATCATTGGTTTGAAGTCCTGTTTTTTCGATCAGCGAGCATTGGAAAAGCGATCGGCGATTCAGCTGAAATCCGAGGGGATTATGGGCAGGAACGGTATGCGCAGCTGCGCAGCGTCGGGCTGAAGCCGGAAAAGGCATTTGAAAAGAAAAACACATAAGAGAGGGATCAAACAATGAAGATTGCAGTTGCGGGAACGGGGTATGTCGGGCTGTCGCTGGCGGTGCTGCTGGCGGGACATCACACGGTGACGGCGGTGGATATCGTCCCGGAGAAGGTGGAACTGATCAACCGGCGCAAGTCGCCGATTCAGGACGACTGTATCGAGGAATACCTGGCGACCAAGCAGCTTGACCTGACGGCGACGCTGGATGCAAAGGCGGCGTACAGCGACGCGGATTTCGTCATCATCGCGGCGCCGACCAACTACGACAGCAAGAAGAACTTCTTTGACACCTCGGCGGTCGAGGCGGTGATCGAGCTGGTGCTTGCCTGCAATCCGCACGCCGTCATGGTCATCAAGTCCACCATTCCGGTCGGCTACACGGCGTCGGTGCGGGCCAAGTACAACACCGAGAACATCCTGTTCAGCCCCGAGTTCCTGCGCGAGAGCCGCGCGCTCTACGACAACCTGTACCCGTCCCGCATCATTGTCGGCACGGATATGGCAAATCCGCGCCTCGTCGAGGCGGCGCACACCTTTGCCGCGCTTTTGCAGGAGGGTGCAATCAAGGAGAACATCGACACGCTGTTCATGGGTTTCACCGAGGCGGAGGCGGTCAAGCTGTTTGCCAACACCTATCTGGCCCTGCGCGTCAGCTATTTCAACGAGCTGGACACCTATGCCGAGATGAAAGGGCTGAATACGAAGGAGATCATCGACGGCGTTTGCCTTGACCCGCGCATCGGCGGGCATTACAACAATCCCAGCTTCGGCTACGGCGGCTACTGCCTGCCGAAGGACACGAAGCAGCTGCTGGCCAATTATGCGGATGTGCCCGAGAATCTGATTGAGGCTATCGTCGAGTCCAACCGCACGCGCAAGGACTTCATCGCCGACCGCGTGCTCGAGATGGCGGGCGCCTATGCGGCAAACGACAGTTTTGACGAGCACCGTGAGCACGAGGTGACCATCGGCGTCTACCGTCTGACCATGAAGTCGAACAGCGACAACTTCCGCCAGAGTTCGATTCAGGGCGTGATGAAGCGCATCAAGGCGAAGGGCGCGACGGTGATCATCTATGAGCCGACGCTGAAGGACGGCGAGACCTTCTTCGGCAGCCTTGTGGTCAACGACCTTGCAAGGTTCAAGGCGCAGAGCAAAGCCATCATCGCCAACCGCTACGATGCCTGCCTCGATGATGTCAAGGACAAGGTTTACACGCGCGACCTCTATCGCCGCGACTGAGGAGCGCGTATGCAAAAATGCCTGCAAAGCATGGGCTTTGCAGGCATTTTGCTTATTTATGCTTGTTTTTCATCGTTTGCAGACTCGTCCTTGCGCTTTTTCTGGAGCTTGGTGAAGACGCGGAGCACCGTGAAGATGGTGAGCGCGATGATCAGAAAGTCGATGACGCTCTGGATGAAGTTGCCGTAGCACAGTGCGGTTTCCGCGGTGACGACGCTGCCGTCCGCCGCGTAGACCGCCTCGCGGATGACCCACCTCCAGTCGGTCACATTGAGACCGCCGACAAGCAGGCTGACCAGCGGCATAATCACATCATTGACCAGCGAGGAGACAATCTTGTTGAACGCGCCGCCGATGACCACGCCGACCGCCATGTCAACGACATTGCCTTTTGCAATAAATTCCTTGAAATCAGCAGAAAACTTACCCATATGTTCCCTCCTTCCGCGGCAAAACCGCATTTTTCTTTCCCTATTATAGTCGAACCCTGTCGGTTTGTCAATACGGATAAGAAAAAGCGGCGCCAAGCCTCCCTTGTGCAAAAGACGCACAAACTCGTAGGGGCGATTCACGAATCGCCCCTACAGGATGGCGGAAGCTGCGTGCATACCTTATGCGCCGCGCCGGAGCGAACATATTGAAAAAAAGGCGCAACACGCTTGCGCCTTTTTTCCATGGTAAAGGAGAACGGTGGACAGGGTCGGCGGCGCGGCATTTCCCATGCGGGCACTCGCCCATGCCGCTGTCGCCGAAGCGGCGCGCACGCCGCCGGAACTGTTTCTTTTCACCCCGCTTACAGCATACCGCGCGCGGGGCGCGAAACGGCACGCATTGCGTCGAGTGTGAAGAAATTTCCAAAAAAGTTATCGGAAGAATTCGACAAAGATGCGGAAGTTTTTGCGATAGCGCTCGTCGGCGGCTGTCTTGAGCCCGAACAGTGCCACATCCACCGGGCAGAGCGAGAGCGCCATGCCGGACCGCGTTTCCTCTACGGCAAAGCCCGCCGCCGCGCTGACCTCAGCCAACAGCACGCGCAGGCATGCGGCCTCTTCGAGAGGGCAGGGCTCGCCGCCGGCGGCGTCGGCAAAGACATGCACATTGCCGGGCGAGGGGACAAAGCTGACGGTGACATCTCTGCCGCCGCAGGCGGAGAGGCGAATCAGCAGCGCGAGGCAGAGCGCATAGGCGTTCGGCGGGACGGAAACCACAACATCGCGCGGCAAAAGCTCGATGCGGAAGTGCACGGCGCCGTCGTCGCCATCGCCGAGTATCGCGGCATAGGCGCTTTCAAACAGCTGCGTCAGCGCGCCGAGCGAACGCGGCACGGCGTTTGCCTTGGAAAAAGCGGAGACATCGAAGAGCCCTTCCGCCGCGCGGGGCGCGGCGTCCACGCCGTAGCAGGCGCACAGCCGCTCAAAATCCATAAAGAAATAGTAGGTCTTGCCGCCGAGTGTGACGGGCTTGACATAGACGCGGGTCTCGCCGATTTGCAGAATCCCGCGCGGCTGCGCCGCGCAGGCGGTGCGGATGGCAGTGATGCGCGCGTCGCGGCGGCGCACGCCGCTGTAAAAGAGAATATCGCCGTTTTCGGCGGCGATGAGCAGCGGGGGCAGGGTCATCGGGTTTCCTCCATGGATGTTTCGGCGGTGGGCGCTGCGGTGGCAGGCGTCGGGCGCGCGGAGCAGAACTGATAGCTTTGCAGCGACTTTGCGCGCAGCACATCGAGGAGGCTTTCCTCGCTGCCCTCCAGCACAAGGCGCAGGTTGTATTTGGTGAAATAGAAGGCGTAGTCTTCAATGGCGGCAGCAAGCTGTTCGCCGCTGATGCCGCCAGCGCGCAGAGCGACCGCACGGCCGCCCCGTCCCGCGGCGGTGAAGAAATCGGTGCAGGCGTCGCTGTGCAGCGTGCCAAACGGCACGCAGAGCGCGACTGCGCCCGGGCATGCGTCCGCCAGCCGCAAAATATCGTCCAGGCAATCGGTGTCCAGACGGTCGAATACCAGCGTGATCTCGCCGATGCCCGCGCCTGCGTATTCGGCAAGCAGGGCGCACTCGTAGGCGTAGAGCACATCGCGGATCTGCGCGTCGGCGTAAACAGAGCGCACGGCAAAGAGCCCCGTGATGTTGCCTGCGGCAAGCGCCGAGACAGGCGGCAGCGCCGCCGTGTCGCGCCCCAGCTTTGCGTCGGTCTCGGTGGCAAAGGTGGGCGCGCCGTCCTTGTAGAGCCAGACCGAGGCGTGCGCATAGGGGTCATCCCCGCCCGAGAAGGCGGCGAGCGCCTCCGGCTCGACAAACTCGCCGTGCACGATATGCTCGGCGATGGGCGAGATGGTCTCGCCGCCGAGGTCTTCCGTCATAGAAAACGAATGCACCGGCGATGTCGTGTCGGCACGCCGCCCGAGATAGGCGCCGAGCAGCGCGGTCAGCGCAAAAACCGTCAGGACAGCGCACAGCCAGATGCAGAAATTCCGCACAGCGCGGCGGCGGCGCTGGTCATATCGCTTGTAAACTGCCACTTAATGAATCTCCTTTGCGTCAAGCGCGCGGACATAGTCCGCCTCGGTCACGGTGAGTTTGGCGGCGCGCACGTCGATTTGCGCGTAGAACTGCGCGTTCTGATACTGGGACTTCAGCTCGTCGAAATGCGCGGTGATGTAGCTCTCGTCCTTCGGCAGGCGGAGCAGGATGTGAAAGCCGTTGTCGCTCTCCACCACCTCGCTGACCTCCCCCTCGCCGAGGGCAAACGCCGCTGCCTCAAACGCCGCGGTCATCTCGCCGTGCGTGAAGTAATAGCCGTCCGCCGGCATGGAAAAATCCTCGGAATAGCGGCCGATGAGCGTGGTAAAATCCACGCCGCCGCGGTATTCGGCAAGCACCTCATCGGCAAGCGCGCGGTTGTCCTCGACGGACTCGCCCGCATCGTTTTCGATGAAAATCTGCTTGACGCGGACAAATGCGTCGCCCCGGAAGATGGCAAGCAGCGCTTCGTCCCCGCTCTCGATAGCGCCGCCTTCGGCGGTCATGGCGGCAAACAGCTTGTCCTCCGTGCCGTCCACGCGCACGAGGAAGTCAAAGACCTTGTCGGTCATGAAGTTCTTTTCCAGCTCTGCGGTGTAGCCGGACGCGCCGTAGTAGTCGCGCACGGCGTCGATGTATTCCGTCGCTGAAACCTTAATGTCGCCGTCCTCGGGCGTGATGCCGTAGTCGGCGGCAAGCGCCACTGTGCCGTACAGTCCGCGCACCGCTTCGGCAACGCGCGCACGCACCGCGCGGTCGAGTGCGTCGGTCTCGACTCCGCCCGCGTCGTTTTGGTAGTCGTCCTTCAGCTCGGCCTTGTAGTTCAGGTAAAAATAGCGGTAGAGGTCGTAGGTCACGGTATAGCTGCCGGCGTACAGCGCGGTCTGCCCGTAGCTTTCGAGGTAGGCTGCCTCGCGCTTTGCGCGGACGGCGCGCACAATGGCAAAAATGCCGACAGCAAGCAGCGCGAGGGCAAGCCCCACGGCAATGAGCCTGTATTTATTTTTACGAAAGTCAAACATAGCGGTCTCCGTAAGGTGATTTTGAGAGAAGCCTCCCCCCGGCAAAGGGAGGTGTCACGGCTTGCCGTGACGGAGGGATTGTTTTGTACGGAACAACCCCTCAGCCGCCATGCGGCAGCTTCGCCAACAATCACCGCCTGGATTATGGCGAACAGGGAAGCCGGGAGTTGTCAGCTGGTATGATACCATAGCAACGGAAATGCAATGGAAAATAAGACCGATCCGTTTTAGGATTGCTTCTGTACAATATGGAGATAAAGATTTTTTTGTGAATGATACATTCAGTGATTCACTGGCTTTTCAGGGTGAACTGCTTTTACAGATGAGTCGTCCATGGCAGAGCAGGATCTTAGACGAGATCAATAAATGTGAAGAAGTAGCCGGGGCTATTGGGACACTGGAAGGAAATCTTGCCAGGGCAGAAGGCAGAGATGCAGATATTGTCTATGCAAAGGAATTGTTCTATGACCGGATCGACCAGCCTTTTAGACGATGGCTTATGGAAATTCTACCAGAAACAGATGATATATCAAAAACTTGTAAAAAATTAGATGAGATCATTCAAAAGGTTGGAAAAGAACTGGGAGAAGAAATGGTTTCAAATGCAGGAGAAGCTGCCTTTGCGGGAAGAACGAAAGATGATGTGTACTATGCTTCACCGGAAGCTTATAACTGGTTTCTTGGAAAATTGTATAAAATTTATCACTGACAGGAGGTGAAGAGGATGGAAAAAATCAAGCATCCGTTTGACCGGAAAATCCTGGCGCGGCGGGGAATTGAATATTAGAGAGGGGACTCTGAATGGGATTTATAAAGAGAAAGCATCGTCCGGAGTACGCTGCAGTGCAGCGGGAATGGGCAATGTGGGGAAAACAGATGGAAAAAGCACTTCCGGGGTACGGGGAGCAGAATGAGACACTGCACTGGATGGTACGGATTCTGACGGGGGTGCGGGTTCTGTACTGCCTGTTTTATCTGATTATGACATTTGTCTATGGAATGGAGAAAACAAATGCGGTCATGACGCTTTTGGGACCGTTTATTTTTTATGGCTGGTATATGCTGATGCTGCGGGAGAGCCCGGTGCTTACGGTGTTGATGCTGATCGGGCGTGGGGCGAGTATCGTGTGGGGCGGCGTATCGCTGCTTCAGATGAGCTGGTGGCTGCCATTTCCGCTGGTTTTTATGCTGGTGATGGCGGCGGCAATCGAATTTATCGAGGCGGTATTCTGCATCTATATGCTGTTTAACCCGCTGGCACGGC
>ENA-ORCP01001055-ORCP01001055.1-human-gut-metagenome-genome-assembly--contig:-NODE-1055-length-24312-cov-7.402930_pt1 | contig 24312 bp, 21 predicted proteins | sample MGYA00242990_ERZ507991 | MGnify/ENA primary metagenome ERZ507991 (study PRJEB26167, sample SAMN06115496) | human gut metagenome | host: Homo sapiens | place: China:Henan | collected 2015-05-07... | reverse complement strand
CCCCTGAGGAATAAACTGCTCGATCGGTATAGTCTTGCCCTTCGGCAGTTTGAAGCCGAGGTTTATTTTCAGCCTGAAGAACAGAAGCATTACAAGAAGTCCGCATATCCCGACAGTACCCAGTACGGCGCAGACTATAAACAGTACACGCATATTATTCCTTGTTTTCGGATTTTGGAATTACGGTAAGGCGTACCTTTACTATTCTTCTTTCGCTGACTTTAAGAACCGTTATTCTGAAATCGTCTGTTGTAACGCTTTCGTTTGTTTCAGGGATTTTTCCGAAAAGCTCAAGCACCCAGCCGCCGACGGTCTTTGCGTTGCCGTCTATTTTCGGACTATCTCCCGTGCGGTTATGCCAGTAACGCTTGAAAGCGGTCAGCGATACATCGCCGTTGACGTTGAACTCGTTTTCCGATACGAATGTGACAGGGGCGATTATCTCATCGTTCTCGTCCCATATTTCACCGACAAGCTGTTCGAGTATGTCTTCAAGAGTAACTATACCGAGCGTTCCGCCATACTGGTCGAGTACGACAGCCATATGTACCTTGTCCTTCTGCATCTGCTTCATTATATCGCTTATCTTCATCAGATGAGGAACATAGTGGATCTCCTGCATTATATCACGCAGTAAGAACGTTTCGTCATCTTTTTTAGTAAGATATTTCTTGAAAAAGTCCTTCTGGCTCACAAAGCCGATAATGTGGTCTATAGAGCCTTCGTAAATGGGAAGTCTTGAATATTCCTCGTTGATGAAGGTTTCCTTTACTGTTTCAATATCTTCGTTTACATCGACCGCAATGACGTCTACACGGTGAGTGATTATCTCGTCAACTACCGTTTCGTCAAATTCAAGAGCAGACTTCACAAGGTCACGCTCCTGTTCTTCAAGTACGCCCTCGTCCTCGATTTCGTCTATTATAGCCATAAGCTCCTGTTCTGTTACGGTAACCTCCTTCTTGTTGCCGAACAGCTTGTTTGCGAGCTTTTTAAGCAGTATAAATAAAGCCGACAGGGGAGTGAATATGAATGTAAGGAATGTGATTATTCCGCTTGTTGCGACCGTCAGCCCTTCTGAGTGGTCTTTCGCAAGGCTTTTCGGCATTACCTCGCCGAATGTGAGTATCACAAGCGTCAGTACTACGGTCGAAACCAGAGCCGCATTGTCAGCACCAACTACGGCGGTTGCGAGTATAGTACCGAGTGAAGATGCGGTTATGTTTACTATGTTGTTGCCGATAAGTATTGTTGTGATAACCTTATCGTATCTGTCAAGCAGTTTAAGCGCCATTTTAGCGCCCTTAGAGCCGTTTTCAGCCATGCTTTTGAGCCTTATGCGGTTAGCGCCGGTAAGTGCCGTTTCGCTGGCGGAAAAGAACGCCGAACAGGCGATCATTATTATGATTATTACGAGTAATTGTATTTCCATACGTTAAAATATACCTCTTCTTTTTGATATAGGCGCTACAGTTTCTTCTGCAGCCTGCTAAAAAATATATGCACATTAATATTACCATATCTGCGGCACACGGTCAATATTTTTATCCGAAAATTTTACTTTTTTTCTTCCACGGAGGTCAATACTATTTATAATTTACACGTTAATACTTGAACTTGAAAGCAGAATGTGATATACTTAATTGTATTATTGCATAAAAAGAAAGAACGAAAGAAGAGGAAGAGCTATGGCAAAGAAAAGAATAGCCGTGCTGTTCGGCGGTGCGTCCGCTGACCATGCCGCTTCACTGCATACCGCATACAGCGTTCTCAGTTCCTTACCCAAGGAGATTGAGCCGCTTGCAATAGGCATCACAAGAGCAGGAAGATGGCTTTTTTATCCCGGTAGCTATGAGAATATAAAAGACGGCAGCTGGGAGCAGGACAGCGACTGCTGTTCGTGCGTGATAAGCCCCGATATGACGAACAAGGGCGTTATAAAGATAATTTCCGACGGCGAAAGCACAATTCACCGTATAGATGCCGTGTTCCCCGTGCTTCACGGAAAATACGGCGAGGACGGCAGGGTACAGGGCTTGTGCAAGCTGGCAGGCCTTCCCGTCATCGGCAACGATTTTGCGGCGGCGGCACTGTGCAACGACAGACGCATAATGGATCTTGTGCTGTCCGACAGCAACATAAAGGTTATCGAGAACGTAACCTTGCACCGCAGTGAGATGAACGATATGACGGCGGCAATAAAAAAGATAACCGGCAAGCTGAGCTTCCCGATATACACCGCACCGACAAGCTGTTCAACATCGGTCGGCGCCTGCAGGGCGGAAAACGTAGAGGAGCTTGAAGAAGCGATAAAGGCGAGCTTTTCGCACCACCCCTACATCATAGCCGAGAGTGCCGTTAAAGGCAGAGAGCTTACCTGTGCCGTACTCGGTGCAAAGCATCACGATGAGCGGGTAGCGATAGGCGAGCTTGTAAGAACGGACGACAGCATTGATAAGCTGTCCGAATATATAGCGTCTACGTCGGAGCTTAAAGTGCCTGCTAAGCTGGACGGCCTTACTCAGAACAAGATAAAGCAGACAGCAAGAGCCGCTTATGATGCACTTTCCTGCAAGTGCTTTGCAAGAGTCGATATGGTGCTTGACAATGACGGAGAGGTCTATGTAAGACGTGTAAGAGGAATACCCGGCCTTGACAGACAGAGCATATTCACAAGGCTTGTGACAGAAAGCGCATACAGCTACGAGGAAATGCTGAGAATGCTCATCGGCGCTGTAGTTGACCTCGATTGAGGCTTTGAAAGGAACAACGAATAATAAATGAAAAAGAACGTATGTATTACGATAAAAAGTACGCAGACGGTAGATCAGGATAAGGATTCCACCGAGTTGTTTACATTCGGCGCTATGGAAAGCACCGAGAACGGCTTCCGTCTGTATTACGATGAAAGCGAGGCTACCGGTTTTGCCGGAAGCTCAGTGACGCTTGAGGTGACCGATGAAATGGTGACTATGACAAGGAGCGGCAAAGCCATCAGCTCTTTGTTCATAGAAAAAGGAAAGAAGCACCACTGCCATTACGGTACGGAGTTCGGCGACTTTATGATAGGCGTATGCACTGATGAAATAAGAAACGAGCTTGCAGAAACGGGCGGAGAAATATATCTTAAATATACGCTCGACATCAATTCAAGCTATATGTCGGAAAATGAAATGTTTATAAATGTCAAGGAGTGTAACTGATGAACAATATGATAGAGCTTGCTAAACAGCAGGTAAAGGAAACGATAATGAACGCACTGGGCAGACTTGTTGCCGAGGGCAAGATAGAGGCAGTACCCCTGCCGGCTTTCAATGTTGAACGTCCTGCAGACGTATCACACGGAGATTTCTCCTGCAATGCCGCAATGGCAAGTGCAAAGGCACTCAGAAACAATCCGAGAGCAATAGGTCAGATGATAGCCGATGCCGCAGTGCTTGACGGCACAGTATTCGAAAAGATTGAGGTCGCAGGACCCGGCTTTCTGAATTTCTTTATAAGCCCTTTATGGTTCAACGAAACTGTCGGCGAGGTTATTTCAAGCGGCAGCGACTACGGTAAGACCGAGCTTGGCAAGGGCAAGAGAGTGCTTGTTGAATTCGTATCGGCAAACCCCACAGGTCCTATGCACATCGGTAACGCAAGAGGCGGCGCACTCGGCGACAGCTTATCTTCCGTACTTCAGTTTGCAGGCTATGAGGTAGAGCGTGAATTCTATGTAAACGATGCAGGAAACCAGATAGAAAAGTTCGGCAAATCGCTGTCCATAAGATATATGCAGATAGCTGACGGCAACAAGGCCGATGTCATCGCATCATACGGCGATGATGACGTATGCCGCAAGATATTTGAAGATGAAGAAAACTTCCCTATGCCCGAGGACGTTTACAAGGGTGTTGACATAATCGAACACGCATATAATTTCTATAAGATAAACGGCGACAAGTTTGTAAATGCAGATGAAGAAAGCCGTAAGTCCGCACTGGTAGAATACGCCCTGCCGCTCAACATAGACGGACTTGAGAAAGATCTTGCAAAATACCGTATCGTATACGATACTTGGTTCAGAGAAAGCTCGCTTCATAAGAGCGGTGCGGTAAAGCAGATAGTTGATATGCTGACAGAAAAGGGTCAGACATACGAAAAGGACGGTGCAATCTGGTTCAAGGCGTCCGATTTCGGTGACGATCAGGACAGAGTTCTTGTCCGTGCAAACGGTATTCCTACCTACTTCGTACCCGATATTGCATATCACTACAACAAGCTTGTTACAAGAGGCTTTGACAAGGCGATAGACATTCTCGGTGCGGACCACCACGGATACATCGCAAGAATGAAAGCCGCCCTGACAGCGCTCGGCGTTGACGCAAGCAAGCTTGATATCGTTATAATGCAGATGGTAATGTTGGTCAGAAACGGTGAAACGGTAAAGCTGTCAAAGCGTTCAGGTAAGGCTATAACGCTTTCGACCCTTCTTGACGAAGTACCGATAGATGCGGCAAGATTCTTCTTCAATTTAAGAGATCCCAACACTCACCTTGAATTTGACCTTGAGCTTGCCATTGAGGAAAGTTCAAACAACCCCGTGTTCTACGTTCAGTACGCTCACGCAAGAATATGCAGCATTCTGCGCCGTATGGAAGAAGAGGGCACAGGCTACAGCAACATTCCCGTATCGGAGCTTAACTTCAATCATCCCGCAGAGCTTGCGCTTATACGTCATATTGCGGCTCTGCCGAACTGCATAAACGAAGCGGCAAAGGACTATAATCCCTCAAAGATAACAAAGTATCTTTGCGACCTTGCACAGCTTTTCCACAAATTCTACGACAACTGCAAGATAAAGGGCGAGGAGGAGAATATCCTTCAGTCAAGACTTTCTCTTTGCGTTGCCACAAAGACAGTATTCAAGAATCTGCTCGATCTGCTTAAGGTCGATGCACCCGAAAAAATGTAACTTCAGAAAGGAATCAATATGGACAGCAATCCCGTCAGTCAGGATATACCTATACGATTGCCGATACTGCTTGACGGCGGTACCGGCACAGGACTTGAAAAATACGGCTACGACCATACCGTTTCAACGGCTCAGTTTGTCTGTGCCAACCATGAGGCTCTGATTGAGCTTCAGCAGGGCTTTCTTGACGCAGGCTCGCAGATACTCTACACCGCAACACACGGTGCAAACTGTGAGAATCTGAAGGCATACGGTGTCGAGGACAAAACAGAACAGCTTAATGCCGCCGCCGCAAAGATAACCTATGACAGCTTTCACGAAAAGGCGCTCATTGCAGGCTGTCTGTCGTCAACGGGACTTTACATAGAGCCTTACGGCGACTACACGTTTACCGAGATAATGTCGGTCTACAGACAGCAGGTAAAGGCTTTGTCGCCCTACTGCGATATGTTTGTAATTGAAACAGTGCCTGCACTGTGGAATATGAGAGCCGCCGTGCTTGCCTGCAAGAAGGAAAACAAGCCGATAATAGCAACAATGAAAGTTGACGAGGACGGAGAAACCGCAATAGGCACAAATGTGCTGTGCACCTTGCTTGTATTGCAGGCTATGGGTATATCGGCATTCGGTCTTAACTGTACCTCGGCAGATCTTTGCCCTGATATTATTTCCGAGATTGCTCCGTATGCGAAAATTCCTCTTATAGTAAAGCCGAGCGCCGTATATGAACAGGACGGCGAAAGGCAGAGCATATCGCCCGAAGAATTCGCATTCGCCGTAAAGAAGTCGGTTCTGAGCGGCGCTGAGATTGCAGGCGGTTGCTGCGGTACGGGAAAAGAGCATATCGCTGCACTGCGTGAAATGTTTGCATCTCTTGATGCATCCGAGATAAATCCGGTTGAAAAGCAGGATACCTCTCTTGCACTGGCGACCGAAAACCAGATGTTCTTCTTAGACCCTGAAACAACGGAGTTCTCGCCTGCGGTTGAATGCGGTCCTTATATGGAGGACGACATTGCACAGATGTGCAGCGAAAGCTATGATGTCCTGACAGTAAGCATAAACTCTCCCGATGACGCTATCGACTTCGGCAGGAATATGCACATGGCTACACTGCCTGTAGCGTTTTTATCGGATGACGAGATCTCGCTCAAGATGGCGCTTATGCTGTATCAGGGCAGAGCGATAATAGACAGAAAATCACTTATAGAGCCTGAAAAACTGGAGGCTATGGCTGAAAAATACGGCGCTGTGCTGTATTAAACAGCCGATATATTCTTTATCACGGAAGGAAACACGGAATGTACAAATCTGAAAAGCTATACTACCGAAAAGCGTTCTTTATGGCAATGATAATGGGTGTTATACTCTTTTTGCCGTTTGTTCTCATAGACGGCGGATATTTCATCTATTACGGCGATTACAACGCTCAGCAGATACCTTTTTATACACTTTGCAATCAGGCAATTAAAAACGGCAGCTTTATGTGGAGCTGGCAGACGGATCTCGGTGCAAACTTCATCGGTTCATATTCGTTCTATACGCTCGGAAGCCCGTTCTTCTGGCTGAGTATGCCGTTCCCGGCGGAGTTTGCAAAATATCTTATGGCACCATTGCTGGTGCTTAAAATATCGTGCTGTTCGCTGTTTGCTTTCGCATATATCAGAAGATTTGTAAGAAAGCCGCAGTCGGCGCTTATCGGCGGACTGCTGTACGCATTCTCCGGCTTCTCGATGTATAATGTGTTCTTCAACCATTTCCACGAGGCTATGGTAGTATTCCCTCTTATGCTTATAGCCCTTGAAGAAACCGTAGTAAACAAGAGGAGAGTATTCTTTGCGCTTACTGTTGCGCTCAACGCATTTGTAAACTACTTCTTCTTTATCGGAGAATGTATTTTCCTTGTGATTTATTTTCTGTGCAGGCTCACCGACCCCAAGTTCAAGATTACGGTTAAAACGTTCCTTGTGCTTGCGTTTGAATCGGTCATCGGCGTTGCGCTTGCCGGCGCAATGTTTGTTCCTGCAATATTGACCTGTATAGATACGCCCCGTTCAAGCAATACTTTAAACGGATGGAATCTCGTATTCCATAATCCCGCACAGAGATACGGACTGATTTTCCAGAGCCTGTTCTTCCCTGCGGATATTCCTGCAAGACAGAACTTCTTCCCCGATTCATCGGCAAGATGGGCAAGCGTATCGGCATATCTTCCGCTTTTCTCTATGGCAGGTGTCATATCGTTCATCAAGTACAAGAAAAAACACTGGGCAAAGTGGCTTATGCCGATATGCCTTCTGTTTGCGCTTATCCCCGTTCTTAATTCCAGCTTCGTGCTTTTCAACAACAACTATTACACACGCTGGTTCTATATGCCGATACTTGTCGCTTGCTTTATGACGGCTTATGCCCTTGAAAACAGCGAGATAGATATGAAGTACGGCCTTAAGTGGTGTGGATTTGCCGTAGTGCTTATATCTATGGTCGGAATACTTCCGTCTGAGGTATCGAAGGACATAGTCGATATCGGCACGGGAGATACGACAACAACAAAGGTGACCGAGCTTTTCAAATTGCCTAATGAGAAGCTGCCGTTCTGGATTTCCGTCGCTCTTGCAATAACCGCAATTTTAGTATGCTTCCTCCTTGTAAGAAACAAAGCGAAGATCAGAACAAATAAATTCCTGCAAAAATCCTATTGCTTTACTATGGTTGCGTGCCTCTGCTTCTCGTACTACACGCTGATATACGGCAGAGCGATAGGTCCGAAGGTGGGCGATTACAACAATATTGTAAACGCTACGATAGAACTTGACGATGACAGCTTCTACAGGGTAGAAACCTACGGAGTTACCAATAACGCAAATATGCTGTGGGGAATGTACGGCTTCCGCAGCTTCCACAGCATTCTTCCCGGCTCTGCATTTGAGTACTACAGCGGAATGGGATTCAACCGTTCGGTAAATACCGATCCCGACGGATCATATTACGCTATGCGCTCGGTAAATTCCACAAAATATCTCATTATTCAAAGCTACAAGCTGGAGTACAGCGATACGGTAACGTTGCTTGAAAATCTCAAGAACTTTGAAAAGATTGACGAGCAGGACGGATTTACTATATTCAAGAACAAGGCTTATATCCCGATAGGTTATTCGAACAGCTTCTATATTTCAGATGACGAGTACGAAAAGATTGCTAAGAGTAACCGTGACAATATGCTCGCCCGTGCTGTCGTGTTGACAGATGAACAGATTGAAAAATACGGCGATATTCTGCCCGAGCTTGAACCTGACAGATATTCCGATTTCAACTATTATACATTTGAAAAGGACGCACAGGAGCTTGCAAAGACGGCTGTAGATACGTTCACACCTACGGCAAACGGCTTTAAGGCTACTTCCTCGTTCACTGAGGACAGATTCGTTACGTTCACAGTACCGTGGGAAAGCGGCTGGAGCGCAACAATCAACGGCGAGAAAGCCGAGATAGAAAAGGTAAACCGTGGCGTGATGGGAATAAAAGTACCTGCAGGTGAATGCAATATAGAATTCAATTATGTTACACCCGGACTTAAGGCAGGCGTTGTCTGCACGGTCGGAGCGGCATTTATTATCGTTATATATTACATCGTTCTGAAAAAGGTATTCAGATATAAGCCGAACCCCAATGTTCATCTGTACGAACAGCAACAGCTTGATACCGTTATAAATCATAACGCATATATCAGAACGATAGAAAAAACGGTTGACGAACAGCTTGAAAGCAATGAACTGTCCAAGGGAGATAACGACAGTGATGAAAGCAATGAAAATGCGGATATATCCGATGATGATACAGCAGAATAAACCGCAGAAAAGAGGACAATATGCATTTATTTGAAAAGACAATCGACAGTGAAGTAAAGTACGAGGGAAAGATTCTCACCGTATGCTCGGATAAGGCGGAGCTTGAAAACGGTGCGATAGTATCCCGTGATGTTATCCGCCACAGCGGCGGTGTGGGTGTTGTTCCTGTTACTGATGAGGGAGATGTTCTGTTTGTAAGGCAGTTCAGATACCCGTTCCAGAAGGTACTTATGGAAATTCCCGCAGGAAAGCTCAACGCAGGCGAAGATCACGCAGAAGCCGGCAGGAGAGAGCTGCAGGAGGAAACAGGCTGCACCTGCAAGCAGTTCAGATATATGGGATATATGATTCCTACACCGGCCTACTGTCAGGAGATAACGCATATGTACCTTGCGACAGGACTTGAGGGCGGAAAGCAGAACCTTGACGATGACGAATTTCTTGAGGTCATAAAAATACCGCTTGATAAAGCCGTTGAAATGGTTATGAACGGCGAAATCGAGGACGGAAAGACACAGCTCGCTTTACTTAAAGCAAAGATGATACTCGGCTGAGCGACAGCATATAATTAACTCTATTGACTGAAAGGACAGGAGTACAATGGAAGATTTCCTTACAGGAAAAAAGCACGTTCATTTTATCGGCATAGGCGGAAGCGGTATGTATCCGCTGGCGCAGATACTTCACAGCGAGGGCTTTTATCTTACAGGCTCGGACAATAACGAAACAGAAACGCTAAAAGCGGTACGCAATATGGGAATACCCGTATATATGGGGCAGAGAGCCGAAAATATAGAGGGTGCTGACCTTATAGTATACACTGCGGCTATAATGAGCGATAATCCTGAGCTTATCGCCGCAAAGGCAAGCGGTGTAAAGACCGTAGAACGCTGTGAGCTGCTCGGACTTGTTACAAGCTGGTACAATAAGGCTGTATGCGTATCAGGCACACACGGCAAGACAACAACATCTTCAATGCTGACGCATATGTATCTTGCGCAGAACGTTGACCTGTCTACCGTTATCGGCGGAAAGCTGAAAGCTATAGGCGGCAGCGGAAGGGCAGGCTCAAGCGATGTTATGGTATGCGAGGCGTGCGAATTCTCAAATACGTTCCTGCACCTGTTCCCCAATATTTCTATAATACTGAACATTGACGCAGACCACCTTGATTTCTTCAAGACAATGGATAATCTCAGAGCGTCATTCACGAAGTTCTGCGATAATACGACCGACATTCTTGTCGTAAACGGCGATGATGAAAACACGATGAGAGCGGTTAAGGCATCGGGCTTTGACAAGCAGATCATCACATTCGGAAAGACTGATAAGAACAGATATTACCCGGAAAATATCAAGCGCATATCCGATTTTCAGACCGACTTTGACCTTATGGAAAACGGCAGTAAGATAGAGCGTATTTCAATACACGTTCCCGGTGCACATAATGTGCTTAATGCGGTAGCCGCCTGTGCCGCCGCACTTGCTACGGGAGTTACCCCCGAAAACATCAATAAAGGACTCAGCACATTCTGGGGTGCGGGAAGAAGATTTGAACGTCTTGCGACTATCGGAGGCATAACCGTTGTTGACGATTACGCTCATCACCCTGCCGAAGTAGCCGCAACGTTAAAGACGGCAAAGGCTATGCAGGATTTCAAGCGTGTATGGGCTGTACATCAGCCGTTCACCTATTCGAGAACCTTCACGCTCATGGATGATTTCGCCTCAGCGCTTGAAATTGCAGATAAGGTCGTGCTTACCGAGATAATGGGCAGCCGTGAAAAGAACACATACAACGTCTATTCTGCCGACCTTGCGGCCAAGATTCCCGGTTGCAAGTGGTTCCCCACCTTTGAAGAAGTGGCACGTTATGTTGCAGACAACGCCGAAAGCGGCGATATGATAATCACGCTGGGCTGCGGCGATGTGTATAAGGTCGCATTCAGGATTGAGGAGATTCTGAGAGAGAAGTACGGCAAGTAATTCAAATAATTCGACATTAAAAAGCTGTTCGCATTAATTTGCGGACGGCTTTTTACAGCTTTTATTGACCGTTTCGGATAATTATGCTATAATTTAAATATATCAAGAACATAAAAGGAGAAAAAATGGGACTTGGAATATTTAACAAACTTTCGGCACCGATAGTTCTGAAAGAAGACAGCAATGCCGAAGAACAGTTAAGACAGATGGAATATTATCTGCTCGTTGCTCCCGAAGCCACAAAGCAAGTTATAGAGCGTGACAAGCAATTCGTAAAATACGGTATAGCAGGGGAAAATGCTATTATGTATGAACTGAAAAACAGTCATATTCCTATGTATATAATTCATGATTTGTACTTGGAATATAACGGCTGTACCGCTCAGATTGATTTTCTTATTATAACCAGAAAAGTAACAATACTAATTGAAAGCAAAAATCTTTACGGTAATATTTTTGTTGACAGCAATGGCAATTTCATACGCAGAACAGGAAACGGAAAAACGTTCAGACAAGAAGGCATGTACAGCCCGATAACGCAGAATGAAAGACATCTGGCTCTTATAAAAGAAATGTGCAAAGGCACCAAAAACTTTTTGACAAGAGGATTGTTTGAAAACAATTTTGATAACAATTACCGTTCACTTATTGTAATGGCTAACACTAAAAGTATTATAGATTACAGATATGCTCCGAAAGACATAAAGGATAAAATCGTCAGAGCGGACGGACTTGTAAGAAAAATCAATGAGATCTGTTCCGATAACAATATCAGCGAAATGTCGGATAAGCAGATGAAAGAACTGGCTGATTTCTTTATGGCTCATCATACTCTTAACAAGAAAAATTATACGGCTAAATATCAGAATATGATAAATCAAGAAACAGCGAAAGAAACGACTGATAAGCCCGTTTCCTGCTCTTTTGCGAAAGATAACGCTTCTATCCCGCAATGCGTTGCCACACCCTTATGTACTGCCGATATAAGCGGATTCGATGCTACCTTATTGGCAAATATGGCTGATGAAAATATAGCCAACTACGAAAACCTGCCTTTATACAAGGCGCTTAAACAATACCGTTACGAAAAGAGCAAAGCCGAAAACATCAAGGCATATTATGTATTTAAGAATGATGAACTGATAGAAATTATCAAGCTGATGCCAACTGCCCCTGAACAACTCAAAAGTATAAGAGGATTCGGTGAGGGAAAAATACAAAAATACGGCAATGAAATTGTAAATATTGTTAACAAGTACCGGTAAATAACTGCCCCTCTGCATCTTTACAGAGGGGTTTATTTTGTTATTGATAAACTTACTTTGCATTGATTGTCATTTTATTTTTTGCGAATTTCTTTGTACGAAGTATCTGAATACATTCCTTTTCCTCAAAAATTCCGCTGTCATCAAAACAATCTCACACTCCCACACAGCTCGTAAGGCTTACTTTTGTTTGCAACTAACCTACACAAAAATCACCCCTGCGTTGCATTAAATCGCAACGCAGGGGTGTTATCTGTTTTCGTTACTGAGCGGTAGTTTCTGCCGCTGTTGTATTATTTGGAGCGGGAGTTTCCGCCGTGTTAATTTTGCCGCTATTGATGTAGATTTTGTCAGGCATATTGAATAAATAACGCTCCGATGCTAAACTTTAAATATAAAATATACAAATTTTCTGTATAAAATATATCTGCCTATATACCTATATAAGCGTTGCAGATAAATCACACACGGGGGAGTACATGGCTGTTACTGTAGTATTGATGAGAAAAGATGAGCTTTTCCGGTACAGGCTTGAAGAAGGGCACAGTGTTACATTCGGATCACACAAAAAGGATAATGTATATGTGGAAGGATTTTCCCAGAGCCAGATTGCTATCAGGTATCTGCCTTCGGGAATAACTCTCAATGCAGTAAAAGCATATAATTGCGAAATGACAGATGTACCTCTTGACAGTATGATTATACTCGACAAAAATGAATGCACCATACTTTATATCAGTTCATTTTCAGACAGATCGGAAAAGAAAATCCGCCTTGAATACGGAAGCGTATTAAAATTCGGACGAACCGGGGATAATGATATAATGCTTAAATTCCCGTTTGTTTCGTCATTACACTTTATTCTGAGATATGAAGACGGTGTAGTGCGTGTTGAGGATACCGAGAACGCAAACGGCTTGTACCTTAACGGTAAGCGTATTAAAAAGGCAAAGATGAAATCCGGCGATGTTCTGTCAATACTCAGCATAAGCATATTGCTTATAAACGGTGAGCTGTATTTTGAGAATACCGGGAATAAGATTTCAATAGATTATGCACGAATTGAAAATAAAAACAGGTTTTCTGCCGAACATGCCCGTGACGGAATGAAATACAAACGTTCCCCCAGGATGCAGCAGAAACTGCCTTCAGAGGATATTATCCTTGCCGCACCTCCCGCAAGCCACAGGAAATACGAAAAATCCAGAGGCGTAATTGCTTCACTTTTTGGCTCAGGAGCTATGTTCGGCGCAAGTATGCTGACAGGCACTATGTCACCGGCGTTACTTGCCGCCCGTGCAGCAAGTCTTGTTATGCCGATCAGCAGCGCAGCGTCATCTGGCAGTAATGACAAAAAGCGAAAGAAAAGTTTTGAGCAATACGAAGCGATGCGTCACGAAAAATACGGAGCATATATCGATGAGCAGAAAGCCCGTATTGAAGCAATCGCACGCATTCAGCGTGAAATTCTGACAGAAGAAAATCCCGATCCCGAAATATGTATTGAAAACGTAGCGCATCTTAACCGTAGTTTGTGGGAACGTATGCCGTCCGACAGGGATTATCTCGATGTGCGTGTGGGAATGGGATACGAAAAGCTGTGCGTCAACGTCAAAAGCAGAACCGACAGCAACGGTTTTCAGCTTGAAAGCGATGAAGTCAGAGAGCTTACCGATAAAATCATCGAAGAAACAAGAATCGTTGATAATGTACCCGCCCGTATTTCTTTTGTACGCAACAATACCATAGGAATTACGGGAAACAGAGGCAAAACAATAAATCTTATAAGAAATATGCTTATTTCGCTGACTTCACAGCATTGCTTCAGCGATGTTAAGATCGTAGGCTTTTTTGATGAAGAAGAAAGAGAAATCTGGGAATCTCTCAGATGGCTTCCTCATATATGGAACGAAGACGGAGAGTATCGTTATCTTGCATATAACGTTAAAAATATGCACGAAATATGCGATGTTTTATCCGATGTAATGAAAGTCAGAAAAGACAGGGAAAGAGGCTATTGCACAAGCAAGCCCATAATCGCAAAACCGTATTATATTGTACTGTTCGGCTCGAAGAAAATGGCAGACAGCGAACCTTTTGTGAAGGAGTTGCTTGAGAGCGATGCTTCTGCCGGGTTCACGTCACTTTTCCTGTTTGACGATATTTATTCGCTTCCGAATGAATGCAAATTTATAATCGATCTTGATAACGGACCTTACGCTTATGCAAAGAACGAATCCAACAATAAGTTTTATTTTACCCCCGATTTACCTGTTTCCACAGAAAAATTTGATGAGTATTCAAGAAGTATTTCAGCGGTAGAGCTTGACATCCTGGCGTCTGAAGCTGGAATTCCGGATTCGGTAACCTTCCTTGAGGGATATGGCGTTAAAAAGGTGGAGGAGCTTAATGTTTCGGACAGATGGAAAACGTCAGAGCCTTACAACACTCTCGCCGCACCCATAGGAGCAATGGCTGGCAGTAAGGTTTTCAGCCTTGATATACACGATAAGCACCACGGTCCGCACGGACTTGTCGCAGGTACGACAGGCTCCGGAAAAAGTGAGCTTTTACAGACGTGGATATTGTCAATGTGTGTATGCTATCATCCTCACGAGGTAACATTCGTAATCATTGACTATAAAGGCGGAGGAATGGCAAATCTGCTTGAGCCCTTGCCTCACGTCGTGGGAAAGATAACAAATATCGGTTCCGATATAACAAGGTCGCTTCTTTCGTTGAAAAGCGAAAGCATAAGAAGGCAGAAGATTTTTGAAAAAGTCGGCGCTAACCATATTGATAAGTATCAGAAAATGTACAGAGAAGGAAAAGTAAGCGAGCCGATGCCGCATCTGATAATTGTGTCGGATGAATTCGCAGAGCTGAAAAAAGCCGAGCCCGATTTTATGGCCGGACTGGTTTCAGTGGCAAGAGTGGGAAGAAGTCTGGGTATACATCTTGTTCTGGCTACACAGAAGCCGGGAGGTGTCGTTGACGATCAGATATCCAGCAACACAAATTTCCGCCTGTGTATGAAAGTGCAGACTGTCGCAGACAGCCGTGAAATGCTGAAAAGACCTGATGCGGCAATGATAACCAAATCCGGCCGTACATATGTAAGAGTAGGCGAGGATGAGTTGTTCGACGTGTTTCAGGCCTTCTGGAGCGGCGCACCCTATTATGATAAGGCGAAAATATCCGCCCGTCATGTAAACGAGGTGCGTATAGTAGACGACAGCGGCAGAAGGATCAAGACTACAGACGACAGCTTTGCAAGCGCAAAAAGCGATACCGATCAGTTGCAGGCACTCATAGCCTATATCTGCTCTGAAGCCGTTAAAAACGGTATAAGTAAGCCCGCTTCACCGTGGAAGCCCGAGCTTCCCGAAAAAATATCGCTTGGCGCAATGCTTACCGAAAGCACATTTGACGGAAACAGATGGGGAGAAGCCTCCGACGGTCTTCGTACGCCGATAGGGATATATGATATACCTTCAAAGCAGGAGCAGGATATTCAGTACATAGATCTTGCCGAAGAAGGCCATCTCGGCATTTACGGTACATCAGGTACGGGAAAGACGACCTTGCTTAAGACGATAATCTGTTCTTATTGTCTTAATTATTCTCCTGCCGATGTCAATATATATATTCTCGATTGCGGCGGCTGGAGCATGGGTCGCTTGTTATGCCTGCCTCACGTTGGCGGTGTAGCACTCGACAGCGAAGAAGAAAAATTTGAAAAATTTCCGAAAATGATAAGTGATGAGCTTTCACACCGAAAAAGTCTTTTTGCCAAAAATTCCGTAGGGACGCTTACAGCATACAGAAAAAACGTTGCTGATGATATTCCCGCTATTATTATCGCTATTGATAATATAGTTCCGATGTTTGATCTTTATCCCGATATGGAGCCTTTTCTGGTGACGCTCGCCCGTGAGGGCGCTTCATTCGGAATATATCTTATCTATACGGCGAACAGTACATCGGGAGTACGCTATAAGGTACAACAGAACATAAAAAATGCCATTGCATTCGAGCTTACCGATAAGGGCGACTATTCAACGCTCGTAGGTAAGATTGACGGCTTGCCTTTACCTCATAATCCCGGACGTGCTTTCTTCAAAGGCAACCCTCCGGTTACATTCCAGTCTGCCTTGTACAGCAGCGGAAGCACTGAAGCGGAAATGAACGCCTCGTTGCTTGAGATTGCAAAAACAATGGCGGAAAAATGGAACGGTCCTTTGCCAAGACCAATACCGGTAATGCCCGATACGGTAACCGCAGATAACTTGAAAAACGAATACAACAATCGTTATCTGATACCAGTAGGTATAGATAACAGCAGCCTTGTTACAGCGTTTGCGGATATGACCGACAATTATTGTATGCTGATAACAGGAACAATCGGCAGCGGTAAAAGCAAGATGCTTTCGGCTATCGCAAAAATGACCGCCGAGAAGCACGAAAACAGCGAGATATTCGTGTTTGACGGGCTTTCTGAATCATTGTCAGGTCTTAAACAAACAGTTAAAGAATACTGCGTGTGCAATGATGACGAGAAAGTTTCCGGACAGCTTGCATACATAATTTCCGAGCTGAACAACAGACTCAAGGCACAGAAGGAAGCACGAGCGGCAGATGAAGGCTCGTTTGATGCGAAAAAGTTCATATCGGAATATAACATTATATTCATAGTGATAGACGATCTCAAGGAATTCGTCGAATCCGTGTCGGATAACAATAAGTCACGGATGGAACGTATATGCAGGCTGGCGACTGACTTTGGCGTGATTGTGACAGCGGCTGGACGAATGGCGGATATAGCAAAGTTCAATGAGATTGAAACGCTTACAAGGCTGATAGTTTCATATCAGAACGGCATAGCTATGAACGGTACGCCGGCTCAGCATACATATTTCAGCAATGATCTGAAATACAACGAAAGAGACAGCGAAGCGGGAGAAGGGTTCGGATACCTGTTCTCCTCAGGAAAGTGCAGAAAGATAAAACTGATTGTATAGGGAGAAAACTGATGATTACAGCACAATCGGAAGGGCTTGAGCAAATATCTTTTATGCTAAGAAAAGCCGCAGAGGATACGGAAAATACTACAGGGAAAATCGTCAGGCTCACAGGTGAGATCATAGATGATCTTCAGCTTGAGAGTATATCAGACAAGACGGAAATAATGACGGTTCTCGAATCTCTGTGTACGCAAACAGAAATTATGTCAAACAGGCTGTACGGCTTCTCAAAGACGGTTTGCGATGCGGAAATATCGTACAGTGAGCTTGAAAGAAAAAGCTGTGCGGAAATTGATCGTCTGAGCTGTATGATTGATTCACTCGGTGCCGAAATCGGCTATTTATGTTCTGCAAATGATGTTGCGGTAGAGGAGCCGTCACCCGAAGATAATATTCAAAACAACACAGAGCTTCTGGTAACAGGCAGTATTCAGGAGCTGCAGATGACGAATATAGCGGCAATCGGGAAAGCAATAGAGGAAAAGTATTTAATCATGAAGACAAAGCCCTTGAAGCTTTTAAGGAATACAACTACGATTTACGGGACAAACAGCAGAAAGCACAGTTTTTCGGTGGTATTATGGGCCCGGTTGTGGGAAATCTCGGTCAGTTAAACTATGCGCTCACAGCCATGATTGGCGGAATTTTCTGCGTACTGAAAGGGTTTGATGTCGGCGGATTAAGCATTTTTGTGACCTATGCAAGGCAGTTCTCCCGCCCGGTTAATGAAATCACCATGCAGATGAACACCGTATTTTCGGCACTTGCGGGCGCAGAACGTGTCTTTGACATTATGGATTTGGAAGTCGAAGATATTTCTGGTAAAAAGCTTGAAAATGTGCAGGGCGAAATCAGCATGGAGCATGTGACGTTTGGATACCTTGAAAATCAGCCGGTTTTAAAAGACATCAGCCTGCATGCAAAAAAAGGACAAAAAATTGCGTTTGTCGGTTCAACGGGCGCAGGCACAACACTTTTTTTCTGTCTATAAAAAATTCATAATGAGTGTCAGAATTACGTTGTTTTCATACAGGTATTTTAACAATCTGCTCTGATATATGCAGGCAACCAGGGCACTTCCCATTTCGCTCGTACTTGTCACAGCTATCATGTAAAACCCGATCCATACCAGTATCAGTCCGTATATCCCACCGGCAAATACACCGAGTGTACGATTTACCCCGCTCAGTACCGGAATCCGTGAAACAATTCTTAACGCCCGCGCTATCACATGCACGATGGTCCACGCTGCGACCAATGCGATCAGAAATGCAATTCCCTCTACCACAAATTCTGCAATCTGTTTTGCTATCTCATCATACAGACCACTTTGTTCTATAATCTCTCCCGCCATATTTCCGGTCTTCTCAAAAATATCATTTACCACTGAGTCCGGCAGCATAATCCCAAACTGTGACAATTTCTGATTATCCGGACTGCTTTCATTTTGAATGGATCTCTGTTTTTCCTCTACGGATCTTTTTATCTGTTCACTGCACTGCTGCTCAATCTTTTCATATAGTGTCGTGTGTTCCATCAGATACGTATTAATGTATGGTGTTGCAACGGTAACAAATGTAAGTACTATGACCCACGATACCAGGGAATACACAATTCGCAAAAATCCTTTTCTATATCCTCTTATAATATTGTATCCCAGTATCAGCAATACCAGCAGCAAAACCCAGTTCATATGTATGCTCCTTATTTCAGTCTTATTTTTTCTGTTGTATCTTCCAGTATCAATGTATAATTCAGCGCGCCACCCTCCGAAATGATCTTATACAATGTCTGTTCAAACTCATGATGGAATTTATATATCCCATGTATGGTGTATATATCACATGCGTTTTCATTTGTAATACAAATCTCATTGTTCGCAAGAAATTCCACACCTGTATACTCCATTGTAAAATCTTTTTCCAGAACGCTTTTTCCATCCAGATCATAGACACTTATGTGATGTGTCACTGCCTCATCCTCATTGCTTATCACGCAGCCAATATAATTATCATTATAGAAAATACTCTTCACTTCTTTTTCAAAAGGGATCGTTCCGGATTGTTTTGGTTTCTGAGATCCCTCAAACAGGATCACTCCGGTATCCGAGAATGCCGCAAGCCTGTCATCCGCCAGGTAAACAATTTCCGGGATCACGGTATCTGGAAACGTCTGCGCTCCGACTACATGATCAATTTCACTTTCTCCTGCTGTTCCAAAATTGTAAAAAGCAATCGTACTTTTTATGCTTCCATCATTGATGTCCAACATGGCAACTGCAAGTCTTACGGCATCCGATGACAATGCAATCGCGACCGGATACCCTTTTTTTGCACCGTGAATCTCTCCTTCCGTTAATTTTGCACCTGTTTTATCATACATTGCAAGATAACCGGAAGCATCTTTTTTCATCAGAACCGCCACCGTTCCCTGCGATGCCACACGCACCTGCTGGATCGGCATTGTCGTTTCTATTCCGCCTAAGATTCCCTCCTTTGTCATGATATAGATCATAGTTCCCTTTTTATCATAGATTGTCAGGTAATCTTCGCAAATATCAATCTGCGGATCGGTCATCTCATAGGTCTGATTCCAGATCAGTTCGTTTGCCGTATCCGTATAAAAAGCACCGTCGTTGCTGTATTTTAAAATATTCTCCCCAAAATCTGCAAACTTTGTAGCCTCCGTATCAGCCCTGTCAACAGACGATCCCACGTCAAAATTCTCATAATGGCGCAGTGCCATAAACACCCAGAGTCCCGCAGAAACTGCCAATACGGTAACGATCAGAATAACGGTTCTTCTGACTACTTTTACCCGATGTTCACGCAGCTTGCGTTCATACTCTTCCATATCCGGTTCTTCTACCGTATGAAATCCTCTCTTGTTTTTTTCCGCCATACCAATCTCTCTTTCATCTTAAACCTCGTTCTTGCCCATTTCGGGCATCTCAAGTTTGTGCGTAAACACAAATCCTGTGTGTGAAAAATCTTTTTTTCACACTGATCTTTCGATATTATAGCATTATTCCCTGGATGTTTCATCTTATTTTTAGAAGCGGCTGCTTTGTTAATTCGGAAGCGTCAGATACTGGCCTGCATAGATTGCATCCGGATCATCAATCCCGTTTGCCTCGCATACTTTGTCCATCATGGCTGTTGTCTGATATATTTTCCGGCAGATCGCAGCCAGATTATCCCCCTGCCGCACCACATAGTACCCCTGTTTTAAATATGTCTGTGCCTCATCCGGCTGTGCCGCCGTCTCTTTTACGTTTTCCTTATTGCTGTTTGTTTCATCTGTGTCCGCTTCCGCCTTCTGTTCTCCCTCCCGATTCTGCATACTCTCTGTTTCCTGGGACTCCATCGTTTTCTGGGCATCTGCTGTTCCAGACGTTTCTGCAGTTTCTTCTGTATCTGTCATTCCTGACAATTCCGTTCCTGCCTGTATCCCTGCCGTTTCATCCGGTGCGGATGCCTCCGCCGCCTGCGTTCCATTTGTTTGAAGCTGTTCCGCCTCTGTCTGCGTACTATGTTCATCCGCCTGTTTTGTCTCCGTCTGTTTTTCTATATTCCCTGCAATATTTTCCACCACGATCCCAGAATCTGCCGTTTTTTCTGTTTCCGGCATTTCTGTCACGATATGTACCTGATTCATCTGTGCCAGAGTATTTTCCATCTCATTCATCTTCTTATGGTTCTGCAACCAGAAAAGGCGCTATCTCCTATGCTTGTTACGCCGTCAGGTATTGTTATACTTTTAATATTTTCCTTGTTTGAAAGATTAAATCCTTTTATACCCGTAACCTTTCTACCATCAATCTCACTTGGAATAATAATTACCTCATCACAACCATAATAATATATAATTTCAATTGTGCCATCATCAAGGATTTGATAGTCATACTCACTCCAGCTTTCGGTGTCTGAAGAAGAATATGCAACCGCAGTGTCTTCCTCCGCCGAAACCGTAACAGCCATTGCTGCTGAACTGCTTACCGCAAGCATAGTTGCTAAAATAAGTGCTGCCATTTTTTTACTTTTTTCCATAAATAATACCTCCTAAAAAATTTTTTGTTTTGGACTGAAAACAGCCTATATTATTACCGTATGATTAACGGATAATATCCTTTGGCTTGCTTTATGAGATTGTATCATAAAAAATTAACTATTTCAATTATTAGTTGATAAAATGTACCAAATGAATACTATATAAAAATATAATTTCAGTGAAAGGCAGTGTCAGATTGGTGAATTTTGGAAACAGATTGAAAACACTCAGAATAAAGAAAAAGCTTACTCAACAACAGCTCGCAGACCTTTTAGGGCTTACAAAATCTGTAATAAGTGCCTATGAAAACGGACTGCGTTATCCTGCATATGATGTTTTAATAAAAATCGCAAGAATATTTAAAGTTTCAACAGACTTTCTCTTAGGCGTTGAGATAAAAAGAGAAATAGATACATCAGGACTGACAGATGAACAGGTTGAAGCGTTAATTGTATTAATTGATACTATAAGAAACAGTAATTAAAATTCGCTGAAATATGAAACTTAATTATATATTTATTTTATCGGATAATTATAAAACTGTACTCCTTAAAAATATAAAATCTGTGCATTGTAATAGTGACAGTTTCAGTTATAATGAGCTTATGTAAACATTTTGTAGGTCATGTGCACAGGCTTTAGATGTTATTTAATAAAACATAAGGGAGTTCTAATATTATGTCAGAAAACAGATACGGTCTTAATAAAAATCTTGCTCAAATGCTCAAGGGTGGCGTTATTATGGACGTTACTACTCCTGAACAGGCTAAAATCGCAGAGGCAGCAGGTGCTTGTGCAGTTATGGCTCTCGAAAGAATCCCAGCTGACATCAGAGCAGCAGGCGGCGTTTCAAGAATGAGCGACCCTAAGATGATTAAGGGTATTCAAAAAGCAGTTTCTATTCCTGTTATGGCTAAGGCAAGAATTGGTCACTTCGTTGAGGCTCAAATTCTCGAGGCTCTCGAAATCGACTATATAGATGAAAGTGAAGTTCTTTCTCCAGCTGATGACACATATCATATTGACAAAACAAAGTTCAAGGTTCCTTTCGTTTGCGGTGCAAGAAATCTTGGCGAGGCTCTCAGAAGAATTGCTGAGGGTGCATCTATGATTCGTACAAAGGGTGAAGCTGGTACAGGTGATGTTATTCAAGCTGTTCGTCATATGAGAACTATCCAGAGCGAGATGAGAAAGATTCAGTCTATGCGTGAGGACGAGCTTTTCAATACAGCTAAAGAGCTTGCTGTTCCTTATGACCTCGTTAAGTTTGTACACGAAAATGGCAAGCTTCCAGTTGTTAATTTCTCTGCTGGTGGCGTTGCAACTCCTGCTGACGCTGCACTTATGATGCAGCTCGGTGCAGAGGGCGTATTCGTTGGTTCAGGTATCTTTAAGTCAGGCAACCCTGAGAAGCGTGCAGCAGCTATCGTAAAGGCTGTTACAAACTACAACAATCCTGCTGTTCTTGCAGAGCTTTCTGAGGACCTCGGCGAAGCTATGGTTGGTATCAATCCTGATGAAATCAAAGTAATAATGGAGAGCAGATAATGGTTATTGCAGTTCTTGCTGTTCAAGGCTCTTTCTTTGAGCATGAGCAGATACTGGAAAAGCTTGGTGTCGAATACTTTGAGATTCGCCGAAAAGCTGATTTAGATAAGCATTTTGATGGTCTTATTCTTCCGGGCGGAGAAAGCACAACTATGGGCAAGCTTTTGAAAGAGCTTGATATATTTGATACTCTCCAAAAGAAAATTGCTGACGGGCTTCCTGTCTATGGAACCTGTGCAGGTATGATTCTTCTTGCGAATAATCTTTCTAACGATAAGAATGTATACTTTGGCACTATGGATATTACCGTTAAGCGAAATGCCTATGGCAGACAGCTTGGAAGCTTTGAAACAGTTTCTGATGTTAAGGGTATCGGTGAAGTACCTATGGTATTCATTCGTGCTCCATATATCGAAAGCGTTGGAGAAGGTGTTGATGTTCTCGCAACAGTAAACGGAAATATCGTTGCGGCTCGTCAAGACAATCAGCTTGCTACATCTTTCCACCCAGAGCTTACTGATGACACAAGCGTTCACCAGTATTTCTTAGATATGATTAAATAAAGTAAAACCTCGGTCAATCAATCTGACCGAGGTGTTTTGTTATATTGCTTCTGTTATTTTAGTGACTTTCCATTCGTTGTTTTCTTTCTTTATTTCCCATCTTGATACTACATCATAACTTCCCTTAAATCCTTCACCATAACCATCAAGATATTCCGCAGTATATTTAACCCAAATATATCCACTGTCACCGTCTTGCTTTGTGTTCAAATACTCGATAGAAACATTAGTTGTACTTGCATTATCTAGCACTGTTTTATCCGGACAATATGCTGAACACGCTCCTAAGTCACGATCAGAAGCCTCTTGAAGACTTATTTTGAAAGCCTTTTCAGAGTCTTTGATTATCTTTTTTGCAATTTCAATCTGTTCCTTGTCTTCACATTTTGTTTGAAGCTCCTTATGGTTCGGGTCATTTATATATTGATATGCTGTAGTTTCATAAATATACTTCTCTGTATTTTCATTTTTAGAGCAAGCTGATAAAATACAAGCTGATAGTATTAAAAGAGCGGGAATTATAACTTTTTTCATATTATTTACCCCATTATTATCCAAGCATCCACTTCTCAAATTCTTTGGCTGTATTTTCATCTGTTATCCAATATGCTCTTCTTGAAACATATCTATGAAGAACATCGGCCTCGTCCTTAGGAAGAGTGTTGCTTTCGATAAGAGTTACCATTTCTCTCATATATGTCAAGTCAAGCTCATAATCTGTGATGAACGTTGTTCTTGCATATTTCGAGCCTTTGTATTTGCTCAAAATTTCATAAGCCTTGAGGTCGTTTTTATTGCTTTCTTCTTCCTCGGCTTCATACTTAGCATTCATTTCATCTAAACCCAAGTCTGTTTTAGATTCACTTTCAGCATATAAATTCACAGTTTTTGCTTTTTTAGATTTTTCAGCAAGTCTTGCTTTTTCTGCGTCAAGTTTAGAATCACGTGTGAAATTTTCAAAAAGCTGTCTGCCGTCCTCTGAATAATATTCCTCATTGTGTATGGTTTTTTATCTTTGTCAACTTCTGCATGGAAGTAGTTGCCCTTCATCCAGAAATCATAAATTCTGTC
>ENA-ORCP01001053-ORCP01001053.1-human-gut-metagenome-genome-assembly--contig:-NODE-1053-length-24343-cov-11.459820_pt1 | contig 24343 bp, 22 predicted proteins | sample MGYA00242990_ERZ507991 | MGnify/ENA primary metagenome ERZ507991 (study PRJEB26167, sample SAMN06115496) | human gut metagenome | host: Homo sapiens | place: China:Henan | collected 2015-05-07... | reverse complement strand
ATCTTCTTTTTCATATCACACTTGGTATTTTCATTTTAAGGTCTTATTTCTTCGCCCACCACACATCGGTGCCGTGCAGGTCACTGCCGCCGAGCAATTCGACGCCCCTGAGTACGTTCTCGCGGTTGTTGTCGTACTCCGACTGGGGATAGTGCAGGCGGCGCATTCCCTTGCTGCTGTCTACATTGCCCCACATGCCGCCGCTCAGGTTGTTGACCACCTGCAACAGGCGGGGATAGCCCGTCCGGCGCACGTCAGCCCATGCTTCGTGGCCGATCATATGGTTGGCGATCCATTTCTGGGTGATGATGCGCTCCAGTTCGTTGCCGTCGTCAGCCCATTTGACCGATACGGCCGTACCGAAATCCGAAACGTTATGCTTGTTGCGCGGATCCGCATAGGAGAGCGCGGGAGCCGTTTCGGAAGCGATATAAGTCTCGTACGAAGAGCCGTTTCCCCAAAGTTCGAGCGAGGTTTTGACACCCGTGTTATAGAGGTTTTCGGCCGTGTCGCCCATCGTCCAGCCCAGCAGAGCGCCCTCGGCACGCAGGAACCAGCTTTCCGAAGCGTACATCACCGGCACGGGGTCCTTTTCGGCGAAGAGCGGATAAGAGTAGGTCGCATAGTCGGTCGGCGTCACATTCTGAATGCCCGCACGCACACCGACGTAGATCCCGTCGTAGCCCGACTTCGAAAAATAGGAAGCCCGGCGCGGATCCTCGTAGGCGTTCATGTACATCACGATGCTGGCGTTCGACCGCAGGTCCTGCCAAGAGGTGCTCGTCGCTTGCGTGTAGAACGGATTCTGACGGGAATCGGACGAGAAGCTCAGGTTCTCGGCATTGGCGTCTATCAGACCGTATGTCGCCATATCGCGCACAGCCTCTTCGGCGATGCGGCGCGCTTCCGGCTCCACACCGCTCATGCGAATGGCCATCCGCAGTTTGAGTGTATTGGCGAAGCTCACCCACAGCCGCGAATCGCCCTTGAAAGAGCTGATATCGAAATCGCGCATCAGAATGCCGTCACCGGCCGACGCGAACGTGTAGAGCGTCTCCATCGCCGCATCCAAATCGTCGATCATCGCCATGTAGACATCGCGCTGGCTGTCGTAAGGCACCGAGAAGGTGCCGTTCTGCATCTTCGAATAGGGAATCGGACCGTAGGCGTCGGTCACGCGCAGCATGGCCGCCACGCGCAGGATACGGGCCAGCTGGTAAACGGGCCCCTCGCCGCCAGTCTGGGTCTCGACCTTGAAGTAGTTGCCGTAGAAATTGGCGAATGTCTGCTCGAAAATATAGTCGTTGAATTTGTCCGACGGATTGTAGGTAGCGATGTTCTGTCCTTGGTAGGACTTCACGGCAGAGGTGTAACCGCCCAGTTCGTCGGCCACAAGCACGTCGTGCATCTGCGAAGCATTGACCTGAAAATGGGTGACGAACTCCATCATCGCGGGAAAAAGAATGCCCACGCCGACGTTGTCGCCATTCAGGTCGTCGTCCGACGGGCGGAAAGGTTTGGTATTGTAATCTTCGAAATTACCGGTGCAGGCCGCGGCGGCGAGCATGGCCACACAAGCCGCAAAACGGCCGAATCGACGAATTATAGTGTTTGCTTTCATCTTGGTCAGGATTTTAGAATTGTAACTTCACGGTAAATCCGATGTTCCGTAAGCTGGGCAGCATGAAGTAGTCCACGCCCTGCAAGAAGTTGTCGGCCGTCGAGGGCGTCAGTTCGGGGTCGAACGGAGCCTTGTTGTAAATCATCCACAGATTGCGGCCCACAAGAGAAACGGTCATTGCCATCTTCTGACGGAACCAGCGCCGGAAGAACGATATAATCGATGGCATCTGCATTCCAGAATGTGACGAGATAGGATAGCATGAGGGAAACACCAATGACAAGCGTTCCCGTGCCAACGGCCTTGCCGTATTTGGGAACATCTTCCTCTTTTACTTTCCGACGGTTATAGGAATGGATCGTGCTGATATTTCCTTTTATATTTACGGTGCCAAGGGTTGACAGGAATATGCCCAATATCAGAAGCAATAAATGATCCATCGTGACCTCCCTAAAAATAAAATAATTCTTCAAATTTCTTGTCCAAAGCGATACAGAGAATGAGAGCCAACTTGGCAGTTGGGTTAAATTGTCCGGTCTCGATCGAACTGATCGTGTTTCGTGAGACGCCTACCATTTCTGCGAGCTGCGACTGCGAGAGCTTTTTTTCAAACCGCGCCTCTTTCAATCTGTTCCGCAATTTTAACTCATCGTTCATCCCTTTGCCTCAATAAGCCGCAAAACAAAAAAGACGAAGCAGAGGATGAACATTGCGAAATACAAGACGGTGATCGTTAAGTCTGTTTTCCGTTTTGCTTTGATAAATCTTACCAGATAATGCGTACCAAGAATGCTGAAGTAGATGATCCATGGGCTGAAAAGCATCGTGTTAGCAGCCCAAACAAATAGAACCGAGACGAAGCAGCACGTGCCGGCTCCGATGCGGCTGGCAATGCTGCTGGCTTGCGCGGACATTTCTGCCTCTGCCAGGTCTCTGTTTTTGTTTTCTCTGCGGCTGATCGCCAAGATATCTTCTTTTTCCATAGGGTACCTCGCTGCCAAGTTTTCTTGTCAAGATTATAAATGCGCCAAGTTTTCCTGTCAATATATTCTGCTGAGATTCTTGCTGCTGACGCACTGAAAGTCCCGAATTTGACGTATTGGAGGCGTCCGCCTGTATGGGCGTTGTACGTTCGAAAAGGCGAAATGGCCGACATTCGGCATTGACTCAACTTATATGGATATGCTATAAAAATATATAAATATTCCACTTGAAATTGTCACCGTTGTTTGGTATTATATCTCGGCACGTCGGACGTCCGGTTTCGGCAGAAAAACAAGGTGCGCTGTGAGGAGGAGCTTTTTCCGCGGCGCGCTCCTGCTGTAACACCTGTATAGCCCCCCTTGCACGGACGGCCGGGTGAAAGGAGAAACATATGAGTAAGAACAACAACACGCAGAAGATCGTTGGTCTCGGTCTGTTCACCGCTATTGTGATCGTTCTGCAGCTGATGGGCAGCTTTATCCGGTTTGGCACGTTCAGCATTTCGCTGGTGCTGGTGCCGGTCGTTATCGGTGCGGCGCTCTACGGTGCGGGCGCCGGCGCGTGGCTCGGTTTCGTGTTTGGCGTGGTCGTGCTGCTCAGCGGCGACGCGGCGGCGTTCCTCGGTGTCAACGCGCTCGGCACGATCCTGACAGTGCTCGTCAAGGGCGCGCTGGCGGGCCTTCTCTCCGGCCTTGTCTACAAGGCGCTTGAGAACAAGAACCGCACGCTTGCCGTGGCGGTGGCCGCTGTGGTCTGCCCGGTGGTCAATACCGGCGTGTTCCTGATCGGCTGCTTGCTCTTCTTTATGGAGACCATCGGCGGCTGGGCGGATGCGATGGGTTTTGGCGCGAATGTCGGCCAGTATATGATCGTTGGCCTTGTCGGCGCGAACTTTATCTTCGAGCTCCTCTTCAACGTGGTGCTGAGCCCTGTGGTCGTGCGTCTCATCCGCATCGGCAAAAAGGAAGTTTGATTCTATAAAAAAGGAAAGCGGCGGGAGTTCCCGCCGCTTTTTCTGCATTTTGGACAGTTTATGTCAGAAAAACGGGAGGGACGGCGATTTCCGCCGTCCCTCTCATATTTTGCGCGAGCATGACTGTAAGCCGGGTTCTGTATTTGACAGTCATCTATCTACGCGCCGCGTTGCCGCGGTACTCCAGCCACCCCGGGAGCGGTCGGGCCAACCTATTGCTCCCATACCGGTGTTGCTCCGGATAGAGTTTACAGCATCGGACACTCTCGAGCCGACGGGTGCGCTCTTACCGCACCTTTCCATCCTTACCTGAGATACTTGCATACCTCGGGCGGTCTATTTCTGTTGCACTTTTCCTCAGATCGCTCTGGGCGGGCGTTACCCGTTATCCTTGCCCTGTGGAGCCCGGACTTTCCTCACAGCGGGCCTTTCGGCCTCGCCGCGCGACTGTCTGTCATACTCGCACAACTATTTTAGCCCATGGCGCGGGGCTTGTCAACGGAAAATGCATTGCTATTTTGCCGTTCCTGCGCTATACTATATATTGAATTTGTATGTGCAGACGAAAGGATGAACGTCTATGACGATACAGGAATATCTATCCTCCCTGCGGGGAAAAACAGCGGCAGTGCTCGGCATCGGCGTGAGCAACACGCCGCTCATCGAGCTTTTGTGCCGAAACGGTGTGCAGGTCATCGCCTGCGACAAAAAGAGCCGCGAAGACCTCGGCGAGCGCGCGCCGCAGCTGGAAGCGCTGGGCGCGCACTTGCAGCTTGGCGAAGGCTACCTCGATGATTTGCGCGCGGACGTCGTTTTCCGCACGCCGGGCATGCGGCCGGACGTTCCGGCGCTGCTCGGGGCGAAAGCGCGCGGCAGCATCGTGACGTCGGAAATGGAGATCTTTTTCGAGGTCTGCCCATGTACGATCATCGGCGTGACGGGCAGCGACGGCAAGACCACCACGACGAGCATCATCGCCGAAATGCTGCGCGCGGCTGGGAAGACCGTGTATCTCGGCGGCAACATCGGCCACCCGCTGCTGTGCGACGCGGAGAAGATGCAGCCTGAAGACTTCGCGGTCGTCGAGCTCTCGTCGTTCCAGCTGCTTGATATGAAGCGCTCGCCGCACATCGCGGTGATGACGAACCTTGCGCCGAACCATCTGGATGTGCACAAGGATATGGACGAGTACATCGCGGCGAAGGAGAATATCTATCTCCATCAGCACGAGGGCGACATCGCTATTTTCAACGAAGACAACGACATCACGCGCTCTCTTTCGAAAAAGGCATCCGCGCGGATGCGGCTTTTCAGCCGCCGCGAAGAGGTCGCGGACGGCGCATTCCTTCGCGGAGATACCATCGTCCTGCGCCATGACGGATGCGAGGAAGCGGTCATGCAGATATCTGACATCCGTCTGCCGGGGATGCACAATGTCGAAAACTACCTCGCCGCCGTGACGGCGCTCGACGGTTTGGTACCCTACGAGGTCATGCGCGAGACTGCGCGTACCTTTGTCGGCGTCGAGCACCGCATCGAGCCGGTGCGGACGATCCGCGGCGTGCAGTGGTACAACGATTCCATCGCGTCGAGCCCGACGCGTACCATCGCGGGGCTCAACGCGTTTAACGAAAAGGTCATTCTGCTCGCGGGCGGATATGACAAGCATATTCCCTTTGCACCCCTTGCACCCGAAGTGGTAAAGCACGTCAAGCTGCTTATTTTGTGCGGCGCGACAGCGGACGCCATCGAAAAGGCCGTGCGCGAGTGCCCGGGCTATCACGGCAGCCCCGAGATCGTGCGCTGCGAGAGTCTGGAGGACTGTGTGAAGACCGCCTATGAGCGCGCAGTGCGCGGCGACATCGTGACGCTTTCGCCCGCATGCGCGGCGTTCGACCAGTTCGCGAACTTCATGGAGCGCGGCAAGGCGTTCAAGAAGCTCGTCATGGCGCTGGGCGAATAGGGAAAAGCCCGCGCGGCATAGGCTTCACTGGAATCGGGGTGAGGCTCTGTGCCGAAATGGAGACACAGGAGACTTTCAGGAAAGAAGCGGGCGCTGCTGCTTGTGCTGTTTTTGCTCGCGGCGCTGCTGGCGCTCACCATCGTGGCAATGACGCACCTAAAGCCCGTGCTCACGTCTCTCGCGACGGCGCGCGTGTCAAATACGGTCAACGGCATCGTGACCGCCGCCGTGAACGAGACGATCTACAGCGGCGGCGTGGACTACGACCAGCTCATCTCCTTTGAAAAGGACAACGAGGGAAAAATCACGGCGGTCAAGAGCAACATGGCGGAGTTCAACCGTTTGCAGTCCGCCATCATCGACGAGGTACTCGAAAAGCTCTCCGAGGTGACGACGAAGGAACTCTCCGTGCCGGTCGGCACGCTGCTCGGCTCGCCGTTTTTGGCGGGGCGCGGGCCGCTGATCCGCGTGCGGATGCAGTCGGTCGGCTCGTCGAGCGCGCATTTTGAAAATGCGTTCACGTCGGCGGGTATCAACCAGACGAAGCACCAGATTTACCTTGTGGTGGACGTCTACGTCAGTATCCTGCTGCCGGGCTTTTCCACCACGACAAAATTCAGCAACACCTATTCCGTGGCCGAGACGGTCATCGTCGGCTCCGTGCCGGACAATTACACCTATTTCAGCAATGGCGAGGACATGGAGCAGAACGCGGAAGATTACATCATGAACAACGGCTGACTGCCTTTTGCGCACCGCCGGAGAGAGGGAACGCACTATGGACAAAAATATCCGGATCGACGAGATCGTAACGCGGCTGAACGCCGCCTCCGACGCCTACTACGGCGGGCAGGAGGAGCAGATGACGAACTACGAGTGGGACGCTCTGTTCGACGAGCTGACCGCTCTGGAAAAGGAGACCGGCTATGTCCGCCCTGACAGCCCGACGCAGGTGACGAGCCATTCGGGCAACGAAATGGACGGCGAGGGGGAGAAGGAAGCGCATGAGTACCCCGCGCTCTCGCTCGCCAAGACGAAAAAGGTCGAGGAATTGCAGGACTGGGCGGGCGAGCGCGACATTTGGCTCTCGTGGAAGCTCGACGGCTCGACGCTTGTGGCGACGTATGACGGCGGCGCGCTCACGCGCGTTTTGACGCGCGGCAACGGCACCGTCGGCACGAACATCACCTATATGGCCTCCGCCATCCGCGGTATTCCTACGAAAATCAGCGACAAGGGCCACCTCGTCGTACGCGGTGAGGCGACCATCTCCTACGCAGATTTCGAGGCCATCAACGACACGCTCGAGGACGCGGACGACCGCTACGCAAACCCCCGCAACCTCGCCGCCGGCACGCTGGCGCTCGACAAGACGAATCTCGACAAGGTGAAAGAGCGCAACGTGACGTTCAACGCCTTTACGCTCGTGCACACGGATGAAGTGATCCGCTCCTGGGGCGCGCGCATGGACTATCTGGAAAAGCTCGGCTTCATCACAGTCGAGCGCGAGCACACGGATGCGAAAAATCTGCCCGACGCCATCGCACGCTGGACGAAAAAGGTCGATTCCGGCGAGATGGGCATTCCCGTGGACGGCCTTGTCATCACCTATGACGACACGGACTACGCCGCGACCGGCAGCGTGACGGGGCACCACGCCACGCGCGCAGGTCTTGCCTACAAGTGGGCGGACGTGTCCGCCGACACGGTGCTCGACCACATCGAATGGTCGTGCGCGGCCTCGACCATCACGCCGGTTGCAGTCTTTGACCCTGTGCAGCTCGAGGGCACGACTGTCACGCGCGCAAGCCTCTGCAACGTCAGCGAGCTCGAGCGCCTCGGCATCGGCAAGGACCGCAAGACAGAGCTTCGCATCATCAAGGCCAACAAGATCATCCCGAAGTGCATCGCGGTCGTCAGGGCCGAGGGCAGCTATGAAGTCCCGACGGCCTGTCCCGTCTGCGGCGCGGCGACCGAGGTGCGTATCAGTCCCATCAGCGGCGTGAAGACGCTGCGCTGCACCGATCCGAACTGTCCCGCCAAGCACTTGAAGCGCTTTGTCCGCTTTGCGAGCAAGGGCGGGCTTGATATCGACGGCCTCTCCGTGCAAACGCTGCACGAGTTCGTCAACCGCGGCTATCTGCGCGATTTTGCCGACCTCTATCATCTGGACGCGCACGCGGACGAGATCGTAAAGCTCGAAGGCTTTGGCGAAAAGTCCTGCGCGAACCTGTTGGCGGCCATCGAAAAGAGCCGCAAAGTCGACCCCATCCACCTGATCTTCGCCCTCTGCATCCCAAACATCGGCGCGGACGCGGGCAAGAAGCTCATCGCAGCGCTCGGCACGAAGGGCTTTTTATCACGCATCGAGAGCGGCGAGGGCTTCGAGGACGTGGACGGCATCGGCGTCGAGCGTTCAAACGCGCTCCTGAACTGGTTTGCCGACGATGAAAACAAAAATCTCTTCGACCGCCTGATGGCAGAACTCACGCTGGAGGACGTCGCCCCCAAGCAGGAGGCCGACGGAACCTGCAAAGGTCTGAGCTTCGTCATCACGGGCGATGTGCACCTCTTCAAAAACCGCAGCGCGTTCAAAGCCTACGTCGAACAGCAAGGCGGCGCCGTGACCGGCAGCGTCTCGGGGAAGACAACATACCTCGTCAGCAACGACGGGGAATCGAATTCGTCGAAGACGAAAAAGGCAAAGGAACTGGGGGTTCCTATTCTTTCCGAGGAAGAATTTGTCTCTCGGTTCGGAGGTCCCGAATCTGCTGACTCTGCGGAAGTGCAAATCGGCATTGATACACTGCTGTGATCTGCTGCTGCACCGTGCAGCGGCGGTTTTCCGCACTGTGCGGAAACGGGCAACTAAAGGGGGATACTCTCTTTCAAAAGAGAGTATCCCCCTTTAAATCCCCCGAGAGAAATTTTACATTGGCAGTTTGTAGCTCGAAGAGCTGCACGCGCTGCGCAATCAGGTGCGGTGTACATGGCTTTGCCATGAATCCCTACCGCCTCGTTACCACTCTCAACCGCGCCTTACTACCGTGAGGCGCGAGTGACGTTTACTCGGTGGCAGACTGTGTGCCAAATGCGGCGTTGCTGTGCTCGCCGCATTGATGACACTGGCGGTAGACGGTGATTACTGCGAACTTCTACAAGATGGGCAGAGCGGTAGCGGATAGTAGAAGCAGAGGCAAATCGTCTTGCAATGCTGACGCGGCAACACCGCGCGCAGAGAAGTGCAATCGGCAAGCATCGCAGCTCTTCGTGTTGCTTGCTTGCAATGAAAATTTTCTCAGGGAGGGTGTAAGGGAGGGATGTCTCTTTTTCAAAAAGAGACATCCCTCCCTTATCCGCGTCCCCACACTGTGTGGGGAACATTCCTTCCACATGGAGTGCGGAAAACCTACATCATATCCTTGATATGATTCAGCCGATCCAGCGCGGCGTACAGCGTCTCATCCTTCTTCGCAAAGTGCAGACGCACAATATTGTTGATCGGTTCATTGAAGAACGAGCTGCCCGGCACGGCGCCGACGCCGGCTTTTCTCGCCAGCTGCTCGCAGAAGTCGACGTCGCTCTGGCCCTTCTTGAGGTACGGGGAGATGTCGGCCAGCACGAAGTACGTACCCTCGGGATCGGTGAAGGGGATGCCGATGTCGCGCATGCCCTCGGTGAAGATCTTTTTCATGTGCGCGTAGTGCGCGCCGAACTCGTCATAGTAGCTCAGCGGCATGTTGAGGCCGACGACGGCGGCCTCCATCAGAGGCGACGGGCAGCCGACGGCGTTGAAGTCGTGGTACTGGCGGATGCGCGTCATGATATTCTCCGGCGCGATGGCATAGCCGAGTCTCCAGCCGGTGACGGAGTAGGTCTTGGAGAGCGACGAGCAGGAGACCGTGCGCTCCCACATGCCGGGGATGCTGTTCATGTAGACGTGCTTGCGGCCGTCGTAGATGATGTGCTCATACACCTCGTCCATGATGGCGTAAACGTCGTAGCGGATGCAGAGGTCGGCGATGGTCTTGAGCTCTTCCTCGGTGAAGACCTTGCCGCTCGGGTTCGAGGGATTGCAGATGATGATGGCCTTCGCGCCGCCGCGGAACGCATCTTCGAGCACGTTCGGGTCAAAGGAGAACGTCGGCGGATTCAGAGGGACAAAGACCGGCTCGCAGTCAGCCATGATGACCTGTGCGCGGTAGTTTTCGAAGAACGGGGAGAACATCACGACGCGGTCGCCCGGATTCGTCAGGGCGAAGAGCGTGTCGACCATCGCTTCGGTCGAGCCGATGGTCGCGACGATCTCGGTCTCGGGGTCGATGGTGCGGCCCATGAAGTGACCGCATTTGCGCGCGATGGCCTGGCGGAAATTCGGCGCACCCATCGTGATGGGGTACTGATGGGGGCCTTCGTGGCTCACGACCTCGAGGCGGTCCATCATCTCCTTGGGCGGGTCAAAATCGGGGAAGCCCTGCGCTAAGTTGATCGCGCCGCATTCGTTGGAGATACGCGTCATTCTGCGAATGACGGAGTCGGTAAAGTGCTGATTTCTTCTGCTCATTTCCTGCATGGGTGTGCCGTCCTTTCCGTTGCGGTCAGTGCGGAACACGCTCGCAGAGCCGCGATCAAGTGAAGTTGTTCTTAATATTACATAAAGATGAGAGAATGTCAAGTATTACAAAGGACAAGATGACGAAGTTCGACGCTTTGTCACGATAAAGCAGGAACGCGGCGGCCGCTTTTGTATAGAATGGAGCAGGCGAACGCCGGGAGAGGAGGGGAAAAGCATGTATTCGAATCCGCCGCCGCGCCCGCCGGGACCGCCGCTGTTCGGCCCGTGGCACTGCGTGGGTGTTTGCGCGCTGGCGCTGGGGCTCGGTATTTTCATCGCGGCTGTTTTTCCGGTGGGGGCGCTGATGTTTCTGGTCGCGTTTCTTCTCATCTTCTGCGGCATCGGCTGTCTGCGCAGATTTTAACATCGGTTGAAAAGAGCATGAATATTGGGAGGGGGAAAAGCATGAAAATTGTCGTTTGGAAGTCACCCAAGGTTCTCTCGTCGCTGCTGCGGCGCGTATTTGGCGTCAGGGAGGAAGCATAACGCGCGTCCACAGTGCATAGAGTGCAGTAACCACTTAGCCGAAGGAGAGGGACTGCAATGGAACTGGAATTGAAAAAGGAGCAGTTTGCCTGTTATCAGGCGTTACCGCAGCTCAGCGAGAACCGCGAGGAGACAACGGAGACCATCGTGCCGGACTATCTGCCGGACATCGCCCGCATCGTGGATGCGAGCGGGTGCCTTTTCCTGCGCAGCCGTGAGATCGCAGACGGAAAAGCGCAGGTGTCGGGCACGATCCGCATGACGCTTTTGTACGTGGCCGAGGACGCGCAGGGGATGAAGTCGTTTGAATACACGCTGCCGCTCGACGAGACGATCGAGGGGCGCGCGCTGAGCGGCAGCGCGGACAGCTGCCTCGACGGCCGGCTCTGCTCGTGCGAAGTGCGCATGCTCAATCCGCGTAAGGTGTTTACGCGCGTGAACGTGGAGCTGACGCTTACGCCCTACGTGCCCGCGTCGCTGAGCGTGTGCAGCGGCGTGAAGGAGCAGGAAGCCTACAAGATCGAAACGCTGTGCGAAAAGAAGGACATCGGCATCATCCGCGCCATTCGGGAAAAGGACTTCACGTTTTCCGATGAAGTGCTGCTTTCGGGCACGAAGGAGCCCATTCAGGAGCTTTTACGCACAAAGTGCGCGCTGCGCGTGACCGACTGCAAGTCAATCGGCAACAAGATCGTGCTCAAGGGCGTCGCGCGGCTGGATGCCATCTACTTGGATGAGAGCGGGAACCTTGCGTCCATGAGCAGCGAGCTGCCGTTTTCGCAGATTCTCGACGGCCTTGCCGAAGAGGAGGGCGAGACGACGGTGCGCGCGTCGCTGCGCCTGACAGGCGCGGAGATCCATGTCGGCAGCGAGAGCGAGCCGGACAACAACCGCGCCATCTCGCTGCGGCTCTACATCAGCGCGTTCACAGCGGTGCGCGAGGTGAAAAGCGTTTGCTGTGTGGCGGACCTTTACAGCACGGCCTACGACCTGACCGCGAAGACGGAGACGGTCGAGCTGTGCGACAGCGCGGCGCTGGTGCTGCGCGAGCAGCTCGTGCGCGAAAAGATCGAGACCGGGGCCGAGGTGCAGACGGTGCTGGCGACGGACGTGATCTTCAGCAGCGCGGGCGTGAGCGGCGGGGGAGAGAGCGCGTCGCTGCGCGCGACGGCGAATCTGCGCGTGCTGTATCTCGACGAAAACGCCGTGCCGCTGCTCTCCGAGCGGCGGAGCGAGGTGCTGCTCGAGACCGACCTTCCGGCCGGCGGCCAGGCGCGGGTGCAGGATGTGTATGCGGGCGAGATCGCCGCGTCCGTCGGCGTGGACGGCGTGGAGCTGCGCTTCCCTGTAACGTTTGCCGTCAGCGTGGCGGAAACGCCGTGTTATCCTTGTCTTCAGTCGCTTGAGGCCGAGGAGTGCGGGAAAAAGGACGAGAACGTCCCCTCGCTCGTGCTGCGCGCGATGAAGCAGGGCGAGCGGCTGTGGGATATTGCTAAGCTCTACCGCACAACGGTCGAGGCCATCCTTGCGGCCAACGAGCTCAAGGAGGAATCCGCCGCGGTGATCGGAAAGCTGCTGCTGATCCCACGCAGGCGCTGAGGAACGGAGGAAGAAGGTATGAGCATGAATACGGAGATCTATCAGGATATTTCGACCCGCACGGCGGGGGACATCTACATCGGCGTCGTCGGCCCTGTGCGCGCGGGCAAGTCGACGTTCATCAAGCGCTTTATGGAAACGCAGGTCATCCCGAACATCGACAACGTTTACCGCCGTGAGCGGGCCAAGGATGAGCTGCCGCAGAGCGGCAGCGGCCGCATGGTGATGACGGCGGAGCCGAAGTTCGTGCCGGAAGAGGCGGTGGACATCGCGCTCGACGAGGGAAGCAGCTGCTCGGTCCGGCTCATCGACTGCGTGGGCTATATGATCCCGGGCGCGACGGGGCAGATGGAGGGTGAGAGCCCGCGTATGGTCTCGACGCCGTGGCTCGACCACGAGGTGACGATGAGTGAGGCGGCGGAGCTTGGCACAACGCGCGTCATCCGCGAGCATTCGACCATCGGCGTCGTTGTGACGACCGACGGCAGTATCACTGATATCCCGCGCGAGGACTACATAGAGGCCGAGGGCCGCGTCATCCGCGAATTGCAGGAGATCGGCAAGCCATTTCTCGTTCTGCTCAACGCGACAGAGCCGGAAAGCGATCGCGTGCAGGCAATGGCAAGGGATATCGCTTCACGCTATGGCGTGACATGTCTGCCCGTCAACTGCCTGACGCTCGACGACAACGCAGTGGGAATGATTCTCAAGGCCATCCTTTACGAGTTCCCGCTCTGCGAGCTGGACCTCTTCATCCCGCCGTGGGTCGAGGCGCTTTCCGACGATCACCCGATCAAAAGCGGCCTCTATCAGGCCATCCGCGAGAACACAGGCAGCCTCCACTGTATCCGAGAGGTGCAGGGCGCGATCAGCGCCATCGGCGGCTGCGAAAGCGTCAGCAGCGCGCGCATCACGTCCATTCAGCTCGGCACGGGCGTCGCCGCGGCGGAATTGCAGCTCCCGCGCGCACTGTTCTACCGGACGCTGAGCGAGCAGTCGGGCTTCGATGTGAAGGATGACGGCGATCTGCTGAGCCTTCTCACTGAGCTCTCGTCGGTCAAGGCGGAGTACGACAAGGTGGCGCAGGCGGTGTCCGATGCGCGCGAGAGAGGCTACGGCATCGTTGTGCCGACGGTCGACGAGCTGAACCTCGAAGAGCCGGAGATCATGAAGCAGGGCGGGCGCTACGGTGTGAGGCTCAAGGCGAGCGCGCCGAGCCTGCATATCATCCGCGCCGACATCGAAACGACGGTTTCGCCCATCGTCGGCAACGAAAAGCAGAGCGAAGACATGGTCAACTACCTCTTGCAGGAGTTCGAGGGCGACACGACGAAGATCTGGCAGTCCAACATCTTCGGCCGCAGCTTCCACGAGATCGTGAACGAAGACTTGCAGGCAAAGCTCAAGCACATGCCGGACGACGCGCGCCTCAAGCTCCGCCAGACGCTTGAGCGCATCATCAACGAGGGCACGGGCGGTCTCATCTGTATCATCCTGTAAAGAAACAAAGCGAGAGGAGGTTCCTCTCGCTTTGTTACATTCCTGTAACTGGAATGTCATCACTTTGTAACTTGTCATTTCCGCTGCCCGCTGTTATGCTGTTCTATAAGAAGGATAACAGGAGGAAGAGGATATGAGCCGAAAGATCGCGCTGCCGCTGCTGGTGGCAGCGGCGCTTGTCAGCATCATCTTAGCAAGCCGCACCCCGCAGCCCATCATAGAGGAATTGCCACCGGAGGAGGCTGACGCGCCCGCCGCGCTGCTCACGCAGACCGAGGAGGTCGGCGGTTAGACTGTCACGCTGAAGGTCTACGAGCCGGATGAGGCTGGCTATGCGCGCTACGCGCTCTTCCATGAGGACGGTGCGGAGATCGACATACCGTTCGGCGTGGATCGCGGCACTTGGATCGGAAATGGCGACGCTGCCGAAAAAGTCTCCCTGACTGCATGGGACGATGTGCTCGGATTTCCGGGCTTCGAGCTTGAAACGATCCAAGGCATAGTTATGACAGTTTGTGACTTCTATGCGCTGACGGAGCAGGGCTTTGTCTATGCGGGCAGGACCTTTGGCTATGACTTTGATGATGCGGCGGAGGGCGACGGCGCGTGGCCGCTTGATCTCACGGGAGATGGGCGCAGCGAACTCATTACGCGCAGCACCTTTGGCGACGGCATGTCGTGTGTTTTTGTCTACCGTTGGAACGTCGCGGATGGGAACTCTCAGTACAGCAAGGTCGACTGGGAGAAGGCGGACGCGCAGCTTGCGCGCCTGAGTGCGCCGCTTGGCATGACCGCGCGGGCGGAGACCTATCACGCGCAGGATAACACCGTCACGCTGACGCTCTACACGGAAAGCGGCACGAAGGAAACGACGTTGCCGCTTACCACAGATATTCTCGGCGAGTGGTTTGCAGATGACTGACCGGAATGATATAAAAAGGAACCGATTCGAAAGAATCGGTTCCTTTTTTACTGAAAAATTTACTTGGCCAGCACTTTTTTGAGTTTGGCGAAACGGGGGAGGGAGTCCTCCTTCGGGAGCTTGGGCTCGCCCTGGATGAGGGGGAGGACATAGTCGATGAACTCCTGCTTGACGCCGTTGTGAGAGTCGTTGATCCAATCGAGCGGGATCTTCTTCTCGAAGTTTGCGACCTCGGTGAGCGGCAGCAGCTTCGTCTTGCAAACGTAGTGGCCGTCCACAGTCTCACGCTCAAAGGCGACCATCTTGTCGGTGATGCCGGCGACGGCGTTCTCCACCGCGGCACGACCGGCCATGACGGCCTCTTCGATATCGGTCTCGGAGGCCAGGTGTGCGCCGCAGCGCTGGAGCAGCGACAGCTCGATGCCGCGCACCTTCGCGCCGGTCTTTTCCTTCACGATGCTCGCCAGCAGCGCCGCGAGGCCGCCAAGCTGCGCGTGGCCAAAGCCGTCCGTCGCGCTGGTCTTGGCCTCGGACACGAAGCTGCCATCGGCATAGTGGATGCCCTCGGATACGGCGACCATGCAGCTGCCGGTCTCCTTATAAACGCGCTGGACGTCGGCAAGGAAGGTATCCATGTCGAAATCAGTCTCGGGCAGGTAGATGAGGTCGGGACCCGCGCCGTACTTCGTCGCGAGCGCGGCGGCGGCAGTCAGCCAACCGGCGTGGCGGCCCATGATCTCGACAATGCAGATCATGCCCGTGTCGTAAACGTGCGCGTCCTGATAGACCTCCATCAGGCTCGTCGCGATGTACTTGGCGGCGCTGGCGTAGCCGGGGCAGTGGTCGGTGCCGTAAAGGTCGTTGTCGATCGTCTTGGGCACGCCCATGACGCGGCACTCGTAGCCGACCTTCTGCATGTACTTGCTGATCTTATTGCAGGTATCCATCGAGTCATTTCCGCCGTTGTAGAAGAAATAGCGGACGTCGTGCTTTTTGAATACCTCAAGGATGCGCTTGTAATCGGTGTCGTCCTCGTCGGGGTCCTTCATCTTGTAGCGGCAGGAGCCGAGGGCGGAGGAGGGGGTGTACTTTAAAAGCTCCAGCTCCTTCGGGTCTTCCTGACTCATGTCGAACAGGCGGTCTTCGAGCACGCCCTTGATACCGTGCTCTGCGCCGTAGACATTCGTGATGCAGCCAGAATCGAGCGCCGTGCGGATGACGCCGTAAGCGCTCGCGTTGATGACGGAGGTCGGGCCGCCGGACTGGCCGATGATGCAAGCGCCTTTCAATTCACTCATAGCAGTTCTCCTTATCGCTTAGGCCTTGCCGGCACAGCCGAGCACGTCGACGAGCTTGTGGCGGACGAGCTCCTTGATGTTGGCACGGGCGGGCTTGAGGTATTCACGCGGGTCGAACTTGTCGGGGTGCTCATCGAGGAAAGCACGCACGGTGCCGGTCATGGCAAGGCGCAGGTCGGAATCGATGTTGATCTTGCAGACGGAGAGCTTTGCGGCCTCGCGCAGCTGATCCTCGGGCACGCCGATAGCGTTGGGCATCTTGCCGCCGTGCTCGTTGATCATCTTGACATACTCCTGCGGGACGGAGGAGGAGCCGTGCAGCACGATGGGGAAGCCGGGCAGACGCTTGGAGACTTCCTTCAGCACATCGAAGCGCAGCGGGGGCGGGACGAGGATGCCCTGCTCATTGACGGTGCACTGCTCGGGCTTGAACTTGTAAGCGCCGTGAGAGGTACCAATGGCGATGGCAAGGGAGTCGCAGCCGGTCTTGGAGACGAATTCCTCGACTTCTTCGGGATGGGTGTAGGACGCCTCGTGCGCGGCGACCTTGACCTCGTCCTCGATACCGGCGAGGGTGCCGAGCTCGGCCTCGACCACGACGCCGTGGTCATGTGCGTACTCGACGACCTTCTTCGTGATCTCGATATTTTCGGCAAAGGGCTTGGAGGAGGCGTCGATCATGACGGAGGTGAAGCCGCCGTCGATGCAGGACTTGCAGGTCTCGAAGTCCGGGCCGTGGTCAAGGTGCAGCACGATGGGGATATCGGGGCAGCACTCGACAGCAGCTTCCACGAGCTTGACGAGGTAGGTGTGGTTCGCGTAGGCGCGGGCGCCCTTGCTGACCTGCAGGATCACGGGCGCGTGCTCTTCATGGCAGGCCTCGGTGATACCCTGCACGATCTCCATGTTGTTGACGTTGAACGCGCCGATGGCGTATCCGCCGTCATAGGCTTTTTTGAACATTTCAGTAGATGTTACGAGCGGCATAATATCTTCTCCTTTGATAAAAAGTTATTTAAGTTATTTCAAATGTTTGGTACGTTTGGAACTAATTGTATTGTAACACAGAAATTTGATTTTGCAAGAGGATTTGCGATATTTTTGAAAAAAGGAGACAAAACCGATTCGCTTTGTCTCCTTTCTTTCCTCAGATGTTCACTTTGACCGTCTCAGCAATCTGGTCCGCTGTCAGGCCATACTCGCGTAGCACGTCCGCCGCCTTGCCGGATTGGCCGAAGCGGTCGTTCACGCCGATCTTATGGAACTTGCAGTTGACCTTACCCATCAGGACGTCGGCTACGGCGTCGCCCAGACCGCCGATGACGCTGTGCTCCTCGACGGTGATGACCTTGCCACACTGTACGGCGTACTTCGTCACGCACTCTGCGTCGATGGGCTTGATGGTGTGGATGTTGATGACGGCAGCGTCGATGCCTTCCTTGGCGAGCTTCTCCGCGGCGGCGAGGGATTCGCTGACCATGAGACCGGTCGCGAAGATCGCAACATCCTTGCCCTCGCGCAGGACGTTGGCCTTGCCGATTTCAAAGGGCTTGACCATGTCGCCCTCGAAAACGGGGGTGGCGAGGCGCGCAAGGCGCATGTAGACGGGGCCTTCGAAATCAGCAATCGCCATGGTGGCGGCCTTTGCTTCGTTGGCGTCCGCGGGGCAGATGACCGTCATGCCGGGGATGGCGCGCATGAGGGCGATGTCCTCGATGCACTGGTGGCTGCCGCCGTCCTCGCCGACGCTGACGCCCGCATGGGTCGCGCAGATTTTGACATTGAAGTGGGGATAGGCGATGGAGTTGCGAATCTGCTCATAGGCGCGGCCGGCCGCAAACATCGCAAACGAAGAGCAGTAGGGGATGAGGTTCATCGTGGACATACCGGCGGCGATGTCGACCATGTTGGCCTCGGCAATGCCGCAGTTGTAGAATTTTTCGGGGTGCGCCTTGGCGACCTTGCAGGTCTGCGTGGCGTTGGCGAGGTCGGCGTCGAGCACGACGACCTTATCGTTCTTTTCGACCAGTTCGATCAGCGCTTCGCCGTAAGCCTGACGGGTCGCAATTTTATCAGCCATGTTCTTAGTCCTCCAATTCCTTCAAAGCCTGCTCGCGCTGCTCGGCATTTGGGGCCTTGCCGTGCCAGCCGACCTGATTTTCCATGAACGAAACGCCCTTGCCCTTGACCGTGTGGGCGAGGATCGCCTTGGGCTTGCCGGGCATGGTGGGCTTGGAGAGCGCCGCCTCGACGGCGTCGAGATCGTTGCCGTCGGGCAGCTCGACGAGGTCAAAGCCGAACGCGCGGAGCTTGGCGGGCAGATCGCCAAGGCTCATGACCTGGTCGTTCGTGCCGTCGATCTGGAGGCCATTGTTGTCGATGATGACGGTCAGGTTGTCAAGCTTATAGTGCGCGGCAGCCATGTAAGCCTCCCAGATCTGACCCTCCTGGCTCTCACCGTCGCCGACGAGGGCGAAGACCTTCGTATCCTTGCCGAGATGCTTGGCACCGAGCGCCATACCGACAGCGATGGACACGCCCTGACCGAGAGAGCCGGTGGAAGCGTCCACGCCGGGGACCTTCTTCGCGTCGGGATGACCTTGCAGAATGGAGTGCAGCTGGCGGAAGTTTGCGTACTCGTCGCGGGAGATGAAGCCCTTGGCGGCGAGCACCGCGTAATAGCAGGGAGCCGCGTGACCCTTGGAGAGCACGAAGCGGTCGCGGTTGGGATCGTGCGGGTTCTTGGGGTCAACGCGCATGTGGTTGAAGAAAACACTGGTCATCAGTTCCACCGCGGACAGCGAACCGCCGGGGTGGCCGCTGCCGGCGTTGGCGGTCATCGTGATGATGTCACGTCGTACCTGCCGGCAGATGGGAGAAAGCTCTTTTGTATTCATGGAAACCCTCCTTGAAAAATACATTTCATCAACTGTTAAGTATATCGGATGAAGCCGGGAAAGTCAATTTTAATCCTCGTTCTTTTTCATCTTTACACGCGACAAGGGATTTGCCTTTGCAGCCACGCGCAGCGCGTCGTTATCAATGTGTGTGTAGATCTCCGTCGTGTTCAGATGCTCATGCCCGAGCACCTCCTGCACGGCTTTGACGTCCACGCCATTTTGCAGCATGAGCGTTGCCGCCGTGTGGCGCAGCTTGTGCGAGGAGTATTCCGAGGCATCGAGCCCTGCGGCGCTCAGATGCTTTTTGACGAGCGCGTGGACGCTCGAGCGGCTGATGCGCTCGTTGCGCGACGAGAGAAAGAGGGCATTGCGGTCGCGGCCGGAGATGGGGCGGCGGACGGCGAGATAACGCTTGAGCGCATCCTTGCAGGCGTCGTTTAAGTAGACGATGCGCACCTTGTTGCCCTTGCCGAGCACGCGCAGCGCGTCGTCCTGAATGTCCTGCAGATCGAGGCCGCAAAGCTCGGAGATTCGCAGCCCGCAGTTCAGAAAGATCGTCAAAATGCAGTAATCGCGCTCGCGGTTCTGCCCGTCGACGGACTGCAAAAGCTGCACGCTCTCGTCGAGCGTCAGATATTTCGGCAGCGACTTTTTGATCTTGGGGGAGTCAAGGTCCTTGCAGGGATTCGTGTCCAAAAGGTGCGCTTTATTGACCAAATAGTTGTAAAAAGACCGAATCGTCGCGATTTTTCGCGCTCTGGACGCGGCATTCAGGCCGTAGCCGGACACGTCGCTGTTTTGATGCTGCACGCGGTCACGGCTCAGATAGGTCATGTAGGCGTAGATATCGGTTAATGTTACTTTTTTCACAAAGTCGAGATCGACATCCATGATGGAAATTTCACTCAAAGGGAGGTCGCGCAGCGACGGGTCGTGCGACTGCTTCAGATAGCGAAAAAAGTTGCGCAGGTCGAGAAAGTATTCGTCGACTGTTTTCTGCGAGTGGGCTTTGATGGTCTCGTGATACGATAGAAAATCGCGCAGGATCGGCGGCGATTCCAAGCGGTAGTCGTTCATAGTAAATGAGCGCCAGTGCAGGCACAGAAACAGCTCATCTAAATCAGAAAGAAAAAATACGGAGAAGTTACGAAGTGTTGGATTTCAAAATACCGGAAAAAATTCGGTAGCTCTGATCTGTGAGCGTTGTCGGCAGTTCAAACACGACGCAGAGCAAATCTGCGCAGCGATTGATCGTTCGAACGGATGCACAGCGCACATGCCGTTAAGCGACGGTATGACGGCTTTCAATAAAGTGGCCGATGGAGAGGGGGCATTTTGAAGTCCATACATTATTGAACAAAATAAAAATTTTGTTCAATTTAGGGGGGCGGAAAAACGTATTTTTGCGGAAATGAGCGTTTTGGCGTGGCTGGCGGCAAAAAACCTCCTTTGTCAGGATCGTGGGATGGTAGCTATTGGTTCCGGCAGCGTTTTCACGCAGCCGGTTTTGCTGCAATGTTATCAATATTATTATGTAGATGCTGCATTGCGATCGGCGCATCGGCGTTTACGCCTGCACAATGGCGCGCAGCGCTTCGGCGATGTTGCGCGCTTCAATCAGCACGAGTCCCTGCGGCGCGCGGATCTGATCCTTGCGCTGCTTCGGGATGATGCATGTTTCAAAGCCCAGACGGTGCACCTCGCTGAGCCGCTCGCTCAAATGGTTCACGCTGCGAAGCTCGCCGGTCAGGCCGACCTCGCCGATGGCGGCGACGTGGTTGCCGATGGGCTTGTCGAGATAACTCGACGCGAGCGCCAGCACGGCGGCAAGGTCTGCCGCAGGCTCGTCCACGCTCAATCCGCCGATGACGTTCAAAAACGCATCACAGCCGGACACCTTGAGCGCGCCGCGCTTTTCGAGCACCGCCATCAACATGGCGGCGCGGTTGTAGTCAAAGCCGTTGCTTGTCCGCCGCGAGACCGACTGCGCCGCGGGCGCGAGCAGCGCCTGCACCTCGGCCAGCACCGGGCGCTGGCCTTCCATCACGCAGGTCACGCACGTGCCGGGCGCATCGTCAGGTCGTCCCGAAAGCAGCATTTCCGACGGGTTCGGCACTTCGACAAGGCCTTCGCTGCGCATCTCGAATACGCCGATCTCGTTCGTCGCGCCGAAGCGGTTTTTCGCTGCGCGCAGGATGCGATAGCTCATGTGCGCCTCACCCTCGAAATATAAAACGCAGTCGACCATGTGCTCCAACACCTTCGGGCCCGCAATAGAACCCTCTTTGTTGACGTGTCCGATGACGAAGACGGTGATGCCCTCCCCTTTGGCGAGCTGCATCAGCTCCAGCGTGCAGGCGCGCACCTGCGCCACGCTGCCCGCGGGCGATTCGAGCGAGTCCTGATAGAGCGTCTGGATGGAGTCGACGATCAAAACGTCGGGCTTTTCTTCTTCGACGGATTCCAGCACGTCGCCAAGGCAGGTCTCAGACAGCACGTACAGGTTGTCCGACTGCACGCCGAGGCGGTCGGCGCGCAGCTTGAGCTGGCGCGGCGATTCCTCGCCGGAAACGTACAGAATTTTGGCGTTTTCACTCAATTTTCCGCAGATCTGCAGCATCAGTGTCGATTTGCCGATGCCCGGCGCGCCGCCGACGAGCACGAGCGAGCCCTGCACAGCGCCCCCGCCGAGCACGCGGTCGAGTTCGCCCATGCCGGTGGGGAAACGGATCTCCTGCGCCGTGTCGAGCTCTGCGATCGGGTGCGCCTTGGCGCGCAGCGCGCGGCTGCGGCCGCCCGTTTTTGCCTTTGCACCGTCGCCGACGGCCTGCTCGACGAGCGTGTTCCATGCGCCGCAGCTCGGGCAGCGGCCCGCCCATTTGGACGTTTCGTTGCCGCACTCCGTGCAGAAAAATACACTTTTTGCCTTTGCCATATTGTAAACCTCTTTTGCTTTACTGCTACTGCTGTAAAAGACCGGACGCGATCACAACGGCCAGTCTTTGCTGATATTCGCCACTTTTCAAAAGCGCCGTTTCGTTTTCATTGCTCAAAAATCCGCACTCGATCAGGATCGCGGGCGCGGTGACGTTTTTCATCAGGAAGATCGACGCGTCGATGGCCTTCTCTGTCTTCTCATTGCCCGCATTGACAGTCTGATTCAGCGCGAGCTGCACCGCATTCGCGACCTCGGCACTCCCCTCTTTTTTGCCGTAAAACACCTGCGCGCCGTGCGTCTGCTTGGATGACGGAAGACTGTTCTGATGGATGCTGACAAGGATAGCACCTTGCGTGCTGTTGACCAGTCCCACGCGGTTTTCGAGGTCGGAGCGCTTCTTTTCCCGCAGCGTGGACGCACTGGCATCGTGGATGGAGATATCCTCTGTGCGCGTCATGCGCGTCTCCTCACCGAGAAAAACGAGCAGCGCGTCGAGCCGCCGCGCGATGGCGAGGTTCATGTCGCTTTCCTTGCTGCCGTCGGCGGCGACGGCCCCGCCGTCCTCCCCACCGTGCCCCGCGTCGATGACCCAGACGGTCTTCCCTGTCGGCGCCGACACGCTCGTCTCCACCGCCTCCGGCGGCAGAAGCAGACTGACGGTCGCCGCCGTCAGCACGAGCAGCAGCGCGAATATGGTGTAAAACGCCTTTTTTCCGAACACGATAAACAAAATACCCCTCACCCCGGAACAATGTATGCCCCGCGGCGCGGCCTTATGTGATTTTCATTATACAGGATTTTGAACAAAAAGAAAAGCCCCGCTTCCCTTTTTTCTCCCGCTGCATAGGATGGTGTGGGCGGATGCCCGATTTCTTTGCAAGGAGGAGACTTCTTTGGACGACAACAGAGTCATGCGCGCCGAGTCCGGCGTGGGCACACTGCCGAACGGCTGCTGCGCGCCGCTGGCTTTTCCCTATGTCCCCGTGCAGAAAAACGACCCCGAGCGCTATTCCCAACAGGACGCGCTCAAGGCCGGCACGCTGTTTCCGGGGCTGAACCTACCCTTTCACGCGCAGATGAAGACGAAGTTCCCCGCCGTCAACACGGCGCTCTCAGAGCTGATGGCGCTCGATTTTGCCATCGACGAGCTGGGGCTTTATCTCACCACACACCCGGAGGACACCGAGGTTCTGAACCTCTACTGGTCGTATATCAAGCTCGGCCGCGAGGGGCGCGAGGCCTATGAAAAGCAGTACGGCCCGATTTTGCAGACGGACGTGACGCCCGGCAGCTTCAAGTGGCTGAATGATCCGTGGCCGTGGGATCTGGAGGGAGAAAAGTAATGTTTGTATATGAGAAAAAGTTACAGTACCCTGTCAAGATCAAGAACCCGAATCCACGGCTTGCCGCGGCGATCATCTCGCAGTACGGCGGCCCGGACGGCGAGCTCGGCGCGTCGCTGCGCTACCTCTCCCAGCGCTACTCCATGCCCTACCCCGAGCTCAAGGGCCTGCTGACCGACATCGGCACAGAGGAGCTGGGGCATTTGGAGATGGTTGGCACGATCGTCCACCAGCTCACGCGAAATCTCACGGAGGAACAGATCAAGGAGGCTGGATTCGAGGCCTATTTTGTCGACCACACGACAGGCGTTTTCCCGCAGTTCGCCTCGGGCTACCCGTGGTCGGCGAGCACCATGCAGGTCACGGGCGACACCATCGCGGACCTGACGGAGGACCTGGCGGCGGAGCAGAAAGCGCGCGTGACGTACGACAATATCCTGCGCCTTTCCGACGATCCGGACGTGAGCGATGTCATCAAATTCCTGCGTGCGCGCGAGATCGTACACTTCCAGCGCTTCGGTGAAGGCCTGCGCCTCGCCAAGGACCGCCTGGACGAGAAAAATGTCTACTACGTAAACCCGAGCTTCGACAAGTAAAGATAGAAAATGAAAAGGAAGTCTCTGCCGACCGGCAGAGACTTCCTTTTTGTGGAGGGATACGGTAACGAAAACCCGGGAGCGTTTCAATCCACGCGCCCCTTGCGGGGCGCGACGATCGACGTGCAGCTTGTGCGGCTGCGGCCGAAGATATTTCAACCCACGCGCCCCTTGCGGGGCGCGACGGAGACTTGCGCTTATACTGCTCGGTATATTATATTTCAACCCACGCGCCCCTTGCGGGGCGCGACAGCAAAAGTGTACAAATCACTATGCACATTTTTGCGATAACAGACAAATTTCAGATGTTTTTGCGCAAAATGCCGACTGTCAGGGCATTCTGTTTCTTTTTTGTGCGAGAAAAACGTGCAAATTTTAGTGCGAACCGCCCGGACAATTTCTGCGCGCTTGTGCTTCGCACTATAAGAGCATCGGTTCCTCGGGCAGATACGTCTGCTTGCAGCCGAAGTGTTCGATTTTATTCTCGTACTTCTTGCCCAAGTAGTAAAATCGAAGGCTGTCCTTTTCTGGGCAAGTGCGACTCGTTCGCTGACGGTAAAAAGTCAGCGGACAAACAACAAAATACCGTTGTTTGGATAACTGGT